>ERZ1106963.128-NODE-128-length-114779-cov-6.642594_pt1 | contig 114779 bp, 114 predicted proteins | sample MGYA00403681_ERZ1106963 | MGnify/ENA primary metagenome ERZ1106963 (study PRJEB35170, sample SAMEA104062407) | human gut metagenome | biome: human gut; feature: human-associated habitat; material: faeces | place: Denmark | collected 2012-05-03 ...
CCTGTTATCAAGCTGCCGGACGACGGCAAAAGAAAAAAAGCCGTCGTGCAGCAGTCCTATTAACACGCCTATTGGAAACGGCGGCTTTAAAAAAATCGAAGCCGCCGTTTCTTTGTGTTCCTTACAAACCAATGACGACTTATAGGATTACGGCGGTATCAAGGAGGTATCGCCGTGTCTATTCTCATTTACTGCAACCCGCCTAATGCTTTGCAATCAAAAAAAGCCTTTGCGTTGCATGGGGATATTCCGGCTATGAAAATGAACTGTCAATACATTTAGCTGCTTCTTACATTTCCTTTGCGCTCGTCCGCGTCTTGCGGACGGGCGCATTTTGCTGTTCGCAAAAGTTTTTTCAAAAACTTTGCTTTTCCATTTGGCATAGACACGGCACGTCCGTGGAAGGCAGCCGAAAGGGGATAAATAACCCGCCCCCGGGAACGAGAGGGGGTGAGAACATGGATTACCCTGCTCGGTTTGAATGGCAAACGAGATGTGAGTTTAATGCGTACTGCAAACGCACGTTACGCAACGAACTGATTGACGCTTGCCGGGAACGCAAAAGCCGCAAGCGGCACGAAGTGAGCTTTGCAGACCTTACCCCGCAAGAAGAAAAGCAGCTTTATACCGTTGACAGATATTTTGTCAACGAGGACGAAGAAGCCTTCTGCGCGGGCGGCTTGAAGATCACCGCGAAACTGCTTGCCGAAGCTCTGCACTCCCTGCCGGACGAAAAACGTCAAGCCGTACTGCTGTACTACTTTTTCGACATGACAGATGTTGAGATCGCGGAGCTGATGAAAGTACCCCGCAGCACAGTACAGTACCGCCGGACAAGCTCTTTTGAACTGCTAAAACGATACTTGGAGGAACGCGCCGATGAATGGGACGAATTGTAACACCGACGAGCGTGGCTTATTGCCCTACCCGGTCATTTTAGCCGCGACAAAGGGCGACCCGGAAGCCATGAACATTGTCATGCAGCACTACCAAAGCTACATAGCCCACCTGTCTATCCGAAAAATCCGCGACGAGCGCGGCAATACCTATTACGGAGTAGACGAGGACTTGCGGGAACGGCTGCAATCAAAGCTCATGCGGGCTGTCCTATCCTTTAAGGCAGATAAGTAAACGCGAAGCGTTTAACCCCTTTCCGCTTTGCGTAAATCTGCCCTGTTTGCTCCTTGACAAAGAAAGCGGCGCAAGTTAGCGGCGGCGCAGCATAGGGCAAGATCGGACACATTCTCCCTGTACCGAGCCGGACGGCGGGTGCGCCATGACCGCTTTTCCCCGTAGGGGAAAAGCAGAGCGAACAACACCGCGCCGCAAAGCAAGCGCGGCAGCTTGCGGGCGACGACCGTACAGGCAGGACAATGATACTCCCGCGTTGAACGCCCTCAAAGCATTGCGCGGCGCACCCACAAGTATGGGACGGGGTGAAACTCCCGTGGAGCTGTTGCCAGCAGCCGTCCGATGAAAAGCCCATTTCCTATTTACGGAAAGGGGGATTTTCTTTGAAGAAAGACAATTTGCTTCGATATAGTATGCAGCTTGCTTTTCTCAAACAACTTTTAGAAAAAAAGCTGATTTCTGATAGAGAATATTCCCTAATCAAAAGTCGTCTGATGAAAGACTACAAAATTGTTTCCGATCTACTGTCTTGAATTGCTGCTCTCTATGTGTTATAATAACACTATGATAGGAACACAAAAAGGAGGAGCGATATGAAAGACGTAGAGATTATAAAAGCGCGTAATGTGCTTTCGTCCAGAGCAAGGACAAACTTGACAAAACGCCTGCGTGTTGCTGCCTATTGTCGAGTGAGTACCGATAGTGAAGATCAGCTCAACAGTTACAAATCACAAGTTCAGCATTATACTGACTTGATTAAAAGCAAATCCGAATGGGACTTGGCTGGTATCTATGCAGATGAAGCAATTACTGGTACACAGGTAACGAAGCGGGAGGACTTTCAACGGTTGATTAACGACTGTATGAACGGTGATGTCGATATGATAATCACAAAGTCTATTTCTCGCTTTGCCCGAAATACGCTGGACACGTTGAAGTACGTTCGTATGCTCAAAGAAAAAGGTATTGCCGTTTTCTTTGAAGAAGAAAATATAAACACTTTAACGATGGACGGAGAGTTGCTACTTGTCATTTTGAGTTCTGTTGCACAGCAGGAAGTTGAGAATATTTCCGCTAATGTTAAAAAAGGCTTGAAAATGAAAATGCAGCGCGGCGAACTGGTCGGGTTTCAAGGGTGTTTGGGATATGACTATCACCCAGAGGATAAGAGCATTACAATCAATGAGGAAGAAGCTGAAATAGTACGGTATATCTTTCGACGCTATATCGAGGGAGCCGGAGGTTCTGTAATTGCACATGAGCTTGAAAATTTAGGATATAGGACAAAACGTGGCAGTACCCGATGGGCAGAAACAACAGTTATTGGTATAATCAAAAATGAAAAATATAAAGGCGACATTTTGATGGGGAAAACATTTACACTCGACCCTATCTCTAAACGCCGTTTGGATAATTTCGGTGAAGAAGATCAGTTTTATATCCGAGATCACCATGAAGCCATAATTTCAGAAGAAATGTTTGAAAAGGCACAGGAGATTTTGAAGCGTCGCGCAAAGCCGCGTCGTTTAGGCACAGACGGCAAGCGTGAAAAGTTTAGTCGGAAATATGCCTTTAGTTGTATGCTGGAATGTGGCTTTTGCGGAGGTACGCTTACAAGGCGAAGTTGGCATAGTGGCTCACAGTATAACAAGACTATTTGGCAATGTGTAACTGCCACCAAAAAGGGCAAAAAGTTTTGTCCTGATAGTAAAGGTATTGCCGAAGAAACGATTGAACAGGCATTTATAGAATCCTATCGGCTTCTATGCCAAAATAACAAAGATGTGTTAGACGAATTTATTGCCCGAACAGAAGAAACTCTTTCGGACAGTAATGCAAGCAAGCAGTTAGCCAAAGTAGAAAAGGATATTGCTGCATTGGACGCGAAGCGGGCAAAGTTGGTTGACATGAGGCTTGAAGAAATCATTGACAAAGAAACATACGAACAAAAGTATTTTGATTTGAGTAGCCAGATCGACCAGCTTCAAAAGCAACGCGAGGATTTGCAGCAATCCGCAGAAACAGAAAGTACCATGAAAAGACGCATTTCAGAGTTCCGAAAGACATTGGAGCAGAACGAAGTGCTGAACACTTTTGACCGCTATGTTTTCGAGAGCATAGTTGAAAAAGTGATTGTCGGGGGGTATGATGAAAATGGAAACAAAGACCCGTCTATGCTAACATTTATTTATAAGACCGGATTTGAGAATAGTGTGGACGGGGCAAACTTCAAGCCGCCGAGAAAGAATAGTAAGGCTGCAAAACAATGCGCTGATTTGTGTTCCGATACAACCGACGAGGTAAACGCTATATGTTCCTATCATAGCAACGACACACGTGGAGACGGTGATGCTGCTTTCCAAGGGCGAGATCGACTCTAAAAAGGTTCGCGTGGAGTTCTCTCTGGAGGACATGGATATGTCCGGGTTCCAAAATGACGCGACCTATGAGCAGATCAAGGCGTATGTGCTGGAAAAGCACGGCCTGAAGGTGTCCAGCCTGTATATCTCCCAGGTCAAGCGCAAATGCGTGCTGGAGGTTGGGCAAAACTATAATCTGTCGAAGAAAGAAGATGCCAAAGTGCCAAAATGCCCGCCCGAAAAGGAAGCGGCAATTATAGATGCGCTGCGGCATTTTGGGGTTGTTCCCGATGGAAATCAGACTTAACTTTTGATACAACGTTTATAAACTTACTCCGATAGTATGTTCGGAGATGGCGAAAGGAGCAGGTGACTGTGCTGCAACAGAAAAGCAAGTCCATTCTGGGGTTCTCTCGCGCCCAGTGGTTTTTGCTGGCGCTATTTGCCATCTATATGTTCGAGTATATGGTAACCCTGACCTTCATCGACCAGCGCAGCGCAGCTATCACCGGCTCGGTCTGGCAGTTATACCTGCACTACATCGATTACGCACTGGTGGCGCTGGGATTTGCCTCCTTTGCGCTTCTGCGGAGGGCATCAGAACAGTTTACATTCCGCAGGACGCTCCTGCTTTTACCCAGCGTTGCCTACAGCTGTACCGTGCTTTTGCTGTTTCTTTTGCAAACTGTGGCGGCTTTTTCTGCGGCTGCCATGGGAGCGGCCTATTTCCTGGGTCTGCTGGGGGGAATGGTCTACTTCTGCATGTCTGCGGCACTGGCAGACAGCAATAAGATGGGGCGCGTGATGGCGCTGGGTGCATCCGCAGCGGTGCTGCTGCAATACCTGCTGCAGGAATCCTGGCATATTGCGGTGGGCATCCCTGTCGCGCTGGCGCTGGGCTTCTGCGCCGCTGTGTACCTTAGCGTGCGGCGCCCTTGGGAGTGGCTGACCGAGACCTGCTTGCCCCACGAAGCGCCCAGGCCGGGAAAGACCCGTGCCATCACCGGCACGCTGGCACGGCTGTGCCTGAACGCCCTGTGCCTGTATGCGATGGGAACGATCTACGACCGGCAGATGATGCTGCTCAACGTGCAGAGCGGCTATGAGGATTACAACCTCTATGCCTGGCCACGGCTGTTTTTGATCGCGGGGTATTTGCTGGTGGGGCTTCTGAGCGATGTGAGAAGGGGAAAGCTCCTCTCTGTTGCAACTCTATGCGCGGCTCTGGCGGCGCTGCTCAACCCGGTGCTCTTTGGCGACCCCGCCTATTACACTGTCAATATGTGCCTCTTTTACCTCTACCTGGGGGCATCCCTCTCCTACTACAACCTGGCCTTCTGGCGCATCGCACCCAGGACCGGCTGGCCGGAGTTGTGGGCCGGCATGGGTCGTATCTCCACCAACCTGTTCTCCGCCCTGCTTACTCTGACCCCGGTGAGTCATCTATCCATGGCGGCGGCTATTGGGGTGACCGTGGCACTCTTCGGCGTGCTGTTGGTGAGCATGGCGGCAGGGGGAGAACTGGCTCTGAGCCGTCCCGTGCGCTCTGAAGCAACGGAACCGACGCAGGAGCAGAAATTTAACGCTTACTGCGCGCGCTGCGCCTTTACCCCGCGCGAAAAGGAGGTCTTTGAAAAGCTGATGACCACCGAGGATGACCTGCAGGGCATCGCCGACAGCCTGTATATTTCCCGGCGGATGGTACAACGGTACGTTACATCCATCTATGCAAAGACCGAGACTAAAACGCGACTCGGCCTGTTCCAGAGGTATATGGATTTTTTAAAAGACTGAAACCGGCATGTTCTCAGAGCGCCGCTTCCAACAGGGAAGCGGCGCTTTTTTGCGAATTTTTCAAAATGGCGCACATACGAACCCCCTTTTTGAAAGGTTGGCGCACTTGTGAACTGCAAAACCTCCCTCATACTTTGTATCATTAGAGTATCCCAATGAAAAAACAAGGAGGGAAAGCAAATGTTCAAAATAACCAAGCTTTTAAAAAGGACAGCCGCGATCGCAATGGCGGCGGCCATGCTTCTTTGCACTGCGGCCATGGCGGATTCTGCTGCGTCGGCGCGTAAAAGCTCGCCGGAGTATCATTCCGCGGACGCGATACGGGAGCGGGGCGTGCTGACCGTTTCGGTGAGCAGCAACAGCACAAAATTCAACTATATAATACCTGACGACCCGGGGCAGTACGGAGCTCTGGCTGGCACACGCGACGGCGTGGTGCCGGAGCTTTGCCGCCGCATTGCTGCGGGGATGGGCGTAGAGCTGCGGTTCGTGGAGTACGAGAGCACGGCGGCCCAGCTTCAGGCGGCAGCGTCCGGCGAGGTGGACATAGCCGCGGACAACTTTACCATCAGCGCTGAGAGGCTTGCCCTCTATGAGATGACCGACAGCTTTCATGTCGGGGAGATCGCAGGCGATAGGGTGTTTCTGAGCGCGGAGCCAAAGTCCGGGAACAGGGTTCAGAGCGAGACGGCGCTTGCCCGCGCCAGAATTGCCGTAGTCAAGGCCACTGCGCAGGCGACAAATACCGCCATCCAGTATCCTCAGGCGGAACTGGTGGAGCTGGCCGACAATCAGGCCGTTCTGGATGCCCTCGTCTCCGGGGAGGCGGACGCCGGCGTGTTCTCCATGATCAACCAGGAAGATGTGGAAAAGATCACCCAGGCGATGGAACAGGGGACTGTGGTCTCGAGCAGCTACGAGGTGGAGATCCACGACGGCTACGGCTTTGGCTTGGTGCTTATGAAGGGCAACACGGAGCTCTGCCGGTACCTGAACCGGGTCATCGACCATCTGCGCAGGAGCGGCTGGCTCCATAACTGCTTCAAGACAGAGGAGCTTGAGTCGGTGGAGCGGGGCGTCATCTCGCACAGCGACATGCTGTATCAAAACCTACGGTTCACCGCGGAGGACTGCCCGTCCCTTGCTTTCGACGACCTGGACACGGACGCCTGGTACCATGAATATGTGGACTACGCGATCGAAAACGACCTGATGAACGGCACCGGAGCCTATGCTTTCTCTCCATACTCGACGCTGACAAGGGCGCAGGCAGTCACTGTGCTCTGGCGCATGGAAAATGAGCCTCAGGTCAATTACGACATGGGCTTTGAAGACGTCGCCGACGGCCAATGGTACACCGAGGTGATACGTTGGGCGGTCAGCGAGAAGATCATGGAAGGCCACAGCGACGTCGCTTTCGGCCCGAATGACCCGATTACGAGGGAGCAGCTTGCGGTGATCCTTTACAGGTACGCCGCATACAAGAGCTACGATGTGACCGCCAAGGGAGACCCGTCCTCCTTCACAGACGCCTCCAAAATCAGCGGCTGGGCGTATGAGGCGATGGAGTGGGCCTGTGGTACGCTGATGGGCGGCAACGGCGACGGAACCATCAATCCGACCGGCAACTCCAGGCGCTGCGAGTTTGCGACAATGATCATGCGGTTCATTGAAGATGTCGCAGTCCGCTGAGCGCGAATCGTCAGAGAGATACAGGAGGGCATAAAATGAGACAATGTGACAACGGTCATTTCTACGATGAGAACCGCTTTGACAGCTGCCCCTATTGCCAGGATAGCCCAATGGTCGGAAAGACGGTGGCGCGAGGCATGTCAGGCGGAACTACAGCCGCCGCCGCAGCAGGCACTTCACCTGACGCGGACCGCGGCAAGACGGTTGGGATAATAAAAAAGAATATAGGCATAGACCCCGCCGTCGGCTTTCTGGTGTGCGTCTCCGGACCTCACCGCGGCGCGGACTACAAGCTGGTGTCCGGACGCAACTTCATAGGACGCGCCGCGGCCATGGATGTGGCGCTGGCGGATGACGACACCGTGTCCCGGGAGAGCCATGCGCTGATCACCTACGACGTAAAGCACAACACCTTTTCCCTCTCTCCCGGGCAGGGTCGGGGCATCACCTACTGCAATGACGAGCAGGTGGAAATGGTCCGTCCGCTGGAAGCATACGACGTGATAGAGGTGGGCAAGAGCCGCCTGCTGTTTCTGCCGCTGTGCGGCGACAGATTTAAGTGGGACGAGGAATAATGGATGGAGGCTGTGCTGACGTATTTGGATAAGCCGCTGTTTCACGGCAGCCCGCTCCGATACTGGGAAGCCCTTTCTTTCTGCGCGGGTCTCTTGCTTGTGTTTTTCCTTGTGCTCATCCTTGCCCGTAAAAGAAAAAGGAGGAAGGCGGAGACGCCTGACGCCGAAAGCACCGCCGCAACAGAGTCGGGGCGTCCCCCAGAGCTGGAACTTGCCAATCTCCAGGGACTGGGCAGCCGGGAGGAGCAGCAGGACGCCTTTGGCATCTCTCCCGTGTCTCGCCTTGAGGAGGACGGCCTGCTGGCGGTGCTCTGTGACGGGATGGGCGGCATGGCCGAGGGGGGAAGGATAGCGAGCGATACGGTCTCGGAAATGCTGAGCATCTTCCCCTGGAAAGACGATCTCGCCTTGCCGGAATGGATACGGCAGTGGAGCAGCCGAGTCTATAAGCGGTTCCGGGGGCGCGGCGGCACCACATTGGTCGCCGCCGTGCTCCGAAAACAGGAGCTTCACTTCTGCTGCGTTGGTGACAGCGACCTCTTTCTGCTGCGTGACGGCAGTCTATATTCCATGAACACCCGGCAGGAATTTAAAAATGATCTGGTGCTGCGCGCGCTGAACGGAGCGTTTCCGCTCGAGGCAGCTCTGACAGACCCGCAGGCGGGCGCTCTTACGGAGTATATCGGGAAAGAGGACCTGCGGTGCGACTGCACACGTCTGCCCTTCACACTGCTGCCGGAGGACGTGCTGCTTCTCTCTTCGGACGGAGTTAGCGACACCCTTACCCTAAAACAGATCCGTGAGGCCATGGCCCTGCCGCCCAGGGCATGCTGCGACAGGCTGGAGGTGGGGATTATGGCAGCCGGTAACCCCAAACAGGACAATTTTACGGCGATCGTTTTGAAATACCACGGTAAAGGGGAAAAAGAAAATGAGTAAAAAAGCAGGAGTAAAGTGTATCGCCGCCATAATTTTGCTTGTCGCGCTTGTCGGCATAGTGCTCGGCGCGCTTGGAATAGCGGGCGGCGGCAGTATAGAGCCATATGAGGCCCGCAATGGGATCGTCTTGGTATACGCTGTCGCCACGGCATACTATGAGGACGGCAGCGTAGAGCAGGCAGGCGGTACCGGCACGGGCTGGGCCGTCGGCACGCCGGGAGAACCGGTGCAGTACATTGTCACCAACGGCCATGTGGTGGAGGCTGCGTATACTTATCCGAGAACGTACAGCAACGTCACGGGAACAATACAGGTTTATTATTCGGCCGCAGAGAATGACTTTGTCCAGGCGGAGGTGGTCTACTACTCCCCGCAGACGGAAAAGGACATTGCCATTCTCAAGCTGCCCACCGCAACGGAGAAGCGCACCGCCCTCACACTGCGCAGCTCCGGATCTGTAAAAATGAGCGAGACGGCTTATGCGCTGGGCTATCCCGGGGACTCCTCAAGCCGTCAGAACCTTCCCGCCTATGACCTTGACGACGTGACCATCACCAAGGGTATCATCAGCAACCGCGTTACCACCAAATGGGCGACCTACGAGGCCTTCCAGATGGACGTGTCCATAGCTCCGGGCAACTCCGGCGGCCCTCTGGTCGATGAGAACGGCCAGGTCATCGGCATAAACGCCTCCGGGGCGGCCGACCCCGAGACGGGGCTCATGCTGGGCATGAACTACTCCATCATCATTGACGAGTTGACCAAGATACTCGATCAGGAAAGGATAGAATACACCATGACCGGCCCCCTCAGCGGGGTACCGAGGTGGTTTGCCTATGTTTTCCTGCCGATCGGCGCTCTGGCTCTGGCCGGCGGCGTGCTGCTTCTGGCGTTACCGGCGCGGAAAGGCAGCACGGCACCGGCTGCCGGGGGCAGCGGAGTCAGAAAAAAATACGCGGCAAACGGCCGCGGCCCTGTATGTAAATCCGCGGTTCTGCGGGGCGTTACGGGAAAATACGCCGGACAGAAATTCAGCCTGCTGAGCGGGAAGGTAGTGCTCGGCAGAGACCCGACGGAGTGCAACATCGTCTTCGACAAAAACACTCCGGGCATCAGCGGACGCCATTGCCAGGTCGTCTACGACGGCAACGAAGACCGCTTTCTGCTGACCGATCTGGGGTCTTCTTACGGTACCTTCCTGGGAAACGGCAAAAAGCTGACGGCAAATGTGGCAGAAAAGCTCTCTGCGGGGGACACCTTCTACCTGTGCGACAATGCCAACAGATTTGTCGTCGCCAAGGAGTAAGAGTCCATGACAGATACATATTGCTTGGAATACAGAAGTCTGCATTATCCTACGGAAGAGACGACCGCCAGCCGGGAACCGGCGGCTGTCTTCCGCCTTAGCGCCGGCGGCGCGCCGAGTGAGGACTCGGAGCTGTCGTGCCTGAGGGCGGGAGAGGGATTTCTTATGTATTCGGGAGACTTTTATGTGATGCCGCTTGAGATCGAGATAGAGTTTTTGAAGGCCGACAGCGCGCGGCGCTGGCTGGAAGCTCTGGTTCTGCGGCATGTAGAAAGAGTGCGCCGGGTTGAGGATGACCTTTGGGTGCTCGCGGGGATAGAGGAGGTTTGCCTATGAATCCTGAACGTATTTGTTTCGGCTGTTTTCAAGAAAAGGAGCTGGGAGGCTACTGCCCGCACTGCGGATTCGGCGAAAACGAGGAGCAGCCATATCTTGCGCTGCCGCTGGGCACTCTGCTCAACGGCAGGTACATGCTTGGCAAGGTGCTGGGCGTGGGCGGTTTCGGCATCACCTATCTGGGCTATGACCTTACGCTGGACATCAAGGTCGCCATCAAGGAGTACATGCCCTCATCAATTGCCACGAGAAATTCTGATCGCTACAACGTTACGCTCACCGGACGGACGGAGGATGACTACCGTCAAGGCATGGAGAACTTTCTGGAAGAGGCTAAGATACTTGCAAAGCTGCAGAACACGCCGAATATCGTTTCGGTGCAGAACTATTTCAAAGAGAACAACACCGCCTACTTCGTGATGGAGTACATAGACGGGATGAGCCTCAAGGATTACCTGGCAGACCAGGGCGGCAAGATCCCGTATGTGCAGGCGCTTGCCATACTCGAACCCATCATGGAGGCGCTTGTCCAAGTACACGCGCTCAATCTCCTGCATCGGGACATAAGCCCGGACAACATCTATATCACGTCCCGGGGCGAGAGTCGCCTGCTGGATTTCGGAGCCGCGAGGTTTGCGCTGGGCGACGGGAAAAGCGTGTCGGTCATACTCAAGCACGGCTATGCGCCTGAGGAGCAGTATTCAAGCCACGGCAACCAGGGTCCTTGGACGGACGTGTACGCCATGGGGGCGACCTTTTACCGCTGCATCACCGGCATGCTGCCGCCGGACTCCGTGGAACGCATACGTGTGGACGCGCTCAAGGCCCCGTCGGAGCTGGGGATCATCATCCCGCGGCACATAGAACAGGCAATATTGAAGGCGCTGGCTGTGAAAACGGAAGATCGCTTCCCCAATATGGGCGCACTTCTCCGCGCCCTGAGGGGCGAGGTCCCGGTGCGGGAGCAGGTAGTCGCTGGCGTGAGCAAGAGAGCGCAGGATCCCGCCCTCGGACAGTCATCATATGACGCAGAGGACGCCGCTGGGCGCAGACACGGGCTGTTTTCCAGGCTCGCCGCAGTCTGTAAGGCCAAACCTGCCATCGCCGGGCTTGCCGGCGGCGGACTGCTGGTCGTGATCGCCCTGTGCATCATCCTGCCCATAACGCTCTCAGGCTCAAAGGAGGGCACTTTGCCCGGCGGCGCGGCGGTCGGGGAAGTCCCCGGCGTCAGCGCCGAGGTCGCAACTCCGGGCAGCACGGCAGAGCCGTCCGTTCCGCCCGTCTCCGTGCCAGAGCTGGAGACTCGCGACCTCGGCATACTCAGCGCCAGCATAGGCGTACCCTCTGACTACGTGGTGAGCGCGGACGGCTTCAGCTTTGCAAACGAGGAGAGGGGCTGCGCCGCCACGACCAGTTTTGTCTGGAACCTCGGCGTGCCGATATATACCCTCTCGGACATAGAGTCGCACCTGGACGAGATAATAGCCTCTGTGATGCTGGGCTTCGACGTGGCGGACTACACCATCCACTCCGCCGAATACGGCGCCGTGGGCGGCCGCGATGCGTACCGGGTCTATTTTGAGGGCACAGACGCCGCCGGCGTCTCCATGGATATGCTATATCTGGCCGTACAGGGTGAAAACCCCTTCGGCTGCTACATAATCCTCGGCGCCTGGTCCAAAGGCGACGAGGCCGGCGGACAGGAGATTGGAGATATCTTGCAGAGCTTTCGCTGCAACGGCGTGCCGGACATTACCTACAGTATGTGGTACAGCGAAAATATCGGGATCAAGTTCATCATTGACGATTCCCTCGCCATTGGAAGCGTGTGGGAGACTGAGATACAGCTTGAAAACGGCGTGGCCGAGATCATAGCCATCTATCCGACGGAAGCGGCCATGGAAGTAGGGCTGGGCGATATCAGCTCCCCGGATTCCGGCGGCGTGGAAATCGGGTATGTCTCGGAGTACGGCTACAGCACGCCGGAGGAGATGTTGGACGGGAACGCCGATTCCGTCGAGGCGTCAGGCGGGATCGTTGGGCAGAGGTACGCTGCGGACTCGGGCGGCGTGGAGTGGCTTTGCCAGAACTACTCGATCGGCTCATTTGATTTCAGTAGCGCCGCCGCCGTCATAGAGGGCAGGGTCTTCTATTTGAGCGCCATGTACAACGACACCAGTCAGGAGGCGGTAGTGGCTCTGTGCAATCAGGTGATGGCCAGCGTACGTCCCCTATGAGCGGGGTGAGCAGATGCCGGGATTGAAGGAAGACCTGAGCTGTCCGCGCCGCATGGCCGTGTTCGCCGTGTTTGACGTGATCGACAGCTTGAGAGGAAAGTATGAAAAGGCCATGGCCGGTGACATAAAGGCAAGAGTGAATGTGCTTGGAAGGACCAGCGAGTACGCTTTTGCTGTGACGGAGCTGAGTTCGGAGGAGTCCATTCTGCATATTTCGCTGCTTCAGACAATGGAGCGGCTGACGGAGGAGGAAAAGCAGCTGTCGCTGCGCTATATTATGGACAGCGTGCTGTATCATATTGATAAAGCCTAGGTACTTGAACCTTGAAACTACTTAAAGTCAGGATGGTCTTCTATGTGGAGATATTTTGATATAAGCGTCTCGGATTTTGGAATCATATTGGTCGTGTGCGGGATCGTGTGCGTCATTCTGGGGCTGACGCGCCGGGCTCATGCGCCAATGCTGAGTTTGATCTTCGGACTTATTATGCTGCTCTGCGGCAGTCTGATGTGGCTGATCCCGCGGCTCGATATTCCCGAGTATGTAATGACAAAACTCACTTTTCTTCTGGCCGGCGCTACCTTTCTGTCGTTTGACCTGGTCAACTATTTCAAGCGGCTCAAATGCACCGTTCCCTGGCGCGGTGAGTATCGGGATATCAACACCTACGGGAGAAGAAACAGCGGTCTCGTCTGCGGCTCGGCGGTTTTCAGCTATATTGTTGACGGAGCTTTATATGAGCGTGCGAGCTTGGATAAGCGCTTCTGGCTGGGCTTCATGGACTCGCCATTTCAGAAAAGATTTACTGAGGGCGACCGCTATGATATCTATCTGAATCCTCAAAATCCCAGCCGCATTGCCCTGTCCAGGCGGCCGCACTTCGGCCTGTTTTCATACTGCGGGGTGCTGCTGCTCGTGGGGTCAATGCTTTATTGATCTCACGGAATAATTGTATACGTCAATGGAGTGCCGCTGCATAGTTTGGGCAATACAAACTGAGCAGCGGCACTTTCCCTAGCTGTCGGTGCGTCTAAATGGAAACGGCGTTTCAATTTGAGATGAAAAATCCGAAGAATCCGACAATTTCGCGGCAAACTACTTTCTTCTGGAATGTCTTGCATATCAAGCCTCCTCGCCGTAGAGACATCGCCCTCGTCAGTCTGCGTCCCCTTTGGGTTTCTCGCGACTCGTGTAGTCATTATACTGATGCTTACACCGGGCACTGCAAAAAGCGGCGTTGGATTGACTGCCCAAGAACACCTTCTGGCAGTTCTTGCACAGGCAAAGGTTCTGGTCTTTGTCCACCAGCATGAAGCTGAACATCATCTGGATACCCAGAAGAAGAGAGTGAAAATCCCAGTAGATCGTAGGCTTGTCCAAAAGCTCTATGTGGTAGCTGGGAGCGATCCCGCCGAATGCAGCCATGGCTTTCCGGTAAAGGCTCCGAGTGTCCTCATCAATGGAATCGTAGTCTTTGTAATACAGTATGGATGTAGAAAGCGTAAATGCCCAATCCTTGAACTGTTGAGCAACCCAGTCATACGGTTCAGCATATTCTCTCTGAAAACTCATGGTTTTGGCCATTGGTTCATCCATAAATGTCATGGTCAGAGCAACCATAGTCCGGTCATTGGATACATTCCATGTGGATTCGATGCCTTTCTTCACCAAGTCCAGCCGGTCAAATGGATAAAACAGTGACAGATATTTGTCTGTCGTCATAGATTCTTCCTTGATAAAGTGGTTTTTCGGTAGATATACCGCCTCATAGTCCATAAAGGACGGTGTGGTGGGCAAGGCAGTCATCAGCCCAAGCAGACCATAGCGGGTTATAAACTCCATTATCGCCTTTTCCACCTCTGCATCTGGCTTGCGCCCCATCATCAGCATACCTACATTCAGCGCATCCAGAACAAGGTTCGGAACCTCTTTCAGCGGATTGTAAACATTCGGATTTGCACTCTTACAGGGGGTAATGTACCGCTTGCCATCTTCCGTTGCTTTCAGCTCGTAATGATCGTACCGCACCCAATGGGAACGTGACCGCTCAAATAAATTCAACATCATGTAAGCCCTCTCAGCTTCATAATTTGTTACTATTTCTACTATTCGCTCCTTATTTTAGGGGTGTTTTTTCTTCTTTCTTGTCTTTGTCTTGTTTTCTCGTCGAATCACGGCGTCCTTGCCCTGCTTCTCCGCAACGGTCGAATATTCTTTTATGAATTGGCGTTCCCTCAAAGTCAAGCTACTTCCATTCTTATACTTTCCGCATAGGTGCTCGAACATCTGACGTTGTAATTTCTTGCGAATCGTTTTCCGTAGTTTCCGAATATTACGTTCGGACTGACCTCGGACGGCTGCGAGCTGAGTGGTGCTGTATAGCCTTAGAGCGAGGAAATAAAGAACTTCTTTGTGTTCCTCGCTCAGCTCATTAATCATGCGGGAGATAAAGATATCCGCAGTCAAGTCATGCATCTCATATGGGCAGTCAAACAAGACATCAATATAATTGCCGGACATCAGTTGCCGGTACGCAGCAGTGTTCATCCATCTGGGAATGAGATTTGGATCGGAAACCGCCTGGTATTCCAGCGGTATATCCCCACGCAAGTTCTCGTGATCCCGTTCCCGACGTTCCCGGTTCCTATCAAGCCTATCCCACTCCGAAATGACCACAGAAAAATCCGCTTCTGTGCGCGCTGCTTCCTCAAGCCGTCGTATGGCTTCGGCTTGGATCTCCCGCTTGAGCCGCTTTTCACTGACCGGTGCTGCTTCCTCTTCTTCAGTTTCAAGCTCAGACTCATAATCTATTGGCTGCTCATCCCGCTCCAGCTCGCTTGCCAGTTGTGCGAAATTCTCTTGAGCTAGAGCCTGCTCCAGAACTTCGTCAACCAGTTGATGGCCTAATTCATCATCCCAATTGGTGAAGTCGATACCCATGTCCATAAACTCGTCGTCAAGAAGGTACACTATGACTTCACCTCTTTTTCAAAAACTTTTTAGAATTTTTTAGAATTGGTTCCGTTTTACACCCAGGATTTCTCCTATTAGTGAAAGGGGGATCTGAAAACAGATTACATTTTTCGGAACGTATCAACATTATACGATAACTGCGCTGAAAGAGCAAGAAAGGGAGGATTTATGGAAAAAACGTTATCCGGTGATTTGATGGAAGGTAGGAATCGACTATGACACGTTTTGAGCTGGTAAAACAAAATGTCTGTACTTCGAAAGCTGCAACTCAATACGGTCTGGAAGTCAGTCGTAACGGAATGGCACGCTGTCCATTCCATGACGACCGGCACCCCAGCATGAAGCTGAACAGGGACTACTTCTACTGCTTCGGCTGTGGGGCAAGCGGCGATGTGATCAACCTAACGGCTAGGCTGCTGGGTTTGAGCAACAGCGAGGCGGCTAAGCGTTTGGCCGCAGATTTTGAACTCGACGAAAGCACAGTTCATCGCCCTCAAACGCTTTGGGACGACCAACGCCGTTTGCAGCGCTGGAAATCAGAGTTTAAACCGCGCACACCAAGTGATGAACTGGATGCACGATATGTGGAGGCCTGTAAGGAGCTGGACTACGTGGAGTATTTACTGGAGGAGGAACGATGCCATGGCAAAGAGCGAAAAAACGCCTGATACACCTATTTGGTTTGACGGCAAGAATATCAACGAGGCCCTGTTCTGTGACGACTTTCTGAGCCGCCACAAGCTAATTTATACGGACGGGGCTTTTTTCACGCCTGAAGGCCGTTTCACAGATGAGCTGCCCTTACGCGTTGAAATCTTCGAGGAACTGCGCTACTGTGCCGTGAGCAACATTCCAAAGAAGATAAACAACATCGTGGAACTGATGAAGCTCGCCGCGCTAAAAGATGACTTCGCCCCTGAGCAGGACAGAATCCACCTATCAAACGGAACATTACTTTTAGACGGCAGCTTTGCCGATGGCAGCAGCGAAATCGTACGCAGCCGGCTACCGGTAGCCTATGATCCTAGCGCAGCAAAGCCTGAGCTGTGGCTTTCTTTTCTTGGCAGTCTGCTCTATCCCGAGGACATCGCCACCTTGCAGGAATTCATCGGATACTGCCTTATTCCCAGCAACAAGGGTCAGCGGATGATGGTCATTAAGGGAAGTGGAGGCGAGGGAAAGAGTCAAATCGGGGCAGTGCTTTCTGCACTGTTCGGCTGCAACATGAAAGATGGCAGCATAGCCAAAATCTCAGAAAATCGTTTTGCCCGTGCCGACCTTGAGCACGTTTTGCTATGCGTTGACGACGATCTGCGTATGGAGGCTCTACGCCAGACCAACTATGTGAAATCCATCGTAACTGCGCAGGGTAAGATGGATTTGGAGCGCAAGGGCAAGCAGAGCTACCAGGGGTGGATGTTCGCACGGCTGCTGGCATTCAGCAACGGTGATTTACAGGCGCTCTTTGACCGCAGCAATGGCTTTTACAGGCGGCAGCTCGTGCTGACCACAAAGGAGCGGCCCACAGACAGGGTGGATGACCCTGACCTCGCCGAGAAGATGAAGGCCGAAATCGAGGGCATTTTCCTCTGGGCTTTTGAAGGATTACAGCGCCTTGTTGCGAACAATTTCAAATTCACAGAGAGCGAGAGCACCAGAGGAAATCGAGAGTCCGTCAAGCGTGATAACAACAATGTCTATGACTTCCTCGAGTCCGAGGGATACATCCGGCTAAAAGCTGATTCGTGCATCAGTTCGAAAGACTGCTACGAAATCTACAGGATGTGGTGCGAGGAAAACAACCTGACAGCGTTAAAACCGCGAAGTTTCAGCGACGCGCTCGTCGCAACGTCTGGTAAGTTCAATTTAGAGCACTGCAATAACGTCACCAACTCCGCAGGGCGGCGCGTCTGGGGCTTCATGGGTATTGAAGCCGTAGTGCGACCGCATATAAATGAGTTTTCGAGTGCTTCGCTGTGTACGTACGTACAGGCTGGCTGAGCCATGGTACGTATGTACACAGCGTTTGAACGGAAAACTCATATAAGTTGGCGGCGTATAGCGTACTTCTTGCGCCGTCAACAAGCCCTCGGAGAGACCACGGCACTTTGCAGCCCTTGGGCTGAAAGTGTCATAGTGGGTTATTACACTTTCCGAAGAAAGTGCTCCCCATTCACGGCATCTTAACGCCAACAGGAAGGAGTGTGTTTCATGGCAAGAAACGACGGAATTGATCGTACCATCGTTCGAAACCACGACCTGAAAACACCCGAAGACGTAGCAAAGATACAGGAGCACAATGAGCGCCAAAAGGATAAGTACAGCAACCAGGATATAGTTACTGAGCGCACAGCAATGAACGTACATTTCAAGGCCCCGACAGCAGGCTATGCGGAAATGTTTGAGCAGCTGGAGAATGAAAAAGTTATTTCCACGCGTGGCCTTAAACCGGACGCCGTGAAATATGGCGAGCTGGTGTTTGACGTGAACTCTGCGTACTTCTACAACCACGGCGGCTACGAGTTTGCCAGGCGGTTCTATGCTGACGCCTATAAAGCCGCCGTGGAGATAGTTGGCGGCGAGCAGTACATCCTATCTGCTGTCATGCACGCCGACGAGCGAAACCGCGCAATGTCCGAAGCGCTGGGCGAGGACGTCTACCACTACCACCTTCACGTCGTCTACATACCCGTCGTTGAGAAGCAGGTGCTATGGTCAAAGCGGTGCAAGGACAAAAGCCTTGTCGGAACAGTGAAAGAGACTATCATGCAGGTCAGCCGAAGCAAGAAATGGGAGTCCAAACCTGTACTCGACGCCGATGGAAAGCCAATGTTGAACGCAAAAGGCAAAACAGTTTTGAAGTCATCCTACAGTGTGCTGCAGGATGACTTTTTTCGTTTTATGCGCTCATCAGGGTATGAAGATATTGAAAGAGGCGAACGCGGGAGTACAGAGGAACACCTGACCGTTACGCAGTTCAAGGTTCATGCGGAACAGCAGCGGCTGGAGGCCGTGACTGAGCAAGTGGCAAAGGCAGAACAGACATTGACAGCTGCGAAGGAGGAAATGCGGACGACGAAAACTGCCGCTCTCACGGCCCGCGAAATCAAAGAGATGGGAAAGCAGAATCCCATCACCGGCAACATATCATTGACGCCGCAGGAAAGCAAGGCGATAAAAAAGTACGCTGTCATCGGCCTTACCCTGAAAGCGGAAAACGCCAAATTGCATGAGCAGCTCACTGCCGCTAAAAAGGCAGCCGCAGTCTGGAAGCAGCGTTACAATGCACTGCAAGAAAAATATGAGGAACTCAAGAGGAAATCTCAGCCCTACCTCTCCGCGCTAAAAGCTGCGCCCGAAAAGGTAAGGGCTTTTATCTCAGGCATCCTCGCGCAGACGCGGGATGAAAAGGAACATAAGCCTCCCCATCACGGAGGCAGGAATATTGAAATTTGAGTTTGGAGGTGTTGCTTATTGACAAAATACTACGTTAACCCAGAGTATAACGCTGCGTTCGACCGCTGTATAGACGTAATGGCAAGGTTATTGAAGAAGTATGGGCCGCGCCTGCTTGAGCAACAAGAAGAAACCAAGCTCGATAAGGCTGCTTAATATATTTACACGTTGCGTATCTATGTAGCTTATGCTATAATAGGTGCGCAACGTGCATTTTTACTTTTTGAGGTAATTGAAATGGACTGCAAAACAAAAATAAAGGAACTGCGCGAAAGCACAGGCATGAACCGCAAGGATTTTTGTTCTTTCTTTCGGATCCCATATCGCACCGTGACGGAGTGGGAACTCGGCAACCGCCACGCACCGGAATACGTCCTTCGTCTGCTTGAATATTACATTCAGAACGAGGGCTTAGCACAGGCTCCTACATGTAACGAAATCAGCATAAAAGGAGGCGGCGCTCTACGTGAAGAATAAGGCTAAGACTAAATGTTATCTATACACGCGAGTGTCCACCTCCATGCAGGTTGATGGCTACAGCCTTGACGCTCAGCGCGATAAGCTTCGGAAGTATGCCGAGTACGAAAGTATGGAGATTGCCGGTGAATATTCTGATGAAGGCTTCTCCGGAAAGAACATTCAAGGCAGACATGAATTCCAGCGGATGCTGCAAGACATTCAGGACTGCAAAGACGGCGTTGAATATGTGTTGGTGTTCAAACTGTCCCGGTTTGGCAGGAATGCTGCCGATGTGCTGAATTCCTTACAGCTGATGCAGGATTTCGGGGTCAATCTGATTTGTGTGGAAGATGGCATCGACAGCTCCAAAGATTCCGGCAAGCTGATGATCTCTGTCCTCTCTGCGGTAGCAGAGATTGAGCGCGAAAACATCCGCACACAGACGATGGCCGGACGGGAACAGAAAGCACGTGAGGGAAAGTGGAACGGCGGTTTTGCTCCCTACGGCTACCACCTTGAAAATGGAGAACTGCTGATTGCCGAGGATGAAGCCGAGGTCATTCGAGTTATATTTGACCGCTATATCCACTCCAATGATGGTGTCAATGGTGTTGCCAAATATCTCAATCAGCGCGGATATACTAAGAAGTTACGTCAAAACGGTACGCTTCCGGGCTTCTCTGCCAGCTTTGTGAAAAGCATTATTGACAATCCCATCTATATGGGAAAAATCGCCTATGGCAGACGCCGCACAGAAAAGAAGATTGGAACACGCAATGAGATGCACGTAGTTGCGCAGTCGGAGTTTCCAATGTATGAAGGGCAGCACGAAGCAATTTTTTCTGAAGAAGACTGGAGCCTTGCGCAGGAGAAACGGAAAGTCAATGCCTATCGGCGTGAGAAGGTCAACGACCCTACTCACGCACATATCCTGTCCGGTATCCTGAAGTGCCCCTGCTGCGGCAAGAGTCTGTACGGGAATGTTTCCAAGGCTCACAGCAAGGACAAAAAGACGCGCTACTACTATTACTGCAAGAACACGGTCACCCCGACAGGTCACGAGTGCACTTTCCGTCAGAGCATTGAGCAGACTGAGATGAATCGCCTTGTTGCGTCCATCGTCTCCGCCATGGTGAAAGACCCTCGGTTTTCAGAGGCTATCAAGTGTAAAATTGGGTCTGCTGTTGATACGCAGGATTTAGAAAAGCAGTTGGAGACGCTACAGGTACAGCTCCGTCAAGTCTTAGGAACAAAAACACGTCTTGAGCGCCAGATGGACAGTCTGGACGTTAGCGACCCGTATTATGACCGGAAATTCTCTGATTTGCAGCGCCGCTATGACGAACAATATGTCAAAGTAGATGAGATCGAAATCGAAATTGACGATGTGCAAAGCCAGATACGGAGCATTCGTCAGGAAAAAATCTCCGGTGACAACATCTACCGCCTGTTGCTCGCTTTTGACCATGTCTATGAAGCCGCCTCTGAGGTTGAGCGCAAAGAGCTTATGCGCGCATTTATCGAGCGCATCGAGTTATTCCCGATAAAGCAACCGGACGGCAACTGGATAAGGAAGATCATCTTTAACTTTCCTGTTCCAATAAACGGTTCAGAAGTGAAAGAATTGCCCTTGGAAAATGAATCAATTGCCGAGACGGTGTGCCTGCTTGAGAGGGGCGCGGTGTGAAAAAATATCTGCCCGCGCTGGGGATGTGGCTGTTGTTTGAGGCGGTGGCGGTGGGGCTCTGGTTGGCTTTGGACAACCTGTTTTATCTCCTGAACTTCACATATATCGGCTCTGCCATAGCCGTAGGGCTGGCGCTCTACGCGGCAAAGTGGAAATACGCGAGAAACGCGGTGCAGTTTGCGGTGGGCCTGTACATGCTCGTGTACCTCGGCCTCATATGCCGGGAGAACATGCAGATAGAGGGCTTCTGGTACTATCTCTTCCTGGGCGTTTTTGAGGCGGCGGTCATACACTACGCTGTGGCCAAAATATTCGGCCCGCTGGTGTTTGGGCGCGGCTGGTGCGGATATGCCTGCTGGACGGCCATGGTGCTGGACCTGCTGCCATACAAGCGGCCGGAGCTGCCGCGCAAGCGCTGGGGCTATGTGAGCTATATCGTCTTTTGCGTGTCGCTGCTTTATGTCGCCGCGCTGTTTTTGCTGCATGTGCCCGACCTGGAGCGGGTCATGTGGGCCAGCTTCATAGTCGGTAACCTGGTCTACTATGCCGTGGGCATAGCGTTGGCGTATATCTGCCGGGACAACAGGGCGTTTTGCAAGTATATCTGCCCGGTCACGGTGTTTTTAAAGCCTATGAGCCGATTCGCGCTGTTCCGCGTCCGCGTGGACAGGGCAAAGTGCATATCCTGCGGCAAATGCGAGCGGGTCTGTCCCATGAACGTTCCCGTGAGCAGCGGACAGAGCGTCCGCGCAAACGCATCGGAGTGCATACTCTGCCTGAAATGCGTGGAGGAGTGCCCCAAGGACGCGCTGAAGTTCTGAAAAGAAAAACCCAGCCGGGACGAGAGTCCCGGCTGGGTTTTTCTTTTTTGCGCTCACGCGGTCTCTTCGGCGAAGTTGCCGGTGTAGAGCTGGTAGTACTTGCCCTTCTTGGCGATGAGCTCGTCGTGGGTGCCGCGCTCTATTATGCGGCCCTGCTCCATGACCATGATGCAGTCCGCGTTGCGGACGGTGGAGAGGCGGTGCGCGATGACGAAGGTCGTGCGGCCGCACATCAGGGCGTCCATGCCGTCCTGCACCAGCTTCTCGGTGCGGGTGTCGATGGAGCTCGTCGCCTCGTCGAGGATGAGCACCGGCGGGTCGGCCACGGCGGCGCGGGCGATGGCAATCAGCTGGCGCTGGCCCTGGGAGAGGTTCGCGCCGTCGCCGGTGAGCATCGTGTTGTAGCCGTCGGGCAGGCGGCGGATGAAGCCGTCGGCGTTGGCGAGCTGAGCCGCCGCGACGCACTCCTCGTCCGTCGCGTCAAGGTTGCCGTAGCGGATGTTCTCCATGACCGTGCCGGTAAAGAGGTGGGTGTCCTGCAGGACTATGCCCATCGAGCGGCGCAGGTCGGGCTTCTTTATCTTGTTGATATTGATTCCGTCGTAGCGTATCTTGCCGTCCGCGATGTCGTAGAAGCGGTTTATGAGGTTCGTGATGGTCGTCTTGCCTGCGCCGGTCGCGCCGACGAAGGCTATCTTCTGGCCGGGCTTTGCCCAGAGGCTGATGTCGTGCAGCACCAGCTTGTTCTCGTCGTAGCCGAAGTCCACGCTGTCGAGCACAACGCCGCCCTCCAGCTTAGTGTAGGTGACGCTGCCGTCGGCCTTGTGCGGGTGCTTCCAGGCCCAGGTGTTGGTGCGCTCGGCGACCTCGGTGATCTCGCCGTTGGCGCCCTCCTTGGCGTTCACGAGCTCGACGTAGCCCTCGTCGGTCTCGGGCTTCTCGTCCATGAGGTTGAACACACGCTGCGCGCCGGCGGCGGCGGTGACGACGAAGTTGACCTGCATGCTGACCTGGGTGATGGGCTGGGTGAAGCTCTTGTTCAGGCCGACAAAGGTGATGACCGTGCCGACCGTGACGCCCGCGAGCCCATTTATGCCGAGCACCGCGCCGATGATGGCGACGAGCGCATAGCTCAGCCAGCCGATGTTGGCGTTGACGGGCATGAGCAGGTTGGCGTAGCGGTTGGCCTTGTCGGCGCTGTCGCGCAGCTGGTCGTTGACCTTGTGGAAGTCGGCCTTGGCGGCCTCCTCGTGGCAGAAGACCTTGACGACCTTCTGGCCGTCGAGCATCTCCTCGATGAAGCCGTCCACTATGCCGAGGTCGCGCTGCTGCCTGACGTAGTACTTGCCGGAGAGCTTGGAGAAGTTCGAGGTGACGAGCAGCATGACCACTGCGGTGACGATGGAGATGACGGTCAGCGCCGGGTTGAGCACGATCATGCTTATGAGCGTGGCGACCATGGTGATGACCGAGTTGATTATCTGCGGAATGCTCTGGCTGAGCAGCTGACGCAGGGTGTCCACGTCGTTGGTGTAGACGGACATGATGTCGCCGTGGGCGTGGGTGTCGAAATACTTGATGGGCAGCCGCTCCATGCTCTGGAAGAGGTCGTCACGCAGCCGGAGCATGGTGCCCTGGCTCACTGTGACCATGATGCGGGTGTAGGCCCAGGAGGCCAGAATGCCTATCGCCAGGGTGATGACCAGCCTGATGACGGCCTTGCCAAGCGCGCTGAAGTCGGTGGAGCCGCTGTTTATCATCGGCGTGATGTAGTCGTCCACCAGCGTCTGCGGGAAGGTCGCGCCGATGACAGTGGCGATGGCGGCGATGAGTATGCAGAGTATGACCAGCAGGAAGGGCCACTTGTAATATTTGAGCATGTAGCTGACCACGCGCCTGAGCACGGCGGTGGGGCTGGGCAGGGAAGTGTTCTTGTTCATAGCTTAAGCATCCTCCTTTCAGGCGCTCTGGTCGAAGTCGCCGCCGCCCTTGACCTGGGACTCGTAGATCTCCTGGTAGATGGCATTGGACTTGAGCAGGTTCTCATGGGTGTCAAAGGCGTCTATGCGGCCGTTGTCCATGACGAGGATGCGGTCGGCGTTTTCAACGCTCGAGATGCGCTGGGCGATGATTATCTTGGTCGTGCCGGGGATGCTCTTGGCAAAGGCGGCGCGTATTTTGGCGTCGGTGGCGGTGTCCACGGCGCTGGTGGAGTCGTCGAGTATGAGCACCTTGGGGCTCTTGAGCAGGGCGCGGGCGATGCACAGGCGCTGCTTCTGGCCGCCGGAGACGTTGTTGCCGCCGCGCTCGATGCGGGTGTTGTAGCCGTCGGGCATGCGGTCGATGAACTCGTCGGCGCAGGCCGCGCGGCAGGCCTCGATGCACTGCTCCTCGGTGGCGCCCGGGTTGCCCCAGCGCAGGTTGTCGAGGATGGTGCCGGAGAAGAGGGTGTTCTTCTGCAGCACGACTGCGACCTGATTCCTCAGCGCCTCCATGTCGTAGTTCCTGACGTCTATGCCGCCCACGCGCACGGCGCCCTTGTCGACGTCGTAGAGGCGGCAGATGAGGTTCACGAGGCTGCTCTTGCCGGAGCCGGTGCCGCCGATGACGCCTATCGTCTCGCCGGACTTGATGTGCAGGTCGATGTCGGAGAGGACGGCCTCGCCGCTGCCGTGCTTATAGGAGAAGCTGACGTGGTCGAAGTCTATGCGGCCGTCGGGGACCTCGGAAATGGGCTCGGCGGGGTCGCGCAGGTCGGGCTTCTCATTGAGCACCTCGCTGATACGGCGGATGCTGGCCATGGACATGCTTATCATGACTATGACCATGGAGAGCATCATGAGGCTCATGAGCAGGCTCATGACATAGCTGAAAAGACTGGTGAGGTCGCCGGTGGTCATGTCGCCGGCCACTATGTAGTGGGCGCCGAGCCAGGAGACCATGATGATGCAGAAGTAGACGGCGATCATCATTGCGGGGTTGTTGAGGGAGAGCAGACCCTCGGCCTTGACGAACATCTTGTAGAGCGTCTTGGAGGCCTTGGAGAACTTGCCGCACTCGTAGTCCTCGCGTACGAAGGCCTTGACCACGCGGATGGCGGAGACGTTCTCCTGCACGCTGGCGTTCAGGTCGTCGTACTTGCTGAAGACCTGATTGAATATCTTCATCGTCACGACCATTATGACGCCGAGTACGACGGCGAGGAACACCACGGCTATGAGGAAGGTGAGGCTCAGGCTGGGGCTGATGATGAGGCACATGGCATAGCTGAATATGAGCATGAGCGGGGAGCGGACGGCTATGCGGATGAGCATCATGAACGCGTTTTGTACGTTAGTGATATCGGTGGTCATCCTGGTGACGAGGCCGGGAACGCTGAACTTGTCGATGTTGGAGAACGAGAAGGTCTGTATGTTGCTGTATATCGACTCGCGCAGGTTGGCGGCGAAGCCGGCTGAGGCGCTGGCGGCGAATTTGCCAGCGAGAGCGCCGAAGACCAGGCTCAAAAAGGCCATGACCACCATGAGTATGCCGTAGCGGTATACCACCGGCAGGTTCGAGGCCTCAAGACCCTGGTCGATGATTATAGAGGTGATAAAGGGGAGGAGTATCTCCATAATCACCTCAAAGGTGGTGAGTCCAATGCAGAGCAGCGTGTCGCGCTTGTAGCGGCCAAGCTGATGCAGTACGGTTTTCATCTTTCAGATCCCTCCAATTGCTGTGGTTTCGCAAGCTCGGACAGGTTCCGGAGCATTTTCTTCTGGAGCCCGTCGAGCTGCGCGAGCTCGGATGCGGTGAAGCAGCCGTAGGCCCGCTTTTTGACGGAGCCGAGCGCACGGTTGAGAAACGCGCTGGACTCTTCGCCTTTTTCTGTTGCAAAAATGAGCTTTTGCCTGTCGTCGCTCTTGCAGCCCTCCATGCGGATGTAGCCCTTTTCTCGCAGCCGCTTGAGTATGCAGGAGAGCGAACCCATGGAGCAGTCAAACTCGCGGTGGATGGCCGTGAGCGTGGTGCCGGACTCGGAGCGGCCCAGGATGTACTGCAGAATGTGCGCCTGTACCGCCGTGAGCTCGGACTTGGCCAACGCGCTGTTTGCCAGCTGCTCCATCTTGATGCTTATGAGCCGGTTGTCGTGCACGAGCCGGTTCTCATCAATGTGTTGTGCCATGCGTTTGCCTCTTCTCGGTATTGTAGTTATAGGGCTAATTGTTTTGAACGATAGCTTTTATAGCACAATGCGGCTTGTATGTGAAATTCAAATATGCTATATTCAATAAAAGACTTTTATCGTTCACATTTATTTAAAATTTGCCTGGGAGGGACGCGGCGTGAACACAACACAGCTCGAGTGCTTTGTAACTGTGGCCAACTTTCTGAACTTCTCGCGCGCGGCGGAGCATCTGAGGATAACCCAGCCTGCGGTCAGCCACCAGATAAACACGCTCGAGGACGAGCTGGGCGTGAAACTCTTCCACCGCACCAGCAAGAGCGTGCGCCTGACTCAGGAGGGCTACATGTTCACGCAGTCCGCGGGCGAGATACTCAAAATATCCGAGTTTTCCAAGGCTCGCCTGAAGGAGATGAGCCAGATAACTCAAAAGAGGCTCATAATCGGCTGCCGCAACACGGCGGAACTGCGCCTCATAGTCCCCGCGCTGACAAAGCTGCGCGAACTCAACCCGGAGGTGCTGCCCATATTACGGCTGATACCGCACGACACTCTGGAGAGCCTGCTCTCGGACGGGGAGCTGCATGTCATCTTCACCTTTGAGAAGGACACTGTCCCGCCCAAGGCGCGTTACCGTGAACTTCTGCGCTGCCGACCGGTGTGCGTGTTCCACCCCGAGCACCCGCTCGCAAAATGCGAGTCCCTCACTCTCGAGCAGCTTCGCGAGGCAGGCAGGATAGCCACCTGCCGCCCTCCGGTATGTCCTCCGCCGCTCTTTGCCATACAGAGCCTGGTCACCGGCAGCCGTGAGACGCCCCAGATAATGTTCTGCGACAACCAGGAGCTGCTGATACCTCTGGTGCTGGCCGGCTACGCCTTTTCCGTGTCGGTGGACATGCCGAACACGCTGCCGCCGGAGCTGGTAAAGGTGCCGCTCAGCGAGTTTGATCCGCTCTCCTTCGGCGCGCTGTACCTGCCTGAGAGCGGCGGCGCTGCGAGGCTCTTTCTGGACCTCTTTGAAAAGAGCCTGAACGAACCACAGGCCGGGCATGGAAAGGAGGTGCTGTGAATGGGCCTTTTCGGCTCTGTGAGCTATAAGAAAAACCTGAGGCGCTCGCTGCGCGAGAACTACGGCCGGACGCCCGACCCCTTTTACTCCGCGGGCGACATGGCCACGATACGCAGCTACTACGACCACATGCGCGAGCATGACCCGGACACCTTCCGCGTGGACGACGTCACCTGGTCCGACCTCGACATGGACCGGGTGTTCAAGCGCATCAACCCCGGCGTCTCCACCCCGGGCGAGCACTGGCTCTATTACATGCTCCGCACCCCGGCAATGGACGCGGAGGAGTACGCCCGGCGCGAGCGGCTGATACACTTCGCCGAGGAAAACGAGCGCGAGCGGGAGGAGACACAGTTCCTGCTCGGCTGCCTCGGCCGCTTCCGCCGTGCGGACGTGTGCAGCATCTTCGCGCCGGAGAGCAGCGGCTATTTCACGATGGTCATCTACATCCTGCTCGCCCTCTCGCTGCTGTGCTCGCCGCTCTCGCTCATATGGCTGGGCGCCAGGGGCCTGCTCATCACGCTCGCCCTCTTCGCGCTAAACGTCATGCTGCACGAGTGGAACCTCCGCCACTGCCAGGCGGAGATCGACACGGTGAACTTCAGCGTGTCCATGGCCTTTACTATGCGAAAACTGCGCCGCCTGGGCTATGCCGAGCTCGACGAGTGCCTCTCCGAAACGTATGGATCCCTCGCGAGGCTCAGACCGCTCATGGCCCTCGGCAGCATACCGGCCAGGAGCTCCGACATGTCGGGCGACATCGTGACCTCCGCGCTGCTGCTCGACCTCATCATGTTCGAGTACCTCAAGAACAAGCTGGACGGCCTGCAGGACGATATCCTCGCCGTGTTCGAAGCGCTTGGCCGCGTGGACGCCGCCATAGCCGTGGCCTCCTGGCGGGAGAGCATGCCGCTCTGGTGCGAGCCGGAGCTGGACTTTGAGACAGGGGAGAGGTACGTGGAGGCAGAGAGCCTGGTGCACCCGCTGCTGCGCAGCCCGGTGCCTAACGACCTGGCGCTCGACCGACCCGCACTGGTGACCGGCTCCAACGCCTCGGGAAAATCCACCTACCTGCGCACGGCCCTGCTCGCGGCGCTGCTCTCGCAGACCGCCTGCACCTGCCCGGGCGCGAGCTACCGCGGCGCGGCCTTCCACGTCTATTCCGCCATGGCTCTGCGCGACGACATCCTCTCCGGCGAGAGCTACTATATAGCCGAGATACTCGCCACCAAGCGCATCCTTGACGCCGCCGAGGCGGGGGAGCCGGTGCTCTGCGCCGTGGACGAGGTGCTGCGCGGCACCAACACCATAGAGCGTATCTCCGCCGCAAGCGAGATACTGCTCGCGCTCAAACGCTCCGGCGCGCTGTGCATCGCGGCGACGCACGACCTCGAGCTGTGCACCATCCTCGCGGGCGAGTACGGCATGCTGCACTTTGAGGAGACGGTCACCGACGAGGGCATGAGCTTCGACTACCGCGTCCGCCCCGGCAAGACCGAGACGCGCAACGCCATACAGCTCCTGCGCCTGATGGGCCTCGACGACGAGATCACGGACCGGGCCGACGAGCGCGCCGCCGCGTTCTTACGCACAGGCGTCTGGACGGGCTTTTGACAGAAGGTTCACAAGGAAAATGCAAAAAATGTGGTGAATTTCGGTCAGCCGTATAGTAAAATAAAAGGAAGAAAATGCGAGGGAGGCGAAGGGAATGGCGTTTGAAAGAATACCGAGCGGCTACCCCGGCGTGGATGAGGTGTTTGACTACATCCGCATGGGCGACAACGTCGTCTGGCAGGTCTCGACGCTGGACGAGTACCGGCTTTTCGCGGAGGCTTTTGCCAAGCAGTCGCTCAAGGACGGGCGCAACCTTATATACATGCACTACGCCCGGCACGAGAGCATGTTCAGCCCTCAGCCGGGTTTGAAGGTGTACGAGTTCGACCCCATGCTCGGCTTTGAGCCCTTCACCGTGGACATCTACAACCGCATAACCGAGGAAGGGGAGGGCGCCTTCTACATCTTCGACTGCCTCTCCGAGCTGCAGGTCGCCTGGCACACGGACCAGATGATGGGCAACTTCTTCCGCGTGACCTGCCCGTACCTCTATGAGCTCAACACAGTGGCGTACTTCCCGATAATCCGCGGGCGCCACTCCTTTGAGACTTCGGCCAGCATCCGTGACACGACCCAGGTGCTCATAGACGTCTATATGAGCGACAGCGCGGTGTATATCCACACGCTCAAGGCCATGGGGCGCGACACGATGAACATATATCTCCCGCACGTCAGCCGCAGCGGCGGCCCCTTCCGCCCCCTGGACGGCGGCGTCGCGCTCAGCCGCTACTACAAGCTGCTCGACGACATCTCCACCCACACCCAGGACCAGAATCTCGACAGCCACGACCGCTTCTTCGCCATGGCCAAGCTCGAGTTCGGCCGCGGCCGCTTCCGCGACGAGACGGAGCGCAAGATACTCGAGAGCATGATGTCGAAGGACCCGCACGTGCAGAAGCTCATCCACCAGCTTTTCGAGCCGAAGGATTACTTCTCACTGCGCGACCGCATGATAGGCTCCGGCGCCATAGGCGGCAAGGCCTGCGGCATGCTGCTCGCTCGCAAGATAGCCGAGGTCTGCCTGCCTGAGTTCCGCGAGCACACTGAGCCGCACGACTCCTTCTATATAGGCTCCGATGTCTTTTACACCTATATCGTCAGCAACAACTGCTGGCGCGCGAGGATAGAGCAGCGCACGCCCGAGGGCTATTTCTCCAAGGCCGAGGAGCTCAAACAGGCCCTGCTCTCCGGCAGCTTCCCGGAGAACATCCGCGAGCAGTTCAAGGCCATGCTCACCTATTACGGCCAGAGCCCGATAATCGTGCGCTCCTCCAGCTTTCTGGAGGACGGCTTCGGCAACGCCTTCGCGGGCAAGTACGAGTCCGTGTTCTGCGTGAACTTCGGCACTCTGGAGACCCGGCTCAAGGCCTTTGAGGACGCGGTGCGCCAGGTCTACGCCAGCACGATGGACATCTCCGCGCTAGAGTACCGGCTCCAGCGCGGGCTGGAGAAGAAGGACGAGCAGATGTCCATACTCGTCCAGCGCGTCTCCGGCTCCTGGGCCGGGCCGTACTTCCTGCCCGGCGCGGCGGGCGTGGGCTACAGCCGCTGCCTCTACAAGACCAGCCCGGACGCCGACCCCACGGCGGGCATGCTACGCCTGGTCGTCGGTCTCGGCACCAAGGCCGTTGACCGGACGGAGGACGACTATCCCCGCCTCGTGAACCTCGACCGCCCGGCGGCGCGCACGCACTCGAGCGTGGCGGACCGGCACCGCTTCTCCCAGCACACCGTGGACGTCATCGACCGCGAGCGCCAGACCCTGCGCAGCGTCAGCGTCGACCAGGTGCACCACTTCCTGCCCGACTGGTTCCACACCCTGATGTTCGAGCGCGACTACGAGGCCGAGGCCGCCCTGCGCGAGATAGGCATCAAGGACGAGGTCTGGTTCATAAGCTGCCAGGGCTTTTTGGAGAACACCAAGTTCCCGCAGATAATGCGCTCGCTGCTCAAGACGCTGGAGAACGTCTACGGCACGCCCGTGGACATAGAGTACTCCGTCAACACAGAGGAGGGCGACTTCGTCATAAACATCCTCCAGTGCCGCCCGCTCTATGTCGGCCAGCCCGGCGGCAAGGTGTCGGTGCCGAAGCTCCCGGACGAGGACACCTTCTTTGACCTCGACAACTCCTCGATGGGCATGTCCTCCGTGACGGACATCGACGTCGTGGTGCAGATAGACGCCAAGGCGTATTACGAATACCCCTACGCCAAAAAGCGCATGGCAGCCACAGCCGTTGGGCTGATAAACCGCTATTACAAGGGTAAGGGCAAGAATCTGCTGCTGCTCGCACCCGGGCGGCTCGGCACCAGCTCGCCGGAGCTGGGCGTGCCCTGTTCCTTTGCGGACATCTCCGGCTTCGCCGGAGTGTGCGAGGTCTCGGACGACAGCGCGGGCTATATGCCGGAGCTCAGCTACGGCAGCCACATGTTCCAGGACCTCGTGGAGGCCAACATCTTCTACTGCGCCATCTGGAACGACAAGCGCACGCTAAAATATAACCCCGCCCTCATCCAGGGCCCGAACCTCTTCGACGAGATCTGCTCGGGCATGCCGGAGCTCTCCCACATGTTCCGCGTGACGGAGACCAAGGGCCTGTGCTGCTGGCTGGACGCCGTGGCGAACCGCGCCGTGTGCGGGTTCAAGGAGTCGAAACCGCTTGCAATTTCGGAGCAAGAGGCGTAATATTGTGCAATAAAGTTTTAGGTTTAGCGGAGGTAAAGACAAATGAGCTACATTCCCACTCCCGAGCAGGCGCTGGAGCTGACGAAGCGCTATAACAAGGAAGCCTTCCACATCCAGCACGCGGAGACCGTCGGCAAGGTCATGCGCTATCTGGCCGGAAAGTACGACGCCGGCAACGAGGACTATTGGCAGGCCGTAGGCATACTGCACGACATAGACTTCGAGCAGTGGCCGGAGGAGCACTGCAAGCGCGCCGACACCCTGCTCAGGGAGCTGGACATAGACGAGAGCGTCATCCACGCCGTCGTCAGCCACGGCTGGGGCATCTGCAGCGACGTGGAGCCGGAGCGCTATATGGAGAAGATCCTCTTCGCCACGGACGAGCTCACTGGCCTCATCTGGGCGGCGTCCCTCATGCGCCCGACGGGCTTTGACGGCATGGACGCCAAGTCCGTGATGAAGAAGTTCAAGGACAAGAAGTTCGCCGCCGGCTGCTCCAGAGACATCATCTCCAAGGGCGCGGAGCTGCTCGGCATCGCGATGCCGGAACTCGCCGCCATGACCCTCGAGGCCATGACCGCGTGAAGCGAAAATAAAAAAACACCCGCAGGTTTTAAAGCCTGCGGGTGTTTTTTTGCTTATCTCATTTCACGACGTCCCTGAGCAGGTCGTCCATGTCGTACATGCCGGGGGCCTTGACGGTGGCGATGAACTTCGCCGCCGCAATGGCGCCGCTGGCAAAGACCTCGCGGGAGAGGGCGGTGTGCTTCATCTCGAACACCTCGTCGTGCCCGGCGAAGATGACCTCGTGCTCGCCCACGATGGTGCCGCCGCGGATGGAGGAGATGCCTATCTCCTCGCGCCGCCTGGGCTGGCGGACGCTGTGGCGCTCAAAGACGTTCTCGGCCTTGTAGGGCAGGGCGGAGGCGGCGGCGTCGGCCAGCATCAGGGCCGTGCCGCTCGGCGCGTCCACCTTGCGGCGGTGGTGCTTTTCGACGATCTCGACGTCGAAGCTCTCACCGAGCACTGCGGCGGCGCGCTTTACGAGCTGCATCATAAGGTTGATGCCCAGCGACATGTTGCCGGACTTGAACACCGGTATCCGCGCCGCGGCCTTCTCGATGTCGTGCAGCTGCTCCTCGGAGTAGCCCGTCGTGCACAGAACGATGGGTATCTTCCTCAGCAGGCAGAACTCCAGCAGCGCGTCGAGGTTGGCGGGGTTGGAGAAGTCGATGACCACGTCGGCGGGGCCCTCGTAGCTCATGGGGTCGGAATAGACCTCAAAGCAGTTCTTCTTGAGCGGCGTGCGGTTGAAGCCCGCGACGACCTCCACACCCTCGAGCCCCTCGCAGCCGCAGACAACGCACTGGCCCATGTGGCCGTTGCAGCCGGAGACTATTATCTTTAGCATAAGAATACCTTCCTTGCCCCGGGATTACACCTTGAGGCCCACGCCGCGCATGGAGACCTTGAGCTTCTCGATGTTCGCGGGGTCCATATCCACCAGCGGCAGGCGGAACTTGCCGACGTTCATGCCGGCGAGGTTCATGGCCGTCTTGACGGGGATGGGGTTCGTCTCGATGAACAGCTTGTCGAAGAAATCGGCCAGCCTGAAGTACTCGGCGCTCGCGGCCTTGAAGTCGCCGGCGAGGCAGAGGTCGCAGAGGTGGGCGACGTCCTTCGGGATGATGTTGGAGGCCACGGAGATGACGCCGTAGGCGCCGAGGGCCATCATGGGCACGGTGTCGGAGTCGTTGCCGGACCAGAACACCAGGTCGTCCCCGCACATGGAGCGGGTCAGGGCGTACTCGGCGATGTTGCCGCTGGCCTCCTTGACGCCGTTTATGTTCGGGTGCTGGGAGAGGACCTTGTATGTGGCGGGCTTGATGCCTATGCCGGTGCGGCCGGGCACGTTGTAGAGTATCATCGGCACCTTGACGCGGTCCGCGACATAGGTGAAGTGCTCGATGAGGCCCTTCTGGGTGCTCTTATTATAGTAAGGTGTGACCATGAGAATGCCGTCCGCGCCGCACATCTCGGCGTGCTTGGCCTGCTCGAGGACGTGCTCGGTGTTGTAGCCGCCGACGCCGACGATGGTCTTCATCTTGCCGGCGCACATCTCAACGGTGAGCTCCACCAGACGGTCGTGCTCCTCCTCGGTATGGGTCGGGTTCTCACCCGTGGTGCCGCAGACGAGAATAGCGGAGGTGCCGCCCTTGTACTGGAAGTCGAGGAGCTCCTGATATTTTTCGTAATCGACGCCATTTTCGAGGTATGGCGTGACTATGGCGGTACATGAGCCTGTAAATATAGGTGTCTTTGCCATTTTATAAACCTCCTTAGATGAATGCGCGCAGATTATTTGGCGGTGATATAGCCCTCTGCGGTCAGCAGCTCGGCGAGCTCAACGGCTCCGCCGGCGGCGCCGCGCAGGGTGTTGTGGGAGAGGCAAACGAACTTGTAGTCATACTGGGTGTCGGGACGCAGACGGCCGATGGATATCTGCATGCCGCCCTCGTTCATACGGTCCAGCCTGGTCTGCGGACGGTCGGGCTCCTCAAAGTAGTGCAGGAACTGCTTGGGCGCGGAGGGGAGCTCCAGCTCCTGGGCGCGGCCCTTGTAGGCGGCCCAGCGGGCCTTCATCTCGTCCATGGAGGGCTTCTTGTCGAAGCTCACGAACACGGCGGCCATGTGGCCGTTGGACGCGGCGACGCGCAGGCACTGTGCGGTGATGAGCGGCTTCTCGGCGTTCACGATGACGCCGTTTTCAACGCGGCCCCAGACCTTCATGGGCTCCTGCTCGCTCTTTTCCTCCTCACCGCCGATGTAGGGGATGACGTTGTCGACCATCTCGGGCCAGGTCTTGAAGGTCTTGCCGGCGCCGGAAATGGCCTGATAGGTGCAGACTAGGATCTTGTCGAGGCCGAAGTCAGCCCTGAAGGGGGAGAGGGCCGGGACGTAGCTCTGGATGGAGCAGTTAGACTTGACTGCGATGAAGCCGCGCTTGGTGCCAAGGCGCTTTTTCTGCGCGGCGATGACGGCGAGATGCTCGGGGTTTATCTCGGGGATGACCATCGGAACGTCCGGGGTCCAGCGGTTGGCGCTGTTGTTGGAGACGACGGGGCACTCGGCCTTGGCGTACTCCTCCTCGAGGGCGAGGATCTCTTCCTTCTTCATATCGACGGCGGAGAAGACAAAATCGACGTCCTTCACCACGTCCGCAACGTCCGCGGCATTCTTGACGACGATGGACTTCGCGCACTCGGGCATAGGCTCATCGAGCGCCCACTTAGCGCCAACGGCCTCCTCATAGGTCTTGCCCGCGCTGCGCGCGCTCGCCGCGATAGCAGCCAGCTCGAACCACGGGTGATTGGCGATCAGCGTGACGTAGCGCTGACCCACCATGCCGGTGCCTCCTATGACTCCGACCTTCAATTTCTCCATGCTTGATCCATCCTTTCCACCATACGACGCAGTATATTCGTATGTCAGTTAAATAATACCGGGTGACATAACTCTTGCAATTATCGGTATCAGCCTTTATAATGACATAATAAGTCGAAAAAGGCAATAACCTGCTGCGCCTTTAGCAATTTAATATTTTACCACCCTGTTTCAACTCAGTCAACATACGTCAAAAGGTGAACAAAGAAAATGAAGCGATTAAAAGCCATACCAGCCCTTATCCTCGCCCTGCTGCTGATAGCGGGGCTTCTTCCGGCGCTGCCTGCCGCGGCGGCGGGGGATATCTACGTCAACGGGTCCAATAACGTGCTCTCCGGCGGCCTCGGTTCCGCCTATGCCGTGGGCTCGGGCGGCACGGGCTTCGTCTCGGGCAGCGCCTACGTCATGACGGCGGACGGCATCACGACCATAGGCGGGGGGAGCGGCAGCTCCACCGGCTCGGAGCGCCCGGGCCGGGACGAGACCTCGCCCACGCCCTCGCACCTCTCCGTGACGGGCAGCATAAGCCTCCCGTATTCCAAGATCCGCGTCGGCCTCTACTACTATGACGGCTCCAGCAGCATCCGCAACAGCACCCTGGAGTCCGCCAACCTCGAAAACGAGGTCGGCTATGGCTATCTCTTCGGCTGGTATGACTCGAGCCGCGTCTTCCACCAGGTCGGCTACACCAACGAGACTCAGATCACCATGGCGATGGACAAAAACGTCACCATAAGCAGCGGCGCCGGCCTCGGCTGCTACCACATCATGCTCCCCGGCGCCTATTACAGCTTTGAGGAGGCCTCCGCGGCCGCCGCGCAGTACGGCGGCTTCCCGGCGTATTACAACGGACAGTATTACGCCCTCGTCGGCAGCTTCACCAGCTCCGCCGAGGCGCAGTCCGCGATGAGCTGGTACGGCGTGAGCGGCACGGTGTACACCGCCTCGCAGTACTGCGTCACCGTGTGCCGCACGACGGACGGCACCATCCTCTTCGAGTTCGACTGCGGCCGGGACCAGAACCTCGCCGTCAGCCCGCAGAGCAGCTCCGGCAAGGCCGTGACCTGGTTCAAGGGCTATCAGTATTACGGTGACTTTGAGTACGTCCGCCGCAGCGGCGAAAAGCTGACGGTCATCAACATCGTTGATATCGAGGACTACGTCAAGGGCGTCCTGCCCTACGAGATGAGCGGCAGCTGGCCCATCGAGGCGCTCAAGGCCCAGGCCCTCTGCGCGCGCACCTATGCCGCCAGCCACTTCAACGCCAACGACTATTATGGCTTTGACGTCACCAACGACACATACAGCCAGGTCTACCGCGGCCTGAACAGTGCGACAAGCACCTCCGACGCCGCCGTGGATGCCACCGCCGGCATCTACATACTCTACAAGGGCGAACCCATAACCGCCATGTACTGTTCCTCCAACGGCGGAGCCACCGAGAACAGCGAGAACGTCATGTCCAGCGCCGTCGGCTATCTGCGCGGCAAGGTGGACAGCTTTGAGGCCGCCGCCGCAAGCATAAACGCCAACAGCAGCTGGACCTACACCTTTACGCGCCAGGAGCTGGCCGCAAAGGCGAACACCCTCGGCTTCTCCATCGCCTCGGCGGACAAGATTGAGCTGACCTACTCCGACACCGGCAACGTCATCGGCATAAAGCTCACGGACTCCAACGGCCGCAGCGCCAGCTTCAGCAAGAGCAGCTGCTATAACTTCTGCACCTCCACGCTGGGCATCAAGAGCATCTCCTTTGAAATAAAGGAGAACGGCGACAGCGTCACCTTCATCGGCAGCGGCTGGGGCCACAGCCTCGGCCTGAGCCAGTTCGGAGCCTATGCCATGGCCAAGACCTACGGCTTCACCTACGACCAGATAGTGAACTTCTATTTCACCGACATCACTCTCGCCCGCGCGACGTATACGAACTGAGGCGTTTTAATGAAGACATCTGATTTTTACTTTGACCTGCCCGAGGAGCTCATAGCCCAGACCCCGCTGGAAAAGCGCGACGCCTCGCGCCTGCTGTGCCTGGACAAGGTGACGGGCGAGATACAGCACCGCGTGTTCTCGGAGCTGCCGGAGCTGCTCCGTCCGGGCGACTGCCTTGTGATGAACGACTCGCGCGTCCTGCCCGCGCGGCTGCTCGGCGCGCGTGAATCCGGCGGCGCTGTCGAGGTGCTGCTGCTGCGCGACCTCGGCGGCGGGCGCTGGGAGTGCCTGACCCGCCCGGGACGCAAGACCAGGCCGGGCACCAAGCTGGTGTTCGGCGACGGCGAGCTCGAGGCCGAGGTCATCGAGGTCGCCGAGGGCGGCAACAGGATAGTCGAGTTCAAGTATGACGGCATCTTCCTCGAGGTGCTCGAGCGCCTGGGCAAAATGCCGCTCCCGCCGTATATCAAGACCGAGCTCGAGGACGGAGAGCGCTACCAGACCGTCTACTCCAAGGAGCTGGGCAGCGCCGCCGCGCCCACCGCGGGACTGCATTTTACCAAGGAGCTGCTGGCGAAGATAGCCGAAAAGGGCGTGCGCGAGTGCTTCGTCACGCTGCACGTCGGCCTCGGCACCTTCCGCCCGGTCAAGGCCGAGGACATCGAGGAGCACGAGATGCACTCCGAGTTCTGCATCATGCCGGAGGAGACGGCGCGGATAATCACCGAGACGAAGAAGTCCGGCGGCCGCGTTGTCTGCGTCGGCACCACCTCCTGCCGCACTGTGGAGAGCTTTGCCAACGAGGACGGCACCATGGACGCCAAGTCCGGCTGGACCAACATCTTCATCTACCCGGGTTACAGATTCAAATGCATGGACGCCCTGGTGACGAATTTCCACCTGCCGGAGAGCACTCTCATCATGCTGGTTTCGGCCTTCGCCGGCCGCGAGCACGTCCTCGCCGCGTACAAGCAGGCCGTGGAGATGCGCTACCGCTTCTTCTCCTTCGGCGACGCCATGTTCCTGAGCTGAACCCAACAACACACCGCCTCCGCCGCCGCGGGGGCGGATTTTTTGCGCCGTAACAAGAAAAGCCGGGCCGCATACAATGATACTGGCACGTTCAGAGTGCCGTATTTTCCTTGAAACCATGGTGAAGGGAGTAAGCATATGCGGAAGTGCAACGACTCAGACTGGCGCGAAGACCTCGAGAGCTGCAATATGAACGTGATAAAGCCCTGCGATCACGATTGCAACAACACTCGCGGCTGCGGCCACGTCTGCTGCGTGAGCGGCCCCACCGGGCCCACGGGCGCGACGGGCGCTACCGGAGCAACTGGGCCCACCGGAGCAACAGGCGCAACAGGCCCGACCGGTCCCACCGGCCCGACCGGAGCCACCGGCGCGGGCATCGATACGATAGAGCAGTTCGTCCCCGGCACGCCCTATTCTGTGGGCGACCTTGTGTATTACAGCGGGGCGCTGTACGACGTAAATACCAATAACCCCACGGGTACCCCCGGCTTCTCGCCGGACTTCACCCTCGTGACCGTGACCGGACCCACGGGCGCCACGGGCGCGATCGGCCCCACCGGCCCGACCGGACCCACCGGCCCCACCGGCGCTACCGGCGCGACAGGCGCAACGGGTGCTACCGGCCCCTCCGGCACCGGCCCGACTGGACCGACCGGCCCCACCGGCCCGACAGGCGCAACGGGCGCCACCGGCCCCTCCGGCACCGGCCCGACTGGACCGACCGGCCCCACCGGGCCCACGGGCGCAACGGGCGCTACCGGCCCCTCCGGCACCGGCCCGACCGGTCCCGCCGGACCCACCGGCCCGACAGGCGCGACAGGCGCCACCGGACCCTCCGGCACCGGACCCACCGGCCCGACCGGACCCACCGGCCCGACTGGCGCAACAGGCGCCACCGGCCCCTCCGGCACAGGACCGACCGGCCCGACTGGACCCACGGGTGACACCGGCGCCACGGGTGCCGAGGGCCCGACCGGCCCGACCGGTCCCACTGGACCCACGGGCGTCACAGGAGCCACCGGCCCCACCGGTCCTACCGGCCCCTCCGGTACCGGCCCGACTGGACCTACCGGCCCCACCGGCGCTGAAGGCGAGGCGGGCCCCACCGGCCCGACAGGCCCCACTGGACCCACGGGTGACACCGGAGCCCAGGGCACAGAAGGCGCTACCGGTCCGACCGGTCCCACCGGCGACACCGGCGCTGAAGGCCCCACCGGTCCCACCGGCCCGACGGGTGACACCGGAGCCACCGGCGCAGAGGGACCCACCGGACCGACCGGCCCGACCGGACCCACCGGCCCTGCGGGCGGCACCGTGCTCAGAGCTGCGGCAGCGGTCTCCGACGCCACCGGCACCGGCGACATCGTGACGCAGTTCAACCAGCTGCTCGCCAACCTGCGCAGCATCGGGATATTGTCCGAATGACCAAGTCTGAGAGGACGGCCGCAGCGCCGTCCTCCTTTTAAAAGCAGGAGGGGCAAATGAAAGTTTACGTCTATGCCATATGCAAAAACGAGAGCAAATTCGCCCTGCGCTGGATGAAGTCGATGTCGGAGGCCGACGGCGTCTACGTCCTCGACACCGGCTCCGAGGACAACACGGTGGAGCTGCTCCGCGGCGAGGGCGCTGTCGTGGAGGTTGAGGTGTTCAAGCCCTGGCGCTTTGACACGGCGCGGAACCGCTCGCTGGAGATGGTACCGGAGGACGCGGACGTCTGCGTCTGCACCGACATCGACGAGCTCTTTCACCCCGGCTGGCGCGCGCTGCTGGAGGCGGCCTGGAAGCCGGACACCACCCGCGCCGCCTATCGCTACACCTGGAACTTCAACCCGGACGGCTCCGAGGGCTTCGTCTTCTGGCTCAACAACATGCATTCCCGCCACGGCTACCGCTGGACGCACCCTGTCCACGAGGTGCTCGAGCGCACTGTGCCGGAGCCGACGCGCCAGATCTACATAGAGGGCATCCAGCTCGACCACCGCGCGGACGACACCAAGCCGCGCAGCCAGTATCTTCCGCTGCTGGAGATGTCGGTCGCCGAGTGCCCGGACGACGACCGGAACATGCACTACCTGGGCCGGGAATACTACTTCTACCGCCGCTGGGAGGACGCCATCCGCACCCTTGAGCACCACCTCTCCATGCCGAGCGCAACCTGGGCCGATGAGCGCTGCGCCTCCATGCGATACATAGCCCGCTGCCAGAACGCCCTGGGCAGGGCGGGGGAGGCCAAGCGCTGGCTCTGGCGCGCTATAGGCGAGGCCCCGCACCTGCGCGAGCCGTATCTCGACATGGCAAAGCTGCTGTACGCGGAAAAGGACTGGGACGGCCTCGTCCACATGTGCCGCACCGCGCTGAGAATTACCGAGCGCCCGCGCACCTATATCTGCGAGGCGGAGTCCTGGGGCAGCCTGCCCTATGACTACCTCTCTCTGGGCCTCTACTACACCGGCCGCTATGCCGAGGCGCTTGCCGCCGTGCGAAAGGCCATCGAACTTAACCCGACCGAGGACCGCCTGCGCGAGAACGAAAAGTACATCCTCGCCGCCCTGAAATGACCACACCGGCTGCGCCGGGCGCCGATTTCCGCCCGGCGCAAAAAACACTTGACCTTTGCGCGCGATGGTAGTAGAATATCCTCAGAAGTTAGAGTAAGCTAACTCACACAACTTGAACGGCGAAAGCCGATATATTTTAAACCGTTAGTTAGATAAAACTAACTGCAAAAGAAAGGTGATGAGCATGAGCGTAGTTATCGTAGGCGGCAACGAGTGCATGGCGGGGCAGTACGAGAGCATATGCCGCGAGCACGGCTGCAAGGCCAAGGTCTATACAAAGCAGAGCGGTTCACTGAAGAAGAAGGTCGGCACGCCGGACCTCCTGATACTCTTCATCAGCACCGTCTCGCACAAGATGGCGCTCAGCGTCATCCAGGAGGCCAAGAGAAACAGCGTGCCTGTCGCGCGCGTACTCACCAGCAGCAGTACTGCGCTGCGCTCGGCCCTCATCGAGCACGGCGCCACGGCATGAGGACGACATGGCGCCGCTGGAGAAGTACATGATCGAGCAGGGAGCCCCTACGCTGGCAAGCCTCAAGACCGGCACGCTCTTTTGCGTGGACACTCAGGAGACGGGGGAGCTGCTCAGACAGATAGGCCAATGGGACCGCCGGCTGAGTGGAAAGGGCATCTCCATAACGCTGCTGCGCTATAACGGTCGCCGCGCGCTGGTGTACATGTACCGCCGCTCGCAGCTGGAGCGTGACCTGGCTTCGGAGGGCGCGGCTGAGCTGCTGGCCCGGTGCGGCTACGCCTCGGCGGAGCCGGAATACGCCCTCTCCCGGCTGCGTGAGCGCTTCTGCGAGGGAGCCGAGTTCCCGCACGAGATCGGCCTGTTCCTGGGCTATCCGCTCTGCGACGTGCTCGGCTACATCAAAAACCGGGGACGCAACAGCAAGCTCACGGGCTGGTGGCAGGTCTACGGCGACGAGCAGAGCGCGGCGAGACAGTTCGAGCGCTTCCGCCGCTGCCGGGACATATACACCAGGCTCTGGAGCAGAGGAAAAACGGTGCAGCAGCTGACTGTCTGCGCCTGAGCAGAAAAGAGGTAATAAAAAATGAGCAAGATAGCAGTAGTATACTGGAGCGGCACGGGCAACACCGAGGCCATGGCAAAGAGCGTCGCCGCGGGCGCACGCTCCGCGGGCGCGGAGGTAGAGCTGCTTACCGCCGCCGAGTTCGGGCCGGACAAGCTGTCCGCATATGACGCCGCCGCCTTCGGCTGCCCGGCGATGGGCTCGGAGCAGCTGGAGGAGGACGAGTTCGAGCCCATGTTCTCGGCCTGCAAGCCGGCGCTGAAGGGCAAAAAGATAGCCCTCTTCGGCTCCTACGGCTGGGGCGACGGCGAGTGGATGCGCTCCTGGGAGGCCACGGCGAAGTCCTATGGCGCGATCCTCGAGCGCGAGGGCGTTATCTGCGCCGACGCGCCCGACACCGCGGCTAAGGCCGCCTGCGAAGCCCTGGGCAAGGCCCTGGCTTGAGCGCAAAACAAAATAAGAGGCCGGGGGCGGGTTGTCCGCCTCCGGCCTTTGACGTTGTTGACACGGACAATGCGCGGATGATATACTGAAATTGGATAAAACAAGGGGGTGTGCGTGTGGAAAAGGACAGAGTCATCCCGCTTTTCATTGCAGTTTGCCTGTTTTATGTCTCGGGCAAGCTGCTGAGTTTGCTGATCCGTTCCGGCCCCTGGCCCTATGTCATCGCCGCCGTTGCGAGCCTCGTCCTCGGCTACGTCCTGTATGACGACAGGATGAAAAACTGGCTCAAAAAGCCGGACTGCAGCGGCAAGGACAGGGGGCTCTCGCTGCTCGTTTCCGCCGTCGTGTTCGTCATTATTGGAAAACTGCTGCTCTGGATGTTCGAGGTCATCCCGCAGCTCATCTGGGGCAATGACCTGCCCGGCTTCTTCTACAACTGGGTCGCGAGCTTCATGACGCTCATTTTCGGAGGCCTGGCGCTGCTCGTCATCTGCTTCATGATCGGCGACAGGCTGTATTTCCGCCGCCTGAAGCCCTGGCTGGAGAATTGAATAAGGAGAGGGGAGCCCCTCTCCTTATTTTTCTCCCGTTTTGCCGGAGACGTGGGCCTTGAGGGCCTCAAAGGTCTCGGCGCTGATGACGTGCTCGATGCGGCAGGCGTCCTCGGCGGCGACCTCCGGGCTCACGCCCATGGCGGTCAGCCAGCCGGAGATGAGCGTGTGCCGCTCGTAGATCTTTTCGGCAATCTCCCGGCCCTTGTCGAGCAGAGTGATGAAGCCGTCCTTGTCGACATCTATATAGCCGTTGGTTCTCAGGTTCTTCATCGCCACGCTGACGCTCGGCTTGGAGAAGGAGAGCTCGTTTGCAATGTCTATGGAACGGACGTTGCCCTGCCTGTTGTGGATGACAAGTATGGCTTCAAGGTAATTTTCCGCTGACTCCTGTATCTTCAAGACTACCACACCCCATTGCGAATCTTGATATTTCCCTATATAATATCACAGTCGGTCAGCGCTTATCAAGAGCCAAAACGCGGTTGACAATCCGGCTATGCCGGGATAATATTCAAAGAGCGCGAACTGGCGCAACAGGGGGCTTTAAATGTTCAAACTCATAAAGACAGAGGGCCACGCGCGGCGCGGCGAATTCACCTGCCCGCACGGCACGGTCCAGACGCCGGTGTTCATGAACGTCGGCACCCAGGGCGCGATAAAGGGCGCGCTCTCGGCAAAAGACCTCAGGGAGATCGGCTGCCAGATAGAGCTTTCAAACACCTACCACCTCCACGTCCGCCCGGGGGACGAGCTCATAAAGTCGCTCGGCGGGCTGCACAAGTTCATGACCTGGGACGGGCCCATCCTCACGGACAGCGGCGGGTTCCAGATCTTCTCCCTTGCGGAGCTGCGCAAGATAGGGGAGGACGGCGTGCGCTTCAACTGCCACGTCGACGGCCGCCACATCTTCATGGGCCCGGAGGAGAGCATGAGGATACAGTCCAACCTCGGCTCCGACATTGCCATGGCCTTTGACGAGTGCATCAAGATCCCCTCGCCGTATGAGTACGTCCGCCAGAGCTGCGACCGCACGGTCCGCTGGCTGGAGCGCTGCAAAAAGGCGCTGGCGCAGTACAATTCCGAGCCCGACGCCGTGAACCCCGGACAGGTGCTCTTCGGCATCAACCAGGGCGCGGTGTTCCACGACATACGCATAGACCACATGAAGCGCATAGCCGACCTGGACCTGCCCGGCTACGCCATAGGAGGCCTCGCCGTGGGCGAGACGGCGGAGGAGATGTACGACACCATCTCGGCCGTCGAGGAGCACATGCCCAAGGACCGCCCGCGCTACCTCATGGGCGTCGGCACACCGGGGAACATCATAGAGTCCGTCTGGCGCGGCGTGGACTTCTTCGACTGCGTAATGCCCGCACGCAACGGCCGGCACGGCCACCTCTTCACCTGGGAGGGCATAATCAACATCAAAAACGCCAAATATGAGCGCGACGAGGGCCCCATCGCCCCCGGCTGCGACTGCCCCGTGTGCCGCCGTTACTCCCGCGCCTATGTCCGCCACCTCTTCAAGGCCGAGGAGATGCTGGCCATGCGCTTTGCCGTCACGCACAATCTCTGGTTCTACAACGACCTCATGCGCCGCATCCGCGCCGCCCTCGACGAGGGGCGCTACGCCGCGTTCCGTGAGAGATACTCAAAGATTTTGGATACGCGGATATAATTTTCTTGCATTTAGGAAAATATGAGGTTATAATTTACACGCTGTACATTTTCTCAGGTTGGAGGTTTTCAAATGTTCTACAATGTCCTGTCAGCAGACGCGGCTGCTACCGGCGGGCTCGGCGGAATGTCGTCGATCCTGTTCCTGGTCATCATCTTCGTCGTATTTTACTTCTTCCTCATCCGTCCGGAGAACAAGAGGAAAAAGAAGCTCACCGAGATGCGCAACAACATCAGCATTGGCGATGAGATCGTCACCATCGGCGGCATAATGGGCAAAGTCGTCCAGGTCACCGAGGACACCATCACCTTCGAGACCGGCGAGGACCGTGTCCGCATGCAGGTCACCAAGTGGGCCATCTCCTCCAACGTCCGCGAGGAGAAGCAGCGCGCCGCGCAGGAGGCTGCCGCCAAGGCCGCCAAGAGCAAGAAGAACGCTGCCAAGACTTCCGGCGAGGAAAACAAAATAGACGAGGGCAAGGGCGAATAAGTCCGCGCCAAGTCATTAAATCCCCCCTGACGCAATAGGATGTACAAAACATCCGCGTCGGGGGGAATTTTTTATGCAGACAAGTGTGGAACGGAAAGGGAAGAAGAGGTCGCGCCTGAGATGGTATGTGCTCGGCCCGGTCCTGGGAGCCGTAGCCTCGGCGTTGCTGCTGTATATTACGGCGGTACTGCTGGAGAGACAGATATTGCCATATTCACTGGCCGGGGAACTGGTGATCGCCTGCCTGTTCCTTGGCTCGACCGCAGGCGGGGCAGGCGCCGCAAAGCGCCGCGGCTCGGCACCGCTGCCTTCGGGCCTGACAGCCGGAGCAGCCCTCGCAGCGGCCGTCGTCGTGGTCTCGCTGATGGCACAGGGGGAGGGGGCGATATCCGCCGACTGCCTGCGCCATGTGATAGCCGCGGTTGCGGGCGGAGCCTTCGGCGGTGCGCTGTGCTTGAACCGCGGAGGCGGCAAACGTAAAAAACGCGCCCGCAGAAGGTAGCAATATTACAGAGAGTAATATATTGACCAGGTAGACATAATTGCAAAATGATTACCAAGATGTTGTTATGCACCCAAATACAGCTCACTAAATGTTGTGACTATGCCTGAGTTTTCAAGCCTTTCACCGAGAGGTAGTAGACGCAGTTGACATAATACTGTTAACATAATACATAGGCATAATTCACAAAAATGCACTTATTTTGACAAAGGACTTGATTACGGATGGAATTTGTATTATATTGTCCCTACTTGAATTATGTAAATTGCGGCATTATCCCCCTGCGCTGGCAGGGTGAGCTCCGGTGACGCCGGGGCGCCGCCTTCCACATATAGATACGGCCCGGTTGATGCGTCAGGGCGGAGAGGCGTTCACCCTGCTCATCATCTCGGCGGCCTTCATAGCCGGCGCCGTCGGCGGCTCGCTGCTCGGCTCCGGGGAGCTTTCCGCGGCCGAGGGCGTCCTGCCCGGGGATGGAAGCGTATACGGCTCCGATTCCTATTTTTCCCTGCTCTTTTCCTGCGCCAAGTACCACCTTATCGTATTGCTTTTTTCCACCTCGCTTGCCGGGGTGCTGCTCATACCGGCGACGCTCGCCTTCAGGGGCTTCGCCCTCTCGTGCACGGCCGCCTTTGTCGCTTCGGCTTATCCGGAGCAGGGCATCGCGCTCGTACTGGTCGTGCTGGGCCTGCCCGCACTGCTGACTGTGCCGAGCCTGTTTATTGTCGCCTACGGCGGCGAGCTGTTTTCTGCGCGGCTCGTTTCGCACTATGTTCGCCGGCCCCTGCCGCCGCGCTACCGGCGCGGGGAGGACCGTGCTTTGGCCGTGGCCGTAATGCTTCTGGCCGCGGCGGCGATAGAGTGCTTTGCCGTTCCGCCGCTCGTGCGGCTGCTTATTTAGAGATAGGGGAAAAGGGGGGAGACGTGTTTTGCAGGATGTCGTCTGTCTTGAAAAATATGAACAATACCTGACAGATGTAAAGAAGGCATCGGCCAACACGCTTGCCTCCTACATGAGGGACGTCAGACAGCTGAGCGACTATGTCGCCGCGCACGACCTGCCGGGCCTTGACTCGCTCGACGATGAAGAGCTCGCGGCCTACATCGCCTGGCTCAGGCACAACGGCAAGTCCCCCGCCACCGTCAGCCGCTGCATCGCCTCGCTCAAGAGCTTTTACTCGCTGCTGCTCTCGCAGGGCGTAGTTGACCACAATCCGGCCGCCGGGCTCGTGCCCGAAAAGGCCGTGCAGAAGCTGCCGCAGATACTCACCAGCAAGGAGGTCGAGCTCCTGCTCGAGCAGCCAGAGTGCACGGACATGAAGGGCTACCGCGACCGCGCCATGCTGGAGCTGCTGTATGCAACGGGCATCCGCGTCAGCGAGCTGATCTCCCTGGACGTATCGGACGTGAACATCCCCGCCGGCTTCATCCGCTGCCGCAGCAAGGACAAGGAAAGGATGATACCACTTTATCCGGCGGCTATCAAGGCCATTTCGGAATATGTCGAATTCATCCGCCCGCAGATGATCGCCTCCCCGGACGAGCAGTCCCTGTTCGTGAACATCAGCGGCGAGCGCATGAGCCGCCAGGGCTTCTGGAAGATAATCAAGACCTATCAGAAAAAGGCGGGCATCGAGAAGGACATAACTCCGCACACCCTGCGCCACAGCTTTGCGGCGCACCTGCTGGAAAACGGCGCGGACCTGCGCTCCATCCAGGAGATGTTGGGCCACGCGGATATCTCCTCCACCCAGGTCTATTCCCACATCGTAAAAAAGCAGCTCAAGGACGTCTACAACAAGGCACATCCGAGGGCATAAGAGAGAGGAACATCAAACAAAACCGGCGCGGGTCTCCGCGCCGGTTTTGCGTTGCGCACAAGCCCGCGGCATGGTAAAATGAACGCACGGAAGGGGGCAGAAACATGAAAAAGCCCAAGATGATGATATTCGACTACGGCCACACCCTCTGCTATGAGCCGGAGCAGAACTACGAGCGCGGCTGGCGCGCCGCCATGGAGCACGCCGTGCGCAATCCCCGCGGCATAACCGCCGCGCAGCTGCACGAGTACAGCCGCGAAATATACGCCGACCTCTTCAAAAAGATGCGGCCCCTGGAGCTCGAGACGGACGGATTGAAGCTCGACGAGAGCATCTTCGACGCGCTGGGCCTCGGCTTCGACGTGTCGATGCAGGAGCTCGAGTATATCCGCTGGTGCGCCACGGAGCCTATCTTCCCCATGGAGGGCATTGAGGACTTCCAGGCTCTCTGCCGGGAGCTGGACATCCGCACGGGCGTCATAAGCAACCTCTCGTTCTCCGGCGCCACGCTGATACGGCGCATAAACGAGTGCCTGCCCTTCCATAACTTCGAGTTCATCGTCGCCTCCAGCGAGTGCGTGTTCAGAAAGCCCTCGGAGCACATCTTCCGCCGCGCCCTCGGCCTCGCGGGGCTGGAGCCGGAGGATTGCTGGTTCGCCGGGGACGACGTGGAGTGCGACGTCGAGGGCGCCGCGCGCTCCGGACTGTACCCCATCTGGTTCAAGTGCCCGCTAAAGTGCACCTACAAGCCCGAGTGCCCGCACCCGCCCCGGTGCGAGCACCTGAAAGTCAGCTCCTGGGCCGAGCTGGGCGAGGTCCTGCGCCGCTGCGAGTGACCTTGCGAAAGCCGGCGCGCTGTGGTACAATATCAGGATGAAAGCGGGGCGGCAAATGCGCATTTTAGGTATAGACCCCGGCATCGCCATCGTGGGCTTCGGCGTCATAGACTCCGAACGGGGCAAACAGAATTACGTCCGCTGCGGCGTCATAACCACCCCGGCGGGGACTAGTCTATCCAGCCGGCTGGACCGCATCTATGCGGACATGTGCGAGGTCATCCGCACCTTCAAGCCCGACGTCGCGGCGATAGAGGAACTCTTCTTCAACACGAATATAACTACCGGCATCTCCGTGGCCCAGGGCAGGGGAGTCATACTGCTCGCCTGCTACCACTCCGGTGTGCCGGTGTACGAGTATACGCCCCTCCAGGTGAAGCAGGCCGTCGTTGGCTATGGCCGCGCGGAAAAACGCCAGGTCATCGACATGGTAAAGCGCATACTCTCTCTGAAAACGGCCCCAAAGCCGGACGACGCGGCTGACGCGGTGGCCATAGCGCTCTGCCACGCGCGCAGCTCCACCTCGCTCATGGCGGACAAGACAGGAGGCAGTGTATGTTCTACCATCTAGACGGAAAAGTCGCGGAACTCGGCCAGGGCATGGCCGTCATAGACTGCAGCGGCGTGGGTTACCTCGTGAACGTGAGCCTGAACACCCTCGCCCAGCTCAAAAACGGCGAGCGCGCCAAGCTCTACATCTCCGAGAGTGTGAGGGAGGACGCCTTCGAGCTCTTCGGCTTTGCCTCAAAGAGCGAGAAGCGCAGTTTCGACCTGCTCATCGGCGTCTCGGGCGTCGGGCCCAAGGCGGCGCTCTCCATACTCTCGGCGCACACGCCGGAGGCGCTGTCCATGGCCATCCTCTCGGGCGACGAGAAGGCCCTGACCGTGGCGCCCGGCATAGGCAAAAAGATCGCCCAGCGCGTCATCCTCGAGCTCAAGGACAAACTCGCCAAGGAGAGCGCGGGCTTTGAGCTGCCCGTCAAGCCCGGCGTGACCGTGCCGGTGGGGGAGGGCAAGCTCGCCGACGCCTCCGCCGCGCTCGGCGTCCTCGGCTACGGCCCGGCGGAGATAAATCTCGCCCTCAAGGGCGTGGACGTCTCCGCGCTGACCACCGAGGAGATAATCAAAGCGGCGCTCAAGAACATGATGAAGTGAGGTGAACGCGCTTGAGCATCAGCTTTTCCGACGAGAATGAGGAGAGGTATATAACCTCGACTACGATATTGCCCGAGGACTCGGCGGAGGTCTCGCTGCGTCCGAGGACGCTCAGGGAATACATAGGCCAGCAGAAGGTCAAGGAAAACCTCAGCGTGTTCATAAAGGCCGCCAAGATGCGCGGCGAACCGCTCGACCACGTCCTGCTCCACGGCCCCCCGGGCCTCGGCAAGACCACGCTTGCGGCGGTAATTGCAAACGAGATGGGCGTCAACATGCGCATGACCTCCGGCCCCTCCATAGCCAAGGCGGGCGACCTGGCCGCGCTGCTGACAAACCTCCAGGAGAACGACATCCTCTTCGTGGACGAGATACACCGCCTGGACCGCACTGTCGAGGAGATACTCTACCCTGCGATGGAGGACTACGCCATCGACATAATAATCGGCAAGGGCCCCTCGGCCAACTCGATAAGGCTGGACCTGCCGCACTTCACGCTCATCGGTGCGACGACGCGCTCTGGCCAGCTCACGGCGCCTCTGCGCGACCGCTTCGGCGTGACGCTCCGGCTGGAGCTCTACACGATTGACGAGCTGCGCAGCATCATAACCCGCAGCGCGGGCATACTGGGCGTCGAGATAGAGCCGGACGGCGCGGACGAGATCGCCTCCCGCTCCCGCGGCACGCCGAGAATTGCGAACCGCATGCTCCGCCGCGTACGCGACTTTGCGCAGGTGAACGCCGGCGGCGTCATCACGCGCGAGGTGGCAAACGACGCGCTGCTCCGCCTTGAGGTGGACAAGCAGGGCCTGGACGCCCTCGACCGCCGCATGCTCCGCAGCATAATAGAGTTCTACGGCGGCGGCCCCGTCGGCCTCGAGACCCTCGCGGCCACGATAAACGAGGAGGCCGTGACCATCGAGGACGTTTACGAGCCGTACCTCCTCCAGCAGGGCTACCTGACCCGCACGCCCCGCGGCCGCTGCGCAACGCGCCGCGCCTACGAGCACCTGGGTCTGGATTTTCCCGCCCAGGAACAGGAACAGCTCAGCCTGTAAATGAATATCATATAAAAATTTTGCGATAATCGAGCATAAAATCGACAATTTGTCTTGACTTTCCAGAAGTTTGTAATATAATCATAAAGCAGATTGTGATATGACTGATTATACTTTATATACAGACATAGATCTGTGGCGTCTCGCCTCAAATGGAGATGCGGGCGCTGAGGAGGAGCTCATAGAGCGCTACGGCCGCATGGTCCGCGTGTGCGCCCGCCCGTATTTTCTCGCGGGAGGGGACAGCGAGGACCTCATCCAAGAGGGCATGCTCGGGCTGCTTTCCGCCATCCGGCGCTATGACGAGGCGTCGGGAGCGTCTTTCAAGACATTTGCAGAGACCTGTATACGCAACCGCGTGCTCGAGGCCGTAAAGGCCGCGTCACGAAAGAAACATGGCCCGCTGAACGACGGCGTGTCATTGGAATATATCATCCTCTCAGAAGAATCCCAAGTCGGCCCAGCGACCCAGCCGGAAATTTTCAGGCGCACCCCTGAGGAACAGGTTCTTGCCAGAGAGAGCGAAAAAGAGTTTTATTCCACATTTTCACGGTGCTTGTCCGTATTCGAGACAGAGGTCCTTTTCCACTTCCTCGACGGGCTTTCTTACCGTCAGATAGCCGAAGCCGTGGGGCGCACGGAAAAGGCTGTTGACAACGCCGTGCAGCGTATCCGCCGCAAACTGGCGAGACAACCATTCCTTGGCGATATCAGCAGGAGCTGAGCGCAATAAAGCCGAAAGGCGATCATCATCAAAAGAGAGGGTAAAACATGTTCGAAGACAAAGTCTTGGTATGCAAAGAGTGCGGTCAGGAGTTCGTGTTCTCCGCCGGCGAGCAGGAGTTCTACGCTGAGCGTGGATTCCAGAACGAGCCCCAGCGCTGCAAGCCCTGCCGCGACGCCCGCAAGAATGCGGCCCGTGGCCCCCGCGAGTTCTTCACCGCTGTCTGCGCCATGTGCGGCGGCGAGGCGAAGGTTCCTTTCGAGCCCAAGTCCGACCGTCCTGTGTACTGCAGCGAGTGCTTTGCTAAGATTCGCGAGCAGCAGGATCGCGCCTGAATAAGCGTACTGCCGTAGAAACGATTGGGTCGCCTTCAGGCGTCCCAATCGTTTTAATTTTTTAACATCATACGGAGGGAAAACGATGTTTGAGATCACCAAGAACACCCTGATTTCCGAGATTCTCGAGAACGCCCCCGAGGCCATGCCTGCGTTCCAGAGCATCGGTATGCACTGCCTGGGCTGCGCCCTCTCCAGCGGCGAGACGCTCGAGCAGGCCTGCTACGCTCACGAGGTGGACCCCGACCAGTTCCTCGCCGACCTCAAGGCGTATCTCGCAATGTGCTGAAAGGAAAAGCCGGCTGAGGCCGGCTTTTTTAATATCCAATGGACAAGGTAAAACTCACACCGAGACTTCTCGCGGCCGCCCGCCTCGCGGGGGAGAGCCGCTTCGCCGTGGACGTGGGCACGGACCACGGCCGCCTCGCCGTCTGGATGCTGCAAAACGAAAAGGCCGAGCGCGTCGCCGCGACGGATATCCGCCCCGGCCCGCTCTCCAGTGCCCGGGCCACCGCCGCGGAATACGGCCTGGAGGACGCCATACGCTTTGAGCTCTGCGACGGCCTGGCCTTCTCCGGCGCGGAGGAGGCTGACACGGTAATCATCGCCGGCATGGGCGGCGAGACCATCGAGGGCATACTCAGACGCGCCCCCTGGACGCTCTCCGGCACGCACCTCGTGCTCCAGCCTCAGACCAAGATAGACGAGCTGTGCATCTGGCTGCGCGTGGCGGGGTACGCGATAGACTCCGCCGTCCTCGCAGCCGAGGGCGAGAGGCTGTATGTTATCATATCCGCCCGAGCCGGGGGCGAGGGCGCGCTCTTCGCCGAGGACGCGCTCGGCGCGGCGGGCGACCCGCTGCTTCCGCGCTGGCTGGACGCGAGGATAGCCAGCGTGCAGCGCGCTATCGACGGCATAGAGAGCTCGCAGAAGAAGCGGCGCGACACCTTTGAACTGCGCCAGACGCTCAAGCGCCTGCTTGCGCTTAGAAAGGAGCCGTAAATGGCAAAAGTAAGCGAAATATTTGAAAAACTGGCCCTCCGAGCGCCCGTCGCGCTGAAGATGGACTTCGATAACGTCGGCCACCTCGCCGGGCGCTCCGACAGGGAAGTGAGCCGCGTACTCACAGCGCTCGACATCACCGACGAGGTCATCGCCGAGGCTAAGGACATGGGCGCCCAGCTCATAGTCTCGCACCATCCGCTGACCTTTGAGGGCCTCAAGTCCGTGACGGACGGCGACGCCACAGCGCGCAAGTTCGTGGCCATAATCGTGGGCGGCATGTCCGCAATCTGCATGCATACGAATCTCGACGCGGCCCAGGGCGGCGTGAACGACGCGCTCGCGGCGGCGCTCGGCGGCCGCGTCACCGGCATACTCAACACGGACGACGGCATCAGCCGCGTCTGCGAGCTGCCGGAGGCGATGGAGTTCGCGTCCTTCCTGCGCCATGTCAAGGACAGCCTCGGCGCAAACGGCCTGCGCTACGCCGGACCGGGCAAGCCCGTGCGCCGCTTCGGCATCTGCGGAGGCTCCGGCGCGGGCGACCTGCCGCTGGCCCTCGCCCAGGGCTGCGACACCTTCGTCACCGCCGACGTCAAGCACCACCAGTTCATCCAGGCCAATGAGGAGGGCATAAATCTCATCGACGCCGGACACTTCTCCACCGAGAACGTCGTCGTCCCCGTCTTGAAGCGCTGGCTTAACGAGGACTTCCCGGACCTCGACGTGCGCATCTCCGAAAGGCATTGCCAGCCGGAACAATTCTATGTATAATCAAAAGGCCCGCCGATGAAGCGGGCTTTCTTAATGAGAATTTAAAGAATTGCCCTCTTTTATCTTAAATCGCCCGCGGGGTACAATAATGGCGTGAGGTGAGGATATGGCTAACATACTGATATGCGATGACGACGTCGATATCGTGTCGGCGCTGAAGATCTACCTGTCGAACGAGGATTACAAGATATACACCGCGTTCACAGGCAAGCAGGCGCTCGACTGCGTGAAGGAGCACGACATCGACCTTGTGCTCATGGACGTCATGATGCCGGAAATGGACGGCATCGCGGCGACAGCCAAGCTGAGGGAGGAGTACAACATACCCGTCATACTGCTCACGGCCAAGAGCGAGAGCTCCGACAAGGTGCTCGGACTCAACGTGGGCGCGGACGACTACGTGACAAAGCCCTTCGACCCCATCGAGGTGCAGGCCCGCGTGCGGAGCCAGCTGCGGCGCTATACGCGCCTGGGCGGCCAGCAAAAGCGCGAGCAGCCGAAGGACACCATCACCATCGGCGGCGTGGAGCTCAACGACGCCGAGAAATCCGTCACCGTGGACGGCGAGCCGGTGCAGCTCACGCCCATAGAGTACAACATCCTCCACCTGCTGATGCGCAACCCGAACCGCGTCTTTTCGTCCACGCAGATCTACGAGCTGGTGTGGAACGAGAACGCCTACGGCTCGGAGAGCGCCGTCGCGGTCCATATCCGCCACCTCAGGGAGAAGATCGAGATCAACCCCAGCGAGCCGCGCTACATAAAGGTCGTCTGGGGCCAGGGCTACAAGATGGAGGGCAAAAAATGAATCCAGATGAAGTGAACCCCGTTGAGACCGGGGCCGAGACTGGGCTCGACACCGAGCCCAATACCAAACCCGTGCCTAAAGAGCGCGTGAAGCTCACGCACAGCACCTGGGCCAAGGTCGGCGCAATCGTGCTGCTGTATGTGTTCGCGCTGTGCTTTTTAGCCTGCGCCGCCTGCTTTATACTCTGTGCCTACGGGGGCTTGGCAGAGGCCTACAACCTGCGCGGTACGCTCAAATACATCGACGTTGACCTCGCCGGCGGGCAGTTTGTGTATGACCTCGTACTGTTTGCGGTGAGACTCTACTCCGCCTGCGTGCCGGTGGGCATAGTGTTCATCGCGCTGATGCTGGCCTGCCTCATCTTCCTGTTCTGCGCCGCCGGGCACAGGAAGGGCGAGACCGAGCCGCGGCTTAATCCGGTGGACCGTATCCCGCTAGACATCTACGCCGCCGCCGTGGTCATTGCCTGCATATTCATTTTCACATTTTGCACGAGATATTTGTTTGATGCTAATGCATATAACTATTCGATATACATCCAGCTCGTGCTGCTGGCGCTTGCGCTCGGCGGTTTGGCCTTCGGCCTCATCCTCGCGCTGCTGCTTAGCTTCGCCACACGCGTGAAGTGCGGCAAATGGTGGCGGAACACCGTCATATACCGCGTGCTGCGCCTCATCTGGCGCGTCGTCAAGGCCGTCTGGCACTGGTTCGGCCGCGTGGGCCGCATGATACCCATCGTCTGGCGCACGGCGCTTATAATGGCCGCGCTGCTAGTAATAAATCTAATACTGTGCCTCGTGGCCTTCGATTACAACAGCGGCTTCTGGCTGTTTGTCTGGTTCGCGTTCACTGTTGTCATATTCGCCGCCGCCATTTTCGGCGCGTGGCAGATGAAGAGCCTCAAAAAGGCCGGTCAGCAGCTGGCCGAGGGCAAGTTCAACGAGAAGATAGACACCACGCACATGTACTGGGAGTTCAAGTCCCACGCCGAGAACCTCAACAGCATCGGCGACGGCCTCTCCAAAGAGGTCGCTCAGCGCATGAAGTCCGAGCGGCTCAAGACCGAACTCATAACCAACGTCTCGCACGACATCAAGACCCCGCTCACGTCCATCATCAACTACGTCGACCTCCTGCAAAAGGCCAAGACGGAAGAGGAACGGACCGAGTACCTCGCGGTGCTCGACCGCCAGTCCCACCGTCTCAAGAAGCTGACCGAGGACCTCGTCGAGGCGTCGAAAGCCTCCACCGGCAATATGAGCGTGAACCTCGCGCCCACGAACACGCAGGAGATAATAAACCAGTCCTACGGCGAGTACAGCGCCAAGCTCGAGGCCGGGCGGCTCAACACCGTCATCAACATCCCCGAGCCCGTGCCCGTGATAATGGCCGACGGGCGGCTGCTGTGGCGGGTCATAGACAACCTCTTCAACAACGTCGTCAAATACGCCCTGCCCGAGACCCGCGTCTACGTTGACGTGCACGTCGAAGGGAGCGAGGCGGTCATCTCGATGAAGAACATCTCCCGCGCGGCGCTCAATATCAGCGCGGAGGAGCTCATGGAGCGCTTTGTCCGCGGCGACGCCTCCCGCAGCACCGAGGGCAGCGGCCTGGGCCTGAACATCGCCCGCAGCCTCACGGAGCTCCAGCACGGCAAGTTCTCCATCAGCACCGACGGCGACCTCTTCAAGGCCGAGATAAGGCTGCCGCTGGCACAATAAAATAAGCTGAGCATGACCGGATGGGTTTTACCTGTCCGGTCATATTCTTTGACCCGTCCTCATAGTCTCTAACAAGAGTTCACGGGAAAAGAGGGCGGAACATGACAAACACTTCCATTTATCAGGACATAGCCCAGCGGACCGGCGGGGACATATACCTCGGGCTGGTCGGCCCGGTGCGGACAGGGAAGTCCACGTTCATCCGGCGATTCATGGAGACGCTGGTGATACCGAACATAGAGGACGTGTACGCCCGGGAGCGGGCTAAGGATGAGCTGCCGCAGTCCGGCTCGGGCCGGACGATAATGACGGCGGAGCCGAAATTCGTGCCGGAGGACGCGGTGGACGTGACGCTCGAGGGCGGAGTATCGTTCTCGGTGCGCCTGGTGGACTGCGTGGGCTATATGGTGGACGGCGCCTCGGGCCAGTTTGAGGACGGAGCGGAGCGCATGGTCGCCACGCCCTGGTTCGACGAGGAGGTCAGCATGAGCCGCGCCGCCGAGGAGGGCACCCGCCGGGTCATCGCGGAGCACTCCACCATAGGCATCGTCATGACGACGGACGGCAGCATCTGCGGCATCCCGCGCGAGGGCTACGTCCCCGCCGAGGAGCGCGTGGTATCCGAGCTCAAGGCGATAGGAAAGCCCTTCGTACTCATCTTGAACAGCGCGGAGCCCTATTCCGAGGCCGCGCAGGCGCTCCGGACGGAGCTGGCCGAAAAATACGGCGTCACCTGCGTCTGTGTGAACTGCCTAGACCTCTCCGGCGAGGACATCGAGGAAATACTCAAGTTCGCGCTCTATGAGTTCCCGATAGCGGAGCTCGGCATATACCTGCCGTCCTGGCTGGACGCGCTGCCCGCGGACGCGCCGCTCAAGGCGGGCATATTCGAGGGCATATCCGAGGCCGTGCAGAACATGAGCCGCGTGCGGGACGCCTTCGGCATCATGGACGCCCTCGGCTCGCGCGAGGACGTGAGCGCAGCGGGCGTCAAGAAGGTTGATATGGGCACCGGCAAGGTCACGGCTGAGATCAAGCTGCCGCGCAGTCTCTATTATGAGACGATAAGCGAGCAGTCCGGTTTCGAGATACGCGACGACGGCGACCTCATGACGCTGCTGACGCATATAAAGGACATCAAGGCCGACTACGACCACGTCAGCGAGGCCCTGCGCGACGTGCGCGAGAAGGGCTACGGCGTAGTCATGCCCCGGCCCGACGAGCTAAAGCTGGAGGAGCCGCAGATCGTGCGCAGCGGCGGCCGTTACAGCGTGCGGCTCAAGGCCAGCGCGCCGAGCATACACATGATGATGACGAACATCGAGACGGAGGTCACGCCCGCCCTCGGCGGCGAGAAGGCGTCCGAGGAGATAATGGGCTTCCTGCTCCAGGGCTTCGACGGCGACGTGAGCCGTATCTGGGAGTCGAACATCTTCGGCAAGTCGCTCTACGACATCGCGGAGGAGGGGCTCGAGTCCAAGATCAAGCGCATGCCGCCCAGCGTGCAGAACAAACTGCGCTGCACCATGCAGCGCATAGTGAACGAGGGCAGCGGCGGCCTCATATGTATAATCCTGTAAGCAAACCGGCCCGGTGGAATCTCCACCGGGCCGGTCCCGCATTTTTCACTTATATCGCTCCGCCTCGCGCAGCGCCGCGCTCTTGAGCAGCAGAAAGGCTCCGCTGATGAAGATGAGGGCGTATGCCGCAACCGGCAGATAGAGCTGCAAAAAACTTCTGCCTGCGTCAGGGCCTCCGCTGATGCCGTAAAGATACACCAGCAGCCCGGCGCTCGCGCCCGAAAGCACCGAAGTCAGCCCGCCGCATATCGTCCTCAGCAGCAGATTCCTGCCGAAAACGGACTCTGCGAGACAGGCCAGCATCAGCACATTGGCCGCGATAAACAGCTCGGTCATGGCCAAACCTCCAGAAAACATGTTGTAGGCGCATATTACCACAGAAAGTCCGACCGGTCAACAGCTTATTGCCACACTCTCGGCAGACGTTTGCCGAGGCGGCTGAGTATCTCGTTTGAAATGGTCCCGCAGTGCCCGGCGAGCTCCTCACAGGGGAGGCCGGGGCCGATGAGCACCACCGTGTCGCCGGGCCTCACCTCGCCGCAGTCCGTGACATCCACAAAGAGCTGGTCCATGCACACGCGGCCTATCACCGGCGCGCGACGCCCGTTTACAAGTACCTCAGCGCCCTCGCACCCGCGCGGATAGCCGTCGCCGTAGCCTATGGGCAGCACGGCAATGCGGCTCGCTCGGGCCGTGGTGTAGGCGAGACCGTAGCCGATGCCCGCGCCCGCGGGCAGGGAGCGCACCTGCTCGACGCGGGCCTTCAGACTCAGCGCCGGGACAAGCCCCGGCCAGACGCCGACGTCGTCCCCGGCGGAGCTTTTGACTCCGTAGAGTGCTATGCCGACTCTCGCATAGGCGCAGCGCGCGTCGGGGTAGTTGAGCAGGCCGTAGCTGCTCTGCGTGTGGAGTTTTCCCGGGTCATAGCCGTCCCGCCTGAGCGCGTCGGCCAGCGCAAAGAAGCGCCCGACCTGCCCTTCGGTGAAGCTCCGGCTCTCGGTCGAGAGGCTGTCCGAGACGCAGAGGTGCGTGAACATGCCCGTCACGCGCAGATGGGGGAGGGAGAATATCTCCTCAATGCCCGCGATGTCGCCGGGATCGGTGCCGAGGCGGTGCATTCCGGTGTCTATCTTGATGTGCACGTCGATGTTCCGCCCGAAGGCGGAGAGGGCGCGCGCGTAGTCCGGCTCTGTCACCGTCTGCGTGAGACGATAGCGCGCGAGGCACTCAAAGCTCTCCGGCGCGGTCCAGCCGAGGACGAGAATGACGCCCTTTACACCGGCGCGCCGGAGCTGCACGCCCTCGGCGGCGCAGGCCACGGCAAAGGCCCGCACCCCGCAGCCGTTGAGCAGCCGCGCGGCTTTCACCGCGCCGTGGCCGTAAGCCTCGCACTTGAGCACGGCCATGAGCTCGCAGCCGACGGGGAGGATGGAGCGCAGGGCCTCCGCGTTTTGCCGGAGCGCCCCGGAGTCCACCTCGACCCAGGCGCGGCCCCGGTCATCCGGCCTGACCGGCCTGATTCGCCGCCAGAAAAGCAGTATCGCCGCCGTGGCCGCCGCCGTGCCGAGGCAGACCGCAAGATAGTGCCCCACGCTGTTTTCCACCAGCGGCCCCCAAAGCCCGGCCGCGCGCGCCGCGCCGCGCACGAGCACTATCACCCAGGGGTGCAGGATGTAGACCAGCAGCGAAAACGGCGCCATCCAGCCCGCGGCCTTCCCGCGCGGGATTAGCAGCAGCGCAAAGAGGAAATACATGACGGCGGGCAGGAAAACGTACATGCTGTCGTGCCTCTGCCACCCTAGCCGCCGCAAAAGCAGCGCCTCCGCGAGCATGAGCGCAAATGCCGCGGCCAGTCCCGCCGCCGAGACGCCCTTGCCGGGAAGTCTGTCCCCACGCATAGCCGCGCCCAGCAGCAGAAAGAGCGGCGCAAAGAACAGGCCGTTCCGCGTATAGCCAGCGACGCTGAAAACGACGTTGTAGGCATCGGAGACCACCGGCACTCCGCTCACGAGCCCCCAGTAGCTGTCGCCCAACAGCCCGAGCAGATACAGCGCGCCCGCGATGCCGAGCCCCGCCCTCGAGCGCGCGAGCAGCGAGGCGACAAGTACGCCGAGCAGCGCGGCGGGCAGGTACCAGAGGTGATAAAAGGTGCCCTCAAAGAGCAGCTGCGTCAGCGCCGCTCCGGGCGTGAGGCCCGCGAAATTGCCCGCGTAGAGGTTCAGCGGCAGATAGAGCAAAATGCTTGCCAGGTATATGACGCCGGTCTTCTTGAGGAATTTCCGCGTCTTTTCCGCCTTGCCGATGACAAAATAGCCGGTGACCATGAAGAAAAACGGCACCGCCGCGCGCGCAAGCACACGGGTGAAGATGAAGTCCGCCGTCTCGCTGTAAGTCAGCAGCGGCGAGCAGTGTATGGCCACCACCAAAAACGCCGCCGCGACGCGGAAATATTCGATGCCGACGAGTTTTCTTGCTGTTTTCATGCCGGTTTTCTCCAAAGCGTGTAGATGTAGCCGTCCACATTGTTGCCCGAGACCTGATACGGCGCGTCGGGCAGCCCGAGCGTGTCGCGCGCTCCCGCAAAGCCGACCTCGGCCTCGTAGACCTCGCCGCGCACCTCGAGCAGCCGCTCCGGGTAGGGGTAGGCGCGCAGATATTCGACATATTCCTCAAGGCAGAGCCCCATCTCGCACATTATCCGCGCGTGCGGGCGGCCGACATAGCGGAAGTGCCAGGGCTCGGCGGCGATGCCGGTGACGCCCTCCTTGCCGCCCTGATAGCGCTCGACAAAGCCGTAGTCCGCCGCAAGGGCGCGGAAGCGGCCGCAGACGCCGTCGTAGGGGAACTCGGGCCGGATGAAGTCGATGTTGTCGGCCCGGAGCGCCAGATCGATGGCAAGGCCGGTCTGGTGCTCGCTGCAGCCGGGGAGGGCGACGTATTTGCGCGTGAACTCCTCGCCGCTCTCGCGCATGGAGCCGTCCCAGATCTCACGCTGCTCGGCCTCAGAGCGCCAGCCGCTGACGGGGACTATCTCGCCCGCCGCGCTGATGCGGGAGATGAGCCCGGAGAGCATCGCCGCCGCGCGGGTATCGAGCAGTATGTCGCTGCCCGGCACCGCCGGGGCGAGGACGGGGCGCTCCATGTGCTGGATCGGGTGCTCTGCGTTTACCAGGATGAGCAGCCCGTTGTGTATCCCGCCGCGCATGGCTCAGCCCTCCAGCCCGTAGGCCACGAGCTCGTCAAGCAGGACGGGGAAGTCGTAGCCGATGCCGCGCATCATGTTGGGAAAGCGGCTGTGCGACGTGAAACCGGGTATGGTGTTGACCTCGTTGAACACCAGCCGCCCGCCGGGCTCGAGGAACATGTCCACCCTCGCAAAGCAGCGGCAGCCGAGGGCGCGGTATATGCGCTTGGCCGTCTCCTGAATGCGCTGCTCCGTCTCCGAGTCCACGCGCGCGGGCATGTGTATCTTGGAGGTGATGAGGTTGTACTTCTCGACGTAGTCAAAGAGCGCGCCCTGTATCTCAATCTCGTCCGCCCGCCCGGTGATAAGCTCGCCATTGCCCATGACGGCGCAGCCGACCTCAAAACCGGGGATGGCCTCCTCGATTATTACCTCGCGGTCGAACTTGAGCGCCTCCTTGACAGCGGCGCGGAGGTTTGCGGCGTTCTCGACCCTGGTGATGCCGAAGGACGAGCCCGCGCGCACGGGCTTTACGAACACCGGCATGGCCAGCTCCGCCGTGAGCCGCTCCAGCTCGGCGTTAGATGGCAGGCCGGAGAAGGCGACGGACCTCGGCACGTCCACCCCGGCGAGCGAGGCCAGCTTGTGGGCGCGGTCCTTGTCCATGCAGAGCGCAGAGGCGAGCGTGCCGCAGCCGATGACGGGTATGCCCGCCAGCTCGCAGAGGCCCTGGACGGTGCCGTCCTCGCCAAAGCGCCCGTGCAGCACGGGAAAGGCCGCGTCCAGCCTCGTCGTGCGCACGCCGTTCATGCGAAACTCCACGATGCCGTGCAGGTCGCGGTCCGGCGAGATGACGGCGGGCACGCACTTTGAGCGGTCGGCGCTCCAGCTGTCGTCCTCCAGCGCCTCCGGGCCGCCGTAGTAGCGGAACCACTCGCCGCCCTTGGTGATGCCGAGCAGCACGAGCTCGTATTTGTCGCGGTCGAGATTCACGATGACCGAGTGCGCCGACTCCAGCGACACCGGGTACTCGCTCGAGCAGCCGCCGAAAATCACCGCTATCTTGAGTTTCCTGTCCATATATAGCCTCCTTGGTAAATAAAAAACTCCGGGTCCTGACAGGTCATATCCTATCAGAACCCGGAGCTGAGTTTATCCGCAGGGGCTTTTGAAAAGCATGTGATTTTCAAATGAAATTCTTACGATTTTCTGACATCGCTGAGGGGCAGCGTCACGCTGAACACGATGCGGTTGTCCACGCTCTGGGCGCTTATACTGCCGCCGTGGAGCTCGACTATCTCCTTGGCGATGGCGAGACCGAGGCCGGAACCGCCGGTGCGGCTCTGCCGCGCGGAGTCCAGGCGATAGAACTGCTCAAAGAGCCTGTCGAGCTGCGCGGCGGGTATCGTGTCACCGTGGTTCATAAAGGTGACGTGCGCCCGCTCACCCTCGACGGAGAGGCTTATCGTGATCTCGGTGTTCTCGTAGCTGTAATTTATCGCGTTGCGCAAGAGGTTATCGAACACGCGCTGCAATTTGTCCGGGTCACAGCTCATCATGACCCCGGCGGGGGCATTCACCGCGCAGGTGAGGCCGCGCTCGCGCAGCATGGGGATGAACTCGTCTGCTATCTGCTCCAGCATGCGGCTGAGGTTTACGCTCCGCTGGTCGAGCGTCACGCTGGTGAGGGAAAAGCGCGTGATGTCGAAGAACTCGTTAATGAGGTCCTCCAGCCGCTCGGCCTTGTCGAGCGCTATGCCCGTGTATTTCGCGCGCTGGGCCTCGGGGAGGTCCCGCTCGTCCTGCAAAAGGCTGAGGTAGCCGATGACGGAGGTCAGCGGCGTCTTGAGGTCGTGCGCGAGGTAGACGACGAGGTCATTCTTGCGCTTTTCCGCGTCCTCGGCGGCGCGGCGGGAGGCGAGCATGTCGCTCTTTATCTGGTTCATCTGGTTCTCAATGTCGTGCAGCGCGGCGGGGAGGACCACCGGCCCGTCGCCGCCCTTGTAGATCTGCTCCGTCGCCCGCACCACGTCGCCGAGGTAGCCCAGCGTCTTGCCCCAGTAGATGAGGAAGATGACGATGTAGCCGCCGACGAGGAAGATCAACATGAAGAACGTGACGTTGTCCCGCACCGTGATGAGCAGCCCGTATATCAGCCCGCCGTTCCAGGGGATGGCGTAACAGATGAACATGCCGAGAAAGAGCGCGACAAAGCTGCCTATCGTAAAGAGCACGCAGGCCACGACAAAGCGGGTCAGCACGCCGAGGGTCAGCGTCCTGCGGTATGCGGCTTTCTTCTCCTTATTCAACCTGATACCCCACTCCCCAGACGGTCTTGATAAAGCGCGGCTTGCGCGGCGGCTCGCCCAGCTTCTCGCGCAGGCGGCCTATGTGCGCCATGACCGTATTGTTGTTGTCTAGGAATTTCTCGCCCCAGACCGCCTCAAAGAGCTCCTCCGAGGACACGACCCGGCCCTGGTTCTCGCAGAGATACCAGAGTATCGAAAACTCAATGGGCGTGAGCTGCACGGCCTTGCCGTAGAGCGTGCACTTGTGTGTCTCGCGGTTTATGACGAGGCCGCGGATGTCGCGCTCAGCCTCCGGCGGCTTCGGCGCGGCGGCGTCGGCCTGGTTGTAGCGCGTGTAGCGCCGCAGCTGGGTCTTGACCCGCGCCACGAGCTCCAGCGGGTTGAAGGGCTTTGTGATATAGTCGTCCGCGCCTATCGTGAGACCCATGATCTTGTCGATGTCCTCGACCTTGGCCGTGAGCATTATGATGGGCCAGAAGTGCTCCTCGCGTATGCGCGCGCAGAGTGTGAAGCCGTCGATGTCCGGGAGCATGACGTCGAGTATCGCGAGGTCAAGCTCCTCGGTCCTGACGCACTCGAGCGCGTCGTGTCCGTTATAGAATTTGCGGACGGCAAAGCCCTCGTTTTTCAGATATAGTTCCACGAGGTCGGCGATCTCTACCTCGTCGTCGACCACGAGCACGGTTTGTCCCATATGTGCCTCCGTAACAAGCTGTTTAGCACAGTTTAGCACAAGGCAGGGCGCGATTCAACGCCATTTGTGGTTGCAAGGGGAGGGGAGAGGGATTATAATGTAGTATATTTTTTCGGGAAGGTACGTCGACAGATGAAAGAGCTTTCAAGACTTGCAAAGAACGTAAACCCCTCGACCACCCTGGCCATAGACGCCATGGCGAAGCAGATGCGCGCCGACGGGCTGGATGTCATCGGCTTCGGCGCGGGCGAGCCCGATTTTGAGACGCCCGTGAACATCCAGGACGCCGCCATAGACGCCATCCGCAAGGGCAAGACAAAATACACCCCCGCCGCCGGCATCGTGGAGCTGCGCAAGGCCGCGGCCGCCCGCCTCAAGGCCGACTGCGGCGTGGATTACGACTATACCCAGATAGTTATAGCGAGCGGCGCAAAGCACAACGTCTACATCGCCCTCGCGACGCTCATTAACCCCGGCGACGAGATAATCGTTCCCGCGCCGTACTGGGTCAGCTACTGCGAGATGGTCTCCATGCTCGGCGGCACGCCCGTGCCGGTGCTGGCGGATGAGGCGCAGCACTTCAAGATAACCGCCGCGCAGCTCGAGGCGGCTATAACGGACAAGACCAAGGCCGTCATGCTCAATAACCCCTGCAACCCGACGGGCATGTTCTATACAAAGAGCGAGCTCGAAGCTCTGGCCGAGGTCTGCGTGAAACACGACCTCTACGTCATCGCCGACGAGATATACTACCAGCTCCTGTACGACGGACTTAAGTTCACCAGCTTCGCCTCCCTCGGCGACGAGGTCAAGGAGCGGACGATACTCATAAACGGCGTCTCCAAGTCCTACGCCATGACCGGCTGGCGCATAGGCTACGCCGCGGCGAACAAGGAGATAGCCAAGACCATGTCCAACTACCTGAGCCACTCCACCGGAGCGCCCTCCACCATCAGCCAGTGGGCGGCGGTCGAGGCGCTGAGCGGCCCGCAGGAGACCATAGAGGCCATGCGCAAGGTGTTTGAGGAGCGCCGCAACTACCTCGTCAAGCGCCTAAACAGCATCGACGGCGTGAGCTGCATCACACCGACCGGCGCCTTCTACGTCATGATGAACATCGAGAAGCTCATCGGCCGCACCCTCGGCGGCAAGCTCATCGAGAACGACGACGACTTCGGCGTCGCCTTCCTAGAAAAGGGCCTGGTGGCCGTCGTGCCCTGCTCCGGCTTCGGCATAAAGAACTTCGTCCGCTGGACCTACGCCACCTCGATGGAGAACATCAAGGAGGGCCTCGACAGGATGGAAAAGTTCCTCGCCGAGTAGTTAAAACAGCCCGTCCCGCATAGTGTTTGAGGGAGGGGTGATGCTTGATGGCAATTTCAATAAGGCTGAGGGATGTGCTCCCGCTGCTCGCGGCGCTGGTGCTGGTGGTGCTCTGTTTTGCGCTGCCGCCCATCTACGCCGACGAGGCGGAGCCGGCCACGGCCGAGGCGGAGACCACCCGCGTCCTGATAATCGACGCAGGGCACGGCGGGGAGGACGGCGGCGCGACAACGGCGGAGGGCGTGCCCGAGAGCGGCATAAACCTCGCCATAGCGCAAAAGCTGGAGGCCCTCGCCGGCCTCTGCGGCGTGGAGAGCGTCATGACGCGCGAGAGCCAGGACATAAACTATCCCGAAAGCGCCTCCACGACCGCCCAGCGCAAGCAGGCGGACCAGAAGGCGCGCATAGAGCTCATCAACGCGCAGAGCGACGCCGTGCTCATCAGCATCCACCAGAATTTCTTCCCGACCGCGCAGCCCTCGGGCTGCCAGGTGCTCTACGGCAAGCCGGAGGGCAGCCGGGAGCTGGGCGAGCTGACGCACAAGAATCTCACGGAGGCGCTCTGCCCCACGAGCCGCCGCGTCGCCGCGCCGATATCTGAGGACATATACCTCATGCGCTCGGCCAAGTGCACGTCCATCCTCGTCGAGTGCGGCTTTCTCTCGAACCCGAGCGAGGCGGCGCTGCTGCAAACCGAGGACTATCAGCTGAAAATATCGGCCCTGCTGCTAGCGTCCTATCTGCAATACGAGGCGGGGTCAGACGGAATGGTGTTATGAAACAAAAGACGGTATTCTACTGCACGGAGTGCGGCAACGAGACGGCAAAGTGGTCGGGCCAGTGCCCGGCCTGCGGCGCCTGGAACACGCTGACCGAGGCCCCGGCACAGACCAAGTCCGGCAAGGCCGCCTCCGCGGCCTCGAGACACAGCAGCGGCAAGCCCAAGCTGCTCTCGGAGCTGGACACGCAGGAGGAGATAAGGTTCACCACCGGTGTCGGCGAGCTGGACCGCGTGCTCGGCGGCGGAGCCGTCCGCGGCTCCGTGGTGCTCGTCGGCGGCGCGCCGGGCGTCGGCAAGTCCACGCTGCTCTTGCAGCTCTGCGGCCTGGTCGGGAAGACCGAGCGCGTGCTCTATGTCACCGGCGAGGAGAGCCGCCGCCAGCTCAAGATGCGCGCCCAGCGCCTCGGCGTCTCGGAGGGCGAGATCTACGTCCTCGCAGAGACCCAGCTCGCGGAGATAGAGTCGCAGATCGAGGACTTGCAGCCCACCGTGGTCATCGTGGACTCCATCCAGACGATGTTCGACACCGAGATCGCCGCCGCGCCCGGCAGCATAAGCCAGGTGCGCGAGTGCACGATGTCCATCATGCGCCTCGCCAAGGCCGACGGCTTCACGGCCTTCGTCGTGGGCCACATAAACAAGGAGGGCAACATTGCGGGCCCCAAGGTACTCGAGCACATGGTCGACTGCGTGCTCTACTTCGAGGGCGAGCAGAGCCTGAGCTACCGCATCCTCCGCGCGGCGAAGAACCGTTTCGGCTCCACGAACGAGATAGGCGTCTTTGAGATGGCCGACACCGGCCTGCGCGAGGTGCCGAACCCCTCGGAGACCATGCTCTCCGGCCGCCCTCTGGACACTCCGGGCACCTGCGTGACCTGCGTCATGGAGGGCACGCGGCCAATACTGGCCGAGATTCAGGCCCTCGTGGCCCAGTCCGGCTACGGCAACCCCCGCCGCAACTCCAACGGCATCGACTACAACCGCGCAATGCTGCTGCTCGCGGTGCTGGAAAAGCGCGGCGGCATGAGCGTCGCGGGCTGCGACGCATACATAAACGTCGTCGGCGGCCTGCAATTGGACGAGACCGCCGCGGACCTCGCCACGCTGCTGGCCGTGGCCTCCAGCTGGAAGGACGTGGCCATCGGCTCCGACCTCGCCGCCGTCGGCGAAGTCGGCCTCTCGGGCGAGGTGCGCTCCGTGACCCAGCTGGGCCACCGTCTGTCTGAAATCGCCCGCCTCGGCTTCAAGCGATGCATAATCCCCGCCCACGTCAAGGGCGAGGTACCGAAACCCAAGGGCCTGGAGCTCATCAGCGTCAAAAACGTCCGCGAGGCCATCCGGGAGGCCCTCGGATGAGCGAGCGGATAATTAAAACGCCCCACCTGCCGCAAGGCAAGGTGGGGCTGGCCGCATTCGGCGCAAAATACCGCGAAATACTCGAAAAACCGCTGCAAAACCTAGGTATAACGCCGCTCTGGCTGCCCGATAACGAGGCCGTGGACCCGCGCCTCGCCGGGCACGCCGACCTGATGCTCCTGCACCTCGGCGGCGCCCGCGTCGTGACGAGCTGCGGCGGCGAGATACCGCAGACGCTCGGCGCCCTCGGCTTCGAGGTCATCCGCGCGGCGGAGCAGGGGAGGACTTACCCCGCCGACGCCCGGCTCTGCGCCTGCATAGTCGGCGAGCGCTGCATCCACAACTTCAAAATAAGCGACCCGGCCAACTCCGGCTTTGAGCGCGTCGAAGTGCGCCAGGGCTACGCCAAATGCTGCGCCTGCGTCGTGGACGAGGGCGCGATGATCACCTCAGACGCGGGCATAGCAAAGGCCGCAGCCCGGCACGGGATTGACGTGCTCGGGATACGGCCCGGATTTATTGAGCTTGCAGGCTTCGACACCGGCTTCATCGGCGGCGCGGCCTTCAGAATATCGGAGCGCGCCCTGGCCTTTACCGGGCGGCTTGACGCTCACCCCGACAGGGCGGATATCGAGGCCTTTCTCCGCTCGCGCGGCATAGAGCCCGTGTACCTGACTGATAGGCCCGCCTTCGACATCGGCTCCGCCGTGCCGCTCACAGAGGCGGAAGCGATATCTTGCCCATGACCGAGGGATTCTCCGCCCCGGTGACGCCCGGCAGGGTGTTCGGCAGACCCGCAAGGCAGCGGTCGCCGAGTATGGCAAAGGCGACGGCCTCCTTCGCATCGCTGCTGTACCCCAGGTCCTCCTGAGTTTTGACCTCCACGCCGAAGCGCTCGAAGCGCGCGGCAAGGCGGCTCATGAGGGTCTTGTTATAACTGCCGCCGCCGCCGACAAGCAGCTCGGCGGCCTTGTATTTCGGCAGCACATAGCGCTCGTAGGCGTCGGCTATCGACCAGGCCGTCAGCTCCGTCGCCGTCGCGGCGAGGTCCTCCCAGCTGAGGCTGTGCTCGCGGCCCCAGGCGAAGATGCGCTCCGCGTACTGCGTGCCGAAGAGCTCCCGGCCCGTGGTTTTCGGCAGAGGGAGGGAGTAATAGGGCTCGGCGCGGAGCATGTCGAGCAGCCGCTCGTCCACATTACCGCGTGCGGCCATGGCGCCGCCCTTATCATAGCGCTCGCGCCCGTCCGTCGCAGCGGAGACCACGGCGTCGATGAGCATGTTGCCCGGCCCGGTGTCAAAGGCGTACACGGCCTCCGGCGAGCAGGCGGCGGGCAGAACGGTCATGTTGCCGATGCCGCCGATATTCTGCAAAAGCCGCGTGCGCTCTGTGCTTCTATATAATAGGTACTCCGTGAACGGCACCAGCGGCGCGCCCTGTCCGCCTGCCGCGACGTCGGCGACGCGGAAGTCCGAGACCGTCACCAGCCCCGTCCGCTGCGCAATGACCGCGCCTTCGCCTATCTGCACCGTGCAGCGCGCCCTCTCTCCGCAGAAGGATACCTCGTCCGGCGCGTGCCAGATGGTCTGCCCGTGGGAGGCCACGGCATCCACGTCTGCCGGTGTCAGCCCCGCCGCTCGGATGACCGAGAGCGCCGCCTCGGCGTAGAGCCCGCCGAGGACATAGGACATCCGTCCGACCTTGTCCACCGTCGCCTTTGCCGGGTCGAAGAGCTCGAAGATGCCCGCACGCACGGCCTCAGGGAAGGGGTGGTCCTCAAAAGCGACCAGCCGCACCTCCGGCGCGTCCTGAGAGCCTGAGAGCTCCACTAGCGCCGCGTCTATGCCATCCACCGAGGTGCCGGACATCAGCCCCACGATGCGCCTGACAGGCTTTTTTGCTATTTCTCCAAGCATGTTTTTCACCTCTTGCTTTAGTGTCCAAAAAATACTTCGCAAACCTTACACTATGCACAGTTGCACTGGGATTATATGCGTGATATAATGTTACCAAAGAAGATAAATCAATGATACAATATTTCATGGCAAAAGAAAAGGGGTTATTTTTATGCTTGCCGCAGAAAAGCTGCTCCGCCGCGGCGTGGAGGAGGGAGTGTTCCCGTACGCCGAGTGGGCGCTCTTTGACCGGAACGGCATCGAGCACAGCGGAGCGACGGCGGGGGAGGGCGGACGCTGGTTCGACCTGGCCTCGCTGACCAAGACCTTCACGGCCACGGCGCTGCTGGGCCTGGTGAAGGTCGGAGGGCTGCGGCTTTCGGAGAGCGCGGGTGAGCTTCTGGCCCCGGCATCGCCGAAACTGCGCGGATATCTCGACAAAATGAGCCTCTTTTCGCTGATGACCCACACCTCTGGCCTGCCGGCCTGGTATCCGTTTTATGCGGACGGGCGGCCGTTTTTCGAGGCCCTGGAGGAGCTTTTGGACTGCCGCGGGCTTGGAAACGGCATGGTTTACAGCGACCTCGGCTACATGCTGTTGGGCCTGGTGCTGAGCCGCAAGGCCGGAGCGCCGCTGGAGGAGGTCATCGACCCAATGGGCTTCGGCGTCCGATACAGGCCGCCGCGGGAGCTCGACTTTGTCCCGTCCTGCCGCGACAACGCGGTGGAGGAGGGGATGTGTGCCGACCTCGGCATGAGCTTCACCGGCTTCCGCCCGCACCGCACGGACGTGTGCGGCGAGCCGAACGACGGCAACGCGCACTATTTCTGGCACGACGTCAGCGGCCACGCGGGCCTCTTCGGTACCGTTCAGGCCCTGGCGGGCCTCGGCAGGTTTTACCTCACGACCAACGACCCGGTCTATCTCGGCGGCGTGACGCCGCAGCCGGGCTGCGAGGGACGCTGTCTCGTGTTCCACACCGGCGGGGCCTTCCCCACGGGCTGCGGGCACACGGGCTTCACCGGCACCAGCCTCTGGATAGACCGCGAGCGCGGCTACGGCCTCGCGCTGCTTACTAACCGCCTCTGCTATGACCATCTGCCCCAGGCAGACATGAACGCCTTCCGGCGCGCCGTCCACACGGCGCTGCTGGAGGAGCTAAAATGAGAGAAAGTGAGTAGAATCTGATGATACAGCTCGATCAGCTCCCGACTGAACAGCAAAATCCGAACACCGCCTGCATAGACCGGCTCTCGACGCTGGACATGGTCCGCGTGATAAACGACGAGGACAAAAAGGTCGCCTTCGCCGTCGAGAAGGAACTCGTGAGCATCGCCGCTGCGGTGGACGCCATATACGAGGCGCTCAAGGCCGGCGGCAGGCTCATCTACTGCGGCTGCGGCACCTCGGGCCGCCTCGGCATCCTAGACGCCGTGGAGTGCCCGCCGACCTTCTCCACTGACCCGGAGATGGTCCAGGGCGTCATCGCGGGCGGCGAACCGGCCCTTTTCCGCGCCGCCGAGGGCGCGGAGGACAACGTCGGCGCCGGACGCGAGGACATGGAGAAGATTAACCTCAGCAGCCGCGACGTTCTCGTAGGCATCGCCGCCAGCGGCCGGACGCCATATGTGCTCGGCGCCATGGCCTATGCCAAGGAGCTGGGCGCCGTGACGGTGGCCGTCACCTGCAACAAGCACTCTCAGATGAACGCCCTCGCGGACATCCCCATAGGCGTGGAGCCGGGTCCGGAGGTCATAACCGGCTCGACCCGCCTCAAGTCCGGGACGGCGCAGAAGATGGTGCTCAACATGCTCTCCACGGGCGCTATGATACGCCTTGGAAAAGTATACGGCAACCTCATGGTGGATGTAAAGCCCACCAACGAGAAGCTGGTCCGCCGCGCGATAAGGATAGTCGCCACGGCGGCGCACACGGACGAGGACGAGGCGAGATCGGCCCTGGAGCAGTGCGGCTTCTCGGCCAAGACCGCCATCGTGATGCTCGTGAAGCACCTGCCCGCGGCCGAGGCCGAGCGCAGGCTTGAAGAGACGGGCGGCATAGTCGCCCGCGCCCTTGACGAGGAGGAATGACTGTGGATATCAAAATCGCCGCAGGCCAGCGCCTCATGGCCGGTCTGCCCGGCACCGAACTCGACCCCGGCTTTGTCTCGCTCGTGCGCGAGTGCAAGGTCGGCAATGTCATACTCTTCCGCCGCAACGTGAAGAGCGCGGCGCAGCTTGAGCGGCTGTGCACCTCGCTCAGGCGGCTCATAGTGGCGGAAACGGGCTTTGAGCCCTTCATCGCCATCGACCAGGAGGGGGGCGTCGTCTCGCGCTTCTCGCCGGACATGGCCATAACTCCGGGGGCAATGGCTCTCGCCGCCGCCGGCGGGGACGCGCCTTACAGGGCGGCCCGGATAACCGCCCAGCAGCTGCGTGCCGCAGGCGTGAACTTTGACCTCGCCCCCGTGCTGGACGTGAACTCCAACCCGCTCAACCCTGTCATCGGCGTACGCAGCTTCGGCGACGTGCCGGAGGAGGCGGCAGAGCGCGCGCTCGGCTTCATGCGCGGCCTGCTCGACGGCGGGATAATGGCCTGCGGCAAGCATTTCCCGGGCCACGGCGACACGGACACGGACTCCCACATCGGCCTGCCCAAGGTCGACAAGAGCCGCGAGGAGCTGGAAAAGTGCGAGCTTCTGCCTTTCCGCCGCGCGATTGAGGCAGGAATACCCGCCATAATGACCAACCACGTCCTATTCCCGGCGATCGAGCCGGAGAAACTGCCCGCGACGATGTCCCGCCGCATACTCACGGGACTGCTGCGCGAGGAGATGGGCTTTGGCGGCGTCATAATCAGCGACTGCATGGAGATGGACGCCGTGGCGAAGTATTACGGCACCGTCCACGCGGCGACCACGGCCCTGGACGCCGGAGCCGACATCGTCTGCATCTCCCACACCGCGGCCCTCGCGCGCGAGACCGCAGAGAAGCTCTGGCAGAGCTATGCCTCGGCCGAGGGCGAGTACGCCGCCGAGCTCGAGAGGGCAGGGGAGCGGATCGCCGCCGCCAAGCGCCGTTTTACCGGCCTGCCAAGGGAGGAGACGCACATATTCAAGCTCCGCGAGTCCGCGCGCGAGCTGCTGGAGCGGAGCTTCGTACTCCTCAACGGCCCCATACCCCCGCTGGGCGAGCGCCCGTTTTTCACCGGCTGCGCCGGGATACGCGCAAACCTTGCCTCCAGCGAGATAACCGGCACGCCGTCCTTTGCCACCATCATGGCCAGGCGCTTCGGAGGCAGCTTCGACGTCTGCTCCAACGACCCCGACTCTGAGGAAATCGCCTCCATAGTCCGCAAGGCCCGCAACGCGAGCTGTATAGTGCTCAATACCAGCAGCGCCCTGCGCAACAGCGGCCAGCTTATACTGATGCTGGCCCTCGGCAAGCTCAAAAAGCCCATGGTGGTCATCGCCATGCGCGAGCCATATGAGCTGCGCTACCTGCCAAAGCACGCCGCGGGCATCGCCGCCTGGGAGTACAGCACCCGCTGCACCGCCGCCATCGCCCACTGCCTGACCGGCCAGCTCCGCTGCACGGGCCGCATGCCGCTGGGATATTTCCCGCTCGAAAGAATAAATCCATAAAAATAGTTAAAATGAACTTTTATTTCTTTACATCAGCGCAGCAACATGGTATAATGTGCCCAATAGGGCAGTCCGGGAAAAATTCCCGGGCTGTGAGTGATAAAAATCAATAAGGAGGACGTCATGAAGAAACTACTTGCACTGATTCTCGTCGCTGCCCTCTGTGTGGCTCTGCTTGCCGGCTGCGGCACGGCTGAGACCACCACCAGCGAGCCCCCTGCTGAGGGCTCTTCCGCTCCCAGCGAGGACGCCGGCGGCAATACCGCTGCCACGGAGCTGAAGCTCTGGCTGCCTGTCTACCAGTTCGGCGACGGCATCTCCGACGAGGACTTCTGGAATGAGAAGCTCGACGCCTTTGAGGCTGAGAACAACTGCACCGTCACCGTTGAGATCCAGGGCTGGACCGACTACGCCACCAACATCTACACCGGCCTGCTCTCCGCTGAGGGCCCGGACGTTGTCTACGTCACCGAGACCTACGACATCATCAGCTCCGACCTCATCATCCCCCTCGATCCCTACCTGACCCAGGATGACTATGATCTCTATCTGTACCTCGAGCAGGGCGCCTACAACTCCAACGGCGAGCTGTGCACCTTCCCGATGATGCCGGGCAACCCCTGCGTCATGTACTTCAACATGGATATGCTTGAGGCCGCCGGCATCACCGAGCTGCCCAAGACCTGGGATGAGTTCTACGATGTCTGCCTGGCCCTCAAGGAGGCCAACCCCGACGTCATGCCCTTCACCTCTTCCTGGGGCGCTTCCAACGGCGTTTCCGCGCTGCTGACCAGCTTCTGGCCCTTCTTCTTCCAGGCCGGCGGCACCGTTCTGACCGAGACCGGCGAGCTGAACATGGACAGCGAGGCAACCCTCGAGGCCCTCAACTTCATCAAGAAGCTCCGTGACGCCGACATCCTCGACGAGAGCGCCGTCTCCATGGACGACCCGGGCGGAAAGTTCGTCAACGGCGAGGCCGCCATCGTCATCGTCGGCACCGGCACCAGCGGCAGCTTCACTGAGGCCGGCATCAACTGGGATTGCATCTTCGCCCTCGAGGGCCCTGCCGGCGCTGCCACCAACTTCTCCGTCGACTCCCTCGCCATCAGCAAGTACTGCGAGAACCCTGAGCTCGCCGCGAAGCTTATAAAGTACATCACCAGCGCTGAGTGCATGGACGACTTCCACACCGAGATATACGGCATGCCGTCCCTGACCACCGACGCCACCTACACTGAGCCCGAGCCGTTCCAGAGCATGTACACCGACTACGCCGATGCCATGCACGCTGTTCCCTCCTTCGAGGGCAGCGCCTCCTTCATGGACACCTTCCAGCAGAACGTCCAGGGCATGCTCATGGGCACTCTGACCCCCGAGCAGGTCATCTCCGAGACCATGACCTATTACAACGAGCAGATAAAGCAGTAACCCTTTGAACCTGAGAAACCGGGCATGGCCGGAGAACGACGATGCCCGGTTTCTCCTATTTTGAGCAAGGCGTGGTGAAAGGTATGAACAACGCGAGGCGGCGCTCACCTCTGATGCGGCGGCAGGCGGCCTACGGCATTGCGTACATAACTCCGGGTATGCTGATAGTCATGGCCTTCTGCATAGTGCCGATCTTTATGACGCTATATTACAGTTTCACAAAGTACAACCTGGCGCAGCCGCCTGAATTTCTGGCTTTTGAGAACTATCAGAAGCTCTTTGCCAACTCTCAGCTGCGCAAGGCTCTGTGGAACACGGTCATCTATGTCATAATAACCGTTCCTCTGCAAACGCTGCTGGCCATGTTTGTGGCGAACTTCCTGGCCGAGTATCTCAATAACCGCTACGGCCGCTTCCTGCGCAGCATCATCTTCATTCCGACGCTGGTCAGCTATGTCGCAGCGGCCACCGTCTGGGAGATAATCTACGCCGACAAGGGCGGCCTGCTCAACGAGTTCCTGGGCCTGTTCGGCATACAGGGCATGAACTGGCTGGGAGACCCCAGCACGGCGCTGATATGCGTCTCGCTGGTCGCCGTGTGGAAGAGCGTCGGCTACTTCACCATCATCTTCTACGCGGGCATAATGAACATATCCGTCGACGTCCGCGAGGCGTCGATCATCGACGGCGCAACGCCCAGGCAGAGGTTCTGGCGCATAACCGCGCCGCTGCTCAAGCCCATCACGTACATGAACGTGACGCTGGGCATCATCTGGTCCTTCCAGGCCTTTGACATCGTATACAAGCTGACCGGCGGCGGGCCGTTCAACGCCACGTCGACGATCGCATACATCATATACGCCTACGGCTTCCAGGACTACCGCATCGGCTACGCCTGCGCGATAGCCATCATGCTGCTGATAGTGATACTCATAATCCACCTCATCCAGCAGCGCTTCTTCGATGAAAAGGAGGACTGAGTCATGGTAAAGTCGGATAGAAAGCGCGCCAGCTTTTACATAGGCGTAGTGCTGGTCACGCTCTTCGCTATGCTGTGCGTGATACCGCTCATCTACATGATCTGCGTCTCCTTTGCGCACACCTCGACGATGTATATCAAGTTTGACGACATCGACTTCACGGACTTCTCCAACTACATCTACCTGTTCGTGAACAAGGACTTCGGCCGCCCGCTGCTCAACAGCCTCATAGTCGTCGTCGCGAGCGTCATCGTGGTCGACCTCGTCTCCTGCACCATGGCCTACGGCTTTGAGAAAAAGCCCATCCCCGGCAAAAAGCCCATGTTCAACATGGTCCTGGCCACCATGATGATACCGACCCAGGTCGTGTTCATCTCGCTGTACGTCATGATGCGCAAGGCGAACATGCTCAACACCTATGTCGCGCTGGTCATCCCGCTGGTAGGCGCCTTCGGCGTTTTCATGATGCGCCAGTTCATCAGAAGCGTGCCCAATGACTTCATCGAGGCCGCCCAGATAGACGGCTGCTCGGAGCTGCGCATATATCTGCGCGTTGTGCTGCCGATGGTCCGGCCCGCGAGGATCACCCTCGCCGTGTTCACCTTCAACTCGGCCTGGAACATGTTCCTCTGGCCCCTCATCGCCACCACCAAGAACGAGATGCAGACCCTGACCCTGGCAACATCCTCGCTGACTAGCCACCTCGCCACGAACTACGGCTATCCCATGGCCGCGGCGACGATATCGTTCCTCGTGCCCTTCGTGCTCTACTGCTTCATGCAGAAGCAGTTCGTTGAGGGCATCGCCCTCGGAGGTGTCAAGGGCTGATGCAAGGGCCGGACGTAAGCAGAATACTTTCGCGCTGGCCTTATCCAGAAGCGGCGGTCGCGGCCTATTCCTCGGCCATGACCGCCGCTTTTAATTACCCTGAGGCCCGCAGCGCGATCGAGTCCGCGATGTCGGACTATGCGGCCGGACGCAGACTGGACGCCCGGGCGCTGCTCGCGCACCTGGAGTCGCTCGGCCCGGAGTGCGGCGTGCACGGTTATACAATGCGTATGCTCCCGCTCATTGCGGCGCTGGACGCGGCGGAGGTGAAGTACCGCGAGCGCGGGCTTTCCGGGGAAATGTTCCGCGACTCCTTTGCGGACCTGCTCTGGAAAACGCTCGAGTGCGGCCGCCGCCACGGCGTATGGGGCTCGACCGCCGCGCTCTGGACCTGGGGATTTTTTGAGTTTCGCATCTTCGGCCTCGGCAGACTGCAATTTGAGCCCGTCGAGTACGCCGGGGCGCCCGCGCTGAGCGTGCACATTCCCTCATCCGGACCGCTCAGACACCCTGACTGCGCGGACTCTTACGCGCGCGCGGCGGACTTTTTCGGCCTACGCCGCTTCGTCTGCGACTCCTGGCTGCTGCACCCGGTCTGTCACGGCCTGCCCGAGGGCTCCGGCATCAGGAGCTTTGCGGCGGACTATGAGCTGCAATTTGTGACGGACGACCCAAAATTCCTGGACGTCTGGAATATCTTCGGCTGCGCCTGGACGGGCAGCGCCGCGGACCTGCCCGCGGACACGACCTTGCGGCGGCTCTGGCGCGACTATCTGCTCCGGGGCGGCGTCCCCGGCCGCGGGTACGGACTGTATGAAAGTTTCTGAGAAAGAAAGTTTCAACGGCCCGATAATTGTGCTATAATGGGTTTTAACAAGGCTTCGGGAGGAAAGATATGACGGACATCGAGATAAAAACACGGAGCATATACGACGAACTTAGCCCCGCGGAGCAGAAGGTTGCCTGGTATTTTCTCCAGAACCTCGGTTCCGTATTTGACGACCCCATAGCCGTTCTCGCGGAAAAAAGCGGCGTAAGCCAGGTAATGTGGGTGCGTTTTTGCAAGTCTTTGGGCTTTTCCGGGCTGAAGGACATGAAAAAGAACCTGTTTTTCCAGCTCAGCCAGCAGCGCGCCGAGGCCTCCGCGCCGAGCATGGACTTCCTGGACACGCGCACCTATTCAAGCGTCGAGGGCATCATAAGCGGCGTCGAGGCAGGCTCGCTGGAGGCGATACGCAGCACGGCGCAGATACAGGACACCGCAAAAATAGAGACCGTCGCGGCCAAAATAGCCCAGGCCGACTGTGTACGCCTCTTCGGCGTCGGTGCCTCCGGGCTCGTGGCCAGCGACCTCTATTACAAGCTGCTGCGCGTGGACGTGGACGCCGTTTTCTGCACGGACCTGCACGTCCAGCTAACCTATATAACGGGCTCAAAGCCCGGCGACGTGGCCATTTTCTTCTCGAACTCGGGCAACACCACCGAGATACTCGAGCTGGCGCAGGCGGCACGCGACCGCGGAGCCTGCGTCGTCGCGGTTACCAAGTACGGAACAAACCAGCTGGCCGATCTGGCGGACTATGTGCTGCCCACCTCGTCGCCGGAGCTGCAGTTCCGCAGCGGCGCCACAAGCAGCCGGCTGGCTGCGCTCTTTGTGGTGGACGTGCTCTTCACCACGCTCTGCAACAAGAACTACTCCACCGTGGCCAAGTCGCTGGCGGAGAGCTATTCCCAGTGCAGCAAGCACCACGCCTGACAAGAGAGGGGGGGAGGCGCATGAAGATCACAGGCTTTCGCATCGGCCTCGTCTCGGCCAGGCTCCGCGTGCCGTTCAAGACGGCGCTCAGGACTGTGGACAGCGTTGAGGACGTGATAGTCGAGCTCGAGACCTCGACCGGCCAAATCGGAAGGGGGGAGGCTCCGCCGACGGCGGCCATAACAGGGGAGACTCTCGACTCTATCATTGCCGCGTTGCGCGATCATATCTGCCCCAAGCTCGTCGGGCGCGACATTTCAGACTTTGAGGAGCTGCAAGAGTCCGTTCAGACGGCCATCGTAGGCAACAGCAGCGCAAAAGCCGCGGCGGATATCGCGCTCTGGGACCTCTACGCCCAGGACTGCGGCCTGCCGTTATACAAGCTGCTGGGCGGCGGCACGCCGAGACTCGAGACGGACCTCACTATTAGCGTAAATAGTCCCGATACTATGGCAAAAGACGCCGAATACGGCATAAATAACGGCTACAATGTTCTGAAAACCAAGGTCGGAATAGACCCGGAGCTGGATCTTGTGCGCCTGAGAGCCGTGCGCGGCGCGGCGAAGGACGCCAGGATACGCATCGACGCCAACCAGGCTTGGACGCCCAAACAGGCCGTGCGTCTGCTTAACCAAATGCAGGACGCCGGACTAGACATCGAGCTCGTAGAGCAGCCTGTCAAAGCCAATGACCTGGAAGGCCTAAAGTTTGTTACCACTAACTCGCCGGTGCCCGTACTCGCGGATGAGAGCGTGTTCACGCCCAGGAACGCGCTGCGCATAATGCAGGAGCGAGCGGCGGACATGGTGAACATCAAGCTGATGAAGTGCGGCGGCATCACGAACGCGCTGAGGATAGTCTCAGCGGCCGAGGTCTACGGAGTCGAGTGCATGATGGGCTGCATGCTGGAGGCCAAAGTCAGCGTGACGGCGGCGGCGCATCTGGCGTGTGCGAGAAAGATAATAACGCGCATAGACCTGGACGGTCCGGCGCTGTGTACCGAGGACCCGGTAACGGGCGGCGCGATGTTCAACGGCCCGGAGATAACTCTGCCGGACGCTCCCGGACTTGGAATAAGCGGAATTGAGAATCTGCGCTATATTGTATAATGAGAGGGCCCCGAAAACTGAAAACAGTCTTCGGGGCCGATTTCTCCTCCTCCGAATTAAACAAAATTTTTATTTTGTTTAAATTTATATCCATTTACCCGTTTACAATTTGCTCCCCTTGCCTTACAATATAGTGGCTGGAGGTGAAACAGCTTGGACTACCGCAGCGAGGCGCCGCCGGTGCTCAGGGACTTTCTGAGCTACCACGAGACCATCAAGGGTCACTCGCGCGCCACGGTCGACGAGTATTTCCTCGACATGAGAAACTTTTTCCGCTATCTGAAAATTGAACGCGGCCTCGTCCCGCGCTCCACTGAGCTTGACGATATCTCCATCCAGGACGTGGACCTCAAGCTCATAGCCTCGGTCACACTCAACGACGTCTACGACTACATGGCCTTCCTCTCGCGCGACAAGGTCAAAAACGAGCGCAGCCACGAGCCGGAATACGGCCTGATGGCCTCCTCTCGCGCCAGAAAAATCGCCACGATACGCAGTTTTTATAAATATCTGACGGTCAAGACCAAACAGCTGGACGTAAACCCCGTCGAGGGCCTGGATACGCCGAAAACGACAAAATCCCTCCCCCGCTACCTGACGCTCGACGAATCCCGACGCCTGCTGGACGCCGTGGACGGCGTGAACCGCGAGCGCGACTACTGCATCATATGCCTCTTCCTCAACTGCGGTCTGCGAATATCGGAGATCGTGGGCCTGAACATAGGCGACGTGCGCGGGGATTCCCTCCGCGTGCTCGGCAAGGGCAACAAGGAGCGCATCGTGTATCTGAACGACGCCTGCCAGGCCGCTATCGAGGCCTACAAGCCCGTGCGTTCGCAGATGGTCGGCAGCTCGGTCAGCGCCCTTTTCGTCTCGAACCGCCGCCAGCGCATGGGCAGAGAGGCTGTGCACGCCATGGTCAAAAAGACCCTGCTCAAGGCCGGGCTGGACCCGGACAAGTATTCATCGCACAAGCTGCGGCACACGGCGGCGACGCTCATGCTGCAAAACGGCGTGGACGTGCGCACCTTGCAGGAGGTCCTGGGCCACGAGCACCTGAACACGACGCAGATATACACGCACGTTGACAACTCCGAGCTCCGCGTTGCCGCCCAGGCCAACCCCCTGGCCGAGTATATTCCGGAGCATAATGATTCCTCAGATAAATAATTTGCTCTTTTGTACAAATATTTAAGGCGAATTTTGAGAACATTTCCGGCTCATTTTCGTCTTTGTGCATTGCGTGACCAATACTAAGACATAGGAGAGAAAAAGATGAAAATCACCAGACGCATAACCGCGCTTGCGCTTGCGCTGCTGATGCTGACCGCTCTTGCGGCCTGCGGCAGCAGCTCTAACGACCCCGCCTCACCCAGCGAGGAGGTCATAGGCGACGTGGCCTCCAGCGCCGCGCCCAGCGAGAGCCCCGAGGCCTCGGAAGAGCCCGAGGAAACTTCGGAGCCCACACCTACGCCCACTCCCACTCCGACGCCGACCCCGGCGCCCACGGCGCAGCCCACTCCGGCGCCGACGCCCACTCCCACAACCTCTGCGCAGCCCTCCGAGCAGCCTTCGGAGCCCAGCGAGGCGCCCGTCTCCCCCTCCGCGCAGCCCAGCGAGGAGCCGTCCTCCGGCAGCGTTGACCTCAGCAATTTCTTCAGCACCGTGACCTCCACTTACGAGTTTGCATCCCTCTCTGACCTCGACAGCACGATGCTGGACAACTACTACCCCGGCCTGACTGCGATCTCCACCCTTCAGCTCATCGCCAAGATGCCCATGATAAGCGCCTCCGGCCATGAGATAATCCTCATCCAGTGCGAGAATTCCGACGACGTTGCGACCGTGCAGAGCATACTCGAGGCCCGCAAGCAGGCCCAGGTCGACGGCGGCGCCTGGTATCCCGAGACCACCGCACTCTGGGAGAAAGCCGAGATCTGCGTCTCCGGCAACTATCTGATGCTCGTCTCGCACGAGAACGCCGCTGACATAGCCGCCAGCTTCTACGCACTCTTTGCCTGATAAAATCTGACAGCCCGGAGGGACGCCGCCGATGGTCTTTTCCAGCATACTGTTCATGTTCATATATCTGCCCGTGGTGCTGTTTCTGTATTACATCTCCCCGGTCAGATGGCGCAATCCAATACTCTTCGTCGCAAACCTCGTTTTTTACGGCTGGGGCGAGCCTGTTTTCATCGTCCTCATGCTGTTTTCCATCACGATAAACTACATCAACGGCCTGCTCATAGGCCGCTGGAGGCTCACGCAGCAGAAGAAGGCCAAGACCGTCCTCGTCATCAACGTGGTCATCAACCTGGCCCTGCTCGGCTTTTTCAAGTACTACGACCTCATCGCCGAGACGCTTAGCCTCCTGCCGTTTATCGACATCAAGCCGCTGGGCATCGCCCTGCCGATAGGCATCTCGTTCTACACCTTCCAGACGATGTCCTACCCGATAGACGTCTACCGCGGCGACGCGGACGTGCAGCGCAACTATGTCAGCTTCGGCACCTTTGTCGCGCTCTTCCCGCAGCTCATAGCGGGCCCCATCGTGCGCTACAAGGACGTGGCGGACCAGCTCGGCTTCCGCGCGAGCAGCATCGACCAGTTCTCCTCCGGCGTCGAGCGCTTCATGGTCGGCGTGGCGAAGAAGGTGCTCATCGCAAACAGCCTCGGCAAGCTCTGGGACTACTACGCCGCCATCCCCGACGGCGGGCTCACCGTCCTCGGCTCCTGGCTGGGCATCATCGCCTTCACGCTGCAAATCTACTTCGACTTCTCCGGTTACTCGGACATGGCCATCGGCCTCGGCCGCATGATAGGCTTTGAGTTCAAGGAGAACTTCAATTACCCCTACATTTCCAGGAGCGTCACGGAGTTCTGGCGGCGCTGGCACATGTCGCTCGGCACCTGGTTCCGCGACTATGTCTACATCCCCCTCGGCGGCAACCGCTGCGGACGTGCGAGGCAGCTGCTGAACATCCTCATCGTCTGGGCGCTCACCGGCATATGGCACGGCGCGAACTGGACCTTCCTGCTCTGGGGACTCTATTATGCGGTGTTTTTGATGATTGAGAAGGTGTTTTTGCTCAAAAGGCTCGAAAAACTGCCGGTTTTGGGCCATATCTACACCATTATCATTGTCATGTTCGGCTGGGTCATGTTCCAGCTCGACAGCATCGCCGCCATCGGCAACTACACCAGCGCGATGCTCGGCTTCGGCGCGTCCGGGCTGGCGGAGTCCACGGACCTCTACTATCTCGGCAGCTATGCCGTGACCTTTTTCATAGCCATCGTCGCCTCTACGCCCCTGGGCAGCCGGCTCTTCGCCAAGCTCCCGGGCAAGGTCAGGCGTTTTGCAGCCCCGGCGCTTATCGTGCTTGCACTGGTGCTGTGCACCGCGTATCTGGTGGACGCGACGTACAATCCGTTCATCTACTTCAACTTCTAAGGAGGGCCCGGCATGAACAAAAAAGCACTGTGGGCCGAAGCCCTCATCTTCCTCGCCTTTATCGGAGCGTTCTTCATCCTGAACCTCGTGCTGCCCGACCGCCAGTTCTCCGAGCAGGAGAACCGCTATCTCCAGATGCGGCCCGAGTTCAGCTTCAAGAGCCTCTTCAGCGGCGACTATACGTCCAAATTTGAGACCTACACCACCGACCAGTTCACCTTCCGCGACGAGTGGATAACCCTAAAGGCCGCCAGCGAGCTGGCCCTCGGCAAGCAGGAGAACAACGACGTGCACCTCTGCGAGAACGGCACGCTCATCGAGGGCTTTAAGCGGCCCGAGAACTCCGTGCTCGACTCCAACATGTCGGCGCTCAACACGCTGGTCGGGAACACGGACGCAAAGGTCTACTTCGCACTCATCCCCGACAAATCCGACCTCTACTCCTCCCTCCTGCCGAAAAATGTGCCGAATGACAGCGAAAAAGAGGTCATCGACTACTGCTACGGCCAGTCCAACGCCACCAACGTGGACATTTACTCGGCGCTCAGCGCGCACACGGATGAGTACATCTTCTACCGCACCGACCACCACTGGACCAGCCTCGGCGCTTATTACGGCCTCTCCGCGCTGGCCGAGAGCATGGGCCTCCCCTGCCCCGCGCTGGACTCCTACACCGACCGCCACGTCGTCTCCGAGGAGTTTTACGGCACTACCTGGTCGTCCTCCGGCTTCTCCTGGGTGGCCCCGGACACAATGGAGATCTTCGTGAACGCGCCCGAGGGCCTCAAGGTCACGAGCTATCCGCAGGGCAGCCCGGTCGAGGGCAAGCTCTACGACTTCAGCTTCCTTGAGAAGAAGGACAAATACTCCATGTTCATGGGCGGCAACTGCCCGATGCACGTCATCGAGAGCGGCAACGAGGACAAGCCCAGCCTGCTCATCCTCCGCGACAGCTACACTGACAGCCTCATCCCCTTCCTGCTCGACGACTTCTCCGAGATCCACGTCCTTGACCTGCGCTACTACCGCGCCAGCCTGAAGGCGTATATAGAGCAGAACGATTTTGACAACGTACTCGTCTGCTACAGCGTCTCGAATTTCTGCTCGGACTCGAATATATTCCTCTTGGGTATGTGATTACTCGCTGATAGTGAAAGTAAATGAAAAAAAGCAGCCGTCCAAACGGACGGCTGCTTTGCTTTTATTTAGTTCAGCGTGCCTCGTGCTTGCCCTTGGGCTGCCTTATCTCGCCGTTAAAGGCAAGGATGGAGACGAGGGCCGCGCCGACGGTGGCGATGCAGTCTATAAAGACCGAGAACCACAGCGTGGAGAAGCCGAAGCCGGCGAGCAGCATCAAAACCACCTTCACAATGGCGGAGCCGCCTATGACAGCGGTGGAGAGCATCTTCGCATAGCGCGAAACGGCAATGGCGAGGGAGATCTTGTCCACCCTGCCGCCGAAGACGGTGACATCCGTGCCGACGGGCATGGTCAGCGCTTCGACGCCGGTCATGGCGATGTCGATATCCGCCGCGGTGTGCGAGCCGCCGAAGGTCTCGCCGCTGCCCACGAAGGTGAGCTCGCGTCCGGGGACGCAGCCGTCCTTGACCTCGGCCAGCGTGGAGCGCATCTTTTCGCGGTCGCACTCGGAGTAATACTCGGGAATGCCGAGCGCCGAGGCGGCGCGGGCCGCGGAGTCGCGGCTCTCATCCGTGAACATGATGACGCTGTCAATGCCGCAGGCCTTGAGCTCCTTGACGCCGTCTGCGGCGTCGGCACGGAGCTGGTCGGTCATGACTATGCGTCCGGCGTACTCGTCGCCGATGGAGATATAATAGGAGAAGTCGTCCGAGATGTCCGTATCCGGGACAGAGACGCCCTTCACCATCATCAGATCTCGGCTGCCTACGCAGATGCGGATGCCGTCTACCTTGACCTCCACCCCGCTGCCGGGGATCTCGACGAAGTTCTCGATGAGGTCGATATAGATGGTGTCGCCATAGCAGGCGATGACGGAGCGCGCCTGAGGCGTGTTGGAATACGCCAGAGCGTGGGCCGCGATCTTGAGCAGGACGTCCGGCTCCATGCGCTCGGACTTGATAGCCACGACCTTGGGGCTGCCCTCGCTGAGGGTTCCGGCCTTGTCGAAGGCCACCGTGCCGGTGTCGGCTACTGTGTCCATGGCGTTGCAGCCGTCAAAGAGCACACCGCTCTTGGCCGCGCCGGACATGGCGCACAGCCGGATAAGCGGCAGCGCAACGTTCAGCACGCTGGGGCTGGCAAGCACCAGCAGCATGGCCGCGCGGCGCACGGATTCCTGGATGGTGATGTCGAATATCAGAGGCAGCAGCACCAGGACGAGAATGGCGACGACCGTAACTATCGGCGTGAGGTAGGTCTGTATCCAGACGAAGGACTTGGGAACCACCTCTCCCCTCTTGGCGCCGTTCTCGACGGCGGCGAAGAGCGCCGCGGCGGCGGAATCCGCGGAGGTCGAGGTGACCTCGCAGCGGAGCTCGCCGTTCTGGTTTATGCAGCCGGAGAGTATCTCGTCGCCCTCCTTCACAAGCACGGCACCGGAGTAGTCGCCGAGCGGAGAGCGGTCGAGGCTGGCATTGCCCTCGAGCACGATGCAGTCGCAGGGCACGCGCTCACCGGAGTGGATGACTATCGTCTCGCCGACCTCTATCGTGTCGGCGGGGACGGTCTCCTCCTCCCCGTCGCGCACAACGTGCGCGTCGTCCGGCTCGCAGTATATCTGGTCGAGCACGGTGCGGTAGGTGCGTATGTAGGCGTACTCGACGAACAGGCAGCCGATCTGATACAGCAGCACCAGCGCCGTGCCCTCAACGGCAAAGCCGAAGATGAGCGCGAGGATGACCGACAGCGTGATCAGCACCGTCTTGTCGAGATACCGGCCGCGCAGCACGCTCAGCACCGCGCCGGCTGCGATATCCCAGCCGGCGACGAGCACCGAGACGATAAGCAAAACAACGGGCCAGGGCTCCGGTATGGAGCGCACGAGCAGGGCCACCGCAAACGCGGCGCAGGAGACGATGAGCCTTACTATAAAGACGATGTCCAGCTCAAGCTCGTCCGAACCGCCGGGGCCGCCGCTGGCGCCGGAACAGACGCCGGAGCAGCTGTAACGCCTCCCGACGGACTTTTCGAGGATTTCGGTAAAGTTCATCGAACCCCCTCCTTAAAACTTGGGATCAGCGCCGGGCAGAGCTTAGTCGGCCTTGCCGTCGCAGCCGAGGACGTCGACGATCTTGTGGGCGACCATTTCCTTGATGGCGGCGCGGGCGGGCTTCAGGTACTGACGGGGATCGAAGTCGGCCGGATGCTCGGCGAAGTACTTGCGGATGGTGGCGGTCATGGCGAGACGCAGGTCGGAGTCGATGTTGATCTTGCAGACGGCGCTGCGGGCGGCCTGACGGAGCTGATCCTCGGGCACGCCGATGGCACCGGGCATGTTGCCGCCGTACTTGTTGATCTCATCGACGAACTGCTGAGGTACGGAGGAGGCGCCGTGCAGGACTATCGGGAAGCCGGGCAGGTTCTTCTCAACGGCCTCGAGCACGTCGAAGCGGAGCTGCGGCTTGGTGCCGGGCTTGAACTTGTAGGCGCCGTGGCTGGTGCCGATGGCGATGGCCAGGGAGTCGCAGCCGGTGCGGGAGACGAACTCCTGGACCTCTTCGGGGCGGGTGTAGGAGGCGTGGCCTTCCTCGACCTTGACCTCGTCCTCGATGCCGGCCAGAGTGCCCAGCTCGGCCTCGACAACGACGCCGTGGTCGTGGGCGTACTCGACGACCTGCTTGGTGATGGCGATGTTCTCCTCGAAGGGCTTGGAGCTGGCGTCTATCATGACGGAGGTGAAACCGCCGTCTATGCAGCTCTTGCAGAGCTCAAAGCTGTCGCCATGGTCGAGATGCAGGCAGATGGGCAGGTTGGTCTCGATGACGGCGGCCTCAACGAGCTTCATGAGGTAAGTATGGTTAGCGTAGGCGCGGGCGCCCTTGGAGACCTGGAGGATGAGCGGTGCGCGCAGCTCAGCGGCGGCTTCGGTTATGCCCTGGACGATCTCCATGTTGTTCACGTTGAACGCGCCAATGGCGTACCCACCGTCGTAGGCTTTGCGGAACATTTCCTTGGATGTTACGAGGCTCATAAAAATTATCTCCTTTGCAAGCGGTAAATTTATGCTATTGCTTATTTATTATATCCCAAACGTGTGATATAATCAATAACACCTTTTTAAGATTTTGGAGGTAACAGTATGGAAAAAACGCTCAGGGGAGCCTGTGTCATAGGCCAGTCCGGAGGTCCGACCTCCGTCATCAACTCCAGCGCCTACGGCGTCATCAGGACTGCGCTCGACACTGACTGCATAACCAAGGTCTACGGCGCCGCCCACGGCATCAAGGGCGTGCTCGAGGACAAGCTCTACGACATGGGCGAGGAGGACGCCTATGAGCTCAGCCTGCTCATGAACACCCCCTCCTCCGAACTCGGCTCCTGCCGCTACAAGATGGCCGATCCCGACAAGGACGACACCGACTACAAGCGCATCCTTGAGATATTCAAGAAATACGACGTCCGCTACTTCTTCTACAATGGCGGCAACGACTCCATGGATACCTGCGACAAGATCAGCCGCTTCATGGAGAAGAGCGGCTACGAGTGCCGCGTCATGGGCGTGCCCAAGACCATAGACAACGACCTCTACAACACCGACCACTGCCCCGGCTTCGGCAGCGCGGCGAAGTACATCGCCACCTCCTGCGCCGAGGTATACAAGGACGCCCACGTCTATGACACCGGCATGATCGTCATCATCGAGATCATGGGCCGTCACGCCGGCTGGCTCGCCGCCAGCTCCGCCCTCGCCGGCCTCGTGGGCTGCGGTCCGGACCTCATCTACCTGCCCGAGACCAACTTCGACATGGACCAGTTCCTCGCCGACGCCACCCGCATCTACAAGGAGAAGGGCAACTGCATCGTCGCCGTCTCAGAGGGCATCCACTATGCAGACGGCAGCTTCGTCTCCGAGGCCAAGACCAGCGCTACCGACGGCTTCGGCCACGCCCAGCTCGGCGGCCTCGCCTCTCTGCTCGCTTCCGTCGTCAAGGAGAAGGCCGGCGCCAAGGTCCGCGGCATAGAGCTCTCCCTGCTCCAGCGCTGCGGCGCTCACCTCGCCTCCAAGACCGACGTCGACGAGGCCTTCATGGCCGGCGAAGTCGCGGTCCTCTCCGCTGTCGGCGGCGAGACCGGCAAGATGGTCGCCTTTGCCCGCGAGTATGTGGACGGCAAGTACAACTGCGTGCCCAAGCTCGTGCCCCTCACCAGCGTCGCCAACTTCGAGAAGAAGGTCCCCGCCGAGTGGATACTCCCCGACGGCAAGGGCGTGACCCAGGACTTCATCGACTATGCCCTGCCCCTCATCCAGGGCGAGCCCGAGCGCGCAACCGAGAACTCCCTGCCCCGCTACGCCAGGCTCAAGAAGGTCCTCGCGAAGTAAATAACCTCGCCGGAAATTGCGGAGCGCCGCCCATTTGGGCGGCGCTCTTTTATTGCCCTCACGGCCCGGCGCGGTGTAGCATAACATGGCTTGAGGGCCTCCGCCCTCGCGACGACATTTAGGAGGCAACGAAATTGGAAAACACTAACATGCAGGCCACCTGCACCTATAAACAGGGCAGCCTGCCCGGATGCGCCCCGCTTGCTCTTGCGCAGATCCCGGCGCAGCAGAGCAGCGAACCGGCCTATAAGAGCGGCGAGGCGCTCTCCCGCGGCACGCTGTTCCCGGGCCTCGATCTGCCCTTCAAGAACATCGTCAACCAGATGCCCGCCGAGACCACAGAGCTGCGCGAGCTCATGGCGCTCGACTTTGTCACGGCGGAGCTGAATCTCTATCTCGATACACATTCCAGCGACACTCAGGCGTTCCAGACCCTGCAGTCCTTCCTGAAGATGTACGAGGAGGGCCGCAAGGAGTACGTCGCCCGCTTCGGCCCGCTCAGCCTCTCCGATCTGGCCACGGCCAAGAGCTACACCTGGCTCAACGACCCCTGGCCCTGGGACTATGTGAGTAAGGAGGGCTGAACATGTTCGTATATGAGAAGAAGCTGCAGTACCCCGTAAAGATCAAAAACACCAACCCCGCCCTCGCCAAGTTCATCATCAGCCAATACGGGGGCCGGAACTCCAAGCTGCTGCGATTAAAAATGCCGCACTTGGCTAAGACGGCCAAGCACGGCATGACTCTTTATGTTGACTCGGGGCTATAAAACTTGGCTTTGCCTGAAAACAGGCTGTTTAGGTAAGTCAGCTTAATCCAAACTGCAAGTTTCCTGCGCTGGTCAACACTTAAATTTTTTGTATTGGTGAGTTTCCCATTAATACGGACATACGATTCGGCTGTAATGTCTTCAGTCCTCGCCATGCTCTTCACCACCTGGTGCTGAACATATGCAGTCAGCCTGCCAAAGATGCCTTGCGCAATGAGAGCATCAGATGGACATGAGCCTCTCCATCCGGCAAAGGGTAAGCCGGTTTCTTATTGCCGCAGATATGGACAGGACGTCTCTTCCGGACAAGCCGTCTATGCCCAGGTCCTCCAGACGATACTTGGCGCCTATGCTCGTGAAAAGCTCTTTAAGTTCCTTTGCGGAAGGTATCTGGGAGATTATCTGCCTGATGTCCTGCCAATGTGCTTTTATACTCGACGGGTCAAAGGTGTTGAGCACATCATCCTTGTTTTCATCAAGGACGCCGTCTGACAGCTCTCCAAAGATGCTGCGGACCCATTCCTCGTCCAAAGGCTTGAACGGGATTACTTCAATGTCGCCGTGTTTGGCAAGTTCGTGATACTCTTCAGCACATATAAGGGTGCCAACGCCTACACACTCGCCATGGATACCGTGGGCATTCTCAAAACCACGCGGCTTCATCTCAACCAGGTGAGCGATGAGGTGCTCCGCCCCGGAGGCGGCGCGGCTGTGCGACAGCATCTGCATCGTAAGGCCTGAGAGCATTTGAGCATATGCCATGGCCTCAAAATCGGGCTCCTCACCCTCAGCGAGTTTCCTTGCGCAGTCCACCATGAGATCAAGCGACTCCTGAGCCATGGAGCACACGCGCTCGCAGAAATACTCACCAGAGACCAGATGCGCGATCTTCCAGTCGGCAATCGAAATATACTTTGCCAAGATGTCCTGCACACCGGCGACAGTCAAAAAGCGAGGAGCGCCTGCCACTACATTCAAGTCGCATATAACGGCATCGGGCGCCTGCATCGGAATGGACCGCTTTTGCCCGTCTATGATGATGGAGCAGATATTTGCTGTGAAGCCGTCTGCCGAAACAAGAGTCGGTACCGCGATAAACGGTATGCCGAGCTTGTAGGCAGAATAGCGCCCAAAGTCCATGAGCGTGCCGCTGCCCACAACTATGATATAGTCGGGAACCCTCTTCATCAGCTTCATCATGTCCTCTATCATGCCCTTCTCACTGTGGAGACCGTTGGCATTGAGGACAATTTCCTGCCCGGCGTCTATGTGCTTTATACCTGGCAGAGAGTATGTATTGGTGTCATAAATAACTGTTCTGAATCCCGAAAGCCCGCACTCGGCCATATAGTCGTCGAAATGCTCCATGGCGCCGTACTCGCACACTACGAGCTTGGTCCTGAGTTCGTGCACCCGACCGCAAGCGCAGGGCCCGGAATACTTTGCTGTATCTAGGATCATTATTCAGTTCTCCGTTCGCATCGGCATACGGTCAAATGATGGGGTCCTCATACCTCTGCGCTTCCGCTTTGCCGTCGTAGTATTTTTTGAGCGCCCTGAAGTCTACTGCATAATGAGGGTACTCCAGATGCTTTGCCGCAGCGTCGCTGTCTGCAAAGCACTCGAACAGAGTCAAAACTCGCTCGTCCTTGTTCCAAAAGGCAGTGTATTCGAGGCAGCCGGGTTCTTCTCTTGTTGCAAGAATGCACGGCTTCAAGTCTCGGAGATAGGCCTCCTCCTGCCCTGCCTGGATTTTGAATTTAACAACAATCTTTACCATAAGCCCTCCACTGTAAAAGCGCGGTCACATTTCAAAGCCGTTGTTCCTGATAACTTCGGAATACCACTTGCCGCTGTCTTTCATTATGCGGTTTTGGTTTTTATAGTCGATATAGACCAATCCAAAGCGCTTGTTATAGCCTAGCGCCCATTCGAAGTTATCAAATGATGACCAAACCATATAGCCCAGTACTTGCGCCCCGTCGGATATTACACGGTTCAGCTCGGCAAGATGGCTTTTCAGGAACATTATGCGCTTTTCGTCATTTATCTGGCCGTCAGCAGTGACGACATCGTCGAACGCAGCGCCGTTTTCTGTCACGATGATCGGCTTGCCGTAATCGCGCCAGCAGCGCATGACCGTATCGTAAAAGCCGTCCGGGCATATCGGCCAATTCATGGCGGTATATTGCCTGTTTGTGGGCTTTACGGAATTGACCATCAGCGGCCAGCGGTCCTTGCCGTTTCCGATGAAATAGCTGTAATAATAATTCAGCCCAAAGAAGTCGGTGGGTGTTGAAATCAATTCCATGTCCCCAGCCTGGATCTCCGGGAGAACGATGCCCTTGCCCTTATACCAGGCCTGCATATCTTCCGGATACTTCCCCTTGTAAACGGCGTCAAGAAACCAGCGATTCCAGCAGCCGTCCCAGCGGGCGCATGCCGCCAGATCGTCGGGATCTGTCGTCAGAGGATAGTGATGCGGCAGGTAATTGGTTATACCGATCTTGCCGGAAGTGCCGGATGCACGAAACAGATTTACGATTTTGCCGTGTGCCAGCAGCAGATTGTGGGCCGCAAGCAGCGCCGATGAAAAGTCCTTTATACCCGGAGCGTGCTTTCCATCCCAAAAACCGTGATAGGATATGATCTGCGGTTCAAGTATGGTGCCCCAGTAAGGGACCTCTTTGGGAAAAGCCGAAAAAAATATGTCCGCAAGCTCTGCAAGATGATCAGCCGTGTCACGGTTCAGCCAGCCGCCCTTTTCCTGGAGCTTTTGAGGCAGATCCCAGTGGTAGAGCATTATGAACGGAGCCACACCATTCTCAAGCATGGAATCAACGACGCGCCGGTAGAAGTCCAGGCCCTTTTGATTTACTGCTCCGGTGCCATCGGGGAGTATCCGCGGCCAGGAGATGGAGATGCGCTGGGTGTGCAGCCCGAGCTCGCCCATGATTTTTGCATCATCGGCATACCTGTGGTAAAAATCGCAGGCTACATCTCCGGTGTCTCCGTTATCAATGTTTCCCGGAGTGCGGCAAAAGCGATCCCATATACTCTCGCCTTTGCCGTCCACGTTCCAGGCTCCCTCCGACTGATAAGATGATGCGGATGCTCCCCATATGAAGTTTTCGGGGAAAGTCAGTTTAGCCATAGCAATATCCTCTTTAAAGAGCGATCGACGTGCAGAGCCGGTCGGAATCGTATATTGCGTTGAGCATGCGCTGCACGGTAAGGCCGTCATCAACGGAAGGCATTGGCGTCTTCCCTGCCAGGACGCAGTCGACAAAATGCTGCGTCTCGCGTTCAAATGCGGGCTGCCAGCTGTCCTCCGGCACAAGCACGGGCACGGTGTCGGTCAGGAAGCCATTTTCTTCTCCGTACAGTTCCAGAGGCCTGAAGCTCGCACCGCCCTTGGTTCCGTAGATCTTGGAGAACATTTTCTCTTCCCGGCCGTTTATAGCCCAGCTGATGTCCACGCTCATTGAAGCGCCGTTTTCAAAACGGATGAGGGCCGTGGCCGCTTCTTCATTGTCAAACACGCCGTTTTTAGCACCGGTCGCCGCCCAGCCTTTTACGCTTCGCGTCTCATAGCTTCCGATCTGCCTGTGAGTCACACCGGTTACGAGAACAGGTCTGGGCCTGCCCATGAGGTACCAGGTCAGGTCGATCACATGAACGCCTATATCAAGCACTGCGCCGCCGCCGGACTTGGAGTGGTCGGTGAACCAGCCGCTCGGAGTGCCGCGGCGCCTTACCCAGCCGCAGCGGGCATGGTATATATCTCCGAAGCGTCCGGCCTCCCGGCTCTCGGAGAGCAGAATGCTCTCCTGACGGAAGCGGTTTACAAAGGCCATCATGAAGGTGACGCCGTTGTCTTCAACGGCCTTTTTCATGTTTTCAGCCTCTTGAACGCTTATCGCCATGGGCTTTTCGCAGAGGATATTCTTTCCCGCATTGGCCGCTTCAACGACCAGACCTTCGTGGGATACGTTGCCGGTGCAGATGCTCACGCAATCAATTTCCTTGTCCGCAAGCACCTTCTCAAATTTGTCGTACGCCTTCGGAATGCCGTATCTGTCGCACAAGGCCTGAGCGCGCTCGATGTGGCGGTCAAATACTGCCACTACATCAGCGTTTTCGCACTTCTTGAAAGCAGGTATCTGGTTGTCCCTTGCAACAGTGCCTGCGCCTACTATCGCAATTTTTGCCCTTTTGTCTGCCATAACAGCCTCCATCAGAGCAGTTCGCTCATATATACAGGCCTGTCCTCAGCTATGGACTTGAGCGCAGCAAAACTGACGGCGAGACTGTTTATGTTGTCGGAGACGCTGGGCACGCTGCCCTTGCGGCCTTCAAGCTGACCTTTGATGTCGTGGAGCACACCGGCGCGGTCCTCGCCCGGGAACTCGAAATCCTCGCAGAGCGAGCCGTCTGCACCCACGGACATATCAAGGCGGTTGGGCTCGTCATTCTCCCACTTTACGGCGCCCTTGTCAGTCTGCATTATCCAGTCGCACTGGTACCCGGTCGGGAACCCAATGGACTTTTCGGCAACGGAGTAGCAGGCCTTGAAGCCGTTTTCAAACTCGAGCAGAGCAAAGGCAGCACCCAGGCCGTTGATATCGCTCCATTCCGGATTCCAGCCTCTGCAATAGATGGACTTTACATTCGAGCCGCTTATGAAGCGCAGCATGTCAAAGTGATGTATGGCCACCTCGAGCATCAGCAGACTGGTCTGCTCGCGCCGCCAGTCCTTGCGCTGCCAGGCAGTCTTTTCGCTGTTCTTCTCATTGGAGACGCCGTGCCTGAACACGACGTTAGCCCACGCGGGGTTGCCGATCCCATCGTCTCCAAAGGAGGCCTTCATCTGCCACAGCTGCGGGCGAAAACGATAGTTCTGGCTTACCCAGGCTCTCTCACGGCGCCCTTCCATGAAGCGGCAGAACTCCTTGGCCTCATCGAGATTGTCGCAGAGCGGCTTCTCGATCAGCACGTTTTTGCCGGCCAGAACGGCCTTCTTCGCATACTCTACATGGAACTTGTGCGGAAGCGCCACAATGACCAGATCAGCGCTGCACTTGAGCGCCTCATCAAAATCCGTGTAGCAAATATCGTCAGGGATGCCCCACTTTTCCTGAGCAGCCGCGAGGCTGGGGCCTCCGCGGCTCACAAGAGCCACAAGCTCGCAGTCCGGCTCATTGTGTATATATTCCAGCCAGCCGGCAGCCCAGCCGCTGCTTCCAACCTGAATTACCTTCATAAAAATCTCCTTAACGCTGTTCCTCAGTCTTCGAGCTGCTCAAGGCCCAGAGGCGTGAAGCTGGTCTTGAGCTCTATCGTCTTTCCGGTCCGCATGGACTCAAATCCCGCCTCGATTATCTCAATGACGTGGCATGCCTGCTCCGCAGAGCCAAGGGGCATCTTGTCTTCGCGCACATAGTCGATGAGCTCCATCACATCACGATAGACAAAGGGCTCGTGCATCTTGAGGTGCACCGGAGGCAGGTCCTTTGCGGCGATGCTCTTGATGGGATTATCAAAGAGCTGCTCATCGTTGAACTTGCCCTTTTCGATCTTGCCCTCTGTGCCATAGATCGAAGGAGACATCATGTTTTCGCCGCCGGCCAGGGCGGAATAGAACATGCCAAAAACGTTGTTGCCGAAATCCAGAAGGAAAGCAAAATTGTCGTCGACTTCACTCTCAATAATCTGTTCGCCGAACTTGAACTCCTTCATGATCTGCCCGCCCATGCAAGAAACGCGCTTTGCAGGGCCGAGTATTCCGGTCATGGACGTGAGGCCGTAGACAGCGTGGTCGTACTGGGGGCCGCCGTCGGGCTTCTTATAGTACCAGGTGGGTACCAGCGGCTCAGAGCCGTAGTTTTCCTGCCTGTATCCCTCGCGCAGGTGGTAGAGAAGCACTCCGCGGACGCCGCCTATGGCATAGGTCAGATGGCCCAGCTTGTTCTCAAGCACCATGCGCCGCGATACGCGGTTTATGGGCATGGCCATCATGCCGGGAGAAGAGGTGATCTTGACATTCATGCGCTTCGCCTCTTCGATGAGCTCCATAGCTTCAGCGCTCGTCATGGACATCGTTTTATTGAAATGGACGTGCTTGCCGGCGCGAATGGCCTTCAGGCCCTGCTCGTAGTGGAAGCGTATAGGAGAGCAGATAGATACCACATCCACGGCAGGATCAGCGAGCAGCTCATCGTCCGTCATATACCAATTTTTGATTCCATATTGCTTAGCCATTGCTTCAGCACGCCCCGGAACGGGGTCGCACACGGCGGCAAGATAGACCTTGTCCGCGGTATCTCCGAGCTCCAGGTGCTTGAATATCGAATTTATGGCTATTTCACCAGAGCCAATGGCTCCAATTCCCAACGGTTTCACAACAGCATCCTCCTATCTGTCTCTTGTCAAAAGCTCTCTATTATCTCCAGCATTTTCGCCACGTACTGCCTTGAGATCTTCCGGTTATATTCCACGCGGTCATCACGCTCGGCGTCGTTAGTAGGCAGCTTGAACGCCGGTTCGGCGAGCAGGGGCATCCCCTGCGGAGAAGGCGATTTTTCAATAAGCGTTTTGAGTATAAGCTCAAAGTCAATGTAGCCGTCGCCAAGATAGCATCCGGTCGTGACCATGGGCATATCGGGGTACTGCTTTGTGCGCAGCGGATTGTCCACCACGGCAAAATCTTTGAAATGGGCAGCTACGGCATAGGGAGCAAGATACTGCAGATCCTCCATCGGGTCGCAGCAGGCAACGGCACCGTTGCCAAAGTCATAAAGCGCCCGCACGCTGTCAGAGCCGACCTCTTCGATTATCGAGGCTATCTCCCTGCCGTTAAAATCACAGTGGTTCTCATAGGCAAAAATCAGACCTGTGCCTGCGATTATCCGCGCCATTTCTTTCAGGTTCGCAGTTATAAACTTTCTCTGCTCGGAAAAAGGATATTGTTTATTGTAGCGGCTGGTTGCCACGTTATTGTGACCATAGCCCCCGCACAGGAAGCGGCTGTTGAGGGCCTGGGCCATGTTTATTGTCTTTTCAACGCCCTTGGCAGCCACAGATTTGTCAGGCACATCGTCAGGCGCAGAAACGCCCATTGCCGCACCGGCAGCCCCCCAGGCATCCACACGCAGAGGAAGCCCGGCCAGTCCCCATACTGTAAACGGGTAGAGCAGGAGCTCAACATCGCGCTCGCGGGCTATGCCGGCCATCTCGCTAAGCGTGTCCGCGCTCAGCTCCTTTGGTATCATGTGCGGGAACAGCGACACGGCACGGGCCCCGAGCCTGGAGCACTCCTCGAGAGTCCATATATATGACTCCATGCCGGCAGGAGTGCCGGCAGGAGGCATTAAATTGAACGGCTGAAAGCCAACCTTGAAATTATAAGTGTTTCCCATCGGCACTCCCCTGTTCCTTTCTATTACTTGAGACCGAGAACTATGGGCGTAGACTTATAACCTATACCCATCCTGTCAATGCCCATGTCTATGAGCTTCAGGAACTTCTCCCTGTCGCGTATACCGCCGGCGCCCTTTATCTTGCAGCGCCCGTCGGCGGCTTCCATCATGGCTTCGATAACTTCGTAAGTAGCGCCTTCGTTCTTACCGCCGGTGAAGAAGCCGGTGGAGGTCTTTACAAAGTCGGCACCCGCAGCGATAGCGACCTTGGTGGCCTTCTTGACCTCGTCGATGGTGAGCGCGTCGACCTCAAATATAACCTTGACGTTAGTGCCGTACTTGTGGCAGACGTCGCAGACAGCCTTGATGTCGGCCTGGACTTCGTCCCACATACCGCTGCGGATCCAGCCGTAGTTGGCAACGATGTCGAGGTCCTCTATATCGCCGTCACGGCAGATTATCTCAGCCTGCGCGACTTTGGACTCGGTGGTAGACAGACCGAAAGGAAAATCACAGACTACGCAGATCCCGGTATCCGTTCCCTTGGTCAGCTCACGCGCAATGGGAAGAGACGCAGGATTGATGCACACGGTGGCGCAATGGTAATCGATGCCCTCCTGAATATACTTACGGATGTCATCCTGAGTGAACTCAGGCTTGAGAACGGACTGGTCTATGTACCTTCCAAGTTCCTCGATGGTCATCTCACTGGCTTTTTTAGTAGGTTTCATACTTCATCTCGGCGCAAAGCGCCTGGCTCCTTTCGCTAAAAAGAAATTTATCTTGAGATATTTGCTGATTACTTGCCCTTCTTGCTCCTGACAACGTCAATGTACACGGCGATCAGAAGCAGTGCGCCCTTGACCAGGGACTGCGCGTAGGTGTTCATGCTGAGAAGGTTCATGCCGTTGGCCAGCACGGAGAAGAACAGCATGCCGAGAAGCGTGCCGACAATGTTGCCCTTTCCGCCGGCAACGGACAGGCCGCCTATGATGACAGCAGCGATGGCGTCCATATCTGCGCCGGAGCCCTGGTTCGGAACTGCGACGTAACCCTGCGCGATGTACAGTATAGTAGCGAGGCCCGCGCAGCCGCCGGAGATCATGAAGGCTATTGCCCTGGTCTTCTTGATGTTGATGCCGGAAAGGTATGCAGCCTCTTCGCTGCCGCCGACGGAAATGACGTTGCGGCCGAATCTGGTATACTTGAGCACTACGCCTATAACGACATAGACAATGGCTGCAATGATGATCATAGTGGGTATGCCGAAGATGTCGCCGCGGCCGATAACCTTTATGAAGTCGTCATTGATCTGAATCATGTTGCCGTCGGAGACAATGTAGGCCAGCGCGCGGAAAACGAGCTGCGTGCCCAGTGTCGTTATGATCGGAGAAATGTGCATATAGTTCATAACGAGACCGTTGCAGATGCCGCAGCAGACGCCCACCAGAATGGCTATCAGCAGAAGTACAGGACCGCTGACACCAGCCTGGTAAACGACGCCGACGACCATGCCGCTGAAGGCCATAATGGACATCTGGGACAGGTCGAGTCCGCCGAGAAGCATGGACACTGTTACGCCGGCCGCTATGATGCCGGATGCCGACATGTAGACGCCAATGTTTTTGATGTTCGACGACGACAGGAAATACGGGGACGCAAAGGACCACACTATCGACAGAGCGATTACCGCTATCAGTACGCTGCCATATGAATTAAATGCACTCTTACCCGCTCCCTTGAGGCGAGTTCCAATTCCACTTTTGGTGTTTTCCATCTATTACTCTCCTATTGCGCTCTTAACTATATTTACCTGCGTGATATCATCACCCGCATACTCAGCAGCCAGCCGGCCCTCGTGTATTACATACACTCTGTCTGCTATGCCGAGCAGCTCGGGCAGCTCTGCGGCAACATATATGACGCCGCATCCAGCCTGGCAAAGGGCATCGATGTCCTTGTAGATCTCCACCTTGGCTCCTACGTCTATGCCTTTGGTGGGGTCATTGAGCATAAATACCTTCGGCCGGGTTGCCACCCATTTTGAAATGACGATCTTCTGCTGGTTGCCGCCGGAAAGAGAGGAGGCCGGAGTGTGGAGAGAAGGGGTCTTTATGCGGTAGTTTTTGATCCACTTCAGCGCAGTTTCTCTTTCCCGCTTCAGGTTCAGGAACAGGCCGTCTACGAAGTCCTTCAGCGTAACAATGGTCAGGTTGTTCAGCACCGAATGACCCAGCATAAGTCCCTGGCGTTTTCGCTCGGCGGGGACATACGCAAGTCCTGCATTCTTGGCGTCCATCGGCTGACGTATTTTGATCTTTTGACCCTTTACAAAGAACTCGCCCTTCTTGTATTTCCTTACTCCAAACGCACACTCGATTATCTCGGAGCAGCCGGAACCCATAAGTCCATACAAGCCGACAATTTCACGCTGGCGGACGTTGATGGATATGTCGTGCAGGAAGCCGTCGTCCAGACCCTTGATCTCAAAAACCACATCCCCGAACTCTCTTTTGGACATCGGGTACATATCTTTGAGCTCTCGTCCGCACATGCTGTTTATGATGGCTTCCTTAGTCGTATCGTGTATGTCACACTCATAGACGCTCTCGCCGTTTCTCAGGACCTGAACTCTATCCGCTATGGTGAAGACCTCATCCAGCTTGTGAGAGATATAGATTATGCCCTTTCCCTCGGCTTTCAGCTTGCGGATGATGTCCATCAGCTTATCAGTCTCCTCCTGATTCAGAGCTGACGTGGGCTCATCCATGATGATGACCTTGAGGTCCTTGGAATAGGCGCGGCCTATTTCGACGAGCTGCTGCTCTGCCGTCGACAGATGCCCAAGCATGGTGGACGGTTTGAGGTGACCAAGTCCCACCTGCTCTTGTATCTGCATGCTGTCGTGATAGAGCTTGTGATAATCAATGAAGCCGCCCATAGTGGGCTGTGCGCCCAGGTAGATGTTTTCGGCTATGGACAGACCTTTTACGTTTGTCAGTTCCTGATATATGGCCGTTATGCCCAGAGACAAGGCGCGCGACGGATTCATTTTGCCTTCGTCTTTTCCCTCGAAGAAAACCTGTCCTTCGTCCTGCTGATACGCACCGGACATGATTTTTATAAGGGTAGATTTACCGGCTCCATTTTCGCCGACAACTGCCAGGACTTCGCCGCTGTTTATCTTCAGGCTGACATTGTTCAGCGCAATAACGCCCGGGAATCTCTTTACGATCCCCTTCATTTCGAGCAGGGTATTGCTCAATATTGCAACACCTCCAGGTTTGCTTTAAAAATGTATGGATTCACAATTAGTGTTCGAGTGATTTAGTCGGGGTAGTATTCGTTAACGTTGGCAGCAGTGACCATGACACCGTCGTGCTCAGTAAAGGCTTCGGGGTTCTCGCCGGCCATTATAGCGTTGACCTTATCAAGCAGCTTGTAGCCGTAAGTCGCAGTCTGGAGGTCGATGGAGCCGTACCAGGTGCTGTACTCGCCGGAGGCAGCGTACTGCTTGATGTGGTTGATAAAGGTTTCCGTGCAGTCGCAGGAGAGCAGCATCACCTTATCGGAGAACCCGGCGTCGGCGCAGGCATTCACAATGACAGGGGCAAAGGTGTCTGTGCAGGTGATGTACAGGATGTTCTGCGCATCGGGATGAGAGGTAAGCATGCTCGCAGTGTTGGCACCGATCGTGCTGGTGTCAAGGCCGGTGTCGATCTTAACCCACTCGACATCCGCGAGATACTCATAGCCGGGAGTGGCCATCAGAGTCTCAACAGCCTTGTCGGTGCGGGAAGCCATGGCCGGGACAGCGTTGTAGGCGTTTGCGGTAACGATGAGGTCGATCTTGCCGTCCCACTCTTCCTTGACGGCTTCGGCAGCGAAGTTTCCAAAGAACTCTCCAAGGCCGTCGTTAGAGGTGCCGTAGCTGTACGCGCCCTCGACCGGGCAGTTGAAGGAAACCGCCATGAAGGGCATTCCGGAGCTGACAGCTTCTTCGGCGTAAGCATTGGCAACTTCCTCGATGGAGTAGCCGTCAACTATGATGTCAACTTCCTGAGCCAGAAGAGAGTCATAAGCGGAACGCATGCCGGCGCTGTCTTTCGCTATCTGATAGACCATCTCAACGCCCTGCTCCTCGCATGCAGCAGTGAAGCTCTCGAGAACTTCTTTCCAGAATCCATCGGAAGGGTCAGAGGTTATGTAGCCGATCTTGTAGCCCGCGTCGGAGCCGTCGGCGGCATCGCTTGTGGTGGGGTCGGCATCACTGCTTCCGCAGCCGGACAGGAACACACACAACATCAGCGCGATGGCAACCAGCATTGAAATCCTTTTCTTCATTTTTTTCATTTGTTTCTCCTCCTGTTAATTAATTCTGATCCTCTCACTTGAAATTGTAGCTTCACTTGTAATCACATTCGTCAAAATATTGCAATAGTTCATCTGCTTAAATTGATTACATTTGACATGATAGCCGAATAATTTGCATTCTGCAACATAATATTGCGATATTTTGCGCCTGATTTGCAAATTTGTGATATTTAGACAGATTTGAATCTTCAAATTTTCATCATTGGAGAGGCGCAACTGGCATTATATGTTATTACAGGCGTAAAAAACCAGCCGAGTCATAAAACTCGGCTGGTTATGAAAATCGTCAGTTATTAGACGATATCAAAGTTATCGGGAACGATCCCAAGCTCCGGAGACTTGTCGCATATGACCCTTTCAAAATTGCTCAATGTTTCAAGTTTGCAGAAGCTTCGTCGATTTATTTTCCCCGAATCAAGAAGCAGGTAGCTGTGGTCTCCATTCTGCTTGGCGATATTTTTGATCGCCAGAGTATCCAATTCATTGGTATAGGCGATGCCTTCATCCAGATCCGCGCAGGTGCAGCTTATGAATACCCTGTCGAAGTGAAACTGAGAAAGGCACTGCTGAGTCAGCGTTCCAACGCTCATTGCGTAATGAGTGAGGTATGTGCCGCCTATCAGCACGATATCGGCAGTGGGGTTATTCATTGCACGCACAAAAAGTTCGCTGTGGGTCACGATCTTCACTGACCGCTTCTCCAAAAAACCAGCTAATGCAGCAGCACTGGTGCCGCCGTCTACGAACACACATTCACCGTCGCGGACATATTCGCAGGCTTTCCTGGCTACACGCAGCTTGCCGTCATAGTTCAGCGACCTTTTTGCGCGCATAGTCAGCTCTGCGTCATTGCTGGATTCCTCAACTGAATCATTCAGCTTGGCACCGCCCGTTACTCTCTTAAGTTTTCCCTCATTCTCAAGTTTTTCAAAGTCTCGCCTGACAGTTGCCTCAGAAATGCCAAGTTCTTTAGCAACATCTTTCAAATTGATTATACCCTTTTTATTGAGCTGGGATATTATATAACGTGTTCTTTCCGAAGCAAGCAACCCGTGCTCCCTCCCCCACATTATTGTGTACTAAAATACTACTACGCTTTTGACAAATTGTCCACAGAATTTGTCAACTTTCGATGGGATATTGCGCAAAATAGTCATAGAAAAGCTTGAGGAGAGCCGGTTTATTGCAATCCCATTCAATATTGAACCGGGAAGCGGGTACCACTACCATCCAACCGCCGCAGGTCATTCTCAATTCTTCGATGCTCATATCACACAGCTTGGCATATTCACTCTCATAAGCCCTGACAAAGCGCATGATATCTTTCCGGGCGCTTTTCATTCTTGCCGCCCGCTCCGGGTCAATTTTACCAGGCTCCGTGTTGCCGCCGAAATCAAACATCTGGATAGTCCTAGCCACATCTGCAAACGGATCCCCGGCGGTCGCGTCGCTCCAGTCAATAGTGAACATGCCCCGCGAATTGCAGATTATATTGCCCGGATGATAATCGTTGTGGCATAATTTGCGCCCACCGGGCAGCTTGTCCAGCAGCTTAAGCATTCGATTAGTGAGGTCGCCGCCGAGATTGTACTCAGACAGCTTGAGCAGACGCTCATATCTGACCTTGCTGTCTTCCAGACCGTCCGCTTCACATTGATGCATGTCATAATGGATCTGCGCGAATTTGGCCGCCAGGTCCTCAGGCTGCGCTTGACCAGCAAGCAGCAGCTTCATCATGCTTTCACCGCTTATGTATTCTTGTATAATGGCGCGCTTTCCATTGTATTCGCTCACATATCCCCTGTATTCGGGCACCATAAGCCCGCAGTTCTGTACAGACTGGGTGCAAAGTATTTCCCTTTCTATGTCCTTTTGGGGCACGTAATCCCTGTAGATTTTGATAATGCTGTTCTCATCATACAGCTCGACATCAGCTGTAAAGCCCGTCGTGTTGCGCTCAAATTTTTCCATATTGCGTATCCTTTCAAAATTGAGCAATTTACTACATGTATTCTACAACTTATTTTAAATATCGTCAAGTATTTGCAAGATAATTTGCGGCTTATATCACGCCAATCCGAATACTCTTGACCATGTGTCACGCCAAAGGGGGTGAAATCCATAGAAAAGCGCTTGGGTGCAGCCTATATCAGAGTGTCTACAGAGGAACAGACCGAGCTCTCACCGGACAGTCAGCTGGAGGAGATATATAGATATGCAGACAGAGAGCAAATTCAGATACTGCAAAACCATATATACATTGACGCGGGTATTTCCGGGAAGAAGGCCGAAAACAGACCGGAATTCATGCGCATGATTGCAGAAGCCAAGAGTACCCCAAAACCCTTCTCGGTCATTTTGCTTTGGAAGTATTCACGGTTTGCCCGAAACCAGGAGGAAAGCATATTTTATAAGTCCATCCTGAGATCCAGATGTGGTATAGAGGTCATCAGCGTCACTGAGCCTCTTGCAGACGGCCCGTTCGGCAGCCTGATAGAGCGCATAATTGAGTGGATGGACGAGTTTTACTCAATACGCTTGAGCCAGGAGGTCAAACGCAGCATGAAGGTAAATGCCGAGCACGGAAAGCTGCAATGTCCCGCCGCCTTCGGATATGAGGCAAAAGACGGAATGCTGCTGCCGAAGGAAAACGAATCAGCATGTGTAAAATATATCTTTGAAGCCTTCATATCCGGGAAAAGCCTCTTGTCAATAGCGCGTGAATTAAATGACCATGGGATCAGGACACACAGAGGAAATAAATTTGAGAGCAGAGCTATTGAATATATCCTGCGCAACCCTGTGTACATTGGAAAATTGCGCTGGAACCCGGCAGGACGTACCAAGCGGAACTTTTCAAATGAGAACATAATCATCTCAAACAGCCGCCATGAGGCAATAGTAAGCGAAAAGATCTTCAATCAGGCTCAGAATATCTTAGATGGCGCTAAAAAAGGTACGCCAGTACCTGGCCAAAAGCGCAGCGTTCGTGCGTGGATATCGGGTCTGGTCAGATGCGCCTCATGCGGATCAACGCTGGTATTTGCAAAACCCTGCTACTACAAATGCAGCAGCTACATAAGGGGCAAATGCAAAAATTCGCAGCATATCAGGGCGGAACTGCTTGAAAGTTCTTTGATACGTAAGATAAAATCCGATTCTGAATCTGCAGGTGAAATCGTGTTCGACGTCGTTTCTCAGAGCAGCAGTCAAGGCGGCGAGTCTGCCCGTCTCGAATCTGCACTGCGAGGTCTTGACGCGAGAAAAAAGCGGCTGCAAGAGGCGTATCTGTCTGGAGATATTGAACTATCAGACTTTGCGCCTTTGAATGCTGAAATCAATTGTGCCAGAAGCCGTATAGCCGCTGAGCTCGATAGCAATTGCCGGGGCAGCGAAAGTGCGGAGACGGTGCAGGCTGCGAGGCAGGCGGCTGATTCAGCCATAAAGGACTTTGACCCTTCAGCTTACGACGCTGAAACTTCGAACAGAGCCATGCGCGAAGTGATTGAAAGGTTCATATTTGACAAAGAACGTGCTGGTCTTGAGATAATATATCGCCTGGATATCAAAGACGATAGAAGGCTATGAACTCGGTTTTCGCATTCCGCTGCCATACGGGGGCCCGGATGGGGAGCTGGGGGCGTCGCTGCGCTACCTCAGCCAGCGCTATTCCATGCCCAGTCCTGAGCTCAAGGGGCTGCTGACCGATATCGGTACCGAGGAGCTGGGACACCTTGAGATGATCGGCGCAATCGTCCACCAGCTCACGCGCAACATGACGCCCGAGCAGATCAAAAAGGCCGGATACGAGGCCTACTTCGTGGACCACACGGCCGGCGTCTACCCCACTGCCGCCTCCGGCGCACCCTGGAATGCCGCAGGCATCGGCGTCAAGGGCGACGTTCTCGCCGACCTCTCCGAGGATATGGCCGCCGAGCAGAAGGCCCGCGTCACCTACGACAACATCCTGCGCCTGTGCGACGACCCCGACGTCAGCGACATCATCCGCTTCCTGCGCGAGCGGGAGGTCATCCACTACCAGCGCTTCGGCGAGGCCCTGCGCATCGCCTCCGAGAAGCTCGACCAGAAGAACGTGTACGCCATCAATCCCGCCTTCGATAAGTGACACACGCAAAAAAGACGCCGGAATTTCCGGCGTCTTTTTCAATTTTGCATGTTACATACCAGCGAGGGCGCAGACGGTGGCGTAACGCTCATCTGCGGCGCGCTGTATGGAGGCAAGCTGCTCTGCGCTGAGTTTTTTGAACTTGCCTATGCCCTTTACGAAGTCCGAAACGGGAATGGGGTCAGCGTTCTTGTAGTTGAGCGTATATTTCCCCTCGGATTTCTCCCAGAGCGGGAACATATTGCTCTTCACGGCGCGTTTTGAGACTTCGATAGTCTGGTCTGGCGCGAAGCTCCAGCCAGTGGGGCAGGGCGAAAAGACGTGGAGGTAGGCAAAGCCGCGCTTTGAGGCCGCGAGGCCCTTTTCTATCTTCTCAACCATGTCCCGCATGTTCCAGGGCGTGGCCGTGGCGCAGTATTCTACGCCGTGCATGGCGAGTATGAGCGGAATGTACTTTTGCGGCTGCTGCTTGCCGCAGAGCGCGCTGCCCAGAGGCGTCGTGGAGGTGCGCGAGCCCTCGGTGGTTGTAGAGCTGCGCTGGTAGCCCGTGTTCATGTAGCCCTCGTTGTCGTAGCAGACATAGAGCATCTTCTCGCCGCGCTCGGCTGCGCCGGAGAGGCTCTGGAAGCCGCAGTCCGCCGTGGCACCGTCGCCCGCGACGGCGACGATGTTGACATCTCCCCTGCCCCGGCGCTCGTACATGTGGCTCAGGCCGCTCAGGAACGAGGCGGTGTTGTCGAGCAGCGGGATGTGGACCGGCACCTTCATGCCCGTGTCGTGGCTCCAGCCTATCGCGCCGCTGCCGGCCATACAGCCGGGCGGCACGCATACTATCGTGTCCGGCCCCGCGAGCTGCAATACGCGCCGCAGTACCAGCTCGCCGCCGCAGCCCTGGCAGGCGGAGACGCCGGGCGACACCATGTCGGGGCGAGTTCTCAGTGTTTCTATGTAACCCATTTTCCTGCCCCCCTCAGTCCTTCATGAACCAGAGCGTGTCATACACGCCCGGCGCGTTCTTGACGCTCTCGAGCCTGTCGATGGCGCTTGCGAAGTCCGCGACGGAGATGTCCGCACCGCCAAGGCCGCCTATGGCGGAGAAACTGGCCCGGTCCGCCGCGCCGGCAAGCGCCGCTCGGGTCTCGACGTACATCGGCCCGCAGTTCCAGCCGAAGGAGACGCTGCGGTCCACGCAGCAGAAGGCTCGGACGCCGCTCAACGCCTTGGCGAGCCTCGCCGCCGGGAAGGGCCGGATTGCACGGAGCTTTACAAGTCCTGCGCGGATGCCGCGCTCCCGCGCCTCGTCCACCGCGTCCATACCGGCGCCGGTCATGCCGCCGACGGTGACTACGGCGATCTCAGCGTCCTCCATGCGGTACTCGCTCAGCACGCCGCCGTAGCTGCGGCCGAAGCTCTCAGCAAATTTAGCGTCCACCTCGTCTATTACCTTCAGCGCCCGCTGCATGGCGGCCAGGTGGTTCTTGCGGTAATGCATCAGCAGCTCGCCCGGGGTCATAGGGTCGAGGGCGAGAGGCGCGTCCGGGTCGAGCAGTGCCTGGTGATTCAGGCTGTGCGGCGGAAGAAAGGCGTCTACTTCACTCTGAGTAGGCATATCCACACCGGAGGTAAGGTGCGAGCTGTAAAAACCGTCATAGCAGACGTTCACGGGGATGCTGACCTCGGGGTGCTCGGCAATCATGTAGCCCTGAATTATCATGTCCACGATCTCCTGGTTGCTGTCGCAGAAGAGCTGTATCCAGCCCGCTTCGCGCAGGGACATGACGTCCTGCTGGCCGCTCCAGATGCTCTCGGGCGAGGTCATCTCGCGCGTGGCGATGGCCATGACCATGGGCAGGCGCAGAGTGGACATCCTGAAATACGGCTCGTACATCAGCGCGAGCCCCTGGGCGCTGGTTGCGGTGAAAACACGCCCTCCGCCTGCCGCCGCGCCCTGCACGACGCTCATCGCCGAGTGTTCAGACTCGACCTGCACAAGGTCGGAGTCCAGCCGCCCGCCGTGCACCATCTCGGCCAGGTGCTCCACGACAGAGCTCTGCGGCGTTATGGGGTAGGCCGCGATGAGGTCGGGACGGCACAGGGCCGCGGCCTCTGCTGCGGCGTAGTTGCCGGTGAGTACCATCTTATTTCCCATCGCTGCCGCCTCCCTCGTGCTCCATGCTTATGGCCTTTTTCGGGCACTCCGCGGCGCAAATACCGCAGCCCTTGCAGAAGTCATATCTTATGTAATAGCCCCACTCCTCCGACCACTTTATCGAGTTCACGGGACAGTAGCCAAGGCAAATGCCGCAATCTACACACAGCGCCTTGTCCATTACAGGCCTGTGCGTGCGCCAGGACGCAGTGTCCAGGACGTACATGCCGCGGTTGCCCACGGGCGTCACATATTCGCGGTCATACACCGGCCTCGCCTCCCTTCAGATAGCTCACGCTCTCGTATGCCAGCTCTGCCGCGCGGCGGTTCTCCGCGCCGAAGGTGGCCTCGATCTCCGCAAAGAGTCTCTCGCGGTCGACTATGCCCACGACCTTGGTAAAGGCCCCGAGCACCGCCGTGTTGGGCAGATTCTGGCCGAAGAGCCGCTCAGAAATGCCCGTGGCGTCCACCTCGGCGACGACTCCGGCGCAGTCCGGCACTCCGAGCTCTGAGAGCGGCTTTGTGCTGTTTATGAGCACCGTACCGCCGTCCTTGAGGCCCGCATAGGTCTGCGGTAGTCCGACGAGCGTGTCGTCCATTATGACAAGGACATCCGGCTCGTATATCTGTGTCTTGCGGCGTATCTCCTCCGTGCTCAGCCTCAGATAGCCGAAGACCGGCGAGCCCTTGCGCTCGACGCCGAAGAAGGGTATGAACTGCCCGTGCAGGCCGCCCTCGACCGCCGCCTTGACCACCATCTGAGAGGCCTTGACCACGCCCTGGCCACCCCGGCCGTGTAAGCGTATCTCCTTCAACCTCATCCCTCCTGTACCTATAATCGGAACATCGTTCCGTATCGTCCGAATAAATTATGGCACCATGGGCCTGGTTTGTCAAGCTCAGATGCCGTAATTTTTCAGCTCATCCCTTATGCTGACGACCACCTCGCTGAGACGCGGCTCGAGCGCGGCGCGGCTGCCGCTGACGGACACCGCGGCGGCGACACGTCCGGAGGCATCGAGCACCGGACAGCCCACGCAGAAAAGGCCCTCGTGGGTCTCCCCGTCGTCGAGGGCGTAACCGCGCTCGCGTATGGCGGCGAGTTCGGTCTCAAGGGCGTCGGGGTCAGTTATGGTAGTTGCCGTGTAGCGGCGCAGCTCGGCGCTCTCAATGAGCTCGCGTCGGCGCTCCGGGGGCAGCCAGGCAAGGATACACTTGCCGGTTGCCGAGGCGTGTATAGGCAGCGTGCCGCCCACGCGGGAGGACATGTACACAAATGGCCCGGCGGAGACCTTGTTCACGATGGTGAGCTCCCCGTCGTCGAGCACGGCGAGGTGAGCCGTGGACTGATATTTCTCCGCAAGCTGAGCGAGCGCCGGGGCGAGGGCGCGGGAGAGCTCGTTCCGCTCGCGGACGAGCGAGCCGTAGAGCAGAAAACCGGTGCCGAGGCGGTATTTCCCCGTTTCCGCGTTCTGCATGAGCAGCCGCCCATCCTCGAGCGAGGCCACGATGCGGGCCACGGCGGACTTGGAGAGCCCCAGCTCTCGCGAGAGCTCCGAGATGCCGCGCTCCTCCCTCTCGACAAAGCAGCCTAGCAGGCGCAGGGCGTTGGACACCGACTGTGAATATTCGCTTTTCCCGCGCTCTGCCATCTGTCTACCCCGTTTCAGCTTATCATTTCCCTAAAGCGTGCCTCGTCGATTATCTCAACGCCGAGGCTCTCGGCTTTTGTTAGTTTGGAGCCGGCGTTTTCTCCGGCCAGGACGTAGCTGGTCTTTTTGGACACTGAGCCCGCGGTCTTGCCGCCGAAGCTCTCGATTATTGCTGCGGCCTCGTCGCGCGTCCAGCTCTCGAGCGTGCCGGTGAGGACGAAGGTCTTGCCCGCAAAGCGGTCGTCGCGCCGCTCCTCGCCGCTCTCGAAGGAGACGCCGGCCTCGCGCAGCAGCTTAATCTGGTGCTGGGCCTGCGGCTCGTCGAACCACTGGCGGATGAAGCCCGCCGTGATCTCGCCGATGTCCGGCACGGCGCAGAGTTCCTCGAGGCTCGCGGACATGAGCTTGTCCAGCGTGCCGAAGTGCGAGGCGAGCACCTTGCCCGCCTTCTGGCCCACCTGCCGTATGCCGAAGGCGCAGATCAGGCGCGCGAGGCCCGCGGATTTGCTCTTTTCTATGGCGGCCATGAGGTTTGCCGCCGACTTTTTGCCCATGCGGTCGAGCTCTGCGACCTTGTCGGCTTCGAGATAATAGATGCCTGCGGGCGTGGTCAGCAGCCCGGCCCTTATGAGCGAGTCCGCCACGGCGACGCCGAGGCCCTCGATGTCCATCGCCTCGCGCGAGGCGAAGTGTACGATGTTTCTGAGCCTCTGCGCCGGGCACTCGGCGCCCGTGCAGCGCATGGCGACGCCGTCCTCGTCCCGGACGATGGGCGAGCCGCACTCCGGGCAGGTGTCAGGCAGGTGGAAGGGTAAGGCGCCCTCGGGCCGCTTGCTCTTCACGACCTCGAGCACCTCGGGGATTATCTCCCCCGCCTTACGGACGACAACCGTGTCGCCTATGCGGACGTCCAGCTTGTCGATGAAGTCCTGATTGTGCAGCGTCGCGTTCGTCACCGTCGTCCCCGCGAGGCGGACAGGTTCGATGACCGCCTTGGGTGTGAGCACGCCGGTGCGGCCGACCTGGACGACGATGTCCTTCACGACGCTCTCCTTGCGCTCCGGCGGGTACTTATAGGCCGCCGCCCAGCGCGGGGCCTTGGCCGTGCTGCCCAGCTCCTCGCGCTCGGCGAGGGAGTTTATCTTGATAACCGCGCCGTCTATGTCGTAGGGGAAGTCCCCCCTGTTCTCGCCGATGGCCTCGACCGCGGCCTTGCATTCCTCAAAATTGTGGCAGACGGTGTAGGGCACGGCATCAAAGCCGAATTCACGCAGGGCGTCAAGCGTTTCCGTGTGGGTGATGAAGTCCCGGCCCACGGATTTCTGGATGTTGAAGACGCAGATGTCGAGCTTGCGCGAGGCGGCGACCTTAGGGTTCTGCTGGCGCATGGAGCCCGCGGCGGCGTTGCGCGGGTTGGCAAGCAGCGGCTCGCCTCGGAGCTCGCGCTCGGCGTTGAGCTCCTCGAACACCGCGCGGGACATGTAGACCTCACCGCGGACGATGAGCCTCTCCGGGGCGTTTTTGAGCTTTTGAGGCAGGTTCCGCACGGTGCGGAGGTTTTCGGTGACGTCCTCGCCGGTTACGCCGTCACCGCGCGTAGCGCCGCGGACGAACACGCCGTTTTCATACTCCAGCGACATGGAGAGGCCGTCTATCTTCGGCTCCGCCGAGTATTCGCGCCCCTGCGGCAGGGCGGCGAGCATGCGCTCGTCAAATTCGCGCAGTTCGTCAAAGGAGAACACGTCGTTGAGGCTCTCGAGCGGCACCTCGTGCGTCACGGGCGCGAAAGTGCTCTTGGCCGTGCCGCCCACCTTCTGCGTGGGCGACGTTGGCGAGTAAAACTCCGGGTGCGCGGCCTCCAGCTCCTCGAGCCGGCGCATTAGCGCGTCGTATTCAAAGTCGGATATCACCGGCGCATCCTCGTCGTAATAGTGCCGGTTGTGCTCCATTATCTCGGCTCTGAGGGCCTCTATCTCCTGTTTAACGTCCATTTCAACTCTCCATATCCAAATAGGTCTGCGGCACCTGGCCGACTATGACGGTCTCGGCGATGAGTATCTCGCTGACGACCTGGGTAGAGACGGTCCGCCAGGGCATGATGACGTCGATGTCGATAACGACGTCGAGCTTCATCTGGTGCTTGGTCTGATTTATCCCCGCGGAGACGAGCTCGTTCTTGAAGTCCACGCGCGAGGAGCTGAGCATCGTGATATCCACGGGTATATCCGGCCCGCGCCCGAGCAGCAGGCTCGAGCCGAGCAGGTTGCCTATGGGTATCTCCAGCGACAGCTCTCCCCCGTCCGCGGCCTTGACTATGTCGGAGAGCAGCTCCGACGACATGGCGTTAATCCGCGCCATGTTCGCCCTCACGGCGGTTACGTTGCCCTCGGCATCGTGCTCGAGAGTCACGAAATAGTCGTAGTCATAGTCCTCGCTGGCGAGTTTGCGGCTGATGGTGTCGTTTATGCACAGCGTCATGAGGTCCGTCGCGTCCGAGAGCACCATGGAGCAGCTCAGCTCGCGCAGATAAACCGCGCCGCGGATGCCCACGGAGACGAGCACGGCGGCGATGAGCACAAGTACTATCGCGAGCTTAGTCCTCCGGCGCATCGGCGGCAGGTGTACGTCCACGTACAGCGGCCTGCGCCTTCTGCGGTTGAGCATGGGTGATCACCCCCATGCTATTTATATGAGGGCTATTTGTCCAGCATTTCCGCTATTGCGTTCATTATTCCTAGCCTGCCCGACTCATAGGTCAGTCCGCCCTGCAAAAAGGCGCGGTACGGCTCGCGCATCGGGCCGTCGGCCGAGAGCTCTATGGATGAACCCTGTATGAACGCGCCCGCGGCCATGATGACCTCGTCCTCATAGCCCGGCATCTTCCAGGGCTCGGGCGTGACGTAGGAATCCACGGGCGAGCCGGCCTGTATGCCGCGGCAGAAGCGGCAGAGGTTTTCCGCCGACTTGAGGGTTATGGTCTGGATGATATCGTACCTCGGCTCCAGCGGTCCGGGCTCGGAGTCAAAGCCGAGCTTTTCGAGCATCGCGGCGCAGAGGGCCGCGGTCTTGAGCGCCTGGGCCGTGGTGTGCGGAGCCATGAAGAGGCCCTGATACAGCTGTCTGTTCGTGCCCAGCGTACAGCCGCACTCGCCGCCTATGCCGGGCACGGTGAGCCGGAACGCGGCGCGCTCCACCAGCTCCGCGCGGCCGGTGATGTAGCCGCCGGTGGGCGCCAGGCCGCCGCCCGGGTTCTTTATAAGCGAGCCCGCGGCGAGGTCGGCGCCGAGCATAGTCGGCTCCACCTCCTCGGTGAACTCGCCGTAGCAGTTGTCCACGACGCACACCGTCTCGGGCGACACGCGCTTGACGAGGCGGCAGATCTCGCCCACCTCCTCGGCCGAGAGCGCCCGGCGGCTGTCATAGCCCCTCGAGCGCTGGATGAGCACGGCGCGGGGGCGCATCTCCCCCACCTCACGCTCTATGGCCTCCGTGTCCGGGCCGCCGTCCTTCGTGGGCACCTCGGCGTACTTGACGCCGTAGAAGCCCAGCGAGCCGTAGGCGTCGCCGGAGATGCCGATGGCCGTCCTCAGCGTGTCATAGGGCGCGCCCATGAGGCACATGAGCGTCTCGCCCGGGCCCACGGCGGCGAAGAGCGCCGAAGCTATGGCATGCGTGCCGTTTACAAAGCCCGTGCGCACCAGCGCGGCCTCCGCGCCGAAAACGCGGGCCCATATCTTGTCGAGCGTCTCGCGGCCCAGGTCGTCGTAGCCGTAGCCGGTGGTGCCGGCAAAGCAGCTCTCGGAGACCTTGAACTCCTGGAACGCCTCCATTATGCGCCGCGTATTTATGCGCGACACGCGGTCGATCTCGGCAAATCGGCCGCTAAGCTCCGCCTCGCAGTCGTCCGCGAGGCGCTCTATATTCGTCGGAATATCACTCAGCTTCATCGTCTTTGAACCCCATAACTATCTCTCTGAATTTGTCGCCGCGCTCGGCGAAGTTCCGGAACCTGTCGAAGGACGAGCAGGCCGGAGAAAGCAGCACGATGTCCCCCGGCGAGGCCATGGCCTTGGCCTCCAACACCGCGGTGGTGAGGTCGGGGACTATCTTTATCGGCAGGCGCATCGGGTCATAGAACACGCTGCGCCGCACGGCGATGGCTATCTGCTCCGCCGTGTCGCCCGTGAGCAGCAGGGCGCGGACGCGCTCGCATATCTCGTCGGCGAGGCCGTCGAAGCTCACGTGCTTGTCGTGGCCTCCGGCGATGAGTATCGGCTTTGCCCGCATCGCGCGCAGGCCCGCTATGGTGCGGGTCGGGCTGGTGGCGATGGAGTCGTTGATGTAGGAGACGCCGTTGAGCTTGCGTATGAGCTCCAGACGGTGGGTCACGCCGCCGTAAGTGCGCGCCACGGCGCGGCACATCTCGGGCGAGACAACGCCGTCCACCGCCGCAAAAGCGGCCATGTAGTTTTCCACGTTGTGCACGCCGGGCAGCAGGATCTCGGACTCGGGTATGATGCTCTCCACCTCGTAATTGTGGCTGCGGTAGATCATGCCGTTGCGGCAGAACACGCCGTCGGAGAGCGTCTCCTTGCGGCTGAAATACAGCACGCGGCTCTTTGCCTCCTCACCGAAGCGGGCGGTGTAGGCGTTGTCGCGGTTGACGACCAGCACGTCGTCGGCAGTCTGGTTTGCGAAGATCTGGCGCTTGGCGTTGACGTAGTCGTCAAAGTCCGGGTGCTTGTCGAGGTGGTTCGGCGAGACGTTGGTGATGACGGCGACGTCGGGGCGTATGTTGATGCTGTGCAGCTGGAAGCTCGAGAGCTCCAGCACGGCGATGTCATCCGGCTGGAAGTCCGGTATCTCGCACAGCAGCGGCTTGCCGATGTTGCCGCCGAGGTGCACGCGCCGACCAGCGGCCTTGAGCAGCTCGGCAATGATGGACGAGGTGGTGGTCTTGCCGTCAGAGCCCGTGATGCCTATCGTGCGGCAGGGGCAGAGGCGGAAGAAGATCTCCATCTCGCTGGTGACGACCGCGCCGCGCGCCTTTGCCTTGACGAGGGCGGGGTCCGTGGGCAGCAGGCCCGGGGTGCGGAAGATGTAATCAAAGCCATCGAGGTCGTCGAGGTAGCCGGGGCCGAGCCGGAGCTGGGCGCCGCGCGCACGCAGAGCAGCGGCTGCGTCGCCGAGCGCCTCCTCGGTGCGCATATCGCAGACGGTCAGGGGCAGATCGTTTTTGAGCAGAAGGTCTATGAGCGGAGTATTGCTCACGCCTATTCCGAGCACGGCGATGCGCCGGCCCTTGAGGGAGTCAACATATTCCTGAAGTGTCAAAATAATCACCTCTCAACCCAAGATTATATCCCGAAATTCTGACGAATACAACAACTTTGTTGCATATGCCCTCTTGACAGCCTCCATGCATAAAGATTTATAATAATACCAAGAAAATAAAAAAGGAGTCTTAATATGGAAAATCATGACTCCCGCAAGCGGTTTGCGGCCAGGCTGCCCTACTGCTTGCGGGACTTGCTGTTATGGCCTTCGGCGTGGCGCTGTCCATCAAGGCAGAGCTCGGCACCTCGCCCATCTCCAGCCTGCCGTATGTTACAGCCGTTATAAGCGGGTTGAGCGTCGGCACGACGACGATAATCGTCAACTCGCTTTTCGTACTTACGCAGATAATCCTGCTGCGGCGAAACTACGAGTGGTTCCAGCTGCTGCAGATAGGCATCGCCGTGGTGTTCGGCATGATGATAGACCTCTTCGGGCTGATGCTGGAGCCTGTGGCGGCCGGGAACTATGCCGTGCAGTGGCTGCTTTGCGGGGCGGAATCGTGTTTGTCGCCCTTGGAATAAGTATTGAGGTCGCGGCCAACCTCGTGCCCACCGCGGGCGAAGGTCTGGTGCTCGCCGTCTGCCAGGTGACCCCCTTCAAGTTCGGCAACATGAAAGTCGCGCTGGACGTTACGCTCGTTGTCCTCTCCGTCGCCGCGGGCTTCATCTTCCTCGGCCGGCTCGAGGGCGTGCGCGAGGGCACGGTAGCGGCGGCGCTGCTCGTGGGCCAGGTGTCCAAGATTTTTTCGAGGTATCTCGTCGGCCTGCGCAAAAAGCTCGGAACAGAGGTTGACTAAGTCCGGGCCAGAGGTTAAAATACCACATTGAGCGGGCCGGACGGCCGCGCGTGTCAGGCTAAAGCCGGCACGTGAGGAAAGTCCGGGCTCCATAGGGCAAGGATAACGGGTAACACCCGCCAGGGGCGACCCTCGGACAAGTGCAACAGAGATATACCGCTGGTTCCTGCGAACCAGTAAGGGTGGAAAGGCGGAGATAAGCGCCCGCCCATCGGCTGGAGACAGTTCGGTGCTGTAAACTCTATCCGGAGCAACACCGTGGAGGGACAATAGGCCGGCCCGGCCGTCCCGAGGAGGTGGCTTGAGGCGTGCGGCAACGTGCGTCCCAGATAGATGGCCGTCGATCACAGAACCCGGCTTACAGGCCCGCTCATAATAAGCAGAAAAAATGCCAGTCGAGAGACTGGCATTTTTCTTTTCAGTTGTACGCTGCGGCGAGGCGGATGTGGCTCCAGGTGCGGGTATGCCAGCGCCAGAGGAAGAGCCCGGCGCGCAGGCACTCGTCGCAGGCCATGGCTATCCAGATGCCCTCGAGGCCGAGCCCGAGCGGTCCGGAGAGCAGCATTCCGCCGCCGAAGGCGGTGAGCCAGGCGCTGATGACGCAGATGGTTATCGGGAAACGGATGTCACCGCAGGCCTGAAGCGCGCGGCACATTACGATATTGACCGCCCTGCCCAGCTCCAGCGGTATCTCGATGAGCATGATGGTCTTGGCAAGCGCAATGACCCGCGCGTCGCTGGTGAAGATGCCGCAGAGCGGCTCCGCGAATATGTAGATTAGCACCGAGACCAGACCGGAGATGACTACGGAGGCGTACATCGTGCGTCGGACGCACTTGTCGGTCGCCTCGGTGTCCCCGCCGCCCATGTAGCGCGCGACGACGACCTGCGCCGCCTGAGCCACGGCGGAGGCAAACATGTAGGAGAGCATGGCGAACATGTTGGCGTAGACGCGGGTGTTGATGACAAAGAGCTCGAACCTGTTGCAGACGGCCTGGATGCAGATCTGCGAGAGGTTGTAGGAGATGGACTCGCCGCCGGAGGGTATGCCGATGTGGCCCTGTTGACAAAAGCGCCATAGGGTACAGCATGGAGCTGCGTCCTATGGCGC
>ERZ1106963.129-NODE-129-length-114547-cov-10.549759_pt1 | contig 114547 bp, 103 predicted proteins | sample MGYA00403681_ERZ1106963 | MGnify/ENA primary metagenome ERZ1106963 (study PRJEB35170, sample SAMEA104062407) | human gut metagenome | biome: human gut; feature: human-associated habitat; material: faeces | place: Denmark | collected 2012-05-03 ...
TATTACCTCGACGATGCAGTGAAGCTCGAAAAGTGGGGGACATTCTGGCTCTCCGACACCCCCGACACCCCGTCGATTGGCTGGGACGCCTCGACCTACCGCACGGCCACGTGGGCCGTGTTCACTCACTACAAGTCGGGCCGCAAGTTCTTCTACGTCAACACCCACATCGACCACGTGGGACAGGTGGCGGCCCAGAAATCGATGGAACTGATCGAGGCGAAGATCAGGTCGCTCAATCCCGACAACCTGCCGACGCTGCTGACCGCCGACTTCAACAAGATGCTCGACAGCCCGATTTTCGACGGCGTGAAGAAGTTCATGGTCGACGCGCGTACGACCGCTCCCGTGACCGACAGCAAGGCGTCGTTCAACAACTTCGGCGGCGCGACCAACTATCCGCGCATCGACCATATCTTCAGTTCGGGCTTTACGCCCCTGCGCTTCACTACCGTCGACCAGCGTTACGAGAAGGTACCCTATATTTCGGATCACTATCCCATTGCGGCCGTGTTGGAGTTCAAGTAATCCTGCAACCAAAACTCAAAACCGATTGAAATGAAACGATATATATATATGATAGCCGTTTTCGCCCTCATGGGGGCTGCCTCCTGCCAGCCGGACGAGGAGGTGGCGGTTCACGCCTCGTTCACCACCGACAAAGAGTCCTACGACGTGGGCGATCCGGTAGTGCTCACCAATACTTCGACGGCCGAAAACGCCCTCATCGCCATCTGCAAGTGGGAGTTGGGCAAGGGCGTCGTTTCCTACGAAACCACTCCGGAGAACATCTCCTACGACCAAGCCGGGGAGTACGTCATCAAGCTGACCGTCACCTCCGACCGCGGGGCGAAGAAGTCGTCGTTCGAGAAGACCATTCTGGTCGTAGACAACAACATCCGGCCCGTGGCTGACTTCTCGTGGTCACCCGAGAAGGTCGTGGCGGGCGAACCGGTGCAATTCACCGACCGTTCGACCGACGAGGACGGCGAGGTGGTGGCCTGGGAGTGGAAGTTCGGAACCACGACCTCCGACAAGCAGAATCCCGAGTTCACTTTCGCGGCGCAAGGACCCACTGAGGTTTCGCTCACCGTGACCGATGACAAGAAAGGCAAGAACACCAAGACGGTGACCATCGACGTGGGGCGCGGCACCATCAACCTCGACCTGCTCTGGTCGTACCCCTACGATGATACGAAGGATGCCTATGTGTTCGGTACGTCACCCGCGGTCAGTCCCGACGGCGAATACGTTTATGTGACCTCGACGGGCTATTCGTTGGTCTGCTTTACGAAGGCGGGCGAGCGTCTCTGGGCCTTCGATATCGGCAAGGATGGCGCGTCGGCTGAGAACAACAGCGGCTCGATCAAGGTTCAGTCGCCGACGCCTTCGGTCGGCGGGGACGGCACGGTCTACGCGCTGGCAGGCTTCAACGAACCCAACAAGGGTGCCGGAGGCAGTGCTTTCTACGCCATCTCGGGCGGTGCTGCGGGCGGATCGCAGCTCTGGTACGTCAACACGGGCGTAAACACCAGTTTCCGGTTCCTTTCGCCGGCTGTTACCGAGAAATACCTCTTCATCGTGGCGCGCAACGTACCTTCGGGACACCAGAATTTCCAGGTCTATGACAAATCGTCGGGCAATCTGGTGGACGAGCGGCATGTCAACAGCGGCTCCTATGGTGGCGTATTACCGCTCAAAAACGGTATGGTGATCGCCGGTACGGGCGGTAGTCACGGCATGCGCGTCTATTTCCCCGACGGCACGGGGAAGTGGAAATTTTCCTGTGTGAAATCGAACGGTCGCGAGCACAACTACGGCGGTACGGGCGAAGATAAGACCTGCGAAGCCCCGAACGGAACCCAGCCCGCTTCAGGTCCCGGCGGCAAGGTCTACATTCTGTTCCAGAACCAGGGCGTGCGTGCGGACAAGAGCCTGGGCGGGGGTATCGTCTACTGTTATGATCCGGCAAAGACCGTCTACGGGCAGACGCCCGAGCCGGACTGGTACTGTCCCGTCAAGGGAGACTGCGCCCAGTCAGGTATGGGCGTGGCGCTGGGCGAGGACGGTACGGTCTACGCCGCGACGCAGAAGACCGGCAGTGAGGCTGCCCACGTCACGGCTATCTCCGCGCAGGGTGTGAAACGTTGGGAGCACGCTGCCGACGGCGACATCAACGGTGTTCCGGCCGTTGACGACCAAGGTTTCGTCTATTACAACGACCGAACCACGGGCAAGCTGGTGAAACTCCGCCCGGAGGACGGTTCGCGCGTGGCGGAGATCAAGCTGGCCGACGAGTTGCGCTCGTCGCCGACGATCTCCTACGACGGTACGATCTACGTTAACGGCATGAAGGACGACAAACCCACCGTCTTCGCGGTGAAGGGTGCAGCCGAGGGCTGCGCCGCATCGTGGTCGCAGCAGGGTGGCAACCCATCCAAAACTGAGTATATGTACTGATTTGCCGGACGCAAACGACAAACGGGCTGTAACACGAGTTATAGCCCGTTCTTTGTATGCTCGGCATGAGCATTGTTAACGGGTGGAAAGTCCGGGTAAGCTCTAATAGCGGGAATTACATAGCCTAGGGCAAGGTATTCATTGTGAGATGAAATCTGAGGAAGCCGACAGCAAACATCTCACTTGGCGAACACAAACATAGGCATAAACGATCTTATTGAACATTCCGTCCTCCCGGACTGCAAAATATCATTCTAATATTCAATTCATCATTCGCCAGATTGCAGGATGACCACTTGCTTGATAGTGTAGATAAACATGGACATAGATTAGACGAAGATTAACAAGGTTGGACGATTATTCAAAGCCGCGATTTCGTCTGATGCTTTGAAGTGCTCGTACTCCACCCCAGTCAACGTATGGCTGCAACTTTCTGCGAAAGACCAAGCTGGCTGTCGATCCGTTCGACACGGGCCGACAGAAGCTGGTTAAGAGTTTGTACTCGCTGCCGTAACTGACACGCAGCTAGCCACATCCTTGACTCCCGTTCTGGTTCCAGTCGGCAATTTTTGCAAAGACGTTCGTCGTTTTTCGGATAATCTGCCGGTTTTAGGTATATTCCAATCCGACAGGGGAGGCTTTGTCCGGCTCCGTATCTTTGGGGATACGGAGCCGGTATCTGCCAAGCGGGTATCGTCTTTTCGGTCTTCCCATATGTTTTTCCTCCTGTTTTAATATTCCCGAGGATGAATAAAGGTAATGTATTTTAGACAAACAAACTCCGACTATATGAGACCATAAAACACCAGCGCGATAAACAATGAAAATTTGTTTATCGCGCTGATATTTAATTGTTTAGTCTATTCGAAGAATGTCAATACTCCTCCTCGTTGAAGAAGAAATCGTCCTTCGAGGGGTAATCGGGCCAGATGTCTTCGATCGATTCGTAAATATCGCCTTCGTCCTCTATTTCTTGCAGGTTTTCAAGCACTTCCAACGGCGCTCCCGAACGAACTGCGTAATCGATCAGCTCCTCTTTGGTCGCGGGCCAAGGTGCATCTTCCAATTTCGATGCGAGTTCAAGTGTCCAGTACATAACGGTATCAAGTTTTTAGTTCTGCGGCCGGAAACGTCCGAAAGACGTCCCCAGCTGTTCGAAAGTGCAAAAATATAAAAAAAATCGAACCTGCAAACAAATCCTCGAAAAATCTTCGCGCGGGTATGAAAATGTTCTGTCGGGCCCTTTTTTCGTAGGAAACGATGACGGCACGGCGGAAGTTTCGCTGCCGACCGGCCTTACATGGCGTCCGGCGGTACGTTACGGGCGCCAGAGTGTCTCTTCGACCTTGTAATACTCCGTGAGCGCGCGTCCCAGCAGGTAGAAGTAATCCGACAGCCGGTTGAGGTAGGCCAGCGTGTTGGCACTGATCGTGGGGTGAAGTGCTGCTGCGCGCAGGCTGGCGCGTTCCGCGCGGCGGCAGACCGTGCGGCAGACGTGGCACAGCGAGACAGTTGGATGGCCGCCGGGAATCGTGAATTTGGTGATCGGCCGCACGCGGGACTGCATCGCGTCGATGCGCTCTTCCAGATACCCGATCGCCTCGGGACTTATGTCGGGCAGTTTCCCTTCGCCGCCGTGCCCTACGGCCAGCAGTGCGGCGACGCTCATCAGTTGCGATGCGACGCGGTCGAGGTCGCCGAGGTATTCGGCCAGCCCCTCGTCCGAGCGCAGATGGTCGCTCAGATAGGCCGTGAAACTGCCCAGCTCGTCCACCGTTCCGTAGGCTTCGACCCGCTCGTCGATCTTCGACACGCGCTCGCCGCCGACGAGCGACGTCGTTCCCTTGTCTCCTGTTTTCGTATATACTTTCGTCATAGTTTGAAATGTTGTTTCGGCAGTGTTCCGTTGAAAAGCAGCAGATAACCCCTGTTGTCGATCGACGTCGAAGGGTGTTCCGCCGCCAGATGCCTGCAACAGTTGCGGCGTTCGACGTCGGCATACGGCTCCATGATGCAGAGCGTCGCCCCCTCTCGTCGGGCGGCCTCCGCCAACTGAGGCAGCCGGTCGGTCGGCGTGTCGGCGGTTGCGATGCACAGATCGGCTTCGGTTGCACGGTTCATGCCGAACCGGTTGTATCCGCAATGAATAAAGAGGTTCTGCAACTGCACGGCGCGGCGTTCGTTCACGTCCCGTTCGCGCAGGGCGGCGTAGAGCGAACGGTCGCCTTCGGCCAGTTCGGTTTTCATGAATACCTGCCGCACGATCGCGTAGACGAACGGCGAGTGCACGCCGTGTCCCCTGAAAAACCGTGCGCGCGCCAAGTGGCTGCGGAGTCGTTCGGCGTTGCGGCGGAAACGGTATCGGACGGCGAGTTTCATTGTTTGAGCTGTCCGGCCAGCCGTCCGGTCGAGAATGCGATCTGGAGGTTGTAGCCGCCGGTGTTGGCGTCCAGATCGAGCACCTCGCCGGCAAAATAGAGACCCTTGACTTTGAGCGATTCCATCGTGTAGCGGTTCACTTCGTCGCAGCGGACGCCGCCGGCCGTCACGACGGCGTATTCGAACGGTGCATAGTCCGAGATCGGCAGCACGAATCCTTTGAGCAGTGCGATCAGGCGGTCGATCTCCTTGTCGCCGATCTTCTTGACGTAGGTCTTCGACTGAATGTCCAACTCTTTGCAGACGGGCATCACCAGGGGCTTGGGCAACAACTTGCGGAGCAGTTCGGCGAAAAACTCCTCTTCGGGCATCTCGGCGATTTCGCGGCGGATGCGTTCTTGCAGGATTTCGACCGTAAGTGCCGGTTTCAGGTCGAGCGAGAGTTTCACGCGCCGGCCGTCGATGAGTGCGTCGACGGCGTCGCGGCTCATCCGCAGCGCCACGGCGCCTTCGATGCCGCGTTCCGAGAATCCGATCTCGCCGAACTCCTCGCGTACGGCTTCGCCGTCGATGAAGAGCGTCGCGCGGATGTTGCGCAGCAGCAACTTGTGCAACTCTCTCAACTGCGGGTGCGGCGAGACGAGCGGCGTGAGCGACGGACGCAGCGGTTCGATGTCGTGCCCCGCCTCGCTGGCGAACGTGTAGCCGTCGCCCGTCGAGCCGGTGGCGGGGTAGGAGACGCCGCCCGTGGCGACGATCACCCGTGCGGCCTCTTCCTTGCGTTCGAAGCCGCGGCGGTTCATGTAACGTACGCCGAAGATCTTGCCGCCGAGCGTCATCAGCCCTGTCACGCGCGTGTGGAACCAGAATTCCACGCCGTTGTCGCGGCACCACTCTTCCAGCGTGTTGGCCACGTCCCACGCCTTGCCGCTGCGGGGAAATACGCGGTCGCCGCGTTCGAAGTCGAGTTTCAGGCCCCGCCGTTCGAAGAAGCGGATGGTCGCGCGGTTGTTGAATTCGGCGAATGCCGTCGCGAAGAAATCGGCGTTGGTGCGCACTTGCTCGGCGAACTCCTCCGGCGGGCGGGCGTTGGTCAGGTTGCAGCGCCCCTTGCCCGTGATGCGGATCTTGCGGCCCGCCTTCTCCATCTTTTCGATTACGAGCACCTTCTTGCCGTTCTGTGCGGCCGTTCCTGCGGCCATCATGCCTGCGGCGCCGGCGCCTATGATGATTACGTCGTACACTTCTCTGTCGTTTTTTGTCTGCCAAAGATACGATTAAGCGAGGGTAATTGCAAACATTGTTTGCTTTTGCCCTTACTTAATTCATATCTTTGACTGCGTCTTAGATACTCCCGTTCGGCAATGTTCAAATAAATTTGACATTGTACTCACTTATTCGTATCTTTGCCGCGTCAAAACGAAACGCAACCAGTTCTCAAAATATGTTAAGCCGCAGATTACTCCGAGTCAAGGTCGTCAAAGCCCTTTTCGGACACCTGAAATCGGATTCGACCAATATGATCGCCTCCGAGAAAACACTGCTCGCATCGATCGACAAGACCTACGATCTCTATTTTCAGTTGATGGAGCTGATCGTCGAAGTCCGCCGCCATGCGGAGTCGCGGCTCGAAACGGCCCGCCGGAAGAAACTGCCGACCTACGAGGATCTGAATCCCAATACCAAATTCGTCGAGAACAAGGCCATCGCCCTGTTGGCGTCGAGCCAGACGGTCAACGACTATCTCTCGTCGCACAAACTCAACTGGGCGCGTTATCCTGAACTCATCAAATTGCTTTATACCCGGCTGCTGGCGTCGGACTACTATCGTCGTTACATGCAAAATCCGACGCGGACCTTCTCGGAGGACAAGCAGCTCGTCGAGGAGTTTTACCGCAACGAATTGGAGGATTGCGAGGAGCTGGAAGCCGCTTTGGAAGAGCAGTCGATCCTGTGGAGCGACGATCTGGGTTTCGCGCTGACGATGGTCGTGCGGACGCTCTCGAATCTGCGCGCCTCGTCGACCGACGTGAAGGTGCTGCCCAAGTTCAAGAGCGACGACGATCTGGCCTTCGTCAAGACGCTGTTCGAGAAGGTTTTGGTGAACTACGACCAGACGCAGCGCTATATCGAACGCTTCACGAGCAACTGGGACATCGAGCGCATCGCCTTCATGGACTATCTGATTCTGGCGACGGCTGTTGCCGAACTGACTTCGTGTCCCGAAATTCCGGTGAAAGTGACGCTCGACGAGTATATCGAGATTTCGAAATATTACTCGGGGCCGGGCAGCAGCGTCTTCATCAACGGCGTGCTCGACAAACTGGTCGCCGCGCTGACCGAGGAGGGGAAAATCCAGAAAACGGGGCGGGGCCTCATTTAGCCATGCGGAGGTTGCGGAGTGCTTTTGGGGCTGGCTGCGCGGCCGTCGGCGTGGCGCTCGTGCTGCTTTGCGGCTGCGGCTCTCGCAGCGGGCATCGGACATTTTCGGGCCCCGTTATCGCAGTTTCGGCCGAATCGCTGCATACGGACATGTCGGATACCCTGCGTTTCGGACGTCTCCACAGCGGCGAAACGGCGCGGCTCGAAGCGGGTTTCTGCAATCGGGGCGGGGAGCCGCTCGTAGTCGTCCGGAGCGAATCGTCGTGCGGATGTACCTCGTTGGAATATGACGCTCAGCCGATTATGCCCGGAGATACGCTGCGTGTGGCCGTGCGTTTCGATACGAGCGGCCAGCGGGGCTGGCTTTTCAAGGTACTGCGCGTCTATTTTTCCGGCGGCGAGCGTCCGCTGCGGCTCTACGTCGAGGCCGACGTGCAGTGATGTTGGAAAATCCGAAATAATCGTTATATTTGCTGTCGTAAACCGGATTGTTGCCGGCAAACGGAGCCGAACCGTCTGCGGGTGGCGTCGGTTGCCGGGGCGGTCGGGGCGAACGAAGGCCGAAGGCCGCCGTTTTCGATAAGCCGAATGCAGAGCTGAACTCGTTCGGGCTTTGCCGAGGCGGGAAAACGAAGAGAGAAGTTCAAACTTTAATTTTTGAAAATATGATGAATCTGTTACAGGCGGCTGCCGGTCAGCCGCAGCAGCCGTCTCCGTGGGGCTTCTATATTATGATCGGATTGATGATCCTCGTGTTGTGGCTCTTCATGTGGCGTCCCGAATCGAAGCGCCGCAAGGAGATGCAGAAATTCCGCGAAGGTCTCAAAAAAGGCGACAAGGTCATTACCGCCGGCGGTATTTACGGTACGGTCAAGGAGATCAAGGAGCGCACGCTGCTGATCGAGGTCGACGGCAACGTGACGCTGCGTGTCGACAAGAACATGGTCGTGGCCGATACGACCGATTTGCAGAAATAGCCGATCGCGCATCGAATGCCGACGGCCGGAGAAGGCGATCCCTCTCCGGCCGTCGAGTTTTTATCAGGTTGCGGACGGGCTATTTCGTCGCGATGAAGAAGAGGTCGAAACATCCTTCGGCCGCCGGTGCGATGCGGTAGTCGTCCATGCGGATCGAAGTGGTCAGCGCCTCGTTCTGCCGCAGCAGCCGACGTCGGTTGATGCGGTTGAGCAGGTCGTAGGGGAGTTGCAGCAGCCGGCGCGGCAGGCGGTGCTGGAGGTCGAACAGGTCGAAGCGGGCGATGCGCTCCACGCTGCGGCGGTTGTGTTCGTAGTACTCCATCACGCGCTCGTTGCCGAAGACGCCGTGGGTCTCGACGGCGGAAAATGCTTCGGAAAGCAATCGCCGCAGTTCGTCGATCCGGTATTCACGCACGTGCCACGGGTTGCGTGTGAGCGACATCGGAGCGTTGGGCGTGGTGAGGATCATCCGTCCGCCCGGCCGCAGCACACGGGCGATTTCACGCACGAACGCTGCGTCGTCGTCGATGTGTTCGATCACCTGGAAGGTAATGACGAAATCGAACGATTCGTCCCCGAAGCCGAGCGGAGGCACGCACATCCGTCGGAATTCGACGTTGGCTGCGTGGCGGTCTCCGGCGGCGGCGTATTTGTCCACCGTGACGAAACGGTCGCAATGCGGCGCGACGAGTTCGATGCCGTATCCCGTTCCTGTCCCGATCTCCAACACATCGCCCGATACGATCTCTGCCGCGCGGTCGTAGGCCAGCAGCGACCGCTGGAAGACGAAGTTGTCGGATGCGTCGCGCGATACGCGCTCGGCGGTTGCGAGTTTGCCCATATCGCTACTGTTTCGTCAGTTTGATCCCCTCTGCGTCGGCCGCGACGATGCCGCGTTTGAGCAGGACGCCCAGCGAACGTTTGAACGCCTTCTTGCTGAGCTGCGTGCGGCGGTGAATCTCTTCCGGCGAGCTGTCGTCGCCGAGCGGCAGCCGCCCGCCCGCTTCGCGCAACATGCCGAGCAGCTGGTCGGCACCGTCCTGCACGCCGGCATAGCCCGGCTGTCGGAGCGACACGTCGATGCGGTGGTCGTCGGTGATTTTGGTCACGTAGCCGCGCAGGCGGTCGCCCACCTGCACGGGTCGGAAAAGCTGGTTGCGGTAGAGCATTCCCCAATGGCGGTTGTCGATCACTACGCGGTAACCGATCTCCGACTCCGAAGCCACCAGCAGATCGACCTCCTCGCGGGGACGGACGGTGAGCGTCTCGTTGTTGACGAAACTTTTGAGTTTGTTCGTCGCCACGCAGCGTCCCGTCACATCGTCGACATAGACGTAGACCACATAGGAACGTCCGGCGAAGATCCCGCCCTGCTGGTTGCGGTTGGGCAGAAAGAGGTCTTTGCCCGCAAGCCCCCAGTCGAGGAACGCTCCGTGGAGGTTCTTGTCGACCACTTTCAGGAATGCGGCCTCGCCGGCGCGGGCCAGCGGTGTTTCGCGCGTGGCCACGAGCCGGTCTTCGGAGTCGTGATAGACGAAGACGTCGACCGCGTCGCCCACCTTGTCGGCGAGCGAAACGTAACGGTTGGGCAGCAGTACCTCCTGCCCCTCCTGATCGGCGAGATAGAGACCGTAGTCCGAGATACGGGTCACGGTGAGCGTATGGTTTTGTCCGGCTTTCATAGTTAAAACGGTTCGACGGCGGAAACGGCGCAGGCAGGATGCAAAACAGACGGGGCCTGTTTGCCGGGATGCAGTCCGGTCGGCTGTCGGGATTCGTACCGTACAAAGGTACGAAAGATTTGCCGAACGCAGGCCGGATTTCCCGTTTTATTCGTAATTTTGTCGATATGAAAGTCGCCCTGTGTCAGTTCTCGATGGAGTGGGAGGCCGCAGCCCGCAACCTCCGCCGTGCCGAAGAGCTCGTCGCGCAGGCCGGTGCCGATCTGGCCCTCCTGCCCGAGATGTTCGCCACGGGGTTCGTCACCGAACCGTGGCGAACGGCGCTGCCGGACGAGGAGGAACTCCTCGCGTGGATGCGCCGCACCGCACGACGTTATGCGACGGCGTTGGCCGGCAGCGCCGTCGTCCGCAGCGGCGACCGTTTCGCCAATCGCTTTTTCTTCGTGCGGCCGGCGGGCGGTGCGGAGCGATACGACAAGCGGCATCTTTTTTCTATCGGCGGCGAAGATGCGCATTTTGTGGCGGGCCGGCGGCGCGTAGTGGTCGAATACGGCGGACTGCGGTTTTTGCCGCTCGTCTGTTACGACCTGCGTTTTCCGGTCTGGTGTCGTTGTCGCAGCGATTACGACGCGATTCTCTGCGTGGCCTCGTGGCCGGCGCCGCGTCGGGAGGTGTGGCGGACCCTGCTGCGGGCCCGGGCGATCGAGAACCAGTGTTATGTCGTCGGCGTCAACCGCACGGGCGACGATCCGTGGAACCATTATGCCGGCGATTCGGCGGTCGTCGATTTCAAGGGGACGCCGCTCTGCGAGGCGGACGCTTCGGAGGGGGTCTTCACGGCCCGGCTCGACAGGGAAGCGCTCGATCGGTTCCGGACGAAATTTCCCGCATGGCGCGACGCCGACGATTTCCTGCTGCGATGACTGTGCGCGGAATGCGGTTTGCGGAAAAATCGCTACCTTTGCCGGGAATTTATTCCGGTCCGGACGGGCAGCGTCCCGGCAGAGCCCGGCGGGGTTAGGCCTAACGCTCGGTTTGCATTGCCTTTGCACAATATTTCGGATGCAGGATGCGATTTAAGTAAGATGAAACGAGAGGAGACAATCGAGGTACTCGGCGCACGGGTACACAATCTGAAAAATATAGACGTAACGATTCCGCGCCACAAGCTGGTGGTTGTCACCGGCCTGTCGGGGTCGGGCAAATCGTCGCTGGCATTCGATACGATCTATGCCGAGGGGCAGCGGCGGTATATGGAGACCCTGTCGACCTACGCGCGTCAGTTCGTGGGGACGATGGAGCGTCCCGATGTGGACAAGATCACGGGACTGAGCCCCGTGGTGGCCATCGAGCAGAAGACGACCAACAAAAATCCGAGGTCGACGGTGGGTACCGTCACCGAGATCAACGACTTCCTGCGTCTGCTCTATGCGCGCGCTTCGCGCGCCTATTCGCCGGCTACGGGCGAGGAGATGGTGCATTACTCCGACGAACAGATTCTCGACCTGATCCTGCGCGATTTCGCAGGCCGTCGCATCGCGCTGCTCGCACCGATCGTCAAGGGCCGCAAGGGACACTACCGCGAGCTGTTCGAGTCGCTGGTGAAGAAGGGCTATCTCCACGCCCGTATCGACGGCCAGATGTGCGAGTTCTCGACGGGCATGAAGCTCGACCGCTACAAGATCCACACGATCGACCTGGTGGTCGACCGCCTGCGCGTGAGCGAGGAGTCGCACGACCGGCTGATGACTTCGCTCAAGGAGTCGATGCGGCAGGGCAAGGGGACGATGGCGCTCTACGACTACGATACGGAGACGATGCGCTACTATTCGCGGCATCTGATGTGCCCCACCACGGGCGTCGCGTTCGAAGATCCTGCGCCGCACACCTTTTCGTTCAACTCGCCCAAGGGGGCCTGCCCCCGATGCAACGGGCTGGGCGTCGAGGCGGTCTTCGACCGCAGCAAGATCATTCCCGATCCGAAGAAGTCGCTGCGCGCCGGAGGGATCGAACCCTTCGGGCCGTACCGCAACAACATGCTTTTCGCGCTGTTGGAGATGCTGGGGCGCCGCTACGATTTCACGCTCGACGATCCGGTGCAGAGCATTTCGGAGGAGGGGATGAACGCCATCCTCTACGGCGATTCCGAGCCGCTGACGGTCGATCTGACGGAATTCGCCAACGCCGGCGGCAAGCGTCTGGTGTCGTGGGACGGCATGGCCGAGTGGATCGGCCGCAATTTCGACGAGGATTCCAAGCGCGGCGAGAAGTGGCGCGAGCAGTTTCTCGTCTACAAGCCGTGCAGCGTCTGCGGAGGATCGCGGTTGCGCAACGAGGCATTGCAGTTCCGCATCGGCGGACGGAACATCGCCGAGGTGTCGGCCATGTCGATCTCCGATTTCGCCGACTGGATGTCCCGCATCGAGGAGCATTTCACCGAGAAGGAGCGCAAGATCGCGCAGGAGGTCGTCAAGGAGATCCGCGAACGGCTCCGGTTCCTGATCGAAGTGGGGTTGGGCTACCTCTCGCTGAGCCGCTCGTCGCGCTCGCTTTCGGGCGGCGAGTCACAGCGCATCCGGCTGGCGACGCAGGTCGGATCGAAACTGGTGAATGTGCTCTACATCCTCGACGAGCCGTCGATCGGCCTGCACCAGCGCGACAACCGGCGGCTGATCCGCAGCTTGCAGGAGTTGCGCGACGCCGGCAACTCGGTGATCGTCGTCGAGCACGACGAGGAGATGATGCGCTCGGCCGACTGGATCGTCGACGTAGGCCCCAAGGCGGGGCGCAAGGGCGGCCACGTCGTTGCGTCGGGTACGTTCGACGACATCCTCCGCTCCGACTCCGTGACGGCCGACTATCTGACCGGCCGCCGGCGGATCGAGGTTCCGGCGACGCTGCGCGAGGGCAACGGCCGTCATATCGTCCTGCGGGGAGCGTCGGGCAATAACCTCAAACATATCGACGTCGATTTCCCGCTGGGCAAACTGATCCTCGTCACGGGTGTCAGCGGTTCGGGCAAGTCGACGCTCGTCAACGAAACGCTGCGCCCTATTCTGAGCCGCAAACTCTACCGGTCGCTCGACCGCCCGCTGCCCTACGATTCGATCGAGGGAATCGAACACGTCGACAAGCTGGTCGTGGTCGACCAGTCGCCGATCGGCCGCACGCCGCGCAGCAATCCGGCGACCTACTCCAACGTCTTCGCCGACATCCGCAAACTCTTCGAGATGACGCCCGACGCGCAGGTGCGCGGCTTCAAAGCGGGACGCTTCTCCTTCAACGTCAAGGGCGGCCGCTGCGAGACGTGCCGCGGTGCGGGAGTGCAGACCATCGAGATGAACTTCCTGCCCGACGTCTATGTCACCTGCAAGAGTTGCGGCGGCCACCGCTACAACCGCGAGACGCTCGAAGTGAAATACAAGGGCAAGAATATCGACGACGTGTTGAACATGACGGTCAACATGGCCGTGGAGTTTTTCGAAAACATCCCGTCGATCTACCAGAAGCTGCGTGCCATTCAGGAGGTGGGGTTGGGCTACCTGACGCTCGGCCAGCCCTGCACGACGCTCTCGGGCGGCGAGTCGCAGCGCATCAAGCTGGCCGCCGAACTCTCGAAACGCGATACGGGCAGCACGCTCTATATCCTCGACGAGCCGACTACGGGGCTCCATTTCGAGGATATCCGCCAGTTGATCGACGTGCTGAACAAGCTGGTCGACCGCGGAAACACGGTCGTTGTCATCGAACACAACCTCGACGTGGTGAAGGTCGCCGACTGGATCATCGATATCGGTCCCGAAGGCGGTGCGGCGGGCGGACGGGTGCTCGCGGCGGGTACGCCGCATGAGGTGGCCGCCGTCGAGCAGAGTTATACGGGACATTTTCTGCGGCAAATGGGGCTTTAACGGGACTGTGACAGACGTTTTCGGGCGACTAACCGGTCGTAACCGATTTGCTGGTTGTATGTGGGACGAATGCATTGTCGTGAATTTTTCCGACGAACGATTCGCTGTGTCTCGAAGAAAATCACTTCTATTGTCTTTCCGGCAGGATTGCGCTGCCGGTACGTCGGTAGCGAGTCGGGTTTCCCGCGAAGTCCCTCCCCGAAGGAGGGATTTAGGGTGGGGTATGGTCGGTCATCACGGCGTGCCGCCGTGGAGCTACCGCCGGACGGAACGGGCGTGCAGCCGGAAATCCTATCGAACGGACGGGTTTGCAATATGTTGTGGCAAGGAGTTTGCGTTGACATCGGTCAAATGCAAACTCTTTTGCCTATGAAATGTATTATCGTATGGATGGCTGCCGCTGCCGTAGTGGTATCGGCTGTCGCAGTTACGGCCCAACAGCAGTCGAAGTCTCAGCGGGCCCAAACCAAATCTCAACGCACGGAGGTGCGCGAGCAGCGCCACGAAGAGCGTGTGAAGCGGCGCGCCGAACGGCTGGCCGCCTTCGAAAAGCACATGGACTCGATCATCCTGTCGCGCAATTTCCAGTTCAACCCTTCGAGTATGCAGCGTCAGCCGGCGGGTCCCGTGCGCCAGTTGATCAATCCCAACTTCACGGTCGGGTTCTGGGACGGCACGGTGGACGTCTGCCTTCCCTACATCAAGGGCTATGTTCCTCCCTATTACTACACGGTGCTCAACTACGTGCTTCCGTCGGTCGAGGGGTACCGTGCCGAACAGACCAACGAAGGCTGGATCGTGACCTTCTCCACCACGCTCTTCTCGGCCAACGATTACACCTTCACCTTCGACATCTACTCGTCGTCGGGAGGCGCCAACCTCACCATTTCGTCGGTCTGGTACAATCCCGTACAGTACTCCGGCACTATTACGCAGGTGTATTGATCCCTCCGCTTTTTGACGAGGTGCTGTCTGATTCTTTTTCAGACAGCACCTCGTGATTTTCGATCCGGATTGTCTAACTGCAAGTGTGCAGCAATAGCAGGATCGTCAGAATGACCGACGGATAACCCAAATATCCGAGACGGTTCAAGTCGTCCGACAGGCTCGGCTCGCCGAATTCGGTACGGCAGTAGGGACATTTGCGGGCCTCCGAGGGGATGATCATTCCGCATTCGGGACATTTCTTCGTTTCGTTTCCGAAAAAAATACCCCATTTTCAGTTGAAATAATAGGTCATCCCGTTGTCGGCCGTCGTCATATAGCGTGACGAAAGGCGTCTGTTGAGTACTCCGGTCAGTTTGCGCGGATTGTAATCGGGATTGGATACGACTCGGCCTTTTTTGTAGCCGTTGTGGAAAATCTTGATCCAGGAATCTCCGGTGCTGGTGTCTTCGAAAATTTCCGCATTGCAATCGAACCAGGAGACCTGGTTGAAATAGTATGCGGTCGTGTGTCTTTTGTGCACCATCTCCGCCGAGGCGTTGTCGCTCGGAAGGACCGACGTGAGCGATGCCGGTGCATTCGCATTGTTTGTGGCGGCAGTCGCAGCGAGGAAATGAAGCGAGAACAAAGCGGCGGTTGCGAAACAGGTTAGAAGAGATGCTTTTTCCATAGAAAATGATTGTTGCTCCGGTCTTTCGGCTTTCCGGTTTGCCTGCTTCGGAATTGAAGCGGACAAATTTACCCCCCCCCGTGACTTTTCCAAATTTTCAGATGGAAAATATCCGATTTGTCGATAGAATCGTCGTATTATCCGGTGAAAGAAAAGCAAACAAAAAAGCCACTGATCGCTCAGTGGCTCTGAAAGGAAGTTTGTCGGGATACCGAGATTCGAACTCGGGACCTCCAACTCCCGAAGCTGGCGCGCTAACCGGGCTGCGCTACATCCCGAAAACTTGTCGAACGGAGATCGTGCCGAAGCATCGAACGGGAACTCCGCCCGTGAAAGAACTTCCTTTTTCTGATCGTCGGGGTAACAAGATTCGAACTTGTGACCCCCTGCTCCCAAAGCAGGTGCGCTAACCGGACTGCGCCACACCCCGAGGTCGTTCGAAACCAATTTCCCAATCGATTTCGGTGTGCAAAGATACACGCTTTTTTGGTTATTACAAACTTTTCGGCAAGAAAAATCGTTCTCCCGGTCGGATGCCGCCGCCGTGCGGTACGGAATCGCCTATCGTCGTCGGCTCCGTACTCCTGCCGGGCGAAGCCCCGCTCCGAGACCGTTCAACGCTGGAAGCGGATCGTGAAGCGGCGGATACGGCGCGTCACGAAGTCGGGCATGTAGAAGAACAGCGGTACGAACAGGCGGTTCCACCAGTCGGGGACGATGCAGCGGCGGCCGCGCCATAGCGCGCGCAGCCCCCGCCGCGCACAGCTGTCGGGTGAAATCAGCACGCCCAGCCGCCGGCCGATATGCTGCCATTTGGGCGAGAGCCCGTAGAGGTCGGTCGCCACGCCGGCGGGACACACGGCCGTCACGCGGACGCCTCGCTCGGCGACCTCTTTGGCGAAGGCTTTCGAGAAACAGCGCACGTAGGCCTTGGTGGCGGTGTAGAGCGCCATGCCCGGGAAGGGCATCCAGACCGAGTAGGAGGACATGTTTAGGATGTATCCGCTGCCGCGCTGCGCCATGTCGGCCCCGAAGGCGCGGCAGTTTTTCGAGAGCGTCAGGTCGTGCAGCAGGATCATCCGTTCGATCCGTTCGACGGGGGTGGCGAGGATGTCGAGATAGGAGAAGACGCCCGCGTTGTTGACGAGTACCTCCACCTCGGCGCCCAGCCGTGCGACGGCGGCGTACAGCTCCTCCGACGCCTCCATGCGCGCCATGTCCATGACAAGGGTATCAATCGTGACGCCGTGCGCCGCCGCCAACTCCTGCCGTGCGGTGTCGAGCGTGCCGCCGTCGCGGTCGACGAGAATCAGCCGGTAGCCCGCTGCCGCCAGCCGTTCGGCATAGCAGCGGCCGATGCCGTGGGCGGCGCCCGTCACGAGCGCCGTCTTCGAATCGGTTGCGATCGTGTGCTTTTTCATCGTTACGGGAGTTTTGCCAGTTCTTCGCGGATCTTGCGCGGCAGGTCGGGGCAGTGTTTGCAGCACTGCATGTCGAGCGAATACATGCGGGCGATGCAGTAGTTGCGATGGTCGCACGCGCTGCGTGTCGAGCGGTCGCCCTCGCGCAGTTTGTCGACGAAAGCCGGATCGTTGACCAGCGCGCGGGCCATCTGCACCAGTTCGAACCCGCTGTCGAGCGCACGTTCGATTCCTTCGCGGCTCACCAGCCCGCCCACGTAGACCAGTGGCAGTTTCAGCTCGGCGCGGAACTTTTTGGCGTTTTCCAGGAAGAAGCACTCTTCGAAAGGGTATTGTTTAATCATATACCGTCCGAAGAGCCGCACGAAGATGCGCAGCCACCACTGCATGTAGTAACTCATCGTGTAGAGCGGAATGATGCCCCGCATGACGGCCATCGGCGCCTTGCTCACGAAACCCGACGAGAGGACGATGCCGTCGACGCCGTAGGTTTCGATCGCGCGGGCGATTTCGAGGCTTTCGGGGATTTCGATGCCGCCCTTGAAACCGTCCTCCATGTTGTGTTTCACCAGTACGGCCATGTTCCGGCGGGCGGCCGTTTCCATTACTTCGTCCAGACACATCCTGAGAAAGCGCATCCGGTTCGGGAGCGAGCCGCCGTACTCGTCGCGGCGGCGGTTGGTGTAGGGCGAGAGGAACTGCGAGATGAGGTAGCCGTGGCCTGCGTGTACTTCCACGCAGTCGAATCCCGCTTCGTACGCCGTATCCACCGCACGGCCGAAGTCGGCGGCCACCTGTCGGATTTCGTCGCGCCGCATGGCGCGCACGGGGGTGTAGGCATAGAGGTTGAAGCCCGACGATGCACCGATCGGAATCTGTCCGGCCGTGGTGTAGTGCGTCATGTTGCCGCAATGGCCGATCTGGATCGATGCGGCGGCTCCTTCGCGGTGGACGGCTTCGGTGATGTCGCGCAGTCCCGGGACGATTTCGGGTCGCAGCCACAGCTGTTTTTCGAACGACAGCCCGCTACGACAGACGGCGGCGTAGGCCAGTGTGGTCATTCCCACGCCGCCGCGGGCGACGCTCACGTGGTAGTTTTTCAGTTGTTCGGTGGGGCCGTAGGCGCGGCCCATCGATTCGAATGCCGCCGAACGGATCGTGCGGTTGCGCAGCGTGACGGGACCTAATTTGTAGGGTGTGAACAACAGCGACTCTTTTTCCATGGAATCAATAGATGAAAGGAAGGATGCGTTTGCGGTGCAGCGAGGTGAACTCCTCGCCGAACTCCTGCTCGTAGCGTTTGTAGAGCGAGGCCGATCGCGGCGCCAGATTGGCGAACGTCCAGACGACGAATACCGCGCCGGCCCATGACCACGACGCGACGGCGAAACCGATCCATTCGAGCAGTTCGCCGAAGTAGTTGGCCGACGAGACATAGCGGAACATTCCGCCGTAGGGGATGTAGTGGCGCGTATCGCCCGGCCGGCGCAGGTGGCGGATGATGCGGTCGGAGCGGAGATTGATGACCATGCCGGCGATGAACAGCGCACCGCCGACCCAGATGTAGGGACGTGCGAACCAACCGTCGTAGTAGCCGGCGGGGGAGACGTAGAAGATCCAGCCGCCCTGCATCAGGGCGTTGAGCGTATTGAATACCATCCCCATCAGAACGATTCCCAGCGGCATCTGCGACCTCCCGCGGATCAGCAGTGGGAAGACGAAGGACCGTTGCAGGTAGTGGCTCTGGAAGAGGATGAAAAGTGCCAGCGGTCCCGCTTCGAGTGCACGGTCGGAGCAGAGCCACAGGATGCACATGGCGATGAAGACGGGCGACTCCATCGCCATCCATCCGATACGGTTGGGGATGCCCGGCCCGAATTTTCGGTTGAAGAGGTAGCCGTATCCCGCTTCGACGAAATGGAGTGCGACGAACACCGCGAGTGCGAGTACGGTCATCGCCCAGAGGAAAAGAGAGAATGTTTCGTTCATAACGTTAGCCAAAGGTACGAATAAGCCGGATGCGAAGGCAGATTTATTTGCGTTTTTGCGGAGCGACCTATCTTCGGCGCAGTCAAAGATACGAAAAGTCGAGCGCAGAAGCAAACGCATGTTTGTTTCTGCCGAGACGGAGTATCTACGGCGCAAGCCAAAGTACGAAAAGTCGAGCGCAGAAGCAAACGCATGTTCGATTCTGTCGGGGCGAAGTGTTTAAGGTGCAGCCGAAGAGAGGTGTTTTCGGCGACGAGGTCCCTCCGGTCTTCGGAAATGGCCTCCGAGTGGCATAGTTTATGGATTTACGCACCTTGTAATTTTTAAACACATTACCGCTATGAACACGAAACAAGAGACACGGGCCAATGCTACGACGGCTGTCTTCGGATCGGAAAAGATGCTCACTCCCGCTCCGACGCAGAACATTCCGCAGCACAAAACCACACCTGAGATCGCCTACCAAATGGTGAAGGACGAGACCTATCCCCAGACGCAGCCGCGTCTGAATCTGGCGACTTTCGTCACCACCTACATGGACGAATACGCTACGCGCCTGATGAACGAGGCGATCAACGTCAACTACATCGACGAGACCGAGTATCCGCGTGTGGCGGTGATGTGCGGACGGTGCATCAACATCATCGCCAACATGTGGAATTCGCCCGAAAAGGCCGAGTGGAAGACCGGCGCGCTGGGAATCGGCTCGTCGGAGGCTTGTATGCTGGGCGGCGTCGCGGCCTGGCTGCGCTGGCGCGCGAAACGCAAGGCCGAGGGCAAACCCTTCGACAAACCCAATCTGGTGATGAGCTCCGCCTTCCAGGTGGTCTGGGAGAAGTTCTGCCAGTTGTGGCAGATCGAGATGCGCACGGTGCCCCTCACGCTCGAAAAGCCGACGCTCGATCCGAAGGACGCTCTGGCGATGTGCGACGAGAACACCATTTGCATCGTGCCGATCGCCGGGGTGACGTGGACGGGACTCAACGACGACATCGAGGCGCTCGACCGCGAGCTGGACGCCTACAACAAGAAGACGGGATACGATATTCCGATCCACGTCGATGCGGCGTCGGGAGGTTTCATCCTGCCGTTCCTCAATCCGGAGGTGAAGTGGGACTTCCGCCTCAAATGGGTGTGGTCGATCTCCACGTCGGGCCACAAGTACGGACTGGTCTATCCGGGCCTGGGCTGGGTCGTCTGGAAGGACAAGAAGTATCTGCCCGAAGAGATGTCGTTCAGCGTCAACTATCTGGGTGCCAACATCACGCAGGTAGGGCTCAACTTCTCGCGTCCTGCGGCGCAGATTCTGGGTCAGTACTACAACTTCATCCGCCTGGGCTTCGACGGTTACAAGGAGGTGCAGCAGAATTCGATGGACGTAGCCTGCTACTGCCATGAACAGATCGGCAAGATGAAGTGTTTCGAAAATTATTCGAAGGAGCTGCAAAATCCGCTCTTCATCTGGTACATGAATCCCGAGTACGACAAGACGGCTAAATGGACGCTCTACGATTTGCAGGCCGTACTCCAACAGAGCGGCTGGATGGTTCCCGCCTACACGATGCCGAAGAACATCGATTCGCTGGTCGTCATGCGCGTGGTCGTTCGTCAGGGAATGTCGCGCGATATGGCCGACATGCTGCTGAGCGACATCGGCAACGCCGTCGCCGGCTTCGAAAAGCTGAAATATCCCACGCAGTCGCGTCTGGATTACGAAGCCAAGGTCAAGCAGAAGGGGCGTGTCTTCACGCACTGATGCGCGGAATGTTCCGTTTTTCGGGACGAGCGTGCGATTTGAAAGGGAACCGCCCGATGGTTTCTGAAAAGGGCTCACCCCTGTCGGATTTTCCGGCAGGGGTGAACTTATAAATGGAGGTCGGGGATGCTCCGGTCAGCGGGCGCCTGTCAGGACGGGATGTCCCAGAGACGTATCGTACGTGTAGCCGACCTGCACGAGTTGGGCCATCATCGAAGCGGCGATCGCGTCGTTCATCTCGGCGATTGCCGCTTCGAAACCGCTCTGATCGAGACTTGCGAAAGCCTTGCTGTCGGGCAGCGTCTCCGAGACGCCGTCTTGCGTCGACCCCCAGAACACGCCGTTGAGCAGAGCGGCCTCCGATGCGCCGGCCACGCCGCGGGCCGTGCCGCCGGAGAGCGAAAAGTCGGTTTCGACGAGGGCGTAGCAACCGTCCATATAGGCAGGGATTTCCATGACGACGGGGTAGATCATGGAGTAGCCTGAGAAGGTTCCGGCGATACCGCCTGCGTTGGCCGTGTAGTCCGTGCCGTTCTTGGGCTCGATCTCTACGCGGCCGTTGCAGAGGGCATAGCATCCGACGAGGAAGGCATAGTTGCTTTCAGCCTGTGTCAGGCCTGTCACGCCGCCGAAATTGCTCCGGTCGGAGGCGATTTTCACGTGTGCGCTCTCCGTCCATTCGGCGTGGCAGCCGGCAGTCAGCATACCGCTTTTGCCGCATACACCGCCCACGTTGACGTTGGTCGTGCCGTCGGCGACATTCGAAGAGATTTCGATGTCGCCCGATAGGAGAGCGTCGCAAGCCGATGCCGTAGCGTTCGAAGCCGATCCGAAGACACCGCCGACATGTACGTCGGAATATTCGTCGCCCTGGGCGATCTTCACCGTTCCACCCATTTCGGTCGAAACGAGCGAGACGGCGCATTCACCGACGCCGGAGAGCGATCCGACAGCGCCGCCGAAGCTGATGGTGCCGTTGCTCTCGATTGAGGCGTCGCCCGTAAATTTCGCGGTACAGTCGGTGATGGAACTTCCGGAATTGCCGCAGACGATGCCCGCGTTGCAAGTTGCTTCCCCGCCTTTCGGAACGAGCAGCGAGCCGCCGAAATCCGCCGTACAGCTTTCGATCGAGGCCTCGGCGGTCGAACCGACGATGCCGCCCGCTTGGGCATAGACGTAATAGCCTTCGGGGACGGTGTTGAAGGCGGCTTCGAGAACTCCCGTACCGGTGAAGGTGCAGGCGGAGATGCGTCCGCCGTTCATGGATCCGGCGATGCCGCCGGTCATCGAGATTTCGCCGCCCTCGGTTCTGATCGTGTGTGCCGCGTCGAGCGTCGTTTCGCAGAAGTCGATGTTTCCCGACTCGGCCATGCCGCAGATGCCGCCTGCGTCGGCCGTGCCCGTCGGGTCGTTGCCGCACGATGCCGATACCGAACCCGTGAAGGAGCAGTGTTCGATGGCTCCCGAACCCGGACGGGTGTTCATGGCGTCCTCGTAGGCGATGATATTGAAACCGACGATGCCGCCGGCGATCACATAGCTTTTGTCGGTGCAGGATGTCGTCGCGGAGACTGTGCCCGCGACGTGAAGATTCCTGATCGTGCCGTCGTTCACTCCGAAGAGTCCGACGCTCGTGAAGGTCGTCGCACCCGTGTAAGCGACGTTTAGCTTGTTCACGGTGTGGCCGCCTCCGTCGAAAACGCCTTGGAATGCCTTCTCGGGATTCTCGTAGGGATACCGTCCGTCTTGCGGGCCGATACCGATCGGCGTCCAGTTTTCATAGCCGGAAAGATCGAGATCGGCCGTCAGCAGGTAGTGGACGTCCGGTTCGAAATAGCCGGCCGTCTGTTCGTTGACGCATTGTGCCAGCAGGGCCAGTTGCGACGGCCGTGCGATTAAGTAGGGATCTTCTTCCGTGCCGCTGCCTCCGTCGAATTCGTCGGCGATCGTCTTGTCGAGGGTTTTGAACCGCTCCCATGCGCTCCATTCCGAATCGAGGTAGTTGCCCGAAACGACCAGCGCGCGGATGCGTACCTCGTATTCGGTGTATGCTTCGAGTCCGGTCAACTCGTAACGGGTGTCTTCGACACGGGTGGAGAAGGCGTAGTCGTCGCTGCGGGCTTCCAGTTCATAGGCGGCAGCTTCGTCCACCCCCCCCCATTCGATCAGGAGCGATGTTTCGGAAGGGATTGCCGTAAGGGTTTGAGGGGCTTTCAGTTGCACGGAGGTATCGTCCTCTTTGCAAGATGCAGCCAAAAACAGCGCGGCGATCAGAATTATCCGATGCAACCGCAAAATGAGATGACTTTTCATCATGAAAACTGAATTAAGTGGAATGAATATGATAAGCGAAAATAACGATTTTTTCAGACATATTGATCATTCGCTTCGTTTTTCGCAGCCTCTTTTTTCCGGAAGAGGGTTGCGGAGGGGCTTCCGGAAGAGTACCGTTGTCGGCTGAGGAGGCGTCCGGTGGCGGCGGCGGTTTCGCACCGGAAAGATGTCGTTTGCAGAGGATGGAGCGCGTCGACGAATCGGGGCGGCGGAGCGTGCATGCGGAGTCCGCCTGACGGAACGGAGTGTAAATTCATCCCTGGGGATCGATCGCGGCGGAATCGGATGTTCGGTTCGGGAGTGTCGGAATCGGCTGTCGTACGACGGAAATATGCGCCTCTTTTTCGAGTACGGCATTGGATCGTTTCCGGATTTTGCCTACCTTTATGGACGGAATGCGGCGGATGCCGCCGAATCGATCATTCGAGATGAAAAAAGTCGTAGTCTTTACCGGAGCCGGCGTGAGTGCCGACAGCGGACTGTCCACCTTCCGCGATGCCGACGGATTGTGGGCCGATTACCGGATCGAGGATGTCTGTACGCCCGAGGCGCTGGCGCGCAATCGCCGGCTGGTAATCGAATTTTACAACAAACGCCGCCGCGAGATGCTGGCGGCCCGTCCCAATGCGGCTCATTTGGCCATCGCGGGATTGGAGGCGGATTTCGACGTCGAGGTCATCACCCAGAATGTAGACGACCTGCACGAACGCGCCGGTTCGACCCGTGTGACGCATCTGCACGGCGAACTGCGGAAACTCCGCTCCTCGCGCGATCCCGCGTTGATCGTTCCGATCGAAGGGTGGGAACAGCCGTTGGATGCCACGGCCCCCGACGGGGTGCTGCTGCGTCCGCATATCGTCTTTTTCGGTGAGGCGGTTCCCCAGTTCGACCATGCGGCGCGGATTGCGGCGGCGGCCGACGTGTTGATCGTCGTCGGAACGTCGCTGGCGGTCTATCCGGCGGCTTCGCTGGTGCATTACGTCCGTCCCGGGGTGCCGATCTATCTGGTCGACCCCGGCGCTCCCGACGTGCGGACGATCCGTAATCCGCTGACGCATCTGCGCGAGCGGGCGGCCGTCGGGATGCCCGAACTGGCCGAACGGTTGCGCAGGGAGTCGCAGCCGGAATAAAAAGAAAGGAGCGTGGATTTCGAAATCCACGCTCCTCTCTTTTCGGGGCGTTCCCTTAGCCGAGGAACGACAGCAGGATACCTGCGGCGACGGCCGAACCGACCACGCCGGCCACGTTGGGACCCATGGCGTGCATCAGCAGGTAGTTGCCCGGATTTTCGCGCTGTCCTTCGATCTGCGACACGCGGGCGGCCATCGGTACGGCCGACACACCGGCCGAACCGATCAGCGGGTTGATCTTGTTCTCCTCTTTGCTGAACAGGTTCATGAACTTGGCCAGCAGCACGCCGCCGGCGGTTCCCAGGCAGAAGGCGATGACGCCCAGCACGAGGATGCCCAGCGTGCGGAAATTCAGGAACGCTTCGGCGGTCGCCGTGGCGCCGACGGTCAGGCCGAGGAAGATCACCACGATGTTCATCAGTTCGTTCTGCACCGTTTTGCTCAGGCGATCCACCACGCCGCACTCCTTCATCAGGTTACCCAGCATCAGACAGCCCACGAGCGGCATTGCGCTCGGCAGCAGCAGGGCGATGACGACCGAGATGATGATCGGGAAGAGGATACGCTCGGTTTTCGATACCGGACGCAGCGTGCGCATACGGATCGCACGTTCGTGCTTGTTGGTGAGCAGTCGCATGATGGGCGGCTGGATGACCGGCACGAGCGCCATGTAGGAGTAGGCGGCTACGGCGATCGGGCCCAGCAGTTCGGGGGCCAGCATCGAGGTGAGGTAGATGGCCGTGGGACCGTCCGCACCGCCGATGATGCCGATCGAACCGCTCTGTTCGGGCGAGAATCCGATCGCATAGGCGCCGAGGAACGTCACGAAGATGCCGATTTGCGCCGCAGCGCCCAGCAGGAAACTCTTGGGATTGGCGATCAGCGGACCGAAATCGGTCATGGCGCCTACGCCCAGAAAGATCAGGCAGGGGTAGATGCCCAGCTTGACGCCCAGGTAAAGGTAGTCCAGCAAGCCCGCCTTCGCGACGAAGATGTCCCAATGGACATGCCCTCCGGCGAAGAGCTCGGTGTGGTAGAGATTGGCGCCGGGCAGGTTCGTCAGCAGCATGCCGAATGCGATGGTCAGCAGCAGCAGCGGCTCGAACTTATGCCGGATAGCCAGATAGAGCAGGAAGAAGGCGATGCCGATCATCACGATGTTTCCCCAACCCATGGCGCTGAAAAAACCGGCCAGACCGGTCGATTCGCCGAATCGGATCAGGCTCTCCCCGACGAAGTCGGAACTTGAACTCAGCAGTGTCCACATAAGCCTACTCGATGAGAATCAGGTTATCGCCCTCCATGACCGTAGCGCCCTGCTGGACGAAGATCTGCTTGACGACGCCGGCGCGGTCGGCGTCGATGTTGTTCTCCATTTTCATGGCTTCGAGGATCACGAGCGTCTGACCGGTCGCGATCGTATCGCCGACCTTGACGTTGATCGAGAGCACGGTACCCGGCAGAGGACACTTGATCGTGTAACCCGTCGAGGGGGCTACCGGCGCAATACGGGGAGCGGGAGCCGCCGTAGCGGGGGTGATTTTCGCGCTGTCGGCTTCGCGGGGGGCGGGAGCTACCTGAGGACGTTTCGTCGCGGCTCCTTTGGCGCCTGCGATCTCGACCTCGTAGGCCGTGCCGTTGACCACCACGTGTGCCAGGGTCGAGGATTCGTTTACGTCGTCGATGCGCACGTCGTAATTATGTCCGTTGATTTTCAATGCGTAATCTTTCATTGTTCCAATACTTATTTTTTGTCGGGCATCTGGGTTAGCCCATGAATTTTCGAGTTCCAGGGCGAATAAGCGCGCTTGATACTCATGATCGTCAGCACATCCGACTCACGGTCGTGCCGATCGCTGTTGAAGATTTTGAGTGCGGTGGCGATGGCTGCGATCTCCTCTTCGTGCAGTTGGCCCTGCTCGACGGGTTTGCCGCTCTGAGTCGCGGCCGCGGCCGCCTTGCGGCGGCTGACGAAGATCATTCCGAAAAGTTTCATGATCCACACCAGCAGCACGAGAATGCCGAATACCAGACAGATGCTGATGAGCGTCGTCCACAGCATCTCGGGCCATCCCCAATCGATTGCTGATAATATTGTCATAGCGTGCAATTGTTAGAGGGGAATATTCGAGTGTTTCTTCGGCGGATTCTGCAAACGCTTGGTCGAAAGCGCTTGCAGAGCGCGGATGATCCGGAAGCGGGTGTTGCGCGGTTCGATCACGTCGTCGATGTAACCGTAGCGTGCGGCGTTGTAGGGGTTCGAGAACTTGTCGTTGTACTCCTGCTCCTTCTCGGCCACGAACTTGGCGCGCTCTTCGGGATTCTCGATCGCGGCCACCTCCTTGGCGTGAAGCACGCCCACGGCTCCGCTGGCGCCCATTACGGCGATTTCGGCCGTCGGCCATGCGTAGTTGATGTCGCCGCGGATGTGCTTCGACGACATGACGATGTAGGCGCCGCCGTAGGCCTTGCGCAGCGTGACGGTGATCTTCGGCACCGTCGCTTCGCAGTAGGCGAAGAGCAGCTTCGCGCCGTGGGTGATGACGCCGCCGTACTCCTGCGTCGTGCCCGGCAGGAAGCCCGGAACGTCTACCAGCGTGACCAGCGGAATGTTGAAGGCATCGCAGAAACGCACGAACCGCGCCGCCTTGCGGCTGGCGTTGATGTCCAGCACGCCGGCCATGAACTTCGGCTGGTTGGCGATGATGCCCACCGACTGGCCGTTGAAACGGGCGAAGCAGGTGATGACGTTCTTCGCGTAGCTCGCCGCCGATTCGAGGTATTCGCCGTTGTCGACGATGGCCTTGATGACCTCGGCCATGTCGTAGGGCTTGTTGGCGTTGTCGGGGATGATCTCGTTGAGCGAGTCTTCCAGGCGGTCGATGCGGTCGGTGCAGACGGCCAGCGGAGCATCCTCCATGTTGTTCTGCGGCATGTAGGAGAGCAGTTTCTTGATCATTTCGATGCCCTCCTCCTCGGTGTCGACGGCGAACTGCGCCACGCCCGACTTGGTCGTGTGCATCATGGCGCCGCCCAACTGCTCCTGCGTAACGTCTTCGCCGGTGACGGTCTTGACGACCTTCGGGCCGGTGAGGAACATGTTCGAGGTCTCCTTCTTCATGATGATGAAGTCGGTCAGTGCCGGCGAATAGACCGCACCGCCCGCGCAGGGGCCGAAGATGGCCGAAATCTGAGGAATGACGCCCGATGCCATCACGTTGCGCTGGAAGATGTTGGCATAGCCGGCCAGCGCGTTGATTCCCTCCTGGATTCGGGCGCCGCCCGAATCGTTCAGGCCGATGCAGGGCGCGCCGTTGCGCATGGCCATGTCCATGACCTTGCAGATCTTGTCCGACATCGACAGCGACAGCGAACCGGCCGTCACCGTGAAGTCCTGTGCGAAGACGTAGACCAGACGGCCGCCGATCGTGCCGTAGCCCGTCACCACGCCGTCGCCGAAGGTATGGCTCTTGTCCATGCCGAAGTCGTAGCAGCGGTGCGTGACGAACATGTCGAACTCTTCGAACGATCCCTCGTCAAGCAACATCTGGATACGCTCGCGGGCCGTGTACTTGCCCTTGCCGTGCTGTGCGTCGATCCGTTTCTGACCGCCGCCCATGCGGGCTTTCTCGCGGTTTTCGATGAGCGTGTTTATCTTGTTCTGAATTTCACTCATGATTGTCGTATGATTTGATTAGTTGTTCTTGTCCTCGCAAAGTTCGGTCAGGATGCCCTGCGTCGATTTCGGGTGCAGGAACGCGATGGTCATGCCTTCGGCGCCCTTGCGCGGGGTCTTGTCGATCAGGCGGATGCCCTTGGCTTCGGCGTCGGCCAGCTGCTCCTCGATGTTCTTGACGGCGAGTGCCATGTGGTGGATGCCGATGCCGCGCTTCTCGATGAACCCTGCGATCGTCGAATCCTCCGACGTCGGTTCGAGCAGTTCGATCTTGGTCTGGCCCAGTTTGAAGAAGGCCGTGCGCACCTTCTGGTCGGGCACTTCCTCGATCGCGTAACATTTCAGGCCCAGTACGTTCTCCCAGTAGGGAATCGCTTCATCGAGGCTCTTTACTGCAATGCCAAGATGCTCAATGTGAGATACTTCCATAACAAATAATTTTATTTAGGTTGTTAGAATTTGAAATCTTGCCCGCGTCCGTTTTTGACGCACACAAAAGTAATCCTAATATTTTAAAAAACATAATTATTTGAACGAAATATCTTCGAAAAATCTTACATGAACGGCCTTTACCGCTATTCGGGACGGCCTTTTCCTCTGTCGGAACCCGCTTTGGCCCGTACCGCTTCGCTGCCGTAGACAGACTTCGGGCCGAAAACCCCGTGAAAAATTAGCGCGAAAGGCAAAAAATCGTTATCTTCGCTGCAAAACAACGGCTATGAAACGTATTTTCCTCGCATTGTTTCTGCTGTCGTGGACGCTGGGCGCCGCATCGCAGAATGTCGCACTGGGTGAAAAGACGCCCGATTTGAAAGTCAAATCGTGGCTGGACGATCGTATGCCTGTACCGGGGAGGACTTTTTTGCTCGTCTTTTTCCACTCCACGAGCCGGCCGGCTGTCGAATCGCTCGCGCATTTGCAGGAGTTGGGGCGGAAGTTCGGCGATCGGGTCAACGTCGTGGTCGTCGTCAGGGAGAGTCCGGAGGCCGTCGGCGGGATCGTCCGCCCGTATGCCGAGGGCAATCTGACGGTGGCTTTCGACGACAGCGGCCGCAGTTTCGCCGCCTACGACGTCCAATACCTGCCTTTCGGGGTGCTGGTTTCGGCCAAAGGCCGTGCGCTGTGGATGGGAAATCCGCGTCAACTGACCGAAGCGATACTTGATTCAAACCTTTAAAATAACATGAGTTTCACGAAAATAGATCACTACGAAAAAGAGTATGTCGACCATCATCACGATTCGGCTCTTTCCGTAACGGAAGGCGTCGCCGATCAGCCGATCGTCAACCCGTATTTCGTTCGTAAGAAGAAACACCGTCTCTCGACCGAGGAGTATGTGAAGGGCATTCTGGAGGGTAACATTACTACGCTGTCGCAGGCCATCACGCTCATCGAAAGCAGCAACCCCGATCATTATGCGCAGGCGCAGGAGATCATCGAACGCTGCCTGCCCCATGCCGGCCGATCGGTGCGCATCGGCATCACCGGCGTGCCGGGCGCGGGTAAGTCGACCTTCATCGAGGCGATCGGCAACATGGTCACCTCGCTGCGCCACAAGCTGGCCGTGCTGGCTATCGATCCCAGTTCGGAACGCAGCGGCGGTTCGATCCTGGGTGATAAGACGCGTATGGAGAGCATCTCGGCCAATCCCGACGTCTTCATCCGTCCTTCGCCGTCGGCCGGTTCGCTGGGCGGCGTGGCACGCAAGACGCGCGAGACGATCGTGTTGTGCGAGGCGGCGGGCTTCGACGTGATCTTCATCGAGACGGTGGGCGTGGGCCAGTCGGAAACGGCCGTGCATTCGATGGTCGATCTGTTCATGCTGTTGCAGATTTCGGGCGCCGGCGACGAGTTGCAGGGCATCAAGCGCGGGATCATGGAGATGGCCGACCTCATGGTGATTACCAAAGCCGACGGCGAGAATATCCACAAGGCCGAGCTGGCGAAGACGCAGTTCGAGAGTGCGTTGCGGCTCTTCCCGCTTCCCGAGTCGGAGTGGCACCCCCGAGTCTATACCTGTTCGGCCGTTTCGGGTGCGGGACTCGAAGAGGTGTGGAAGGGTGTCGAGGAGTTTCTGGACCATACGCAGGGCAACGGTTTTTTCCGGCACAACCGCAATCGGCAAAACAAGTACTGGATGTACGAGACGATCGACGAAACGCTGAAAAACAGTTTCTACCGTGACCCGCGCATCGAGGCCGAGATCTCCGTGCTCGAAGGACAGGTGCTCGACGACAAGATCAGTTCGTTCATCGCCGCCAAGCGGCTGCTCGACCTCTATTTCGGGGGAAAGGCGGAATGACGCACGGCTGCCGCAGCCGAAATGATCGCCGACGCATCCGCCCCGTTCAGGAGGCGGATGCGCTGTTTTCGGCCGTTCGAGGTGAGGGTATTTCCGGCCTGCGGCGGTTCCGTCCGTCGTGCGTAGCGGAGCTCCGGCGGAAGCCGCTGTGCGGTGTCTTTTGCAGAGCGCTTCCCGAAATTGCAGACCCGAAGCGGATAAATCCGTTTATTTTTAGACCGATGTTGTCGTTTTGGAAAATTATTACTAACTTTGCGCACCCGTAAAAGCGGGAATTGGATCAATTTAACAACAAGTATTAATTAAACGTAAACAAAGTGGATTCATTAAGCTACAAAACAATCTCGGCGAATGCAGCTACCGTCACCAAGGAGTGGGTGGTGATAGATGCGACGAACGAGGTGTTGGGACGTCTTGCTTCGCAGATCGCCAAGATCCTCCGCGGCAAGAACAAGCCCGGCTACACGCCCCACGTCGATTGCGGTGACTACGTCATCGTCGTCAATGCGGAGAAAGTGAAGCTCACGGGCGACAAACTGACCGAAAAGGTCTATGTACGACACACGGGTTATCCCGGCGGCCAGCGTTTCGCGACCGCTCAGGACTACCTGAAGAAGAAGCCTGAGTTCGTGATCGAAGAGGCCGTTCGCGGTATGCTTCCCAAAACCCGTCTGGGCGAGGCTATCTTCAAGAACCTCAAGGTGTATGCCGGTGCGGAGCATCCCCATGCCGCGCAGAACCCCAAAGCAATTAAGTTGAACGAGATTAAGTAAGAAGAGTATGGAAATTGTAAACACCGTAGGCCGACGTAAAGCCGCTGTCGCCCGCGTTTTCGTAAAGCCGGGCAAAGGTCAGATTACAATCAACCGTAAGGCGCTCGAAACATACTTCCCGCTCGATATCCTGCAATTTCAGGTGAAGCAGCCCCTGCTGGCCACCAACACCGTCGAAAACTACGACATCGTCATCAACCTCGATGGCGGCGGGATCAAGGGACAGGCCGAGGCCGCTCGTCTGGGTATCGCACGCGCATTGTGCGAGATCGACGCGGAGATGCGTCCGGTACTGAAAAAGGCCGGATTCCTCACCCGCGACCCGCGTGAGGTTGAGCGTAAGAAGCCGGGACAGCCGGGCGCACGTCGCAAGTTCCAGTTCAGTAAGCGTTAATCCTTACCGGACGGATTTTCGGCATGCACGACGCGGGTTCCAAATCCGCAAGACCACATAATTATTATATATATGTCTACTTGCAGATTGCCCCGTCGCGGAAAACTTCGCGGATTGGCTTGTGCCACTACCGGGGAGTTGATACAAAGAGAATTAAAATTAAAAAAGACGAATTGAAATGTCACGTACAGATTTTAATACATTGTTGGAGGCCGGCGCACACTTCGGTCACCTGAAGCGTAAGTGGAACCCCAAAATGGCTCCCTACATCTTCATGGAGAAGAACGGCATTCACATCATCGACCTGCACAAGACCGTGATCAAGATCGATGAGGCCGCTGCGGCTATCAAGCAGATCGCCAAGAGCGGTCGCCGCGTGCTGTTCGTAGCCACCAAGAAACAAGCCAAGGATATTGTTGCCGAAAAGGTGGCGGCTATCGGTATGCCCTACGTTACCGAACGTTGGGCAGGCGGTATGCTTACCAATTTCCCCACGATACGCAAAGCCGTCAAGAAGATGGCGACCATCGACAAGATGACCGCCGACGGCACATTCAACAATTTCTCCAAGCGCGAGAAGCTTCAGATCGAGCGTCAGCGTGCGAAATTGGAGAAGAACCTCGGTTCCATCGCCGACCTGACCCGTCTTCCGGCGGCCCTGTTCGTGGTCGACGTGATGAAGGAGTCCAATGCGGTCAAAGAGGCTAAACGATTGAATATCCCCGTATTTGCAATAGTAGATACTTGTTGTGATCCAACCGACATCGATTACGTTATTCCTGCAAATGACGATGCGTCGAATTCAATCGCCGTGATTCTGACCGCCATCTGCGCCGCTGTGGCCGAGGGTACGGAGGAGCGCCGTCTCGAAAAGGAGAAGGAGGCTCAGGAGGGTATCGTCTCCGAAGAGGAGGGCGCACCCAAGAAGGAGGGCAAACCCCGCATCAAGAAGGCCGTCAAGGCTACGATCGACGCCGAAGAGGCTGCCGTAGCAGAGGTCGTGGCTGCCACCGAGCAGGCTGCAACCGCTGCTGCCGAGGTCGTCGAAGCAGCGGCCGAGAAGGTCGAGGCTGCCGCTGAGGCGCAGGCCGAGTAATGCCCGATGAATACAGTAACCACACTTTATTAAAGAAAGGATAATTATGGAAATCAAAGCTGCTGATGTAATGAAGCTCCGCAAGATGACCGGTGCCGGCATGATGGATTGCAAGAATGCACTCATGGAGGCCGAAGGCGATTTTGCGCGCGCTCAGGACATCATCCGTGAGAAGGGTAAGCTGGTCGTTGCCAAACGTGCCGAGCGCAACGCTTCGGAGGGTGTCGTCGTAACGCGCATCGTGGGCACGAAAGCCTACATGCTGTGTCTCGCCTGCGAGACCGACTTCGTTGCTCAGAACGCCGAGTTCGCTGCTTCGGCCAATGCGATGATCGACATCGCCGTTGCCGCCGATGCTGCCGACAAGGATACGCTGATGGCCGTGAAGAACGCAGAGGGACGCACCGTCGAAGAGATGGTGACCGAGAAATCGGGACAGACCGGCGAGAAGGTCGAAATGGCCTATTACGCCCGTATCGAGGCTCCCTATTGCCACTCATACGTTCACTTCAACAAGAAGCTGGGTACGATTCTGGGCTTCAACAAGGTCGTTCCGGAGGAGGTGGCCCATGCGGTAGCCATGCAGGCTACGGCGATGGCTCCCATCGCGATCGACGTAGCCGATTGCCCGGCCGACGTAGTCGCACATGAGCGCCAGATCGCCATCGAGGCGATGAAGCAGGATCCGAAGAACGCAGGTAAGCCCGAGGCCATTCTCGAAAAGATCGCCGAAGGCAAGATGCGCAAGTTCTTCGAGGAGAACACACTGCTGAATCAGGAGTTGGTCGGTGAAAAGAAGACCATCGCCCAGTATATCCACGAAGCGGACAAGGAGGCTACCGTTGTCGCTTATAAGCGCTTCGCGCTCGAATCGTAAACGATTCTTTTTCCGAGAATGACGGCCGATCCAATTTGGATCGGCCGTTTTCGTGTATCCGGTGCGGCGGCAGCGGCGGTATTGGTCTACACACACATGGTGTTACGGCCTTTTATACGGTGCGGGTATTGTTTTCCGAATCGACCGGGGCGGGGTCGCGGGATTCTTTCAGTGTTATCGGTCGGGGAGAGTGGCCGTTGCGGTACTTCTGTGCTTTCGTTCTGTACGGGGAGATAACAATCTTCCGCTTGGATAGGCTGCACCTCGGCAGATCTCAAATAAATTTGGATCTGCCCTCGGCTTGCACACTTTGCGGAGGACAAGCCTCCGCTTAGATAGGCTGCGCCTCGGCAAAATGCAAACGAGTTTGTTTTTGCCCTCGGCTTGCACTATCTTTGTCGAACCGAGAACCGTTTGTATCACTTCGGTTCGTAAGAATCGGATCGAGACCGAATTATGAAACGAATCGTACTTATCGGGGCCTTTGCCGTATCGTCCTTGTTGCCTCTCGGGGCGCAAAACGACGGCGGGATCAGCGACGGGATGTTGCAGCGGATACGTGCCTCCTACGAGGATACGCCTGCCGACCGCGCGCTGCGCAATGCGATCTGCAACAACGATATTCGCAAGCTGGTCCTCAACCAGCCGAATCAGGGCGAAATCGACACCTATTTCTCGCATCGGGTACCGTCGAAAGGCGTCACCGACCAGCAGCAGTCGGGCCGTTGCTGGCTCTTCTCTGGTCTGAACGTGTTGCGCGCCCGCATGATTGCGCGCTACGGGCTGGGGGCCTTCGAGTTTTCGCAGAACTACTGTTTTTTCTGGGATCAGCTGGAGAAGGCGAACCTCTTCCTGCAAGGGGTTATCGACACCCGCGACGCACCGCGCGAGGATCGGACGGTCGAGTGGCTGTTCAAGAACCCGCTCAGCGACGGCGGCCAGTTTACCGGGGTTGCGGATATCGTGGGCAAGTACGGGCTGGTGCCTAAGGAGGCGATGCCCGAAACGTACAGCAGCGAGCACACCGCCCAGATGGTCTCCTTGCTGAAACTCAAATTGCGCGAATACGGGCTTTCGTTGCGTGAAGCCGCCCGCGACGGTGCGGAGAAGGCCGAACTCGAAAGCCGCAAGACGGAGATGCTGGGGGTGATCTACCGGATGCTCGTGCTCAATCTGGGCGAGCCGCCCGTGCGCTTCACGTGGACGCGGCGCGATGCCGAGGGGCGTCCGGTCGATACGCGCGAATACACGCCGAGGTCGTTTTTCGAAACCTATGTCGCCGACGATCTCACGGGCAACTATGTCATGCTGATGAACGATCCCACGCGCGACTATTACAAGTGCTATGAAATCGACTATGACCGTCATGTCTACGACGGCCGCAACTGGACCTATGTGAATCTGCCGATCGAGGAGATCAAGCGGATGGCCGTTGCGTCGATTCGCGACAGCACGATGATGTATTTCTCGTGCGACGTAGGCAAGTTCCTCGACTCGGGGCGCGGCCTGCTCGACGTGGATAATTTCGACTACGAATCGCTCATGGGCACCACCTTCGGCATGGACAAACGCCGTCGCGTGGAGAGTTTCGCCAGCGGATCGAGCCATGCCATGACGCTTGTGGCCGTCGACCTCAATGCCGACGGGCGGCCGAAGAAGTGGATGGTGGAGAACAGCTGGGGGCCGTCGAGCGGTTACAAAGGGCATCTGATCATGACCGACCGCTGGTTCGATGAATATATGTTCCGCCTGGTGGTCGAGCGAAAATACGTGTCGCAGCGCGTGCTCGACGTCCTGAAACAGAAGCCTGTCCGTCTGCCGGCGTGGGATCCGATGTTCGCCGACGAAGAGTAAGAGAGAAGCGGGGCCGACAATCGGTTCCGCTTTTTATTTGCGGCAGATGCGGCGCAGGATCGCCAGCGGATAGCGGCGCAGCGGGCGGAGGCGCATCCACCGCTCGGCCAGCCAGAGGTGCAGCCGTCCGCAGTCGACGATGCCGTAGATTCGCTCGCGGGGTATCGTCTCGGTTCCTACGGTGTTGCCGTCGCCCAGCAGGGTCACGCGCTCGTCGCCGACCGTGAGGATGCGGTGGACGACGAAATGGCCGTTGTCGGTTTCGCCCAGCACCACGTGTCCGCGCCGCAGATCGCCTTCGCGCAGGGGGCGAAGCGTGATGCGGCTGCCGCTTCGGAAGAAGGGCAGCATACTCTGGCCCAATACGCGGACGACGACTTCGCGTCCCGCGAGCAGCTGGTCGCGGGTTTCCGCAAAGAGCATACGGTTGGGAACGGTGCGTTTCATCGGTCGGCGATCGTCGTTTCGAACGAGAGCCGTGCGGCGTCGGCGTCGGGCAGGCACTCCAACTGGTAGACCGGCACGCGGGCGATCAGTTGCGAGAGCGTGTCGCAGATGTTGTCCTGCAATTGTGCGTCGTAGGCGAATGCCGGCGGGCACGAGGGGAGCAGCGCGCCGATCGCCCGGACGACCGGCAGTCGGGCGATCCGGTTGTGCGGAGCCTGGGCCAATCGCACGAATGCGGCGATGGGGTAGCTCTCGTTGCGGTAACAGGGTGTTTTCCCGCTCCACGGCGACCCGAAGACGGTCGGCACGCCTTCGACGACGCGCACGATCGGCGAGTCGTCGTTGAGCAGTTGCGCACCGGAAATGTGCTCTCTCCACAGGCGCGTATGGGTGCTCTTCCCGGTTCCCGACTCACCCAGGAAGAGAACGGCGCGGCCCGAGTGGACGATTACCGACGAGTGGATGGCGATGCTGTGCGGGTTGTGGGCGATGCCGAAGCTCATCCACAGTCCGAATCGCAGCAGCGAGGGGTCGGGGCGGCCGTCGGCTGCGACGTTGCTCCGCACGAGCGGGTCGCCGTCGGCCTTGGCGAAGAGCACCGGTCGTTGCCCGGATGCGGTCATGTAGAAGAGCCGGCCGCCGTCGTAACGCCCGAAGTGGCAGTCGGCGACCGCCTCGTCGAAATCGAATCGGTCGAGTTCGCGGTAGCCGGCGAAGTCGTCGAGCGTCAGCGGTTCTGCCGGCGACAGCCTTATAAGCGGCTCGGTTGCCGCGCCGCAGGTCGTTTCGAAGGGCTTGAATCCGTTCAGCCCGCCTTCGCGCACGAGGTCGAGGTGTTCGCTGCGGATCAGGTCTTGTGCTACGAGATAGTCCATATCTATGCTGTTTTTTCTCCCAGGGTGATGATGCGGTCGCAGTAGTCCAACGAGCTTTCGCGGTGGGCGACGACGATGATCGTCAACTCGCGGTTGGCCTTCGACAACTCCTTGATAGCGCGGTTGATCCGCTCCTCGGTGCGGTTGTCGAGCGCCGAGGTCGCTTCGTCGAAAAAGAGGATATCGGCCTGCTTGTAGAGTGCGCGGGCGATGCCGAGCCGCTGGCGTTGCCCGCCCGAGAGCCGGCAGCCGCATTCGCCGATCGGGGTCTCCATTCCCTGCGGCAGCGTGTCGATGAACTCTTTGAGTTTGGCCGTTTCCAATGCCTGCGCCGCACGTCGGCGGTCGATCCGGTCGGGGTCGCAGCCCAGCGCCACGTTCTGCATGAAGGAGCTGTCGGCGATGAAGACGCTCTGCGAAACGTATCCGATGGTGTTCTGCCACTTGCGGAGATTCGTTTCGTCGAGCGGCCGGCCGTCGATGGTGATGCGGCCCGCCGTGGGGTGGTAGAAGCCCAGCAGGATGTTGAACAGCGTCGTCTTTCCCACGCCCGACGCACCCCGTATGCCGATGCGCTCGCCTTTGCGGATCGTGAGTGACAGATCATGCAGTATGTCGCGGTCGGGTGCGTCGTCGAAGTGGAACGAAAGCCCTTCGATGCGGATTTCCCGCTCGAACGGCATCCGTTCCTGTGTCGTGTCGATCCCTGCGGGCGTATCGTAGAGCCGTGCATCGCGCAGCACGTCGATCGTGTAACGGTTGTAACGCAGCGACGTCCATGCCCCCATGATGCTGCGCACCGAGGGCATGATGCGCAATGCAGCGACGGCGAAGATGCCGAACAGCAGTTTCATTTGCGTGTTGTCCGTCCCGGCGCAGAACGCCACGAGGACGGCCATGCCGACGGCCAGTCCCACTTCGGTGAACATCGGGGGAAGCGCGGCGATCGTGGCGTTGCGTTGCCGCACGCGGATGATTTCATCCATCGAGCGGTCGAAGTCGCTCAGCATCGCGGGATAGGCGCCCGCGATTTCCAGGTCGGCATAGCCGCGGAAGGTCTCGATCACGGTGCGCGACTTGCGCCGCTGCGCACGGTTCTCCTCCTCGCCGTAGCGGTTCAGGCGTTGCCGTACCAGGCAGTAGTAGAGCGCTACGGAAGGTACGAAGATCGCGAGCGTCAGCAGCGCTACGAGCGGATTGTAAATCGCCAGCGACCCGAATAGCAGGGCGAAGAGCACCGCTTCGCTGGTCATGGCAGCCACGGGCATCAGCACGCCCGTGACGAAGGTGAGGCACACGACATTGACGTTGCGCGCCAAAACCGCCGAATTGGAGCTTTTGATGAATCCCAACCCCCGGTTGCGGTAGTCGACGTAAAGCCGGCGCGAAAGTTCCCGATAGAGGTCGTAGATGAAGTTACGCTCGATTTTGTACAGGGCCAGATTGGCGAGGCTTTTGAACAGGATCACCGCCACGACACAGGCGCATACCGTGAGGATGAACGTGCGGTCGCTCGTGAATCCGCCGAAGTCGTAGAGCGCCGCCAGCCACCGGTTGGAGCGGATGCCTTCCGTGTCGAGGATGATGACGAGCACGGGAATCAGCACGGCCAGCCCCGCGAAGTTGAGCAATGCGCGCGTGAAGACGCTGAGCGTCACCCCTAAACTTCTCCGGCGGAACCGGTGCGGAATGATATCGAGAAACGGCGGTTTCATCGGATACAAAGATAGTGCAAGCCGAGTGCAAAAGCAAACGGAGTTTGCGATTTTGCCGAGGCGCCGCCTATCTAAGCGGGGCTTCCTATATTCAGTATTCTTCGACCTTTACGATCCGTTCCATGCGCACGTACCACAGATAGCCTTCCACCTGCGTGTATCCGATTTCGCGCAGCAGTTCGATGTATTCGCCGAGCTGCCGCCGGTGGTCGGGGTTTTCGCGGAGTCCGAACTTGTAGTCGACCACTACGGCGCGCCCCTCTTTCACCATTACGCGGTCGGGCCGCCGGATCGTCCGCTCGGCGGTCTGCTCACGGCGTGTCCGCCGGATGCGGGTGTGGTGGGGGACGATGATCTCGTTCTCGTTGCGCACGATGTTCCATCCGCTGTCGAACCATCCGGCGACGAGCGGATCGTCGAACTGGCGACCGATCGCGCCTGCCAGCGCTTCGGCATCGGTGGGCGACAGTGCGGCGTCGGCGACCGCACGGCGGATGTTGTCGTCGATCTCCTCGCGCGTGGTTGCATTCTCAAAGGCGCGGTGCATCAGAATGCCGAGATTGCGCGGGGCGAGTTCCACCTCCTCGCCCTGCTCGAAATAACGGTCCGACGGGAGCCGCAGCCGCAGGTCGGGGACGGTCGTAGGGTAGTCGTCCAGAACGACGTGCAGCGGTCGTTCCGCCGACTGCTCTTCCTCGGGTTCGGGTGCGGCCGCGACGCCGAACTCGAAGGTCTCGCCCGCCTCGCCGGCCGTATAACGGCCCGTCGTGCTGCCGAGCCGTGCGACGTCGCCGTCGTGTCCGAGACTTTGCAGCAGCAGCGACCCGACGTTGGCGCCCCGCTGCGACTGCGGGATGAAGATGCAGAGCACCTCGACGGCGCGCGTCAGCGCCACGTAGAGCAGGTTGATATTGTCGACGTGCGTGTAGACCAACTCGCGGTAGTAGGCTTCCGAAAAGAGCGATTCGCCCATCGTCCGCTTGTAGCGCACCGGAAATTCGCCGAGCGCCGCCAGCGGCGCGGTCTCCGCCTGTTCGGTGCGCGGTGCGGCCCATACGACATTGTTGGCGCCGCCGCCCGTCTTGGGGTCGAGCGGCCAGTTGCAGTAGGGGATCAGCACCACCTTCTTTTCGAGTCCTTTGGCCTTGTGGACGGTCATGATCTCGATCGTCGATTCGCTCTCGTCGACGCTGAGCGAGCGTGCGGCCCCCTGCTCTTCCCACCAGTCGAGGAAGAGCGGAATGTCGGCCACGCGCCCCGTCGAGAAGCCGATGATCTGTTCGTGAATGGCTTGCAGATAGGCCGTTTCGCCGCTCCGGCGGTCGAGCCCGTAGCGCATGACCAGTTTCTCGAAAGCCTCTTCGGGCGACAGCAGGCGGATCGTGCGCAGGAAATCGGCCTCCTCCGGCGGCAGCTGCGCGTCGAACGCCCGTCCCAGGTAGCGGTTGTAGACGGCTTTGCGAACCGAATCCTGCTGTTCGACCGCCAGGCGGAGTGCCGCCGCGACGAAGCCGCTCACGGGAGCACGGCCGATGACGAGCGCCTCCTGCGTCATGATGTCGAACCGGTAGCGCGGATCGTCGTTGCGCCGTTTGAAATCGAGCAACTGTTCGGCCACGCGTGCGCCGTCGTTGCGTCCTCGCACGAGAACGACGATCTCCTTGGGACGGAACCCTCGGTCGATCGTCTCCTTGATCCGTTCGATCAGCGGCGGATCCCCGGCGAAGGTCTCGATGCGGACGTACCCTTCGTTGCGGCTCTGTTTGCAGGGGCGCTGTGTGTGCGACGCGTAGGCTTCGGCGAGCGTACGTCCCAGTTGCGCGGCGAGCGGTTGGGCGATGGCGCCTTTCGCGACACCTTCGTCGAGCGTACCGCACAGGGCCGCGCTGTCGATCTCCACGACTCGGTCGATTAGCAGGTTGTTGAAATTGACGATGCCGCGCAGGCTGCGCCAGTTCTCTTCGAGCGGCTTCACCTCGACGTTGTCCGCCCCCAACGCCTCGACGGCGCCGCTGTGGAGAATCTTCCAGTCGCCGCCCCGCCAGCGGTAGATCGACTGTTTGATGTCGCCTACCAGGAGCACCGACGTCTGCTCGCTCTGCGCCATGGCGTTGTGCAGCAGCGGCAGGAAGTTCTGCCACTCCTTGACCGAGGTGTCTTGGAACTCGTCGATCATGAAGCGCTCGAAGCGGTTGCCGACTTTTTCGTAGATGAACGGCGCGTCGTTGCGGCCGATGAATTTCGAGAGGATCTGCTTGGTTTCGGAGAGGAACAGCACGTTCTGCTCGTCGCACAACTCGCGCACCTTGGCGTAGAGATCGGTCAGCAGTGCGAAACTGCGGTAATTTTCGCGCAGCAGTTCCGCCGTGTTCCACAGCCGGACGTGTTCGTCGTAGAATGCGCACAACTCCGCGAGCAGGGGTTGCAGCAGTGCGGCGGCCGCGACTACCGCAGGCGATGCGGTTTTCGTGCACCAGCCGTCGGTCGACAGTGCGCAGGTGCGTACCGTCTTCGTCGGCGGGACGATCTCGCCTGCGGCGACCTTGCGGAAGATTTGGGCGAAACTGTTGCGCCCGCCCTTGAAACTTTCGGGAGTGACGCCTGTCTGATTCATTCGTTCGACCGCCTGTTTACCAATTGCTTGGAAATGTTGTTTTGAAGCGGAGCTTCGGGTCGTGGCCTCGTTCACCAGCCGCACGAGCGTCTCCTTGTCGCCGGCTGCGGCCAGTGCGTCGCGGTTGCGCTCCTTGAACAACTCGTCGCCCAGCGCGAGGATGCCGTCGCGGATGTCCCACTTGGCGCCGTCGTCGATGCGCTCCTGTACGAAATCGGTCAGCCAGCGTTGCAGCTCCGGGTCGGAGGTGATCTGTTCGACGAGTGCGTCGGCGCTCTTGGTCAGTACCGATGCGGTCTCCAACTCGATGTTGTAGTTCAGGTCGATGCCCAGCTCCTTGATGAAGGCCCGCAGGATGCGTTGGAAAAAGCGGTCGATCGTGAGTACCGTAAAACGCGAATAGTTGTGCAGAATGCGCGTGCGGGCCGTGCGGGCGCGGCGGCGGATTTCGGTCTCGTCGAGCCCCGTCTCGCGCCGCAGCAGGCTCATGTATCCGCTCCGCTGCCCCGACGCCAGCGTGTTGATCTCCTTCAGGATGCGCGTCTTCATCTCCTCGGTCGCCTTGTTGGTGAAGGTGACCGCCAGAATCGCGCTGTAACTTTCGGGACGTTCGATGACGTCGTGCACGTATTTGTAGGCCAGTTGGTAGGTTTTGCCCGATCCGGCGCTGGCGTTCAGTATTTTCGCTCTCACATTCGTCGCGTGTTTTCTACCAAAGGTACGAATTTCCCCGCAAATCGACGCGGGAAACGGGAATTTTCGTACCTTTGACTTCGTCTTAGATACTCTGTCTCGGCATAATCAAGCTGGCGCTTGCTTCTGCGCTCGACTTTTCATATCTTTGACTTCGTCTTAGATACTTCTGTCTCGGCATAATCAAGCTGGCGCTTGCTTCTGCACTCGACTTTTCGTATCTTTGGCTTTACCTTGGTTCGGATGCTGTGCCTCGGCAAAATGCTGCCTGCGTTTGCTTCTGCGCTCGGTTTTCCGTATTTTTGAGAAATAAAACAGAGAGAATTATGAGAAAAATCGGAATTATCGCCCTCCTGCTTGTGACTGTTCAAAGCGTATCGGCGCAGGTCAGCATCTCCGCTTCGACTTCGAATGGTGCGGGCGGACAAACTGTCGTTCAAACCGATACGATCGCCGGGCAGCGGCTCTGGCCGGACTTTCACGCCGTGGAGGTCGAAGGCGCCATGAAGGTACGTTTCGAAACGGCGGATGCGGAGCATCCCGTGGGCATCAGTTATTATGCCAACGATTTCAAGGCGGGCAAATACGTGAGCAAGGTCGAAAACGGCGTATTGAAACTGCGGATGCAGCGGTCGAAAGAGGCCGATTCGTTGCAGGTGACGGTACGCTACAATACCCTCAGCGCCGTGAAGGTTTCCGGCGCTGCCGTTCATTTCGCCGGACTGTTGAAGACGAATCTGCTGGACGTGAAGGTTTCGGGCGGTGCCCGCTTCGAGACGACGCTCGATGCGGCGGATCTTCAACTTGAAGTTACGGGTCGCAGCAAGGTGACACTGAGAGGAAAAGTTCGCTATATGGATGCTGTCGTTTCGACGGCCGTCGTCGATGCTTCGCAGTTGCAGGCGATGGCCGTGACGGTCGATGCGTCGAACAAGGCCGAGGTGACGGTGCAGGCCACCGAGCGCGTGGTGATGAAGTCTACCACGGGCGCTGTGATCCGCTATGCGGGCAATCCGTCGATCGAACGTTCGCACACCTCCTCCATGCTGAGCGGTACGTTCGAGCGGTTGAATACCGATCCGAAATAGGGGCGAGCGGGCGATGCAGAGTTTTTTGCAGGAGGTTGCAGCCGATCTCTACCGGCGCTACGGAGAGGATGTTTCGTCGCTGCACATTCTCTTCCCGACCCGTCGTGCCCGCCATTTCTTCATCGACGCCCTTTCGCATCTGGCCGAACGGCCGATGTGGCAGCCCCGTTGGCTGACGATCGACGACCTGATGCAGGAGGTTTCGGGATTGCATTCGGGCGAACGCATCCGATTGATCGCCGAGTTGTACAAGGTCTATTCGGCCTGCCACGACGAACCTTTCGACAAGTTCTATTTCTGGGGCGAGATGCTGCTCAACGACTTCGACACGATCGACAAGTACCGCGTCGACGCCGATGCGCTGTTCCGCAATATCTACGAGTTGAAGGAGTTGGAGTCCGACGTCTCCTACCTGACCGCCGAACAGTTGGAGGTGATCCGCCAGTTCTGGGCCAATTTCACCGACGGAGCGACGCTTTCGGAGGAGAAACGCCGTTTCTTGGCTGTGTGGCGGACGCTGGGCGACGTCTACCACGGTTTCCGCGCACGGCTGCAACGTCAGGGGATCGCCTACGGCGGTATGATGCAGCGCGCCGCGGCCGAGCGGCTGCTGGCGGGCGATTTCGCTTTCGCCGAGCGGCGGCGCTATGTCGTGGCGGGATTCAATGCCCTTTCGGCCTGCGAGAAGGTGTTGTTCCGTTTTCTGCAACACAACGCCGAAACCGATTTCTATTGGGATTACGACGACTACTATCTGAAAAACACCGACCAGGAGGCGGGAATGTTCGTGCGTGAAAACCATGCGTCGTTTCCACCTGTGGTCGAGCTGTCGCATGATAATTTTCGAAAAGAGAAGGAGTTGACGGTCGTATCCACGCCTTCGAACGCCGTGCAGTGCAAATATGCAGGCCGGATCCTCGATGCGCTGCGCACCGGTGCCGACGGCCGGAAACGGCCGTTGGACAAGGAGACGGCCGTCGTGCTGACCGACGAAAACCTGTTGCTGCCGCTGCTCCATGCGTTGCCGGAGGAGGCCGGCGGCATCAACGTGACGATGGGATACCCGATCAAGACGACCCTTGCCTACGCCTTTCTGGAACGGCTCGTCGAGTTGCAGGCGCACCGGCGCGAAGGGCGGGAGGGGACGTCGTTCTATCATGTCGATGCGGCGGGTATCCTCGCGCATCCCTATGTTGCGCGGAGTGCGCCGCAAACGATTGAGCAACTGCGCCGGACGATGCTCGCCGACCGCCGTATCCGGATGACCGCCGACGAGCTGGGGCAGACGCCGCTGTTGAAGACGCTTTTCACTCCGGCAGCCGAGTGGCGGGAGTTGTCGGACTATCTGCTGCGGGCCGTGGCGGCCGTCGCCCGAGAGCCCTACGACGGCGACGACGCCCGGCAGCGGGTGGAGTTTCTGGCCGTCATTTCCGAGCAGTTGATTCGATTGCGCAATTCGCTCGAAGCTTGTGATATAGAAATAACTACCTCGATCTATACATCGCTTCTGCGGCGGCACCTGCAAACCGTGCGGATTCCCTTCGAGGGCGAGCCGCTCGAAGGGTTGCAGGTGATGGGAATTTTGGAGACCCGCAACCTCGATTTCCGCAACGTGGTGCTGCTCTCGATGAACGACGACAATTTCCCGGGCAACCGCGTGGCGCAGGCTTCGTTCATTCCCTACAACCTGCGGGCGGCTTTCGATCTGCCGACCCCAGCCCATCACGAAGGGGTCTACGCCTACTATTTTTACCGGCTCGTCCAACGGGCAGAACGTGTCTACATGCTTTATTGCGCCCATGCCGACGAGAAGACGACCGGCGAACAGAGCCATTACATCTACCAGCTCGATTTCGAAACCGGTTTCCGGTTGAAGCGCGTCGAGGTGGGGGTCGACGTCAATCTGGCGGAGAATCCGCCGATCGAAGTGGCGAAGGAGGGCGACGTCTGGGAGAAGCTCTCGCGTTTCGTCGACCCCGAATCGCCGGCGATGCTCTCTCCGACGGCCTTTTTCCGTTATGTCGCCTGTCCGCTGCGCTTCTATTTCTACTCCGTGGCGCGGTTGAAGGCCGACGACGATCTGACCGAGGAGGTCGACGCTCCGATGTTCGGAACGATTCTCCATGCCGCCGCGCAGCGGCTTTACGAGCGGATCGCGGGGGAGGAACATCCGGGCGGGACGCTGCGTGCGCTGGTCGGAAGCGGGGCGGTCGAACGGGCCGTCGCGGCGGCGATCAACAGCGAGTACCTGCAAAACGAGGCGGCCGACGTGAAGGAGTATCCGGGAAACCTGATGCTGGTACACGGCATCGTCTCCAAATACCTGCGTCACGGCGTCGTCGCCTACGATGCAGCGCACGACGGGTTTCGCGTCGAGGGGTTGGAGCGTCCCGTCGAAGACTCCTTCCCCTTCGTCTCGGCCGGCCGTGAACTGCGCGTCCGGTTCGGCGGCATCGCCGACCGGATCGATCGGCTGGACGACGGCCGCCTGCGGGTGGTGGACTACAAGACGGGCGAGTCGCAACTCGAATTCGCGGGCGTCGAAGCGCTTTTCAACGGCGAAGCCAAACAGCGGCAGTCCAATGTCTTGCAGACGTTGCTTTACGCGATGATGCTGACGCACTCCGAAGGTTGCGAGGCGGTGCCGGCGCTCTACTACGTGCGGCGGATGAACCGTCCCGATTACAGCCCCGAACTGGTGGATCGTTCCACGGGCGGCGTAGGGGAGGGCTATTCGGCCTATGCGGTCGATTTCGAGCGGCTGCTCGGCGAGAAACTCGCCGAACTGTTCGATCCCGCCGTGCCGTTCCGCGCGACCGACGATGCGGAGCACACGTGCCGTTATTGCGATTACAGGCAGATCTGCCGGAGATAATTACCCGATAAAGATTGAAAACGATGGGCGGAACGATCCGCTGCCGCCCCGTCCGCATGTCTGCGATTCTGTGTATTGCAGGGAATTGCCTGCGGCAGTGTGGTGCAGGAGAGGATATCTCTCCGACCGGTGCGGGCGAACCTTCCCGAAAAAGATGATTCTGCGGCTCAGAGCTTCACGACGAAATAGGCCGCTCCGCTGCGGCGTGCCGCTTCGATGCCGACGGCCGAATCCTCGAAGATGAGCGTTTCGTCGGGCGTCGCCCCTTCGATCTCCATCGCTTTGAGGAAGCAGCCCGGATCGGGTTTGCTCTGCGGTGCGTCGAGCGCCGAGATGATGCCGTCGACACCCGCTTCGAGGTGCAGGTGGCGCATCACGTTGTCGATGTTGGCACGCTGGCCCGTCGAGACGATCCACACGCGGCCGCCCTGTTTCCGGAATTGCTGACAGAACTCCCACAACGGACGGTTGAGTGCCACGAGGTCGAAGTAGCGGGGGTAGAGTTCGATCTTGCGCCGCCGCAGCCGGTCGATCTCCGCGGGATCGTCGATGCCGATCGACCGCAGGAATTCGGGGCAGCGCACCCCGAAGTGGCGGGCGGCGTACTCCTCTTCGGTCATTGCGTAGCCCACTTCGCGCAACGTTTCGACATAGGCGCGGGCATTGGCGCGGCGCGTATCGACGAGCGTACCGTCGAAATCCAAAAGAATCAATCGAATGCGAGACATGATCTCAAACGTTAGTCGAACGATTGCATACCGGAACGAGCGATGCGCATCATCCGCTGGTAATCGTCGGGTGAGAGCTCCATGAAAAAGTAGTGGATCGGATCGACGCGCATTCCGTTGCAGCGTACCTCGTAATGCAGATGCGGAGCCAGCGACAGTCCGGAGTTGCCCGACAAGGCGATGATGTCGCCCCGCCGCACCCGCTGTCCGCGTCGCACGCCGATGCGGCCCAGATGCGAATAGAGGGTTTCGTACCCGCCGCCGTGGTCGATGACGACCGTCTGGCCGGAGGTGCTGTTGCGCAGCGACACTTCCTTGACCGTCCCGTCGGCCGTAGCGAAGACGCGCGAACCTTCGGGAATGGCGTAGTCGACGCCCTGATGCGAGCGCAGCACCTTCTGGAACGGATTGATACGCATGCCGTAGGAGGTGGTGAGCAGCGTCAGCTGCTTGTTGATGATCGGCTGGATGGCCGGTATCCGGTTGCGGTAGGCGCAGCTGTCGATCGCCGCTGCCATGCGGTCGTAGGAGTCCGCCAGATCGGCGACGGCGCGCTCGGTGGCGTCGAGCCGTCGGGCGAACTGCTTCTGCAACTCGATAGTCGACTGCGACAGCAGTCCTTCGTAGAAATTCCAGCGGTTGGCGGCGTTCTCCTCCTCGAAATCGTAGGGATCGGCTTCGAAGAGGATGTGGAAGACGTTGCGGTCGCGCGCGATGACGTTCTCCATGACGCGATTCAGAGAGTCGTACCGCTCGGTGAGCGTCGCGTACTCCCGTCGCAGCCGGTCGGTCGAGTGTTTGAGCCGGTACTCCACCGGCGTGTCGAAGAAGATCGAGAAGGCGAAGTAGTAGAGCACGGCGGCGCCCGTCCAGACGAAGAGCTGGATGACGACGCGCGTGACGTTGTTCCAGAATGTCTTGCGGCGGCGGACTTTGGCTATGTATCGGCTGTCGGGCATAGCGTCAATCGGTTTCCATGGTTGTTTCGTGCATCTCCTCCATGAGTTTGTTGTACTCTTCGGCCGTCATGTCCTTGTTGAAGTAGTTGATCGGATTGACCACCTGCCCCATGTACATCACCTCGTAGTGGAGGTGCGGGCCGGTCACGCCGCCCGTGCGTCCCGCTTCGGCGATGAGCTGCCCGCGCACGACCGGATCGCCCGGTTTGACGAAGACCTTGTTCAGATGCGCATAGCGGGTCTTGTACCCGAATTCGTGATTGATGATGACGAAGGTGCCGTATCCGTGGCGTGCGCGGTTCAGGTCGACTTTTTCGACCACGCCGTCGCCCGTGGCGTAGACGGCGTCGCCCACGTTGCACGCCAGGTCGATCCCCTTGTGCATGATGTAGCGGCCGTAGATCGGGTGGCGGCGCATGCCGAAGGCGCCGATACCGTTGCGCAGCTTGTTGCGGTCGATCGGCCACGTGGCAGGGATCGCCGAGGAGAGTTTCTCCTTGTTCTTGGCCAGGATCTGCAACTGGTCGAACGAGACGGACTCCAAGTAGAGCTGCCGTGCCAGCGCATCCATCTGCTTCCATGTGCCGATCATCAGCGACGAGTAGCTGTCGTCGGCCATGGGGCGGTACTTTTCGCTGGGGTATTCCGTGTAGATGCCGTCGAGCGAGAGCGTGTCGGTCGAGAAGAGCGCGCGGTAGACCGACTGGTCGCGGTGGCGGATCTCGGCGATCTTGCGTTCGGAGGCCTTCAACCGGTCCTGCATGATGCGGTACTTCATCACCAGCTCGCGGTTCGCACGGTTGATGCGGTACATCTTCGGCGTATAGAAGAAATAGGAAAAGAGGACGTTGGCCACCGAGATGAGGATGAATCCGATGAGTATTTTGCGCAGCAGGCGGTAGGTACGCAGCCGGAACGGAGCCGTGATAACTTCGTAGGTAAGGGTCTGCGGATTGAATCGGTGTTCTTTTTTTGCCATGCCTGAAAAAACTCAGCGGGAACGCGCAAATTTAGGTTAAATTGTGTAATTTTGCAACCTGATAAAAACAAACGCAGGAATCGGATAAAACAGTATATATGGAATCGAATGAAATTCGCCAGGCCTTTCTGGACTTTTTCCGGAGCAAGGGACACGAGATCGTTCCCTCGGCTCCGATGGTGGTCAAGGGCGATCCTACGCTGATGTTCACCAATGCGGGCATGAACCAGTTCAAGGACATCTTTCTGGGCAACGCTCCGCGCAAATATCCGCGGGCGGCCGACACACAGAAATGCCTGCGCGTATCGGGCAAGCACAACGATCTGGAAGAGGTGGGGCACGACACCTACCACCACACCATGTTCGAGATGCTGGGCAACTGGTCCTACGGCGATTACTTCAAGCGGGAGGCGATCGAATGGGCGTGGGAGCTGCTGACCGAGGTCTACAAACTGCCTGCCGAGCGGATGTACGCCACCGTCTTCGAGGGATCGGAGGAGGACGGCGTGCCCTTCGATTCGGAGGCCTACGACGTGTGGGCGCGGTTCCTGCCGGCGGATCACATCATCCGCGGCAACAAGCACGACAATTTTTGGGAGATGGGCGAGACGGGTCCCTGCGGCCCCTGTTCGGAGATTCATTTCGACCTGCGCGACGAGGCGGAGATCGCTGCTCGTCCGGGGCGCGAAATGGTCAACACGGGCCATCCTCAGGTGATCGAGATCTGGAACCTCGTCTTCATGCAGTTCAACCGCAAGGCCAACGGCACGCTCGAACCGCTGCCGGCGAAGAACGTCGATACGGGTATGGGCTTCGAGCGTCTGTGCATGATTATGCAGGGCAAGAAGTCGAACTACGATACCGATGTGTTCCAGCCCACGATCGGCCGTCTGGCCGCGCTGTCGGGCAAGAGCTACGGGGCGGACGCCAAGTGCGACGTGGCCATGCGCGTGGTGGCCGACCATCTGCGCGCCATCGCCTTCTCGATCGCCGACGGCCAGCTGCCGTCGAATGTCAAGGCGGGGTATGTCATCCGCCGCATCCTGCGCCGCGCCGTGCGCTACGGCTACACCTATTTAGGTTTCACCGAGCCATTCATCTGCAAGCTGGTGGCGGGGCTGGTGGCGCAGATGGGCGACCAGTTCCCCGAACTGCGGGCGCAGCAGACGCTCATCGAGCGTGTGATCGAGGAGGAGGAGAGTTCGTTCCTGCGGACGCTGGCCACGGGTATCACGCTGCTCGACGGCGTGATCGCCGAGGTCAAGAAACAGGGCGGATCCAAGATTTCGGGGCACGACGCCTTCGTGCTCTACGATACCTACGGTTTCCCGATCGACCTGACGGAGTTGATCGCCCGCGAGCAGGACGTGGAGGTCGACCTGAATGCTTTCGAGACGGAGTTGCAGGCGCAGAAGGAGCGTTCGCGCAACGCCGCCGCGGTGGCTACCGACGACTGGCAGGAGTTGTTCCCGCTCGCGCAGAGCGAGTTCGTCGGTTACGATACGCTGACCGCGCCGGTGCGCATCGCGCGCTACCGTCGCGTCTCGGCCAAGAACCGGACGACCTACCAGTTGGTCTTCGACCGGACGCCCTTCTACGGCAATTCGGGCGGTCAGATCGGCGACGTGGGCTTCATCGAGAATGCCGACGAAAAGATCGACGTGGTGGCCACCGACAAGGAGAACGGTCTGATTATCCATATCGTCGACAAACTGCCGGAGAATCCCGCCGCCGATTTCACGGCGGTGGTAGATCCCGCCAAGCGGCAGGCTGCGGCCAACAACCATACGGCCACGCACCTGCTCGACGCTGCGCTGCGCAAGGTGCTGGGCACGCATGTCGAGCAGAAGGGTTCGTTCGTGACGCCCGACTACCTGCGTTTCGACTTTTCGCACTTCCGGAAGGTGACGCCCGCGGAGCTGCGCGAGGTGGAGCGTCTGGTCAACCGTGAGATCCGTGCCAACCATCCGCTCGTGGAGCGGCGCGATGCGACGTTGGCCGAGGCACAGGCCGAGGGGGCGATCATGCTCTTCGGCGAGAAGTACGGCGACCGCGTGCGCATGGTGCGTTTCGGCGATTCGGTGGAGTTGTGCGGCGGTACGCACACCTGTGCTACGGGTACGATCGGATTTTTCAAGATCGTGAGCGAGAGCGCCGTTTCGGCCGGCGTGCGGCGCATCGAGGCCGTGACGGGCGAAGGCGCCGAGAAGGTGCTCTATGCTGCGGAGGATACGTTGCAGAACGTCGCCGAATTCCTGAACAACACGCAGGTCGTGCAGGCGATCAAGAAGATCGTCGAGAGCAACGACGCCCTTTCGAAGGAGGTCGAGGCGATGCGTCAGGAGCAGGTCCGCGAGTGGGCCGACCGTCTCGTGAAGAGTCTTCCCGAGCAGAACGGCGTGATTCTCATGGCCAAGCAGTCCGAGCGGATGCCGGCTTTCATCAAGGATCTGGCCTATAACCTGCGTGCGCGCGTGCACAATCTGGTCATGGTCGTCGGTACCTGTCAGGAGGGGAAACCGAGCCTGACGATCATGCTCGGCGACGACGTGGTCGCCAAGGGCGTCAACGCCGGCAAGGTGATCCGCGAAGCGGCCAGGGAGATGAACGGCGGCGGCGGCGGTCAGCCCTTCTTCGCAACGGCCGGGGGCAAGAATCCCGACAAGTTGCAGGCGGCGATCGACAAGGCCGTCGAACTGATTATGGATGAATTGAAATAAACTAAGATAAAACAATGAAACAGAAAGTATTGCTTATGATTCTGGACGGTTGGGGTATCGGCAACCGATCCAAGGGCGACGTCATTTCGACCGTCCATCCCGCATATATTTCGGCGATGACCGAAAAGTATCCTCATGCGCAGCTGCATACCGACGGCGAGAACGTGGGGTTGCCCGACGGGCAGATGGGCAACTCCGAGGTGGGACACCTCAATATCGGTGCGGGCCGCGTGGTCTATCAGGATTTGGTGAAGATCAACCGCGCCTGCAAGGACGGTTCGATCATGGAGAACGCGGAGGTGAAGGCGGCTTTCGAGTACGCCAAGGCGAAGGGCGTGAACGTGCACTTCATGGGCCTCGTGTCGGACGGCGGCGTGCACTCATCGATCGACCACCTCTACAAACTCTGCGACATAGCCAAGACCTACGGCATCGAGCATACCTATGTACACTGCTTCATGGACGGCCGCGATACCGACCCGCACAGCGGCAAGGGTTTCATTGAGGCGTTGGAGCGCCATACGGCGCAGTCGACGGGCGTCGTCGCGTCGATCATCGGCCGTTACTATGCGATGGATCGCGACAAGCGCTGGGAGCGTGTGAAAGTGGCCTACGATCAACTCGTGAACGGTGTCGGCGAGCCGGCGACGGACATGGTCGCCGCCATGCAGAAGTCCTACGACGCCGACGTGACCGACGAGTTCGTCAAGCCGATCGTGCGTGTCGACGCCGAGGGGAAAGCCGTCGGGACGATCCGTCCCGGCGACATGGTGATCTTCTTCAACTACCGCAACGACCGCGCCAAGGAGCTGACCGTCGTGCTCACGCAGGAGGACATGCCCGCCGAAGGGATGCACACGCTGCCGCTCTATTACTGCTGCATGACCCCTTACGATGCCAAATTCCAGGGGTTGCACATCCTGTTCGACAAGGAGAACGTGCAGAATACGATCGGCGAGTACGTCTCGTCGCTGGGCCTCTCGCAGCTGCGCATCGCCGAGACGGAGAAGTATGCGCACGTGACCTTCTTCCTCAACGGCGGCCGCGAGGAGAAATTCGCCGGCGAAGACCGCATTCTGGTCGCTTCGCCCAAGGTGGCGACCTACGACCTTCAACCCGAGATGAGCGCCTACGAGGTGAAGGACAAGCTGGTCGAGGCGCTCGATTCGCAGAAATACGATTTCATCTGCCTGAACTTCGCCAACGGCGACATGGTGGGGCATACGGGTGTCTACGACGCGATCGTCAAGGCCGTGAAGGCCGTCGACGAGTGCGTGGGAGAGGTGGTCGAAGCCGCCAAGCGCAACGGCTACGAGGTCGTACAGATCGCCGACCACGGCAATGCCGACAACGCGATCAATGCCGACGGTACGCCCAACACGGCGCACTCGCTCAATCCGGTGCCCATCGTCGTGGTATCGGACCGCGTGAAGACCGTACACGACGGCGTGCTGGCCGACGTAGCTCCTACGGTGCTCAAACTCATGGGGCTCGAACAGCCTGCCGAGATGACGGGCAAGGTGCTCGTCGAGCTGAAATAGCCGTCTTCCACGGAGGATATGAGGGCCTGCTCGTCCGGAGCGGGCCCTTTTTTCGTTTGCGTGATGTCGGGCCGCAAGTCCCGATACCCTTCATCGCAGTTCCTTCCGATCGAAAGTTCGTCTGGTACTCCTCGGAATTTACGCAACCTGCTAATAAATTTGGTTCTGCCCTCGGCTTGCACACTTTGCGGAGGACAAGCCTCCGCTTAGATAGGCTGCGCCTCGGCAAAATGCAAACAAGTTTGCTTTTGCGCTCGGCTTGCACTATCTTTGTTTCGAAGAGCCGTTGTTTTTTAAAACGAATTGAAAATGAAGATCGCTATTTTGGGCGCAGGCAACATGGGCAGCGCCATTGCCTGCGGGTTGGTTCGCAGCGGAAAGTTCCAGGCCGAAGAGATCGTTTGTACGGCACGTACCGAGACGACGCTCGAACGTTTGCGCACACAGTGCCCGGGTGTGCGGACGACGACCGACAACGCTGCGGCCGTGCGGGATGCCGCGGTCGTAATGCTGGCCGTCAAGCCGTGGCTTACCGAAGCGTTGATCCGTGAAATCCGACGGGAGATCGATCCCGACCGGCAGTCGGTGGTTTCGGTGGCGGCCGGTGTTTCGCTGGCGCAGCTCGCCGAGTGGATGACGGCCGACAGCGCGGTGCGACCGGCGTTGTTCCGCGTGATTCCCAACACGGCGATCGCCGTGCGGCAGAGCATGACCTTCGTCGCTGCACGGGGGGCGGACGAGGCTTGTACGGAGCGGGTGTTGGGAATCTTCCGCGAACTGGGCGAGGCGATGCTCGTCGACGAGCCGATGTTGGAGACCGGAATGATCCTCGCCTCGTGCGGAATCGCCTTCGCTCTGCGCTATGTGCGGGCGTCGGTCGAAGGAGGAGTGGAACTGGGTTGCCCGGCAGGGCAGGCGACGCATATCGTCGCCGCGACGCTCCGCGGTGCGGCCGAACTGCTGTTGCAGCGGGGCGAACATCCCGAAACCGAGATCGACCGCGTGACCACGCCGGGAGGGATCACCGTCCGCGGTCTGAACGAAATGGAGCAGGCCGGATTTTCGGCAGCCGTGATCCGCGGGTTGAAGGCCTGCAAATAGGCGGAGGATGATCCAGCAACGGGAAGCGTCCGGATCGATTTGCGATCCGGACGCTTCCCGTCTGTTGTTGACGGGGTTATTTTTTCAGGTATGCTTCGATGTTGCGGGCTACGCAGCGCACGAGCGTGTCGATCGCTTCGCCCGTGGCCCATGCGTTGTGGGGCGAAGCGAGCAGACGGTAGGGGTCGCGCAGGGCGAGCAGCGGGTTGTCGGCCTTGACCGGCTCCGACGAGAATACGTCGAGCGCGGCGCCGGCGATCCGGCCGTCGTCGAGCGCTTCGGCCAGCGCGGCTTCGTCGACAATGCCGCCGCGGGCGACGTTGACGAGCAGGGCCGAGGGTTTCATCCGGCGGAGCTGCTCGGCGCCGATCAACCCCCGCGTGTGAGCGTTGAGCGGACAGTGGATCGACACCACGTCGGCCCATGCGAGCAGTTCGTCGAGCGGAAGGGCGGGGTAGGCCTCCTCGCGTGCGACGCCCGACGTGGAGTGGTAGCTCACCTCGCAACCGAAAGCCGCAGCCAGCCGCGCCACTTCACGGCCGATCGCACCCAGCCCGATGACACCCCAACGGCGCCCGTGCAGCTGCCGGATCGGACGGTCGAAACAGAACAGGCGCGGCGAGCGGGCGTAACGGCCGCTCTTGAAAAATTCGTCGTAGTAGACCGATTCGCGCAGCAGGGCGATCGCCGCGCCGAGCGTCGTTTCGGCCACCGAATGCGTCGAGTAGCCTGCGGCATTGCGTACTTCGACGCCGTGTTCGGCCGCGGCGTCGAGATCGATGTTGTTCACGCCCGTCGCGGCTACGCAGATCAGCCGCAGGTGCGGCAGTTGCGCAATCGTTGCAGCGTCGAGCCGCACCTTATTGGTGACGACGATTTCGGCGTCGGCGCAACGCACGGCCACTTCGTCGGGCGCAGTCATGTCGTAACCGGTGTAGTCGCCCAGAGCCTTCACGGCCGAGAGGTCGCGCCCTGCGAGCGAATATTCGTCCAGAAAAACAATCTTCGGTTTCATATCTTTAACGGTTTAATCGTTGCTTTCCCGTTTGCCGGAATCCTCCATTTCGCCCAGCAGGTCGCGCACCACGACCGATGCGCAGCCGATGCCGAAGAGCGCGGGCAGGTAGGAGATCGTCCCCACGTTCGATTTCTTGTTCTGCTCCTCGCAGAGGATCATCGCCCCTTCGCGTGCAGGTTCGGCCGAGAAGACGGCGCGGAATCCGGTGCGGATACCGAGTTTGTGCAGACGTTTGCGCAGCATGTGCGCCAGCGGGCAGTGGTGCGTGCGGCCGATGTCGGCGATCTCCATGCGCGTGGGATCGGTCTTCGCGCCGGCGCCCATCGAACTGACCAGCGGAATGCCGCGGTCGAGGCAGCCCTTGATGAGCGCCAGCTTCGGCGAGAGGGTGTCGATCGCATCCACCGCATAATCGTAGGGCGCGGCGTCGAGCAGCCGGTCGGTCTCTTCGTCCCTGATGTATTTCTCGATGACGGTGAGCTGCAAATCGGGGTTGATGTCGCGCAGCCGCTCGGCGAGAACTTCGGCCTTGGGGCGTCCGACCGTCGAATGCAGAGCGACCAGCTGCCGGTTGATATTGGTTTCGGCCACACGGTCGGCGTCGGCGATCGTGAGGCGGCCCGCACCGGCGCGTACGATCATCTCGGCGGCGTAGGCCCCCACGCCGCCCAGTCCCACCACCAGTACGTGCGCACTGCGCAACCGTCCGAGTTTTTCGTCGCCCAGCAGCAGCCGGGTTCGTTCCGTCCATCGTTCCATCGCTCAGGAGAAAATATGCAGGTAGTTGTTGTAAATCGTCTCTTTGAGCCGGTCGAGCGGCATTCCCAGCAGTCGGGCCGCCGTTGCGTAGACCGACTCGATCGTCGTGGGAGCGTCGTCGGTTTCGAGGAAAAGCCGCTGCGTCGGGATGCTCCCGAGTGCCCGTACGGTGCGCGGCGAACGCAGCGAGCGGGGACCGAAGGAGAGGTAGTAGCCTGCGGCGACGGCGCGTGCGGCCTGTTCGGGCGAACCGATGAACCCGTGGAAGATGACGGCCCGCAGGCGGAACTGTTTGAGCAGCCGCATCGTCTCCTCGAATGCCTTCACGCAGTGCAGTACGACGGGTTTTCCGGCCGCCTCGGCCAGTCGCAGCTGCCCTTCGAAAATCCGCAGTTGCGCCTCGCGGTCGGGACGCAGGTAGTCGAGACCGATCTCGCCGACGATCTGTGCCGGGCCGACATGCTCCCGCACGGTCGCAAGATCGCCTTCGGCAGCCTCCCACGGATGTATCCCGACGCTCGCGGGCTCGATGCCGTGTCCGGTCGGACGGTGGGTGTGGATATTGACGAACGGTGTTTCCATCGGTGCAAAGGTAGGAATTTTCGGGCTGTTTTCCGGTTTTTTCGGGACGGCCGAAAAATATTTGAAAAAATCTTAAATAAATAGGTAAAAAATCGTATCTTCGCGCACGGAAAATCAATGTTATAAAACTAACAGAAACTTTTCATAATTATCACACTAATCAAACACTTTTACACATGTCGAAAATCATTAAACTGAACAAAGGTCTCGACATCAAACTCGAAGGTCAGGCGGCCTCCGTGGTGGTCAACGTCCCGTTGGCCGACACGTATGCCGTTTCGCCGCTCGATTTTGAAGGTGTAACTCCGAAGTTGCTGGTGAAAGCAGGAGATCAGGTGAAGGCGGGTACTCCGTTGTTCTTCAACAAGTACAACGAGCGCGTGCTGTTCACCTCTCCCGTGAGCGGAACGGTCGAGGCGGTCAATCGCGGCGAGAAGCGCAAGGTGCTCTCCGTGACCGTCAAGCCCGATGCCGAACAGCAATACGAGGAGTTTGCGATTCCCGATCTATCGAGTGCGACCCGCGACCAGATCGTCGGACTTTTGTTGAAGGCCGGCCTGTGGACGATGATTATTCAGCGCCCCTACGGTATTATCGCCGATCCCGACGATGCGCCCAAAGCGATTTTCGTTTCGGCATTCGACTCGGCGCCGCTGGCGCCGGACTACAACTTCGCGCTCGCGGGCGAAAAGGCCGCCTTGCAGCGGGGCGTGGAGGTATTGAAGAAACTCACGGCAGGCAAAGTGCACGTTTCGTTCCGTGCGGGTGCCGAAGGCGAAGCCGCTACGCTCGAAGGCGTCGAGTTGCACGCCTTTGCCGGCAAACATCCCGCGGGCAACGTCGGCGTGCAGATCCACCACATCGATCCCGTGAACAAGGGCGAGGTGGTCTGGACGGTCAACGTGCAGGATCTGGCCACGATCGGCCGTTTCTTCTCGACGGGCAAGGTCGATCGCTCGAAGGTGATCGCCGTGACCGGTTCGGAAGTGGCCCAACCGCAGTACTGCCGCATCATCGACGGCGCCTCGATCCGTTCGATCGTCGGCGGGAACATCAAACCGCAGGCCGAAGGGGAGAGCATCCGCTACATTTCGGGCAATGTGCTTACGGGCGTCAAGACCTCGCTCGACGGTCATATCGGGTACTATGCGCATCAGTTGACGCTGATTCCCGAGGGCGACAAGTACGAGTTGCTGGGTTGGGCGATGCCCCGCTGCAACAAATTCTCCGTGTCGCGCGCCTATTTCTCGTGGCTCTGCCCCAAGAAGCGTTACAACCTCGACACCAATCTCAACGGCGGCGAGCGTCCGTTCGTCGTGACGGGCCTCTACGAGCAGTACCTGCCGATGGACATCTATCCGATGCACCTGCTCAAAGCGACGCTCGCGGGCGACATCGAGAAGATGGAGAACCTCGGTATCTACGAGGTCGTGGAGGAGGATTTCGCGCTCTGCGAGTTCGTCGATCCGTCGAAGACCGAGATGCAGCAGATCATCCGCGACGGTATTAACTTAATGATCAAGGAGGCTTAACGATGAGCGGATTAAGAAATTTAGTAGACAAGTTGAAGCCGACCTTCTCCGAAGGCGGCAAACTCTCGTTCCTCGCATCGACCTTCGATGCGTTCGAGACGTTCCTTTTCGTACCGAACACCACGACGCAGAAGGGTGCGCACATCCGTGACTGCAACGACATGAAGCGCACGATGATCGTCGTGGTCGTCGCGTTGCTTCCGGCCCTGCTGTTCGGCATGTACAACACGGGTTATCAGGTGGGCATGACGGGCTGGGCAGCTTTCTGGTTCGGATTCCTGCAAGTGCTGCCGATGATCGTCGTGTCGTACGTCGTGGGTCTGGGCATCGAGTTCGCCTTCGCGCAGGCGCGCGGCCACGAAGTCAACGAGGGCTTCCTCGTTTCGGGCCTGTTGATCCCGATGGTGATGCCCGTGGGGACGCCGCTGTGGATGATCGCGCTGGGTACGGCCTTCGCCGTGGTCTTCGGCAAGGAGGTCTTCGGCGGTACGGGCATGAACGTATTCAACCCCGCGCTGCTGGCGCGCGCCTTCGTCTTCTTCGCCTACACCCCGCAGATGTCGGGTGAAAAGGTGTGGTTCGCCGTCGACAGCGTGTCGGGGGCTACGGCGCTCGAACAGCTCTCGACGACGGGTGCGATGAGCTATTCGAATCTGGACGCCTTCCTCGGCTTCATCCCGGGCTGCGTGGGCGAGACCTCGACGCTGGCGATTCTCATCGGCGCTGCGATCCTGCTCTTCACGGGCATCGCTTCGTGGCGCACGATGCTCTCGGTCTTCGCGGGCGGCTGGCTCATGGGCCTGCTCTTCAATGCGGTGGGCGCCAACGCTTACTGCGAGATTCCCGCATGGCAGCACCTGATCGTGGGTGGTTTCGCCTTCGGTGCCGTCTTCATGGCCACCGATCCCGTCACTTCGGCACAGACCAACGCCGGCAAGTACATCGTCGGCCTGATGACGGGTGCGCTGGCCGTGATGATCCGTGTGGTGAACCCTGCTTATCCCGAGGGAATGATGCTTTCGATCCTCTTCATGAACGCGCTGGCGCCGCTGGTGGACTACTTCGTGGTCGAGCGGAACATCGCGCGTCGTAAGAACCGTGTCAAACTTGCAAAATAGGGAGTGAATTATGGCAACCAAGAAATTCAAATGTAAAGTCTGCGGCTATATTCACGAAGGCGATGCCGCACCGGTCAAATGTCCCGTTTGCGGCGCACCGGCTTCGGAGTTCGAAGAGATCGTCGAGGCAGGTGCCGGAGATGCGGGCGCGAAGAAGGGCGGGCTGTTCTCGGACAAGAACTCCAACGCCTATATCATCCTCTACTCGACCGTGATGGTCGTCATCGTCGCCGTTTTGCTGTCGCTGGCCGCCTTGTCGTTGCAGAAACGCCAGTACGCAAACGAATTGGGCGAGAAGAAGAACAATATCCTGCAATCGCTGGGTGTTCCGGACGGCGACTTCGACGCGATGGTCAAGGCCTATGTGGTCGACGCGGCCGGCAACAAGACGGAAAAGCCCGCCGAGGAGGTCTTCGACATGATGAAGACGAACAAGGACCTGCGAGCCGATTACGAACGGAAGACGCTGATCCTCTTCGAGGCCACCGACGGCCGCGTGATCATCCCGCTCATCGGCAAGGGGCTGTGGGACGACATCTGGGGCTATATCGCGCTCGAAAAGGATATGAATACCGTGTCGGGCATCGTGATGGCCCACAAGAGCGAAACGCCGGGCCTGGGGGCCGAGATCGCCACGCCGGCGCATCAGGCGCTCTACAAGGGCAAGACGCTCTTCGAGAAGGGCGATTTCGTCTCGATCACCCTGCGTAAAGGCGGCGCCAAAGATCCGGCCCACGAGGTGGACGCCGTGACCGGCGGTACCAAAACTTCGGACGGCGTGACAGCCATGCTGCGCGACAACCTGAGCGAATATCTTCCCTTCTTCGAGAAGGCACGGACCGCCGCTTCGGCAGCCGGTGCGGAGGAGTCTAACGATCAAAAAGTAGAAAGCAATGAGTAATAAGGAAAAAGAGCCTCTGTTTTCGGCTAAGAACATGAAGTACCTGACCGGCCCGTTCGGCAAGAACAATCCGGTGATCGTACAGATCCTCGGTATCTGCTCGGCGCTGGCGGTTACCGTCCAGTTGAAACCTGCCATCGTCATGGCGCTTTCGGTGACGGTCGTGACGGCATTCTCGAATCTGGTGATGTCGCTGCTGCGCAAGGGCATTCCGGCGCGTATCCGCATCATCGTCCAGCTGGTAGTGATCGCCGCGCTGGTGATCCTCGTCGATCAGGTACTCAAAGCGTATGTCTACGAAGTATCCAAACAGCTGTCGGTCTACGTCGGCCTGATTATCACCAACTGTATCATCATGGGCCGCGTCGAGGCTTTCGCGCTGGGCAACGAGCCCTGGCCGTCGTTCCTCGACGGTATCGGCAACGGTCTGGGCTACGGTATGATTCTGGTGACGGTCGCCTTCTTCCGCGAGTTGCTGGGATCGGGTTCGCTGCTGGGATTCCGCATCGTTCCCGAAAGCTGGTACATCGCAAACGGCGGCGCCTACTCGAACATGGGTCTGATGCTCTTCCCGCCCATGGCCCTCATCATCGTGGGGTGCATCATCTGGATTCACCGCTCTTACAACAAGGATTTACAGGAAAAGTAGCAGGTAGCGTATGGAAACTCTGAATCTTTTTATCCGGTCGATCTTCATCGACAACATGGTCTTCGCCTTCTTCTTCGGCATGTGTTCCTACATCGCCGTGTCGAAGAGCGTCAAGACCGCATTGGGACTGGGTGCCGCCGTTACCTTCGTGATGGTGATGACCGTTCCGCTGAACTATCTTCTCAACGAGTACGTCCTCAAAGCCAACGCGCTGGTCGAAGGGATCGACCTGAGCTTCTTGTCCTTCATCGTCTTCATCGCCACGATCGCATCGTTCACGCAGTTAGTGGAAATGGCCGTCGAGAAGTTCTCGCCGACGCTCTACAATCAGCTGGGTATCTTCCTGCCGCTGATCGCCGTGAACTGCGCCATCATGGGCGGTTCGCTCTTCATGCAGCAGAAGGTCGACGCCGGTGCGATCGGCAACGTATGGCAGTCGATCGTCTACGGTCTGGGTTCGGGCATGGGCTGGTGGCTCGCCATCGTCATGATGGCCGCCATCCGCGAAAAGACCGCTTATTCGCACATCCCCGCCGCACTCAAAGGGCCCGGCATCGCCTTTATCATCACGGGTCTGATGGGTATCGCCTTCATGATTTTCAGCGGCATCAAGTTGTAACTGTTAAAGATTAAGTAAGATGACATTAACGATTATAGTCGCGATCGTAGCCTTTCTGGCGGTGACGCTCGTTCTGGTGGGGCTGCTTCTCTATGCGAAGGCGAAGCTCACGTCGTCGGGCGACGTGACGATCGACATCAACGACGGCGAGAAGGTGCTGACCACCGAGAGCGGTTCGACGCTGCTCGTAACGCTCGCCAACAACAACGTCTTTCTGCCTTCCGCCTGCGGCGGCGGCGGTTCGTGCGGCATGTGCAAATGCCAGGTGCTCGAAGGCGGCGGCGACATCCTGCCGACCGAAACGGGCTTCATTTCGCGCAAAATGGCCAAGGATCATTGGCGTCTGGGGTGTCAGGTCAAGGTGAAGGAGAACCTGAAAATCCACGTTCCCGAAGCCGTGCTCGGCGTCAAGAAGTGGGAGTGCGAGGTGATCTCGAACCGCAACATCTCGACCTTTATCAAGGAGTTCGTCGTGAAACTGCCCGAGGGTGAAAACCTCAATTTCCGTTCGGGCGGCTACATCCAGATCGACATCCCGAAGTACGATGCGATCAAGTTCTCCGACATGGACGTCGACCCGCAGTTCCGCGCCGACTGGGACAAGTTCAAGATGTGGGATCTGGTGACGACCAACCCCGAACCTACGTTCCGCGCCTATTCGATGGCCAACCACCCGGCCGAAGGAAACATCATCATGCTCAACATCCGTATCGCCACGCCGCCGTTCGACCGCGTGAACGGCGGATTCATGAAGGTCAACCCGGGTATCTGCTCGTCGTACATCTTCTCGCGCAAACCGGGCGACAAGGTGACGATTTCGGGCCCCTACGGCGAGTTCTTCCTGCCGGACAACCTGCCCGATACGCAGGAGCTGGTCTTCATCGGCGGCGGTGCCGGTATGGCGCCGATGCGTAGCCACATCATGCACCTGTTCAAGACCGAGAAGACGAAACGTCCCGTATCGTTCTGGTACGGCGCCCGTGCGTTGAAAGAGGCTCCCTACTTGAAGGAGTTCCACGAGATCGAGAAGGATTTCCCCAACTTCTCGTTCCATCTGGCGCTTGACCGTCCCGATCCCGAAGCCGATGCGGCAGGGGTGAAGTATACGCCCGGGTTCGTGCACAACGTGCTCTATGAGAACTATCTGAAAAATCACCAGGCACCGGAGGACTGCATCTACCTGATGTGCGGGCCTCCAATGATGTCGGCCTCGGTGGTCAAGATGCTCGACGACCTGGGCGTGCCGCCCGAAAATATCCTTTACGACAACTTCGGCGCCTGACGTTCGGCGTAAGACAGAAAAATAAGACCCGGCAACGGGTCTTATTTTTTGCGGTTATGCGGTCTTCGCTTTCGTGTGAGCGGCCGGACGACGGGACGGATCGGGTGCCGCCGGCTGCGGTTCTGTGCCGCGGATCGGAGGCCGGAGCCTTATTGCTGCGGGAAGCGTTCCTTCGGCCCCTTGCACAAACATTCGAGCAGCAAGTCGGCGGTGAGCTCCGATCCCTGCCGGCCCGCATGACGGAGTGCGATTTCCAGCAGCCGGCGGAGTTCTTGCAGAAGAGCTGCCGTCTGCGTCTGCGGACATTTCGTGACCAGCAGGACGTACAGATGCAGAAGTTCTTTGAGAGCCGGCGGTATCCGTACCTCCGCGAGGAGTTCCGACCGGTCGTAGCGCAGATAGTTGCGGCATGTGCTCTTTCCGATTCCGCAAAGAGTTTGCGTAATGAGCGAATGGCATCGGTCGTGGCATCTGCGCGCGTTGCCGGTTTCGTAAAACAGCGAGTCCACATAGCAGGTGACCGCCACGCGGTAGAGATAGTGTTTATCCTTCATGAGTGCCGATGTTACGTGTGGGACAATCCGTCTGCGATTTCTCCGTCCGGCGTCGATTCGGCGGGAGGTCGCGATGCCGGTCGTACGACACGTGGAAAACCGTGAGCCGCGGGGTATCGTCCGCTTGTCCGGAGCGCGAACGTCGTCGTTTGTAGTGTCGGAAAGGCGCGGACGGCCGGTGCGCCGGATCGGATGGGGCGCTTCCGGTTGAAGACGGAAAATGCAAGCGATGGAGCGAATACTCGTCTGGATTCGCCGTGCAGGTTCGTGACCTGTTTTGTTGAAGTTTTTTCATTTTCGGCATATTTTTTGAACCGTTTGTTTCAAAAAATACGCAGTCCCAACTGATGCATCCTTACTTTTAGCCTATAGTAACACATAGCTGAGAACTGCGCACATACAGTTTCAGCTGTTTATCTGTTACTTTATAGGCTTTAGGATGGGATAAACAGGTTATCGGGCGGAGAGAATAATTTTCTCTTCATTATGTTCTACCAAAAGTAAGACTTTTTATCGCTTTTACAAAATTTTGGCAATATAAATTTTATATAATATTGTATCAACGGGTCGTTTAGACGTTTTTCCATGTCGGGATCGGGTTTCAGGGGGGGGCATTCCGAAGGAGCAGGTTTGCGAATTGCGGCTCTTTGGAAGATTGTCCGGATGTAGGAGTCGTTCCGGAGCGGATGGAGGAGAGTTTCCCGCGGATAAAATAAAAGCTGCCGATCGGGTAGACCGGCAGCTTCATTGGGCGAAGGAAAGATTATTGCTTCATTTTGATAAGGATGACGCCGTTTTTGCCCCGTTCGCCGTATCGGACGACGGCCGAGGAGTCTCTGTATACCGAGATCCTTTCGATCTTGTCGGGATCGATCTTCTCCATATCGGTCTGCGTGGCCTCCTTGTCGTCAATAAAGATTAGCGCTTCGCTGGCTTTGAAATCGACATTGCGGACTTTTACGACGACTCCGTTTCCGGATCGTTTTCCCTTGTCGTCGGTTTCGTCCGCTGCGGCTTGCTTGCCGCACCGGACGGGCAGCGTATAACGTACGCGGACCGGTTCCCCGTCGATCGTGCCGGCCTTCCATGCCGGTGACGATGCGACGATGCGTGCGGCGGCTTCGCCCATAGCGGGATCGGGAGTATCGAGAACCTGTACCTCGGCGACGGAGCCGTTCTTTTCGACGACGAACGTGAGGATAACTTTACCGCTGCGGTCGTATTCGGCCGCACGGGCGTCGACCCAATGCTGGAAATCTTGCAGCGTTCCCTTGCCTTCGAAAAGCGGCATCTTTTCGGCGACGAGATAGACGTCCGCTTCGCCTTTCGCTTTGCGGTAGCGCTCTTGGGGCAGATCGTTTTTACGGACGGCGTGGGCCGATACGACTTGTATCTGCTGCTGCGATCGGACCTTATCAGCAGGTGCGGTTGAAGTCATCGAGACATAGACGCTTCCTTCGGATCCGGTTGTTATGCGGACCTGCTTTCGTTCGGTATCGCCGATTCGGTCGGTGGAGGTGGCGATCGTTTGGATGGCGTTCTGGGGATCGTGGAGAATCGTTCCGTCCTGCGCGAGCAGGATCGTGTCGACGGCGGAGGCGGGTGTTACCCGGATTTCGGTGGCACGGGTAGTGAAGGCGAAGCTCACCAGAAGCAGAAGCAGCAGCGGCGGGATTCCCGCCAGACGCAACAGCGCGCGGCTGTCGCCGGAGTGTTTGGTCATCATCTGGAATCGTTTTTTGGTTAGTGAATCCCGCAACCCGTTGGCTATGTCCGGACTATAACCGAACTGGGTTTTGAAGATCGTGGCGATGTATTCGGACGGATCGTACCCTTGCGTCAGTACGTCACGGTCGGCTTCGTACTCCTCGACTTCGGCCAGACGCCGTGCGGCGATCCGGACGAAAGGATTCCACCAGAGCAGGGCCCTGACGCACTCCATGACGATCCGCTCGGCGGAGTGACGGTGGCGGATATGGCTCAGTTCGTGGGCGACGACGGCCGCCATGTCGCTTTCGGGAATCGCATCGTGCAGATAGACCGTGCGGAAGAACGAGAACGAGGAGATGTCGGCCTGCGTCAGTACGATGTCGCAGTCGGCGCGGCGGATCGTCCGTGCGCTGTGCCAGAGACGGCGGATTCGCACGATCTGGGCGATCATCGCGCCGAACGAGAGCAGCACGCCGAGGGCGTACAGGAACAGCGTGACGGCGACAGGCAGCGACGGAGTACCGGCATTGGTGGCGGCCGGTGCGGCGGTTGGTGCGGCGGCCGCGACGGGATCGGCTGCCATATAGAGTGTTTCGCCTGTCCAGACGGGAATGCTGAGCGCAGGGATGAGGGCGGCCAGCAGCATCGCGCCGATCAGATAGAGCCGGCAGTGGAGGAACGCCGTCCGGCGTTCGAGCAGCACCGAGTAGGCTAGCAGCAATGCCGCGCTGCATACGAGAACTTCGAGTGCGTAGATCAGCAGTTCTTTCATGGCGTCAGCGTTTTTTGCGGATCTGTTGCATGACGGAGAGGATCTCGTCCATCTCCTTCATCGAGATGTTCTCGTGTTTCGAGAAGAAGGTGACCATCTGCGCGAACGATCCGTCGAAATAGGTGCGCAACATCGACTGCATCTGCCTGCCGGCGACCTCTTCGCGTGAGACGAGCGGTGTGAAGACATAGCTCTTTCCCTCGCTGCGGTGGGCGACGTAGCCTTTATTTTCCAGAATCTTGATGAAGGTGGCCACCGTGGTGTACTTCGGTTTGGGTTCGGGGATGACGGCGAGGATGTCGTTGACCGTTCCCTCGCCGAGCGACCAGAGCATCTGCATGATGCGTTCTTCGCCGTCGGTAAGCGGTTCGATTGCGGGTATTTTCATGGCGAGGCGTTTTTTTTCGTTACGACAAATTTAGTACTAAATTTTTAGATAAACAAGTGTTTCTACGGTTTTTTTAGTAGGAATAAGCTTTTCGGCGGAATACCTTGATTATTAAGCGGCCTCTTCTATGTTTTCCGCTGTCGAAACCGTGCGGGGTGGAGCTGCGGCAGCCTGCTTTTTGGCATGACGCCTCTGGCCGCCGAAGCGTTCCGTCCCGACCGGCATCCGATTATTCGGGAAAAGCGTCGGGGCAGCATAGGGTATTTCAGACTATTTTATTAATTTTGAGGCGATGAAAAACATAGTTTTCGATTTGGGCGGGGTGGTGTTTCACCGCGATGCGAAAAAGGTGCGCAAGGAGTTGATCGATTTTTTCGCGTTTATTTTCGCGGCGAAGATGCCCCTTTTCTGGGAGGAGTACGATCGGGGGACGCTGACCTTCGACGAGGTGTTGGACGAACTGAGCCGGTCGAAAGGCTGCGACCGCGCCGTGGCCGAAGATTATCTGCGCGAAGCGCTGGATCGTCAGGAGGCGGTTCCGCAGACTGCGGCGTTGATCCGCGACCTGAAACGGGCCGGATACCGGCTTTACGTGCTCTCGAACATGTCGCGGGAGTTCATCGATTTTCTGCGCCGGACCGAGATTTACGGGTGCTTCGACGGAGAGGTGGTTTCATGCGAGGAGGGTGTCGTCAAGCCCGAACCGCGCATCTATGAAATTCTGCTCGACCGTTTCGGTCTCGATCCCGCCGAAACGCTCTTCATTGACGACCGCCGCTCGAATCTCGAAGCCGCCGCGGCATTCGGTATTGCGACGTTCCATTTCCGTGAGCCGGAGTCGAGTTGCACGCAGTTGCGCGAAATGTTGTTGCAGAAGGAGTAATCACTTACCTTATAATACACTAAAACACGAACAAGATGGGATTTTTTAAGGAATTCAAGGAGTTTGCCATGAAGGGCAACGTGATGGACATGGCCGTCGGCGTTATCATCGGCGGTGCGTTCGGAAAGATCGTCTCGTCGCTGGTCAACGACATCCTGATGCCGCCGATCGGAGCATTGCTCGGCAATGTGAACTTCACCGACCTGCGGCTCGACATTTCGAAGATCCGCGACATGTCGCAGGCCGTAGGCGAAGTCGTTAACGAGGTGACGCCCGACGGTGTGAACATCGCCGGCAAGGCAGCTGAGACACTGGAACCGGTCTATTGGAACTACGGGGCTTTCATCCAGCAGTGCATCGACTTTACGATTCTGGCTCTCTGCGTTTTCCTGATGGTCAAGCTGATGAACCGTCTGATGAAGAAAAAGGAGGAGGCGCCCCAGCCTGCACCGGAGCCCGCTCCGACGAAAGAGGAGCTGCTGCTCGCCGAGATCCGCGACCTGTTGAAGGAGAAGAAGTGACCGGGAGCGCCCGATGAAGAAACGATCCCCGCGACCATCCGGTCGCGGGGATCGTTTCTTCATGTCCGGCGGATTTATTCCACCGGTTCGAAGGCTTTGTCGGGATTGCCCGTCCATTTATAAAGCTGTACGGTACTGCTCTGATTGCCCGTCTGCTTGTCCTTGGCGTTGTGCGAGATGTAGAAATAACCGTCGCCGATGGGGCAGAGTCCCGTCGTACCCCATTTGAAATTCCAACCCCACGTATCGCTTTGCGCATCATGCAGTCCTTCGGGCAGCAGCGAGAGTACCTCTGCCTCGACGGCGGGATCGAACCCTTGCAGCTGCTTGCGCTCGGGAGCCTTGCTGCCGTCGATGACGAAGTAGGAGTAGTTGGGATAGTGCGACTTCTTGCCCTTGTAGACAGCGGCGTGCATGTTGCCCGAGGCCTTGTCGTAGGCGAGGTTCTGGATGCCCCACGAGGTGTTGCCCGTGTAGAGGAAATATTTGTGGAGCGGTTTCTCGGGACCGCTCTTGTGCAGGTTCTCCTGCGTGAGCGGCTGCTCGTACTGCTTCCAGTCCCGGGTGTCGTAGGCCAGAATCACCTGATAGTCGTTGTCGGTGCGCAGCGTGTCGCCGTAGATGCCGTAAGCGACGTAGAGGTACTTCTTGCCGTCGCGGCTCTGGCCGAATGCGGGTGCGAATGTCACGCCGTCGATGCCCGAGCAGCCGAAACGGTGTTCCAGCTCCTGTCCGTTGTTGGAGACTTTGGCGTAGTAGTCGTCGACGGCCTCCTTGATGTAGACGGTCTTCATCACGTCGTCCTTTTCGGCATTCATCCCGATGCGGTCGATGCGGTCGACGTCGAAGACTGCGACGTAGAAACCCGTCTGCTCGTCGTTCCGGACGCCTTCCAGTTTGTTGAGAATGCCCTTTCCGATCGCGTCGTGCTTGTACTCGATCGAAGCGTAGAGCCGTCCGTCGTCGGGATTGAGCGTCATGCAGCCCAAGTGCCCGGTCATGCCTTCGACGCTGCCGAGCAGGTTACCCTGCATGTCGGTTTTCAGGAGCGTGGTGGTGAACGAGAAGTACATGTAGCCGCGGTCGAGATCGACGGCGATGCCTTGTACGTGGAACGGGCCCTGTTCGCCCGAATAGATCTGGCGGGGCAGTTTGGAAACATCGACCGGCATCTTGCCGTTCGGATTTCCCGACGGGCAGGCCGCGAGCAGCGGCACGACCAGCAGAATGGGAATCAGTCTTTTGAGAATCATGTGGTTAACGGGTTAATAGTTATGAATTTGAATTGTGTTTCCTTTGTTTTTCGGATTTTCTTTCTTTTGTTTTCGTGACCGATCGAACAAAAATACGAAATTGCAGGTGATAATCCAACGGTCGGTGTGAAAATCGGAAAATTTTGTCGTTCCCGCCGATGCAGGATACGAAAAAACCGGAAAACCCTGTTCGGATTTTCCGGTCGTAAATATCGGTCGGAGGAAAAACGCTACTGCGCCGTTTCCGTTTCGCGTCCGCCGCCGAGGGCGTGGTAGAGCGTGACCACGCTCTGCAATTCGGTGAAACGGTTGGCGACCTGCTGCAACTGCGCCGAGAGGAGCGACTGCCGTGCGGTCAGCACTTCGAGGTAGGTCGTCGAGCCGTGCTGCATCAGCAGCTCGGTGCTCTCGACGGCACGACGGAGCGATGCGACCTGCTGGTCGTAGAGCGTTGCCGACTCGCGTGCCGTCTGGCAGGCGGTCAGCGCATCGTTGACCTCTTGTCCGGCATTGAGAATCGTCTGCTCGTAGGCGAGCATCGCCTCCTGCTGCTGCGCTTTGGCGATCTTCACGCGCGCACGGTTGGCGCCGGCCTGGAAGATCGGCTGCAACAATTGTCCTGCGGCCGACAGAAGCAGCTTGCCGGGGTTGACGATCTGCGACCCTGCGCTGTTCGTCCAACCGGCCGTACCGCTGAGCGTAATCTGCGGATAGAGCGCCGATCGTGCTTCGGCCGTAGCGTAGTAGGCCGACATGAGCGAGTACTCGGCGCTGCGTACGTCGGGACGGCGCGAGAGCAGTTGCACGGGGACGCCGATGAGCAGGTCGGCGGGCATCCGCTGGCTTTCGAGCGAGCCGCGCTCGATCTTGTGCGGAGTCTGCGCCAACAGCGAACATAGGCTGTTTTCGGTCTCGCTGATCGACTGCGCGAGCTGCTTGACCGACGTCTCGACACTGTAATAGGCCGCTTCGTTCTGTGCGACGGCTGCTTCGGTCGCCATGCCCGCGTCCTTCATCGCACGGATGGCGTCGACTGCTTCACGCCATGCCGAGGCGGTCTCGTTGGCGATGGCGTATTGTTCGTCGAGCATGCAGAGCGTGAAGTAGAGGTTGGCCGTCGTGGCGATCAACTGCGTGCGAACGGCCTGGCGATACTCGATGCTCTGGTAGTAGAGCGCCTTGTTGCGGAGTTTGCCGTTGCGCAGCCGCGAGAAAATATCGATCTCCCAGCTGGCCGTCACGGGAAGGTTGTAAGTCCAAGTCCCCTTCGAATTGTCGAAACTGCTTACGCCGCCCTGGGGTGCGAGCGTGAAGGAGGGGAGCAGCGAGAGCCGTGCAGTGCGGAGCGTCGCTTCGGCCTCCTCGACCTGCAACTGTGCCGTGCGCAGATCGGTGTTGCGTACCAGCACCGTATCGATGAGCTGCTGCAACCGCTCGTCGGGGAAGAGCGCCCGCCAGTCGAGGTCGGCCAGCGAGGCCGTGTCGGTCGGAGTTACGGGCTCGCGGTAGATGCCGTCGGTCGTAACTTCGGGACGCGTGTAGGGTTTGTAGATGCCGCAGCCCGTCATAAGCAGGGCGACGGCTGCGAATAAACTATTTCGTATCATCATCGGTTTTTGCTTCTTCGTCAATAGGTTCTTTTTGATTCTCTTCGATCTCGGCCTGGATGCACCAATCGGGAGAGGTGAACTCCACCGGCTTGATCTTCTCCTGCAAGGTCTGGAAGACGATGAAGAGCGTAGGTACCAGGAACAGCAGCGCCAGCGTACCGACGATCATGCCGCCCACGACGCCCGAACCGAGCGTGGAGTTGCCGTTGGCGCCGACACCGTGCGAGAGCATCAGCGGGATCATACCGAACACGCACGTAAGGACGGTCATCAGAATCGGGCGCAGACGGGCTTTGGCGGCCGACACGGCGGCTTGCGTGAGGCTCATGCCTCCGGCGCGGCGGTCGGCGGCGTACTCGGTGATCAGAATGGCCGTTTTCGACAGCAGACCGATCAGCATGATGATACCCGTTTGGAGATAGATGTTGTTTTCGAGTCCCATCGCCTTGGCCATGAGGAACGAGCCTGTCAGACCGCACGGTACGGCGAGGATGACGGCGAACGGAACGAAGAAACTCTCGTAGAGCGCACTCAGGATGAGGTAGATCAGCAGAATACAGATACCGAAGATAATGGCCGTGTTGCTGCCGGTCTGCGCCTCCTCGCGCGTGATGCCGTCGAACTCGAATCCGTAGCCCTTCGGCAGCACCTCGGCGGCGACTTCGCGGATCGCCTGGATGGCGTCGCCCGACGAATAACCGCTGGCGGCCGTACCGTTCACGGCGATCGAGTTGTAGAGGTTGAAGCGGTTGAGCACTTCGGAACTGTATACGCGCGTCAGGTTCACGAACTGGCTCAGCGGCGCCATTTCGCCGCTGTCCGTGCGGACGTAGACGTTGTTGAGTGACTCCGTGTCGAGACGGTACTTCGGATCAGCCTGCAACGTCACGTAGTACATCTTCGAGAAGCGGTTGATGTTCGAAACGTACTGCCCGCCGTAGTAACCCGCCAGCGTCGAGAGTACCGTGCTCGGCGACACGCCGGCGCGTTTGGCTTTCGCGGCGTCGATGTCGACCAGATACTGCGGGAAGTTGATGTTGAACGTCGAGTAGGCGCGTTCGATTTCGGGACGCTGGTTCAGCGCGCCGATGAATTTCAGGTAGATGTTGTAGAAATCGGTCAGCTCTCCGCCCGCCTTGTCCTGCAAGTTCAGCGAGAAGCCGGTCGAGGTTCCGTAACCCGAAATCATCGGCGGTGCGACGGCGAAGATCTGCGCATCCTTGATATCGGCCGTCCGGGCGTAGATCTGTCCGATGACGGCCTGTACGGCATCCGACTTTTCGGGACGCTCGGCCCAGTCTTTGAGCTTGATGATACACATACCGTAGGACGATCCCTGTCCGGCGATCATGCCGTAACCGGCGACTTGCATGAAGTCGCGGATCTGGGGAATGTCCTCGATGCGGTCCGCAACCTGCTCCATGATCAGGTGCGTCTCGGCGAGTCCGGAACCCGGAGCGGCCGTCACGTTGACCATGATCGTACCCTGGTCTTCATCGGGTACCAGACCCGTCTTGGTGGTATCCATCAGTATGACGAGCGCCACGAGGGCGAGTCCGAGCGTCGACCACATCAGCCACTTGTGCTTGATGAAGAGCAGCACGCCGTGCTTGTACTTGTTGACCATCGTACCGAACGTGGTGTTGAACGCCTTGCGGAAGCGGGCGGCGAAGTTGTCGCGCATCTGTCCGTTCTCGTCCATGTAGGGTTTCAGCAGCAGGGCGCAGAGCGCCGGCGAGAGCGTAAGGGCATTGACAGCCGAGATACCGACGGCCACGGCCATCGTGATACCGAACTGGGTGTAGAAGATACCCGACGTTCCGCCCATCATAGCCACGGGAATGAAGACGGCCATGAAGACCAGCGTCGAGGTGACGATGGCCGACGTGATGCCCGACATGGCGTCGATGGTGGCATGGTAGGAAGACTTGTATCCCACGTCGAATCGCGCCTGCACCGCCTCGACGACGATGATGGCATCGTCGACGACTGTACCGATCGCAAGCACCAGTGCGAAGAGCGTCAGCAGGTTGATCGAGAACCCGGCCACCGACAGGAATGCGAAGGTTCCAACGAGTGCTACGAGAATCGAAATCGTGGGGACGAGCGTCGAGCGGATGTCCTGCAAGAAGACGTAGACCACCAGCACCACGAGGATGATGGCTTCGATCAGCGTTTTGAGCACCTCGTTCATCGAGGCGTAAAGGAAGTCGTTCACACTTTGCAGGTGAGCGATTTCGATGCCTTTCGGCAGTTCGGCACGTACCTCTTCGAGCAGCGCTTCGACATCCTCGACGACCTGCGTGGCATTCGAACCGGCGGTCTGGAAGATCATCGTGCTGACGCCCGGGTGGCCGTTGGTATAGCCCTTGTAGGCATAGGATTCGCTGCCCAGCTCGATGTCGGCGACATCTTTCAGACGCAGCACCTCACCGTTGGGGAGCGAGCGGATGACGATCTGGCCGAACTCTTCGGGCGTTTCGTAACGTCCGCGGTATTTCATCGTATATTGGAACGTGTTCTCCGAGTTTTCGCCCAGCGTACCCGTGGCCGACTCGATGTTCTGTTCGGACAGTGCGGCCGTCACGTCCGACGGGATGAGCTTGTACTGCGCCATCACGTCGGGTTTCAGCCAGACGCGCATCGAATAGTCGGCGCCGAGCGTGAAGGCTTCGCCGACGCCCGGAATACGCAGGATACGCGGTTCGATGTTGATTTTCGAATAGTTGGAGAGGAACGTCTCGTCGTAGGAGTCGTCGGGACTGTACAGCGAGAAGATCTTTACCATGGAGGTTTGGCGCTTCATGGTCGAAACGCCGATCTGGGTTACCGCGGAGGGCAATTGTCCGGTGGCGCGGGAAACTTTGTTCTGTACGTTCACGGCCGCCATGTCGGGATCGGTGCCCTGACGGAAATAGACGGTGACCGAGGCGCTGCCGACGGCTGCGCTGGAGGTGATGTAGGTCATGTTCTCCACGCCGTTGATGGCCTGTTCGAGCGGTACGATGACCGACTTCTGGATCGTTTCGGCACTGGCGCCGGGGTAGCTGGCGCGGACCATGACCGTCGGAGGCGCGATATCGGGATACTGCTCGATGGGCAGCGTCGCAAGTCCGATGATACCGGCGATGACGATGACAATGGAGATGACCGACGCCAATACGGGTCGTTCGATAAAATGCTTGAGTGTCATGGCCTATTCCTCCTTTGCGGTTTCGGGTTGAGCGGCTGCCTGGTCGGCGGAGGGTGCGGCGGCCTTCTGTGCCTTGGGCTGCACGGGCGTGCCTTCGCGCATCAGACCCACGCCCTCGGCGACGATCACGTCGCCCGGCACCAGACCCGAATTGACGATGTACTCCCTGCCGTTCGAAATCCGGTCTACGGCGATCGCGGCCGACGTGGCTTTGCCGTCGACGACCTTATATACATATACCTTGTCCTGCAATTCGAAGGTCGCGGCCTGAGGGATTACGACGCACTGCTTGCGGACGTACGGCAGGATGATGTTGCCGGCCCCGCCGCTGTGGAGCAGCCCGTTCGGGTTGGGGAACGCCGCGCGGAGCTGCACGCTGCCCGTCGAGGTGTCGATGACGCCGCTGATGGCCTCGATGCGGCCCGCCTCGTCGTAAACCGACCCGTCGTTGAGACGCAACTGCACGTCGGGCATGTTTTTCAGCGTGTTGTCGATCGAACCGTACTCGCGCGTGAGGTTCAGCAGTTGGTTCTCGGTCATCGAGAAATAGACGTACATCTCCGAATTGTCCGATACGGTAGTCAGCGGCTGCGGCGTCGAAGGACCGACCAGCGCGCCCACCTTGTAGGGCAGTGTACCCACGATTCCGTCCGAGGGACTGGTCACGACCGTATAGGAGAGGTTGTTGGCGGCGTTCACGCGCTGTGCTTCGGCCTGTGCGAACTGCGCCTTGGCCGTCAACAGGTTGTTCTCGGCCGTCGAAAGGTCGAACTGCGAAACTACCTTGCGTGCGAAAAGTTCCTTCTTGCTGTCGTAGGTCAGCTGAGCGGTCGCAACACTCGCCTTGGCGGCGGCGACGTTGGCTTCGGCCGTCTGCAACGCTGCCTTATAGGGAACCTGGTCGATGATGAAAAGCGTCTGTCCGCTGCGGACGCGCTGCCCCTCGTTTATGCAGACCTGGGCGATCTTGCCCGATACCTGCGCATAGATTGCGATATCCTGACGACCGCGGATCGTCGCCGAGTAATCCACCGGAATGGTACGGTCGGTCGTAGCCACTGTCAGGACGTCGTACTCCGAACTCTGGGATTGCATCGGCGCCTGACGACAGCCGAGCATGAAAAAGCAGCAGGCGAGTGCTGCTGCACGGATCGAATTTTTCTTCATGTTTCGTTTTTCCTTTTTAATCGCGACAAAGATAGGCAAAAGCCGTAGAACATCCGGTTTCAAAAAATGGGCGGAATTTTTCAAAACGTGAACTATCATGGGCTTTTTTGCCGAATTTTATCTATTTTTGTGACGTATTTATGTCAAAAACGAGGATATGATCGAATTATTGTTATCCGACGAACAATCTTTTTCAGTGGAGGATACGAATTTGTCCGCTTTTCTGAAACGTCCCGTTCGGGTGAATGGCGGCGCCGTGTTCCTGTGCACGGCCGGCCGTGCGGTCGTATCGGTCAATGTCGAGGAACATGCGATCGAGTGCGATACGGAGGTGGTGCTGCTGCCCGACATGGTCTTCATGCTCGTCGAGGCGAGCGCCGACTTCCGCGTGATCTTTTACGCTTCGAGCATCCAAGTGTTCGACGGAGCGATGCAGCGGCTCGATACCGAATGTTTCCACTATCTGGAAACCCATCCGGCGATCCGGCACCGCGGGGAGACGGCCCGCGGGGTGAAAAACCTTTATTCCGTGGTATTGGCCGCCAGCGCGGAGACGGAGAACATCTACCGTTCGCAGATCATGTACCTGCTGATGCGTCATATCCTACTGAACGTTTGCGACAAGGTCCGGCGGAACTACATCCGTTATCAGGAGGAGGGCGCCCATCGCAAGCGGGAACTTTACGATCGCTTCGTGAAGTTGATCGCCGAGCATTTCATCGAGCGGCGCGACGTGGCCTTCTATGCCGGAAAACTCTGTATTTCGATGAGTTACCTGGCCTCCGTGACGCGCACGCTGACCGGCGAGACCCCCAAGGAGATGATCGACAAGTGGATCGTACACGAAATCAAACTGATGCTCATGTTTTCCGATCTTTCGCTGCAACAGATCGCCGATCGGATGCACTTCCCCGACCAGTCCTATCTGGGGCGTTTCTTCAAACGCCATACGGGAAGTTCGCCTCTTGCCTACCGCAATGCGAAGTAGGCCGAATCGGTAAAAGTGGTAACGAAATCCGTAATCCGTGTAGGTCGTGCAGTGCGGAATCTCCGTAATTTTGCATCGTGAACCTAAAAACGAAGAGACGATGAGAAGAATCGCATGTCGGCAGGCAGTCGTTTTTGCACTGCTGATCGGTTCGGCAGGAACAATTCATGCACAGGAAAACACGATGAGAGAGAATCCTATCTTTGGGCAGATCTTCCCGCAGGGCGAGAAGCTGCCGGAGGAATTTTCGGCCTATTTTATCGGTCAGGCCTACCGTGCGCCGCTGGTGCGCGACGAGGCGTTGAACTGTCCGGTGTCGAACGTGACTTTCAGTCCCGGATGCCGCAACAACTGGCATAGCCATACCGGAGGGCAGCTGCTGCTTGTCACGGCCGGCCGGGGCTATTATCAGGAACGGGGTGAACCGGCGCGGCTGTTGTTGCCGGGAGATGTGGTGGAGATCGCTCCCGACGTGGAGCACTGGCACGGAGCGGCACCCGACAGCTGGTTTGCGCATCTGGCCGTCGAGACCAATCCGCAGACCAACAAGAATAGGTGGCTCGAACCGGTGGACGACGCGCAGTATGCAGCGGCGACCGCCGGGACGGAGGAATTCCGCAGCCGGATGTCCCGGACGGCGCTCCGCAATTTCGATGCGTTGTTGCCGGCATGCAAGTCGGAGTTGGAACAGAGCGATCCCGAACTGGCGGAGATCGTCGGCAATTTCGCCTTCGACGAGGTGTTGCGTTACGGAGAACTCGACGAGCGGACGCGCAGAATGACCCTTCTCGCTTCGGCGATCGCCTTGCAGGCGGAGGGGGTCTACCGCTCGCTGCTCGACGCGGCGCTCGACGGCGGCGTGACGCCCGTCGAGGTGAAGGAGATTTTGTATCAGGCCGTGCCTTACGTCGGTTTGGCCAGGACCTTCGATTTCATCGGCATAGCCAACGATGTGCTGCGGCGACGGGGCGTGGCGTTGCCGTTGGAGGGGCAGTCGACCGTTTCGTCCGATGACCGCTTCGAAAAGGGACTGGCCGTACAGCGATCGATCTTCGGCGAACGGATCGATCGGATGCACGAGGAAGCACCGGAGAATCAGGTGCATATCCAGCGCTATCTGTCTGCCGATTGTTTCGGCGACTATTACACACGCGGCGGGTTGGATGTGAAGACTCGTGAACTGCTTACTTTTTCGATGCTCGTGTCGCTGGGCGGTTGCGAAGCGCAGGTGAAAGGGCATATTCAGGGCAATGCGAACGTCGGTAACGGCAAGGCGACACTGCTGGCCGTCGTTACGCAGCTGCTTCCCTACATTGGTTACCCGCGCACGCTCAATGCGATCGCCTGTCTGAACGAAGTGATTCCCGAATAGATGAGAAAGACGATTCGCCGTATGTCCGCAATCCTCTTGTCGATCGTCGTGTTGCTCGCTGCGGCGGGGATCGCATTCGTCAATCAGCGGAGTTTCGGCCGCTTGCCGCGCGGCGAGCGGTTGGAGCGTATCCGCCGTTCGCCCAATTACCGCGACGGGCAGTTCCGCAACCTGCATCCTACGCCGCAGATGACTTCCGACAAAGGGTTTGCGGGCAGCATGTGGGGTATTCTCTTCGGGAGTAAAGAGCGCCGCGAACCGGCGTCGGCGCTTCCGGTGCTGAAACCCGATCTGCACCGTTTGGAGCGGGCGGAGGACGCGTTGGTGTGGTTCGGCCATTCGTCCTATCTGCTGCAATTGGACGGGGTGCGTCTTCTGGTCGATCCTGTGCTGACCGACAAGTGGCCGATGTCGCTGTTCTTTTCTCCCTTCAAGGGTACGGACGTCTTTTCTCCGGAGGACATGCCCGATGTCGACTGCCTGATCGTCACGCACGACCATTGGGATCATCTGGATTACCGTACCGTAATGCAGTTGAAAGAGCGTATCGGCAGGGTAGTCTGTCCGCTGGGCGTGGGGGAGCATTTCGAGTATTGGGGATTCAATTCTGACCGGATCGTCGAACTGGATTGGAACGAGAGCTGCGGCTTGTCGGACGGGTTCCGGATCCACTGCCTGCCTGCGCGCCATTTTTCAGGGCGCGGGTTGCAGCGCAACCGTTCGCTCTGGGCCTCGTTTTTAGTGGAGAGCCCTTCGCGGCGGGTCTATCTTGCAGGCGACGGTGGTTACGATGCGCACTTCGCCGAGATCGGCCACCGGTTCGCGCCGATCGACCTGGCGGTGGTGGAGAACGGGCAGTACAACGCCGACTGGCGTTACATTCATCTGATGCCCGAAAAATTGCCGGATGCGATCCGCGACCTGCGCCCGGCACGTGTGCTGACGGTGCATCACTCGAAATTCGCGCTGAGCCGCCATGCGTGGGACGAACCGCTGAAAAACGCCGCCGAAGCGGCGGCAGGCGACGGGTTCGTACTGTTGCAACCGATGATCGGAGAGATCGTGCCGCTGGCCGACACCGTCAGGCGTTACGAGGCATGGTGGCGAGGGATCGATTGATTGACCGAATCATAGATAATTAGGTAAAAAGATGAAAAAACGAATTTTGCTACTTTCGTCTTCTCCACGCCGGCACGGGAATTCCGACCGGCTGTGCGACGAGTTCCTGCGCGGGGCGCGGGAGGCGGGGCACGACGCGGAGAAGATCTCGCTGCGCGACTGCCGGATCGGTTACTGCACCGGTTGCGGCGTCTGCTACGATACCCGAACCTGTCCGCAACGGGACGATGCGGCGCAGATCGTCGGGAAGATGATCGCGGCCGACGTGATCGTACTGGCTACGCCGGTCTATTTCTATACGATGAGCGCCCAGATGAAGACGCTGATCGATCGTTGCTGCGCACGTTACACCGAGATGACGGGCAAGGAGTTTTATTTTATCGTGGCGGCGGCCGACGACAGCAAGGCTGCCATGGAACGGACGATCGACGGTTTCCGCGGTTTTCTGGACTGCCTCGACGATTCCCGCGAATGCGGTACGATCTACGGCGTCGGGGCGTGGAAAATCGGTGAGATCGAGGGTAGTCCGGCCATGAAACAGGCCTACGATGCGGGGTTGAATTGCTGAATACGCGGGTGCCGTCATTCGGACGATGCGACAACGGAGCGGAGCGGCGATCGCCGCTCCGCTCCGTTTGCTCTGCTGAAAAGCGCCGGACGCCTGTACGTCTTGGGTTCGGTGGCGCACGGCGAAATGACGGATTGCGCCGGCTGTTCCCGACGGAGGGCTTTCAAATGTCCGGTGATGCGTGCGGGATACGTCGCGCATCTGAACGATAATAAGTAAAATATAAGACGCCGTAACACGGCACAGGAAAACCGAGCGATATTTCCCGGCCTTCATCCGAAACTGCGGCCGGCCCGACGACGGGCTGTACGACGGTACGGAATGATCCCTCCTTGCCGGGAAAATAGTTGCGGATATTGCTCGGTCCGATGTTTGCGGCGTCGGCGATCTCGCGATGAGACGTCCCGCGAATCCTCTGATACGAAAGATCCGTGCGGCTTGTCGCAGAATTTCGGCACCTATCCTCTTTTTACGCTTTGCATGTTTGCACCTTTTCGAGACGCAACGCAGAGGAAATTCCGTCGGATACGCAATACCGAATTATAGCGATTTCGACATCGGCCGAAGGCCCTGGGTGTGGAGTCCGTCCGCGGTACGTCGTGCGGAATTCACACGGGCAGCAGGATCGAGAAGCGGCTGCCCTTGCCGATCTCGCTTTCGACGCCGATCGTGCCGCCGTGCGCCTCGACGAACTCCTTAGAGATGGCCAGCCCCAATCCGCTGCCCTGTACCTTGGTGCCCGGTACGCGGAAATAGCGTTCGAAAATGCTCTTGTGGTAACGCGGGTCGATGCCCCGTCCGAAATCCCGCACGTAGATTTCGACCGCCTTTTCGTGCTGTACGGCGCCCACGATGATGCGCGATTTTTCGGGCGAGTGGTGGATGGCGTTCGACAGCAGGTTGGTGATGACCCACGCGATCTTTTCGCTGTCGACGAACAGTTTCGAGATTTTTTCGGGGTATTCCACCTCGACGAAACAGCAGAACCGCTCGGCCAATACCTGCGTCGCCTTGACGGCGTAGTCGATCAGTTCGATCGGCTTGGTGATCTTGGGCATGAGTTTGAGCTTGCCGGTCTCGATCTGCGTCATGTTGAGCAATTCGCCCGTGATCGAGAGAAGACGGTCGCTGCTGTCGCGGATACTCCCGACCAGCTGCTTCTGTTCGTCGTTGAGCTTGCCGAGCCGGTCGTCGCCGAGCAGTTGCAGGCTCATCAGGATCGACGAGATCGGGGTCTTCATCTCATGCGAGACGGTCGAGATGAAATTGGTCTTGGCCGAATCCAGTTCCTTGTATTTGGTGACATTGCTCAGGATAATCAGGTTGCCGACGAACTGTTGTTCGCGTCCGCCGACAGGTGTGATGTAGAGCGGCGTGTTCTCCATTTGGAAGTAGCTCTCCTTGTTGTCGGCGTAGATTTTCAGTGGCTCTCCTCCGGTCGATCGCTTTTCTCCGTAAAGCTCGCGCGTCAGACGGCGCAGCAGGTCGTTGGAGAGGGCGACCTCGGCGGCGTTGCGGCCGACGACCTCCGCTTGCAGATTCAGCACCGCGAGCGCTTCGCGGTTCATGAAGAGGATCTTGCGGTTGGGGCCGAGACCGATGATCGGCTCGTGGAGCGTATCGACGATCGCCTCGATGCGTTTCTTGGCTGTCATCAGGTCGTCGAGCGAACTGCGGCGGTATTCGTCGAGTTTGGCCGCCATGTCGTTGAACGATTCGGCTACGGATTCGAATTCGCGGTTGCCCGTGAAGTCGAGCCGTTGCTGGTAGTTGTGGTTGGCGATTTCGCGGATGCCCTTTTTCAGTTCGTCGATGGGACGCAGCACCAGCCGCGGAAACCATACCAGAATGGCGCCGGCACTGACGACGCAGAGCGCCGCCACGACGATCAGCCACCACATCACGTAGTCGGCGCGTTCCTCGACGGCCGAACTTTTGGCACGGATGGCCGCCATGTTGAGTTCCATGATGCGCAGCAGGTCCTGGCGCACCGTTTGCAGTTCGGCCTCGGTGACGGGGTCGCTCAGCGCCGCGATATGGCGGCCGAGCTCCGATGTCATCTCCCGTTCGCTGATCTCGGTGATATTTTGTTGTTGGAGGGCGAGACTCTGCCGCAGGGCGTGCCGCGAAACGGAATCTTCGCCGATGTCGTTGAGCGAACGCAGCATGTCGGCGGCGTATTGCAACGAGTTGTAATTGTCGGCCAGAATGGTTCCCGTGGCGCGCGAAAGCTGCCGCACGTAGCTGACCGACTGGATGCCGAGCAGCACGATCATGGCGAAAAGAATGCCGATGCCCAATGTGAGCCTTCGTTGTATTTTCATGGTTATGACAATATATACAGGTCGATGTTCATGCGCGACAGTCTGCCGATGAGGCGGCGCATCCCGACGACGTTTTTCAACAGCGAAAATAGTGAAAATTCGGGTCGGCCGACGCAGACGATATTGATTTTTTGTTCGCGGCAGATCTCCACGATCGTCTCGACCGGACGGTTGGAGTGCACCTGCCGGATCTGACCGCCGAGTTCGGTGGCCAGATTGAGGTTGTTGATCAGGTAGCGCTGGTTGGCCAGCGGGATGCGGTCGGCGGTCTCGCGGTCGCTCTGGACGTAGAGTACGATGAACGAACTGTTGAGATGCGTGGCCAGACGCGCGGTTTTGCGGATCAGGCGGCGGGCGCGTTTCTCGCTGCTGTCGATCACGGCCAACAGCTTGTCGTGCAGCAGGGCGGGTTTCTCCGTCACTTCGTTTTCCACCTTCTTCTCGACGCGCAGCGCCACCTCCTTTAAGGCGAGTTCGCGCAGTTGCAGGATGTTCTCCTGCCGGAAGAAGTTGCTCAGGGCGGTCGGCACCTTGTCGGGTTTGTAGATTTTACCCGCTTTGAGCCGTTCGATCAGTTCGTCGGCCGTCAGGTCGATGTTCACCACCTCGTCGGCCGTCGCCAGCACGCTGTCGGGCACCCGTTCGTGGACTTCGATGCCGGTGATCTCCTGCACTTGTTCGTTCACCCCTTCGATGTGTTGGATGTTGACGGCCGAGATGACGCTGATACCCGCGTCGAGGATCTGCATCACGTCCTGCCACCGTTTGGGATTTGCGCTGCCCTCGATGTTGGTGTGCGCCAGTTCGTCGACCACGACGATATCGGGGTGGAGGTTGATGATGGCCTGCATATCCATCTCTTCGAGCTCCTTGCCCTTGTAGAAGAGCTTGCGGCGCGGAATGAACGGAAGCCCTTCGGTGAGGGCTTCCGTTTCGGGACGGCCGTGCGTCTCGATGTAACCGATCTGGACGTCCACGCCTGCGTCGAGCAGTTGGTGCGCCTCCTGCAACATGCGGTAGGTCTTGCCCACGCCGGCACTCATGCCGATGTAGACCTTGAATTTCCCGCGGTGCGAGGCTTTGATCAGGGCGAGAAAGTGCTCGGCGCTTCGCCGGGTGTCCTGTGTATCCATAGTTATTACATTCTGAATGAAAATCCTCCGACAAAGTTAACGTCGTCGAGAGCAGGATTCCAAATCAGATTGGTGAAAATTCCGATTTTCATGCCGTCGGCACCCTTGATGTCCCAGGTCTTGCCGGCATTGAGGAAGACGTTCTGCACGTAGAAGTCGCGATCGCCGCAGTTGTAGGTCGTGGCGGCATTCCAGGGCACCATGCCCACGCCGGCCTTCATGTCGACCGTCTTCACCGTGAAAGGATAGGCCACCTCGAAATAGGAGGCATAGGCGCGTTCTCCTTTGTCGTTCCGGTCGGCGGCGCCGAACAGAATCGTGTACCACGACAACGTGAAGGGCAGTTTTTCCGATACGACCCAGCTCGCGCCTACCTCGATGCGGTGGGGGGAATGGCTGTCGAATATGAAATAGCGGTCGTCGTCATGTCCGGTCCAGTAGAGGTCGGCCACCGAAAGCGTCACGGGCCCCAGCTGGTAGGCCAGCGTGAGATCCATCTCCTTGTAGCCGCTGTCGCTGAAATCGATCGACCCCCATGCCGTTACCGAGAAGTTTCCGGCCGTCATGGTCAGCGTGGGCTGCAAGGCCGGGCCCGACTCCTTGACGCCGCGCCAGTAATACGAGCTTACGAGATCGGAACCGCCGCTGAACGATACCCCTTTGTCTTGAGCGGCGACGTGATTCGTTCCAAACATGGCTGCCGTAGCCAATACTCCGAGTAAAATACGTTTCATAAATTTAAAAGATTTCTTCGTTGATTGTTGATGATTCGGGTTTGTTTTTCCGTCCGTGGCGCCACGGAACCCGTTTCCGGGCCCGGGCGTACGCGACGGGAAATAGAGGGTTTGCGCAGTCTGACTTGCGAAAGCAGGATGACCGACAGGGGTCAGATCAAATCCGTAATCAGAAATACGACCAGAAAAACGATCAGTACGATCAGCCACCGTTTGGTCGGTTTATCCAACTTTTTCATAAGTTCCGCACACGCTATTTGTTCTGTGCGGCGTCCAACGCCACATTCAGTTTCAGAACATTGACCTTATAGGTGCCGAAGAGTCCGAGCCACGGTTTGTGGATATTCTCCTCGACAATCTTCTTCACCTCGGCTTCGGACATGCCGCGGGCCCCGGCGACGCGGCGGATCTGAACCTCGGCGCCGCGGATCGAGATGTCGGGATCGAGGCCCGAACCGCTCGCGGTCACCATCTCGGCGGGAACCTCCTCGCGCGAGAGGTAGGGGTGGGCGGCGAGGAACGCATCGATGCGCTCCTCCACCTGGGCCAGATATTCGGGATTGTTCGTGCCCTTGTTGCTGCCGCCCGAACCTCCGCCGTTGTAATCCACGTTCGACGGACGTCCCCAGAAATAGACGCTGTCCGTAAAGACCTGGCCTACGTTGGCAGCGCCGACCACCTTGCCGTTATAGGTCACCACGGGAGCCTCTCCGTCGTTGGGCGATGCCACCCATGCCACGAGGCGCAGTACCAATACATAACCGACGAACAGCACGACGCACATCGCCAGCGTTATCTTGATTGAAATCCAAAGATTTTTCATGATTCAAGCAATAAATTAAAAGAACACACTTACTAACATGTCGATCAGTTTGATGCCGATGAACGGAACGATGATGCCGCCCAGACCGTAGATGAAGAGGTTGCGGCGCAACAGGGCCGAGGCTCCGATCGGTTTGTAAGCGACGCCGCGCAGGGCCAGCGGAATCAGCAGCGGGATGATGATCGCGTTGAAGATCACCGCCGAGAGAATGGCGCTTTCGGGCGAATGCAGGTGCATGATATTCAGCGTTTGCAGAGCCGGAATCGAGGTGATGAACAGAGCCGGAACAATGGCGAAGTATTTGGCTACGTCGTTGGCGATGGAGAAGGTCGTCAGCGTGCCGCGCGTCATCAGGAGCTGCTTGCCGATCTCGACGATCTCGATCAACTTCGTGGGGTCGTTGTCCAGGTCGACCATGTTGCCCGCCTCCTTGGCGGCCTGCGTACCGCTGTTCATCGCAACGCCCACGTCGGCCTGAGCCAGCGCCGGAGCGTCGTTCGTACCGTCGCCCATCATGGCCACCAGTTTGCCGGCGCGCTGTTCGCGCTTGATGTACTCCATCTTGTCCTCGGGCTTGGCCTCGGCGATGAAGTCGTCCACGCCTGCCTGCTCGGCGATGTATTTCGCCGTCAGCGGATTGTCGCCCGTCACCATCACGGTCTTCACGCCCATCTTGCGCAGACGCTCGAAACGTTCGCGGATACCTGTCTTGATGATGTCCTGCAATTCGATTACACCTTTGATCTGTTCGTTTTCCGAGACCACGAGCGGCGTACCGCCGTTCTCCGAGATCGTGCGCACGATCTTCTCCACCTCCGGCGAGAAGCCGTTGCCCGCTTTCCGGACGATCGCACGGATTGCCTCCGAAGCGCCCTTGCGGATGCGGGTGCCGTCGGGCATGTCCACGCCCGAACACTTGGTCTCGGCCGTGAACTTCACCATGTGTACACCCACCAAATCGGTCTGGCTGAACCGGAAGCCCTGTTCGCGTCCCAGTTCGACGATGGATTTGCCTTCGGGGGTCTCATCGGCCGCGGAGGAGAGGACGCAGAGCCGGAGAAAATCCTTGGGGCTCACTCCATTGACAGGATAGAACTTGGTGGCTTTGCGATTGCCGATGGTGATCGTACCGGTCTTGTCCAGCAGCAGCGTATCGATGTCGCCGGCGGTTTCGACGGCCTTGCCCGACTTGGTGATGACGTTGGCTTGCAGGGCGCGGTCCATACCGGCGATGCCGATAGCCGACAGCAGACCGCCGATAGTGGTCGGGATCAGGCAGACGAACAGCGAAATAAACGCTGCGACGGTGATGTTGGCACCCACGTAATCGGCGAACGGTTTGAGCGTGGCGCAAACGATCACGAAAACGATCGTGAAGCCTGCGAGCAGGATGGTCAGCGCAATCTCGTTCGGGGTTTTCTGGCGCGAGGAACCTTCCACGAGGGCGATCATCTTGTCAAGGAAACTCTCGCCCGGCTGTACGGTCACTTTTACCAGAATACGGTCGGAAAGAACCTTCGTACCGCCCGTGACCGAACTCTTGTCGCCGCCCGCCTCGCGGATCACCGGGGCCGATTCGCCCGTGATGGCGCTCTCGTCGATCGACGCCAGACCTTCGATAATCTCGCCGTCGGCGGGAATGGTATCTCCGGCGACGCATTCGAACACGTCGCCCTTGCGCAGTGCCGAGCTGCTGACGATATGCGACTGTCCGTCCTTCTTGATCCGTTTGGCAGGGGTCTCCTCACGGGTCTTGCGCAGCGAATCGGCCTGTGCCTTGCCGCGTGCTTCGGCGATGGCCTCGGCGAAATTGGCGAAGAGCACCGTGGCCAGCAGGACCAGGAAGATCACGATATTGTAGCCCAGCGAACCCTGCGACGTGTTTCCTGTCACGGCGATCCAGACAATCAGCAGCAGCATGACGAACGTTACGACCTCGACGGTGAACATGATCGGATTCTTGATCATCACACGCGGATCGAGCTTGCGGAACGACTCAACGAAGCTTGCGTTTACAAGCTGTTTGTTGAACAACGAATTATTTACTCGATTTTTCATTTTTCAAATCCGGATTAGAAACTTAAATAATCGGCGATGGGACCCAGAGCCTGTGCCGGGAAGAACGAGAGGGCGGCCACGATGATGATGACGGCGAAGGTCATCAGCGAGAAGGTGAACGTGTCGGTCTTCAACGTACCGGCGCTCTCGGGGACGAATTTCTTCGAGGCGAGCAGTCCGGCGATGGCCACCTGTCCCACGATCGGGAAATAACGGCCCATGATCAGGGCGATACCGGTCATGATATTCCAGAACGGCGTGTTGTCGCTGAGTCCCTCGAAGCCCGAACCGTTGTTTGCCGCAGCCGAGGTGTACTCGTAGAGCATTTCGCTCAGGCCGTGGAACGAGGGGTTGTTCAGCCACCCGATTTCGGGGTTCGCGGCGGCCACGGCGGCGGAAATACCCGTACCGACGAGGATCAGGAAGGGGTGCATCAGTACGACCATCGTGGCGATCTTCATTTCGCGCGCTTCGACCTTATGTCCGAGGAATTCGGGCGTGCGGCCCACCATCAGTCCGCTGATGAAGACGGCGATGATGAGGAAGGCGAAGTAGTTCATCCAGCCCACGCCGACACCGCCGAACCAGCAGTTGATCTGCATGTTGAGCATCTGCATCATACCGCTCAGCGGGGTCTGCGAATCGTGCATCGAGTTCACCGAGCCGTTCGAGGTGACGGTCGTCACCATGCCCCACATGGCTGAAGCGGCCGAACCGATGCGGATCTCCTTGCCCTCCATCGAGCCGAGGTCCTGCGCGATGCCCATTTCGTCGATATTGGGGTTGCCGCCCATCTCCTGCGGAACGGAGACGAAGATACCGGCCGTGAAGGCGAAGAGCATCACACCGAAGATCCAGGCGGCCAGCTTGCGGCGACGGACGTAGAAGCCGAAAGCCCAAGCCATCGCCATCGGGATGATCAGAATCGACCAGCACTCCAACATATTCGTGAAGGCGTTGGGATTTTCGAGCGGGTGCGAAGAGTTGACGCCGAAATAACCGCCGCCGTTGGTACCCAGCTGTTTGATTGGCACGATAGCGGCCGTGGGGCCCTGCGAGATGACCTGCTCCTGGCCTTCGAGCGTCGTGATGGTCTGTTTGCCGTCGAACGACATCGGGGTGCCGTTGATCACCAGCAGGATACCGACCAGAAGCGACAAGGGCATCAGGATACGGGTCGTGCTCTTGACCAGATAGACCCAGAAGTTGCCGATGGCCTTCGTGGTCTTCGCTGCCAGCGCCTTCATGATGCCGGCCATGGCGGCCATGCCGCACGCTGCGGTGATGAACTGGAAGAGCATGATGACGAACAACTGCGTAAAATAGGTGAGACCCGTCTCGCCGCTGTAATGCTGCAAGTTGCAGTTGACCATGAACGAGATGCAGGTGTTGAACGCCAAGTCGGGGGTCTGGTTGGCGTTGCCGTCGGGGTTGAGCGGCAGCCAGCTCTGGCAGCAGAGCAGCACCATACCCCAGAAGAACCAGAAGAGGTTGACCATCAGCAGAGCTTTGAGGAACTTCTTCCAGTCCATATCCTCGTCGGGATCGATGCTGCATACCTTGTAAATGCCCCTTTCGAGCGGAGCCATGAAGTCGAGCCACGTGCGCTCGCCTCGGTAGACTTTGGCAATGTAGCGGCCCAGCGGATAACAGAGCACCACCAGAGCCACCCATTGCAGAATTACGCCTAAAATTTCCGTATTCATTTATTTATCGTTTTACGGGTCAGACAATCAGAATTTTTCGGGTTTAACGAGCACATACATCAAGTAGATGAATCCGATGATACTCAGAATAAGCAATCCTGTAAACATTTTCCATTAAATTTTTTCGAACCAATCCACACATTTGAAATAAAACCAATAGCACAACGCCCCTAAGGCGCAGAGCAGGATGAAAAGTACGATTGCATTCATCGCTTCAGCTTTTTTGAGTTAGACAACTTTTTCACGAAACCGCACATCATGCGATCGAACAGGCATCCGATGCCGCAAAAAAACAGAATCATTGGTATCACCTGCATTTCGCATCCTCCGTTTGGTTCGTGCCGACTTCTATACGAAGGCGGTGCCAAAAAAACGCCTTTTTATTCAATCCGCTTTGGAATAGGCGTTTACGCTCTTTCGCGATGCGCCGAAAAAGAAGGGCGTCCTATCAAAATGATAAGACGCCCTTCTCGGAATGAAACGGTGCGTGTCTACTAGACGCCGTAACTTTCCAACTTGCGGTAGAGTGTCGCGATGCCGATTCCCAGCAGGCGGGCGGCTTCGGTTTTGTTGCCCTTGGCGTATTCGAGGACTTTCAGAATATGATGCCGTTCGAGCGCGTCGAGTGCCAGCGAATCGGGAGGTGCGCCGGCGCCGGCGCGGAATTCGGGCGACAGCGTATCGGCGGAGAGCCGTTCGCCGTCGGCCATAATCAGGCTCCGTTCGACGACGTTGCGCAGTTCGCGCACGTTGCCGTGCCATGTATGGCGTTCCAGCGCGGCGATGTATGCGTCGTCGATGGTTTCGATGCGTTTTCCCATCTTGGCGGCGAACTGCCCGACGAAGTAGCGGGCGTATTCCGCGACGTCTTCGCGCCGCTGGCTCAGGGCGGGCAGCTGGATGCGGAAGACCGAGAGCCGGAAATAGAGGTCTTCGCGGAAGTTTCCGGCGGCGATCTCCTTTTCGAGGTCGCGGTTCGTGGCGGCGATGATCCGCAGGTCGACTTTCGTCGGGCGGGTCTCGCCGATCTTGATGAATTCGCCGCTTTCGAGCACGCGCAGCAGCTTGGCCTGCAATTCGACGGGCATTTCTCCGATTTCGTCGAGAAACAGCGTTCCCTTGTCGGCCTCTTCGAACAGCCCCTTTTTGTCCTTCGTCGCACCCGTGAAACTGCCGGCGCGGTGGCCGAAGAGTTCGCTTTCGAGCAGCTCTTTGGAGAAGGCCGAGCAGTTGACCGCTACGAATGCCTCTCTGGCGCGCGGCCCGGCCTGGTGGATCGCCTGCGCGAAGACCTCCTTGCCCGTTCCGGTCTCGCCGGTGAGCAGTACCGACGTGTCCGTCGCAGCGACTTTGCGCGCGAGGTTCACGGCCTGTCGGAGCGCCTCCGACGAACCGATGATGCGGTCGAACGAATGTTCGTCGGAGAGTTTCGCCTCGAAACGCGCCAGTCGGCGCTGCATCCGCGCCTTCTCCGTCGCACGGCTCAGCAGCGGCAGGATCTTGTTGTTGTCGTCGCCTTTGGTGATGTAGTCGAATGCGCCGTTCTTGATCGCCTGCACGCCGTCGGGTATGTTGCCGTAGGCGGTGAGCAGGATGACTTCGGCGGCGGGTGCGATCTCCTTGATCCTGCCGACCAGTTCCACACCGTTGCCGTCGGGGAGTTTGACGTCGCACAGCACGACGTCGGGTTCGTATTGGCTGAGCAGCCGGAGGCCCGTGGTACAGTCCGGAGCCTGCTCCACGTCGTATCCTTCCAGTCCGATGATGCGCGCCAGCAGCGCACGCAGTTGGGGTTCGTCGTCGATAATCAGAATTTTCGCCATTGCGGTTCGCGTTCTTTGCGGCAAAGGTACGACAAAATTCGAAATTGTCGACATGCTCCTGCGGCGGCCGTCGCGGAATCCTGCCGTCCGGTTGTGGTGTGTGTTTCCGGTCGGAATTGCGATGCGTTCCTGCCGGTCAGGCCGCCCCGTCGCATATCCGTCCGCCCGATCCGGACGGCGTAACGGAGGGCAAGGGTGAAATTATTTCGGAAAAAAATTAACAAAATTGTTGAATGTTTCGAAACTCTTCGTATATTTGCACTGACAAAATTGTTAAATCAAAATGTTAAACAAAGGTAGAATGGGAGAGAAACCGATGCGGAACAAGGAGCAGGCGATTCTCGAAGCGGCCGAACGCGAATTCATCGTCAAGGGATTCGCGGGGGCGCGGACGACCTCGATCGCCGAAGCGGCCGGCGTGACGCACGCCATGCTGCACTACTATTTCCGGACGAAGGAACAACTGTTCGAACGTATCCTCGACGAGAAGATGCGGTTGATGGGCGAATCGGTGCTGGCAGCCTTCGGGCAGCCGGGATTGCCGCTGGCGGAGCGGCTGCGCGACGGAATCGAGCGGCATTTCGATTTCATCATGGCCAATCCCGACATGCCGCGCTTCATCGTCAACGAAGTCTTTTCGCGGCCGGAACGTTATGAAACGATGCAGGCGCGCATCCGTGAGATCGCAGGCGTCCTGATGTGCGATATCCAGCGGGAGCTCGACGCCTCGGCCGACCGCGGCGAAACGGAAAGGATCGACGTGCGGATGCTGTTGCTCGACATCATCTCGCTCAACGTCTTTCCGTTCATCGCCTATCCTGTCATCGAACCGATTCTGGGGGACCTCACGGCCGACCGCGAACGTTTTTTCGCACGGCGCAGGGCGGAAAACACGGAGGTGATCCTGCGGCGGCTTAAAAAATGCGACTCATGAAACGGATCGTTTTACTGTGCGGGTGTCTGCTGGTCTGGGGTTCGGCCGGCGCCCAACTGACGCTCGACTCGTGCCGTCTGCTGGCGCGGAACCATTACCCCGAAATCCGGCGCTACGACCTGGTGCGGCAGACGGAGGAGTACACGCTTTCGAATGCACGGCGGGAGTGGCTGCCGCAGCTGTCGCTTTCGGCGCAGGCCACGTGGCAGACCGCCGTGCCCGCGTTCCCCGATGCGCTGACCGGTATGCTTACCCAGTACGGCGTAGGGATGCCGGGGATGAATAAGGACCAATATAAAGTGCAGTTGGAAGTGACCCAGACGATTTGGGACGGCGGAAAGTCGGCCGCCGACAAACGCATCGCCGAAGCCGAAGCCGCCGAACAACGGCAGGCGACGGATGTCGATCTCTATGCGTTGGAGGGGCGGGTGGACGACCTCTATTTCGGCATTCTGCTGCTCGACGAACGGGTCGCGCAGACGAAACTGACGCTCGGACTGCTGCGGAACAACCTCGACAAGGTGCGTTCGCTGCAACGCAACGGTGCGGCGATGCAGAGCGATGCCGATGCCGTCGAAGCCGAACTGCTGACCGTCGAGCAGCAGCTCGCGCAGGTCGAAGCCTCGCGTGAGAGCTACCGCCGGATGCTGGAACTTTTCATCGGAGAGGAGCTGGCCGGTCGGGCGCTCGTGCGGCCGGACGTCGCGGAGCCCGCTTCGTTCGAGGCCGCCCGTCCCGAACTGGCGCTGTTCGATGCGCAGGCCGAGAAGCTCGCGGCGCAGCGACGGCTGGTGAAATCGGCGACCCGTCCCCGTTTCGGACTCTTCGCGCAGGGATATTACGGGTATCCGGGCATGGACTACTTCGAGAGCATGATGGCGAACGACTGGTCGTGGAATGCGCTCGTCGGATTCCGGATGTCGTGGAATTTCGGGGCGTTCTACACGAAGAAGAATTCGCTGGGCAAACTCCGCACGGCACAGCGGCAGCTCGATGTGCAGCGCGACGTCTTCCTCTTCAACACACGGTTGCAGACCGTCGAGGAGAGCGGCGACATCGCCCGCCTGCGCCGCGCGCTGGCCGACGACGACCGCATCGTGCAGCTGCGCCGTGCGGTGCGCGAAGCCGCAGAATCGAAGCTCCGCAACGGGGTGATCGATACCAACGACCTGCTGCGCAAGATCACCGAGGAGGCGACGGCCGCCACGGCACGGTCGGCGCGGGAGATCGAGTTGGTGAAGACGATCTATGAATTGAAACATACGATAAACCGATAAGACCATGAAACGATTCATTATTTACGGTGCGATCCCGCTGTTGGCAGCCTCCTGCGGGGGCGACGGGGATTTCGATGCCACGGGGACGTTCGAAGCCACGGAGATCGTCGTGTCGGCCGAAGCTGCCGGGCGTATCCTCCGCTTCGACGCCGAAGAGGGTGACGTGCTCCGAGCCGGCAGGCAGGTCGGTGCCATCGACACCGTACAGCTCTATTTGCAGAAATTGCAGCTGGAACGTCAGCGCGCTTCGGTGCGGAGCGGCCGTCCCGACATCGGGAAACAGGCCGCGTCGCTGCGCGAGCAGATCGCCAAACAGCAGACCGAACGCCGCCGCGTGGAGAACCTGTTGAAGGACGGTGCGGCCACGACCAAACAGCTCGATGACATCGATGCGCAGTTGAAGGTGCTCGGCGGGCAGTTGGACGCGCTGTTGTCGACGCTGGAAAACAATGCCGTGTCGATCGACGAGAATTCGTCGGCCATCGAGTTGCAGATCGCGCAGGTCGAAGACCGGCTCGCCAAGTGCCGCATCGTGTCGCCCGTGACGGGAACGGTGCTGGCCAAATATGCCGAGGCGGGCGAACTGGCCTCCGTCGGTCGGCCGTTGATGAAGGTCGCCGACCTCGACCGCATCTACTTGCGGGCCTATTTCACGTCGGATCAGTTGGCCGACCTGCGTCTGGGCCAGGAGGTAACGGTGACGGCCGATTTCGGCGGGGAGCGGCAGCTCGACTATCCGGGACGCATCGTGTGGATCGCCTCCGAGAGCGAATTCACTCCCAAAACCGTTCAGACCCGAAATTCGCGGGCCGGACTGGTCTATGCGGCGAAGATCGCCGTCGAGAACGACGGCCGGTTGAAGATCGGCCTTTACGGAGAGGTGAAACTCTAAGTGCGACGACGATGCGGAATGCCATAGAGATTCACGCCCTGACCAAACGTTACGGTACCCTCACGGCGCTCGACGAGGTGTCGTTCGAGGTCGGGCGGGGCGAGCTGTTCGGCCTGATCGGTCCCGACGGAGCCGGCAAGACGACGCTTTTCCGGCTGCTTGCGACGCTCGTCGCACCCGACGGCGGCACAGCCTCGGTCGACGGGCTGGATATCGTGGCCGACTACAAGCGCATCCGCGAGCGGGTAGGCTACATGCCCGGACGGTTTTCGCTCTATCCCGACTTGTCGGTGGGGGAGAACCTCGCTTTCTTCGCGGCGCTGTTCGGGGTGGAGATCGCGGAGAACTACGATCTGGTCGCGCCGATCTATCGCCAGATCGAACCGTTCCGCGCACGCCGTGCGGGAAAGCTTTCCGGCGGTATGAAGCAGAAGCTCGCACTCTGCTGCGCGCTGATCCACCGGCCCGCGGTGCTCCTTCTCGACGAGCCGACGACGGGCGTGGACGCCGTGTCGCGCAGCGAGTTCTGGGATATGCTCTCCGAGTTGAAAGGCAAGGGGATTTCGATGCTCGTTTCGACGCCCTACATGGACGAAGCGGTGCGCTGCGACCGCGTGGCGCTGTGCGATGGCGGGAAGATCCTGGCCGTCGACACGCCGCAGGGCGTCGTCGGGCGGTTCGACGAGCCGCTCTACGCGCTTGCGGGCGACGATATGTACGGCCTGCTGCTCGAAGCGCGCCGCCATGCCGACGTGAAGGAGTGTTACCCCTTCGGCCAGACGCACCACCTGATCGCGGGCGAGGGGTTCGACGCCGGACGCTTCGTCCGCGAGACCACCGCGCGGGGATTCCGCCGTGTGACGCTCCGACCGGTCGGGGCGGGAATCGAGGACGTGTTCATAAAACTGATGCGCCATGCGTGAACCGATCATATCCGTCAGGGAACTGAGCAAGCGGTTCGGCGACTTTACCGCCGTAGACCGCATTTCGTTCGATGTGGCGCGGGGCGAAATCTTCGGATTCCTCGGCGCCAACGGTGCCGGAAAGACCACCGCCATGCGGATGTTGTGCGGATTGAGCTATCCCACGTCGGGAAGCGGTACGGTCGCCGGTTACGACGTGATGCGCGAAGGAGAGCGGATCAAACGCCGCATCGGCTACATGAGCCAGCGCTTCTCGCTCTACGACGACCTCACGGTGCGGGAAAATATCCGGCTTTTTGCCGGAATCTACGGTCTTCGGCGGATGCAGACGCTGCGCCGCACCGTCGAGCTGCTGCATCGCCTCGATTTCCGCTCGGAGGCCGATACGCCGGTAGGTTCCCTGCCGCTGGGCTGGAAGCAGAAGCTCGCCTTCTCGGTGGCGACGCTCCACCGTCCCGAAATAGTCTTCCTCGACGAACCGACGGGCGGTGTCGATCCGCTGACGCGCCGTCAATTCTGGGAGATGATCTACGAGACGGCCGCCGCGGGGACGACGGTCTTCGTTACCACGCACTACATGGACGAGGCGGAGTACTGCTCGCGGGTGTCGATCATGGTCGACGGGCGGATCCGCGCGCTGGGAACTCCGGCCGAATTGAAAGAACAATATGCCGCAGGGTCGATGGACGAGGTATTCCGCATCCTGGCCCGCACGGCCAAACGCTCGGAATAAGATGAAAGGATTCTTCTCGTTCGTCCGAAAGGAGACGCTGCACATCCTGCGCGACCGGCGCACGATGCTCATCGTGCTGCTGATGCCCGTGGTGCAGCTGCTGCTGTTCGGCTTCGCCATTTCGGTCGAGGTCAACAACATCGACTTCGCCGTCGTCGCGTCCCATCCGACCGAAGCGGTGCGCCGGCAGGTGGAGCGCATTGCGGCCAATCCCTATTTCACTTTCGGAGGGTACATCCGCCAGGACGAGGCGGACGAAGTACTGCGCACGGGAGAAGTCGGGGCCGTGGTCGTCTTCGCCGACGACTACGACCGGCGGACGGCCGGTTCCGGCGAGCCGGACGGTGCGGCGATCCAGTTGATTTTCGATGCCTCGAATCCCAACGACGCCTCCTCCGGCGCAGGGTACCTGCGAAGCGTCCTGCTGGCGGAGGGGACGGGCGGCGCGCCGACGCCCGAACTGCATCTGCTTTACAATCCGCAGATGAAGAGTTCCTACAACTTCGTGCCGGGACTCATGGGATTGATATTCATGTTGATCTGCGCCATGATGACCTCCGTGTCGATCGTTCGAGAGAAGGAGACCGGAACCATGGAGGTGCTGCTCGTGTCGCCCGTGCGGCCGCTGCGGATCGTCGTGGCCAAGATGATTCCCTACTTTCTGCTGTCGTGCGTCAACCTGGCGACGATCCTGCTGCTGGCGCGTTTCGTGCTGGGCGTGCCGATGTCGGGCAGCGTCGTGGGACTGGTGGGGCTGTCGCTGCTCTATCTCGTCCTGGCGCTCGCGCTGGGGCTCTTCATCTCGACGATGGCCGACAGCCAGGTGACGGCGATGCTCATTTCGGGCATGTTGCTGATCCTGCCGCTCATCATGCTCTCGGGGATGGTCTTCCCGATCGAGAACATGCCCGGCGTTTTGCAGGGAATCTCCTGTATCGTTCCCGCCCGCTGGTATATCGAGGCCGTGCGCAAACTGATGGTCGAGGGGTTGCCCTTCGCTGCCGTGCTGAAAGAGTTCGCCGTCCTGGCCGTCATGACCGGTGCGCTGATCGGCGTGGCGCTCGGAAAGTTCAACGATAAACTCGAATAACGATGCGAACACTACTCGTTTTACTCGACAAGGAGTTCCGGCAGTTCTTCCGCAATCCGTTCCTGCCGAAAATGGCGGTCGCCTTTCCGATGATGGTGATGCTCGTCATTCCGTGGATCACGACGATGGATGTCCGTCATGTCGGCGTCTCGGTGGTCGACAACGACCGCTCGACCGCTTCGCGGCGGCTCGTCGGGAAGATCGGAGCCTCGGACTATTTCCGGCTCTACGGTGTCACGGAACATTACGGCGCTTCGCTGGCAGCGCTGGAGCGGGGCGATGTCGACGTGATCGTCGAGATTCCCGACGATTTCGAACGTTCGATCGCGGAACGGTCGCCCCGCAGGGTGAGCATCACGGCCAACGGCGTGAATGCGTTGAAGGGGAGTCTCGGTTCGCAGTATATGGTGCAGACCGTCATGGGAACCCTCGCCGAACTGCTCGCAGAAGAGGGTGTCGCACCGTCGCCCGACCTGATTACGGTGCAGAACCGCTACAATCCGACGCTCGACTACCGTGCCTACATGATCCCTGCGCTGATGATCATGCTGCTTATCATGCTGTGCGGCTTCCTGCCTGCACTCAATCTGGTGGGAGAGAAGGAGCGCGGGACGATCGAGCAGATCAACGTTACGCCCGTCGGCCGCCTGACCTTCACGCTGGCCAAACTGATTCCCTGTTGGATCATCGGTCTGGCCGTGCTGACGGTCGCCATGTCGCTGGCATGGCTCGTCTACGGACTGACGCCCGTCGGCGCGGTCGGTGCGGTCTATCTGGCCGCCGCGCTCTTCATCGTCACGATGTCGGGACTGGGCGTGGCGATCGCCAATCGATCCGATACGATGCAGCAGACGATGTTCGTGATGTTTTTCTTCGTGATGATCTTCGTGCTGATGAGCGGACTGATTACCCCGATCGCGTCGATGCCCGGATGGGCGCAGGCGATCACGCGGCTTCTCCCGCCCCGTTATTTCATCGGGATCATGCGTGCGGTCTATCTCAAAGGTACGGCGCTCGGGGAACTGTGGGGCGATTATGCGGCGCTGGCCGGTTTCGCCCTTGTCTTTGGTATGTCGGCTATACTGACTTGCAGGAAACGGACGTAGGAGCGCATTCCCGATCCGACGTCTGCGAGCTCAGACCGCAGAGCGCTTGGAAACGGGTATTTCGGTGGAAAAAACGAATTTGTCCGACAAAATGCATGTATTCGAAAAATAATCCGTATCTTTACGAAAATGCTCCGGTAACCGATCACGAACGATGTGCTGTTCGGAGGGGCCATTGCGGATATTCTGGCCAAAATCTCTGCATGATGTGCGAAGCGGAGATTTTGGCTTTTTTATTGCTACTCGAATACCTCGGGGTTTGGACGACCTCGAACTGACTGCTTAAATCGAAATAAACATGGAAGAAAAACGAATTTACGAAACACCGGAACTGTCGCTTTGCGACACGGCCATAGAGCGAGGATTCGCGGCATCGATGGATACCTCGACCGAGGAGATCACCCCCGGAGAAGAGGTGGATTGGTAATTTAAAAAACACAGCTATGAGAAAAATCTTATATCTACTCCCCGTCGCTGCATTTTTCGTCTCCTGCGTCGCCGACAGTATACAAGAGGAACTTTCGACCTCGCAGGGGCAGTACGGCGTTTGTCTGTTCGACGCTTCCATTTCGGAACGGGAGGGGACACGCGTCGTCGGAGAGTGGGGTACCGACGGTATTCTCGCCGAATGGGAATCCTCCGACCGGATCGGCGTCTTCGCCGGCGACGAAACGCAGGCGGCCGTTTTCACCGTCAAGGAACTTGACGGTACGAACGCCGTATTCGAAGGCGAGACGATTGCGGACGCAGCCTCCTATCTCGCTTTCTATCCTTACAGCGAATTGTTGGGACGCGAGGGAACGTCCCTCTCGGGGAAGATGAATTTCCTGCAACGTTATAGTTCGCCCGGATACGGCGAGAACCGGATCGGCATCCAGCCGGATTTCTTCCCTATGCTCGCATACTCTCCGACGGGCGCGCACAGTCTCTCATTCAGACAGATGTGTGCCTACATCCGGGTACGGGTACGCGCCTCCGCAACCCTTGCGGGAGATACCTATCTCAAATCGGTCATTCTGCAAGGCAACGACGGCGAGGTGCTCGCCGGCGAAGGCATCCGGGTTGCGGTCGCCGCGGCGGACGATGCGTCGCTGAATATCCGTACCGGCGACCCTGTTCTGAGCGTCGATGCTTCGGAACAGACCTATTCGGCCGTGGCGCTCGATCTGACCGACCCCGACCAGCCGGAGGGCGAGACGAACGGCAGTCTGCTCTCGCAGAGCGAATTCACGGAGTTCTACATTGCCCTGCCTCCGCAGAATTTCGCGAAGGGGTGCAAACTGACCTTCATAGATACTCGCAACCGGTACATGGGCACCCTGACTTCGAAACCCTTCAACGCGGCGCGGGCGCAGTTCGTAACCTTCCGCGCCGGCGGCGGGGAGAAAGTGTTCGAATACATCGCCGACAACGCCCTGATCTGGCAGGACACGCCGAGGCTGCTCCTGCATGCGAACCGTCAGGCCGAATCCCCGAGCGGGTACGATCTGACGGGCGGCAGCGATGCCAATCTCGCCAATTGCTATGTGATCACTCCGTCGATGCTGGCGGCGCATCCCGACGGACTCTTCTGCTTTCCGGCCAAATCGCCCGTCCAGTCGGGAACGGTCTATTGGGACGACCTGCTGCTCGACACGAACGACTACATGGTTTTCACCGTCGACAAGACGATGGCCCGGACGGGAGGCAACGCGGTCATCGGGTATCTCGATCCGGCGACGGGTCTCGTGAAATGGAGCTGGCATATCTGGGTGGTGACCGACGAACTCTTCGCCAAGGATCAGGACTACGAACGGCAGGAGGGAGAGCAGACGCTTATCTACCGCATGATGGACCGGAATCTGGGTGCGAATGATCCGACGGGTTCCGGCGACAAGTCCCGTTCGTGTCTCTACCAGTGGGGGCGCAAGGACCCCTTCTCGAACGCTACGACCGTGTACGGCCCCGAGGGCAATACGCTGGACATGCACTCGTGGCCCAGTTGTGAGGGGTATACCATCGATCCGGTATGGAATGCCCAGATCGGCCGCAAGTCGGGGGATTATCTCTACAACGGCACCGTGGAGTTCACGCTCTCGCATCCGGCGACCTACATCTCCTATGCCGATGAGAAGGATATATCGAACCCCAATCAGACATGGCTGCGCAGCGATGTTCCGGGGCATCAGAACGACCGTCTCTGGGGTACCTATTTCGAGAAGGAGGCCGTGGGCGCCGCGACCGTTCTGCTCTCGAAAAGCGCCTTCGATCCCTGTCCGGCTGGGTACCGCATCCCCCTGATCGCTCCTTTGAAGTTCACGGGAAACGATGTCGAATCGTATACGACAGAGGGCGTGTGGCTCTACATCGATTCGCAGCGTTCGGTGAAAGCTTGGTATCCCTATGCGGGTTCGCGTTTCTCGAAAATGGACGCTTCGGGTAAACAGATCGGTATTCTGGGATATACGGAGGGGGCTTCGGGGCTTTACCAATTCAGTTATGCGGCATCGATTTGGAGCGCCACGCTGGAATTCGTGCAGGAGATCTCCGTCGGCACCTCCTGCAATTCGGACGATTTGACGGTTACCGGGTACAGTAGCACAGGCTATCGGCCGGAGTTCGTCTACGAAGGACCCTATGCCCGGAGTTTCGCCCTCGCTGTCCGCTGCGTCAGAGAGGATGCGAACGGAATTGTACGGTAGCCGGACGAAGCAAGCATGGTATCTGCGGGAGACGAAAACAATGGAAATACCGTTCGAAAAGTCTGATCCGACGGCCTCGCGGTTACCTCCTTTTGCGAAGGTTCGTAATTTTATTGGAGTATGACCTCTCCGCCGACTTTTGAATGTGTACGGCGTGGTGAAATCCCCTCGGTGAACGCTTTGTTGCGAACGGCTTTCAGCACGTCGAATTTCGGGCTGTCGAGTTGCTCTTGTTTCCATTCGGGGGCAGGAGCATTCGAGATCATGCAGGTAGCCGACCGTAATTTCGTCGAAACGGATATTGGTCGAGCGGAATTGTTGCGGGATTGAAAACGAGACTTGGTGTTTCGACGCCGAGCCGATTTTTCCCACCGATTCCGACAGTGCGGTCGTACAATGGAAATATTCGGCAATCATGCAATAAACCCTCCGGCCGTCGGTTTCCGGCACGTTGCCGAGCGTTGCGCGGGAATCTCCAACGCTTCGAGCCGTTCGATGCGCTTGCCGTATTTCTCGATTCGTTCGTAGATCCGCAGCTGAACGGCGGGATTCTGTATTTTAAGCGTTGGGATGTCGAAATCCCGATCGTCGGCGGGGATGCTGATTCCCGTACTTACATAGCGGCTGCGGCGATCGACGGTAAAACGCTGGTAAATATTTCGTGGTGCGGTTTTGATTGATGCGGGCTTTTCTGTAAAAGGAATTGATGCTGACACTCATAATGTTGCGGCATTATGCAGACAGACGCGAGCGGTGTTTTACCGCCGTAAAACATGGTTAAACAAATGGTAAAACAATCTTCGGAAAACGGCGCGAAAAAGGCATTACAGGGAGTTTCATTTCACATCCGCAAAAGAAAAACGAGCGATAATTCATTGATTATCACTCGTTTGCCGAAAGCGGATCTGTTGTCTTTGTTCTTTGTGTATCAGTATGTTAAGCAGATCTTTGTTTTTGAGGCCAGGAGATTGTAGCGGTCGTTTTGCATCTCATTACACTCTATGCCATGATATCAAATACGAATTATTTTTGAGATTTCCAACAGTTGATTTGAGGGAAAAATCAGTCCTATATTCGAGTTTTTGTCGATAGTTATCTGACAATGTTTTCCTTGATCTGGTTGACGATATAATGTACATCCTCATCCGACACATAGGGTCCGCTGGGTAAGCACAGTCCCTGTTTGAACAGGGATTCGCTCACGCCGTTTGCATAAGCAGGGTTCTTTGCATAAACCGGCTGTAAATGCATCGGTTTCCATAAGGGGCGTGATTCGATTCCTGCGGCATCCAATGCCATACGCATCGCTTCGACGTTCGTGTTCGGCTCGCAGTCGGTATGCAGTGTCTTTGCCTTGTGCGTAACTCCGGCCGCTCCGCCCACAGCTCCTTGTATAGCTGTTTTGTAAGTATGCTCTTCGCCTTTGACGTGCAGTGTGTGTGCAAGCAGAATTGTACAGAGCCAATAGTTGCTGTCATAACGAGGTGACGGATTCTCATGGAGTTCAATCCCTTCCACTCCGGCCAATAGCTCTTTATAGAGTTGGCAGACGTGTTTGTGATGGGCGATGTGGTCATCGGCAACGGTCATCTGGCCACGACCGATTCCGGCGCATATGTTTGACATCCGATAGTTGTAGCCGATATATTCGTGCTGATAATAAGGATATGCTTCACGAGCCTGTGTTGCATAAAACATGATCTCTTTTTTCACCTCGGTATCCGGGCAAATCAGTGCCCCGCCGCCCGATGTGGTGATCATTTTGTTGCCATTGAATGACAGTACGCCATATCGGCCGAATGTCCCGAGAACTCGTCCGTCGAACTTTGAACCGAAACCTTCAGCTGCATCTTCAATGACGGGAATGTCGTATTTATCGGCAATCGCCATAATCTCGTCGATTTTGTAAGGCATACCGTATAGTGCAACCGGTACGATCGCCTTCGGTTTCTTACCGGTCTTTGCGATACGTTCTTCGATAGCCTTTTCAAGCAAAGCTGGGTCCATGTTCCATGTTTCAGCTTCGGAGTCGACGAAAACCGGAGTGGCGCCAAGGTAAGTCACGGGGTGAGAAGAAGCACAGAATGTAAAACTCTGTACTATTACCTCATCGCCCGGCCCTACTCCGCAAACTAACAAAGCCAGATGTACAGCGGCTGTTCCGGACGCGAGTACGACGACCTCTTTATCTCCGCCGGTGAATTGTTTTAGATCCTCTTCGAAAGCATTGACATTCGGACCTAAGGGAACTACCCAGTTCGTATCGAATGCCTCTTTGATAAATTGCTGTTCCCTGCCTGACATATGAGCCAAGCAGAGATAGATTCTGTTTTGTGCCATTTTATTTAGGTATCTCTGCTAATTCATAGGATCGGAATATCGTTTGAAAAATCAATCGAATATCTCCCCAGAATGTATGGTTATGGTAGTAATTGAGGTTGATTCGTACTTTATCCGGAAAAATCACCTCATCGTTATATTTCACTGGATTGGAAACTTGAGCCAAGATTTCTTCTTCATTGGCATATTTCAGCGAGGCCGGACCTGTGATTCCGGGGCGAAGCTTCAGAATGAGACGATTTTCGCCCTGAAGTCGATCCGCATATCCCGGGACATCGGGACGGGGCCCGACAAAACTCATGTCGCCTTTCAGAACATTCCAAAGTTCCGGAAGTTCGTCTAGTTTATACTTTCTTAAAATACTTCCCAATGGTGTGATTCGACTTTCTCCGGCCACGGATACAGAACTTCCCGAATGGCTGACGGTCATCGACCGGAATTTGTACATAGTAAAAAGTTCCCCATTCCGGCCTACGCGTTGCTGTTTGAAAATCACGGGACCTCCCGGCATTCTCACTTTGATCAAAAGGGCGATAATGATCAATACAGGCCAAAGAACCAATAGCCCGAGCAGCGAAGCTACCCGGTCAAAGAGGCATTTCATTATAAATTATTAGTTATTGAAATATTGTAGGTAATCCTTTTCTGTATCAAATATTTCAGCATGAACGGCAGCTATTTGTTGCTTCTGAGAGGGTAATTTCATATAATTACCATAGCGAACAGATAGATATTTTTTGATTGACTTCGAACCTAGAAGTTTTGTATCTTCAAAGGGAATATCGATTACATCCATAAAATACTCCATTTCGAAAAGTCCTTGTTTGAATTTTGCAGGAGTAATCCAATAACACCAACAGAAATCTTTCGTAAGGGTATCATATTTATAAATTCGGTGGTAACATCTGCTGACCAACTTTTTATTAGGAAGAATTTTCAAAATTCTTAAGGCCAATGACTGTATGCGACTTTTAGGTTTCCAGTTACGTTGGGATAAAGCGTATAGAGTGATGTATTTACTTTCGTAATAAATTATTTTTTGAAGTATCTTATTATTAGGAACTTTATGCAGAATCATGATATCTACGTATATTCCATGGTGCATATCTTTTCGATCTGCAAAACAGTGTTCGATAAATGTAGTGCCGTTCATTCGCACTTTGGCATATTCAAGATAATTCGGTGTTGTTTTCCATTCTTGGAGGACATATTGGTTGTCGTGCAATAAATAGAAAACAGACTTGAATTTTTTATATTGGTCCGGTGTCATGAAAATATCAAGATCGTCATCCCATGGAATAAAACCTCTGTGGCGAATTGCACCTAAAGCTGTTCCACCCATAATAAAATAAGTAATTCCATTCATTCGACAAATGGAATCAATGTATTTCATTATCTCAAGAATTTTATTTTGGACATCTCGTACTGTGCTCATGATTATTGATTATTTAAAACTTTTTCACGAAGAATTGTTGATGATGTCCCTTGGGTATATGGGAAATAAATGACCACAGATCCGTGATCATTTAAATAAGACTCAACCTTCTGGAATAGGCTATTTCCTTTCCAATCATCACCTACAAACATAGCATCGAATTTCAGATGATTATATGCTTTAATCTTATCCCGATCTTCTTGTGGAATGACCTCATCGACATACCGACACGCCTCTACAATAGCTTTTCGTTCTTCATAAGGAATAATAGGAGTTTTATGTTTATATGACTGTACCAATTTATCTGTACTCACGCCGACGATTAAGTAATCGCACATATCTTTTGCTCTCCTCAGAATATTAAGATGTCCAATATGAAACATATCGAATACACCGGTTGTGTATCCGACTTTATATTTTTTCTGGTCCATATGGTTATGATTTTCTGAAAAACTTTTGAAAAATGAATCCTCTGACCTTATTCGGCATTAGAACTTGAATGATCAAACGACCTGAAACATTGAAGACGAACCGTGGTAAAGAGATAATACTTTTTTGCCACATGTATCTTTGAAGTGCAGCCTCGCTTTTAAAGTAGCGCCAGCCACCACGACGTCGATACATCTCCTTGCCAACGCGGACATTAACCAGAATGTCTTGGATATTATAGAATTGGAACTTATTTATAGCCAAACGTATCCATAAATAGTAGTCTTCTTCACAATACCAATCGAGGTATCCGCCGACTGCTATTATATCTGGTTTGCGTAGCATTACAGTCACTAAATTCATTGGACACCGGGATTTCAAATATGATTTTATTTCATTGTCAGTCTGAGGAACGACTCTGCTATCAACTACATTTTCCGGATTATCAATAAATTCGTTGATATTCCCTCCGACTACAGTGATATTCGGATATTTTTGGAATATTGACAATTGTTTCTCAAATCGGTTAGCAACCGATATATCATCGCTATCCATGATAGCGATAAAATCATTCGATGCGGCCTCAATACCTGTTTGTCTAGCTATAGCATGGCCTTTGTTTTCCTTCAACCGGATGACTTTTATACAGTCTATTTCAGTTGACAAGGAATACAGCGCATCGTCAATCGAATCTGGAACGGGACCGTCAACAACGATGATTATCTCGTTTGGAGGAACAGTCTGCCGGACGACACTCTGAACGGCTGTGATAAAATTCTGAGGATTATCGTTACGATAAACCGACATGCATACGCTGAAATCTGCCATCTCAGATATTTCGAGTATAATGAGGATAAAATTCTCTATGGGATTCAATCCACTCTTTCATTTCAATTATCTGTTGTTCATAGGATGGGACGACAAAGGAAAAATCCTCTCTTTTGCAACGAAGGGACTTATCCATAACGACCTTATCATCCGGGATAATCCTCAGTTCTCCATTTTTGAAATGTCGGTTGAACAGACACAAGAGATCGTATTTGGAGATGCTTTCATTGTTCACTAAGTTGTATAATCCCGTAAGTTCTTCTGCAATAGCCTGTTCCATGGCTTTCGCCAGCGTTAGGGTCGAAACCCCCGTCCACATTGCTTTATTATATCCCCTTATGGTCCCAGATTGCTTCATGAACCAATTGAACAAACCGATTCCGGATTCATTGATATCCGGACCGACAACAGAGTTTCTGAACGTAAGGTTTTTATTGTCAACGACCTCTCCAAGAGCTTTGGACCGATCGTAAAAACTCAGTCCATCCCGCAGGCTATTCTCATAATAAGGTCCTGTGTTACCTGCAAATACGCAATCGGTACTCATGTGGATAAGCTTCGTTTCCCTATCCTTTAACACATCCGCGACGAAATGCGGAAGATATGCATTCAAATAGGCCGCAAGCGCCTGATTGTCTTCGGCCGTTTGGTTTAGAATGCCAATGCAGTTGATAACGGCATCATAATCGGAACTGCGCAATACATTCCTGAAATGATCAGCATTCAGTGCATCGCCGATAATATTGGGACAATACGGAAACGGCCTCATGGAATATGCCGTCACTTCGTATCCATGTTCTTTGAAATATAATGTAATAAGGTGGCCGGCCATTCCTGTCGAACCGAGGACGAGGATCTTTTTCATACTATGCAACGTTGGATCATTCACTGCGTATTTCTTTCCCATGGGAGCTAAGTTGAAGTCCTAAATCTTCCCGAATGAAGGATAAATGGAGGAGAAGCTCTTTCATCTCTTCGAGAGTCAATCGTTTGGTATTATGGGAGTGATATTCTTCCATATCGCTGACGATCGGATTTCCTCCTTCGATTTTGTCATAATTCAGATCTCGGGCGTCGCAAGGAATTCTGTAATATTCTCCCATGTCAACAGCTCTCGCCATCTCTTCTCGGGTAACGAGGGTTTCATATAACTTTTCGCCATGTCGCGTTCCGATCACCTTTATCTCTGTATTCAGATATTCAGGGGCGATCGCGGCATAAGTTTCACGCAGCGCATCGGCCAAAACGCTCAGGGTTACAGCAGGCGCTTTCTGTACGAAAAGATCGCCGTTATGTCCATTTTCGAAGGCATACACGACTAAATCAACCGCGTCATTCAAAGTCATCATGAAGCGGGTCATCTCCGGATCTGTAATTGTTATCGGTTTGTGTTCCGTTATCTGATTTACCCACAACGGAATTACAGATCCCCTCGATGCCATCACATTGCCATATCGGGTACAACATATTGTCGTTTTTCCGTTTTTCCCCAACTGGCGACCTTTGGCAATGGCGACCTTTTCCATCATGGCTTTTGAAATGCCCATCGCATTGATCGGGTAAGCAGCCTTGTCCGTGGAAAGAACTACTACATTCTTCACGTTGTGAGTTATCGCCGATTCGAGTACATTGTTTGTTCCTATCACGTTGGTCATTACTGCTTCCATTGGAAAAAATTCACAGGACGGTACTTGTTTTAGAGCGGCGGCGGAGAATACATAATCGACGTTTTCCATTGCGATATCTACAGATTGGCGATTGCGTACATCCCCGATATAGAATTTAACTTTGGAATTCTGAATGAGATGCCGCATATCATCCTGCTTTTTCTCATCTCTGGAAAAAATGCGGATTTCTGCAATATCAGAATCAAGGAAACGCTTGAGAACCATATTACCGAAACTACCGGTACCACCGGTAATCAGCAGTACCTTATCTTTAAAAATTGACATATAACTTATTCTTTTAAATTGTTTAGGTCGAGGCTGTCATAACAGGTATCCACAATATCTTTCGCTTGGATCAGAGACATCTGATTTCTATTTATATATTGTGTCTTATTTAGCATTCTGATTTTGAGAGAGAGACGTTCTTTAGTCCAGCGAATACCAAAACGAATAATTTCCTTTAAGAGTAATAATTTGCTGCCAAACGTCTTACAAAAGGATCTTACATCATCTCGATATTCCGGATAGCGGAGGTATATTTTAGCATACATGGCATTATAATTCATTTTTTCCAAATTCGCTGTCCCTATTGCTTGAAGTGCGCTTAATCCGGATTGAGGCCACATTGTATATCCGAGCCATAATTTGGGTATTTTCTCATCCCATCCATCTTCCACGTTCGTCGGCAACTGTTCTGAGACTTTCAGACTTCCTTTGTGAGCACCCCTTAACCCCATGCCGCCAGCACTTTTATAGCTGTATCCACTGATAATCAGCGGAAGATGAACATAATAGTATGACGGTATTATGCTGGTGCACGATACAGCATTTGCCATATCAGGACTTGGACCGGGAAAATAACTGCCACATAGTTCTTTTACAGATGAGAGAACATTTCTTGAGATAATTCCGTGGTAGACCCTAGCCAAATATTTTATATCTTGAATCCCATATGAAAGAACCTCCTTGAGTACTTTTTCTGATCGAAGATTTATTATATATGGTTTTGTTTTATTGAAGGAGAGCGGAGCCCTTTTTGCTCCTTCAAAAACGACATCGGGCCAATAGAATGTAGCGACATCGCAAACACAGGCAGGGATATTCTCCGTTTTGAGCAGTTCTACGACAGGCAAGATTAGAGACGATACCGAATCGTCATCTCCGATGAAGCAGCAGTATTCTCCGGAAGCATGCGAAACGGCGAGATCGCTGTTATCCGTTTGTGAAAGAAAACCGTCCTGATGATAATACCGGATATTCGGAGCTTCAAGGTTGTTGAGAAAATCTTTGAATGAGGAAGTATCGTCACTGTTGTCCTGGACGATGATTTCGACTCTCCGGGGGTCGAGCTTACGAAGGGATAACAGACATTCCTGTAAATACTGGTATCTGTTTTTTGTGGGAATGATAATGCTCAACAAATAACTCATAAATTGCTGAATTTATGCTTGTTGGAAATTATAAATGCTATTCCGAGAGTTAGTGCTCCGATGAGGATTGCACCCAACAGTCTTTGATAATCCGTGAAATCAATGGCCAACATCAATGTCCGAGCACAAAATGCAATAGCGATCGAAATAAGAAGAGGCAGATATATACTGATCAATAATCGCAGAGAGCACTTGTCCAAATACATACGACTAAAAACGATTAAGTAAATCGTGGTTGACAAAGCCATTTCGATAAACCAAGACAAAGCTGCTCCTGAAAGCCCATAATACCTTATCATAAATGGTGTTACGGTCAATACATAGGCAATTTGAATAATAGTCTGAATGTTGTTTACTATGGTGCAGCCCCGGGCGAGAAAGTAATTATATGGAATTTCCTGAATTGCAGATAATGCAGTGCCGAGTATCAGCCAGAAGGAGACTCCTGCCATAATGTTCGTTATTATCTCGCTCCGAGTCCAAAACAAAAGCAGTTCTTCGGCAAAGATTGCCAGAAATCCACCTATTACGGAGGTTGTCAATACTGCAATGGAATTGTACGATCGGAATGCTTTATTCAGACCGGATAAATCGTTGCCGGTAAACAGCTGGGTGAATCTCGGGAAGACTGCGATTCCGATAGACGACGTCAAGATAGTGGTTAGAATACTCAGACTGTATACACTGTTGTAGGCTCCGACGCTTACCAAATCGAAGTTCTTCGTAATGATAATCTTATCAATCTGGCTGTTAATGGCATATCCGACTGAAATCAAGAGAATACCGAGCGCAAATTTATAGATGGTTTTCAGGTTGGCGAGATCGTGCAGTTTCCAAGATAAATCGCTCTTTTTTTTCTTTAATTTCGCAATGACGAAGATCCTTACGGTTACGAGATATATAATATCGATAACCGCGTGCCATATGTAGAAATAACTGATATTCGAGGATACGAATACGATGAGAAGTACGGCTCCGATATTTTTGAATAGAGACCACGATATTTGCAAGGTATTTGCCAATATCTGATCTTGCATTCCCAAGAGACAGCCCAAATATAGGTTCGCAATGAGTTGGGCCGCTATTGAGACACCCATCATTCTAATGGTAAGCGATACGGTCGACTCTGCAATCGTTTCTGAGTTTATCCATTTTGTCGCAATGTAATCTGCGTTTAAGGCGCATATTCCGATTATGATAATTGCGATGCACCAGATAATCAATTCTACGGAACGAAGTATTCGGTATTTACGGAGAACAACGGCTTCCGAACTTTCATAGACCGAGAATTCCCTCCTGAGAGTTTTCGATAGTCCAAGGCCGAACAGATTCAATACTACCTGTAAGGTCGTAAAGAATGTCACTAAACCGTAAGCCTCCTCTCCTAAATAATGAATGTAAACAGGGACAAACAGGAAATTGGCCAAGGTTGTCCATGTCCTGTTTACGATATTGGCGATCGAATTCCTCTTAATTGATCTTGGCTTTGCAGTAACTTCCATATACGATGTCTGCATAAACGATCATAAGGAAAAGAATTCCGTATGTTGAGAAAAGAATTCCGCTCCCGAATGCTTTGACAAAATAAAAGAGAAGCAGGCAGAATGATAGGCGACTGCGCTTAACTATCGATAATACAAATAGATATAGAATAAAAAGGCACATAATGAAAGTGCCTGTATACCCGACGGAGAAAAGCAGATTGGTCACAGAATTTAAATAAATGTGATCGTTTGGCGTTCTGGACATCAAGAACGCGGTTTCATTGCCTACGCCAACTCCGAATTTGGCATCCCGCCCTTGGAGAAGCGATAAATAATTGTAACTATTTCCAAATCTGGAAGATGATTCCAAATTGTTGAATTTTTCTAAAGAATATCCAATAGAACTGTCGCTTTCGAATTCGATAGGTTTATTGACAACCCCCAAAACGCCAACTACTACGCATGCAATCAAGGCCATACGCCATCTAAAACTGATTTTGTTGAAGTAGATGCCCCATGCAACCAACAATAATACAAGAGCCGATGTTGATGAACACAAGACAATACCAAGCGAAAGAAAAATCAGAAATTTAATATTATCAAGAATATTTTTTGATTTTTCCAGATTGAGTAAAAGAGTGACTAATAAATAATTTCCACAAAATGCCGATTCTGATAAAAAAGATGCCGGACGGTAAACGAAAGACTGGCTTAGCCTTTCATAATCAGCGTAGTTGGGGTCGTATGGCTGTAATGGGCCGATATTAAATATATTTGGAAGATACGTTTCTAAGCCGTGATAAGCGATTAGCTGTAAAATTAGATATGCTATTATGATTGTCGAGAAGATATTCATCCATCTGATAACTGCGTCGAATCTAAAGCAGGTCGGACAGACTTGATTAATCATTAGTGCCCAAATAATTAGTTTCAGTATTCCGATCAGCGGGTTTCCATATAAACCAACTGTACTATAACCCAAGACCGATATTATCAGAAAAGAGAAAATGAGCAGATATATTAAATTGTTTCTCTTGATTTGGCCTAAATTGATTATAAAACTGACAATTATCATGAACAGGAAGACAAAGCTTCCCAATGAGATGCCCGGAATTCCCGAAGCATATCCATTCAGGATAAAAGAAAATGCGAACCAGAATGCAAATCGCTTAAACACGACTTATGCCCTTTTGTAGTAAATTTAATATAAATGATTTGTACGATTCATTCATGATGAAACAGCCTGTCATTTATCGTACTTCTCAGACCTTGAATTCTTTGATTTGAACTCGGGAACTGTCTTTTTCATCAGCTTGGCCATATCGGGGATCTTGACCTTGCGGGATAGCTCTTCCAATTCTTCGGCTATCGCCATGTCCGTCAAGATCATCACCATCTTTTTCACATCATACTCGATACACTTGTCCGCCACGTTGCGCGATCTGGCAAACATTCACCAGCACCGCTTCACAGGGATTCTCCTCCATCAGCGGAACGTGCTTGTAAGCCGCGGCATGAAACCCCACCTGCGGATAGTAGGTCCGGAATACGAAGTCCGAACGCGAAGGGATTCGCACGTCGCCGATAATCGGGATGAATTTCAACTCCATGCAAGGTTGTGCATCGGAGTCTCGCCATTATCATACAGAATAAATTTCCAGATACCGAATGTTGCCAACTGTCGGCATGGTTCCGAGCCGATAGGCCCGGCGGCGGTTACAAGAATGGTCTTGTTTCGGAAATTGGCGATGATCTCTTCCATCGAGATTTTAATTTCAGGGTGGCCCAGCAAGTCCTCGACCTTGATCTCACGGATCGACTGCTTCATAATCTTGCCTCCGATAACTTCGTCGATCGTCGAGGCGACCAGAATCTTTACCGATTTTTCCGTACAGTATTTGATCAGCTGATCTTGTTTGTGTTGCGCATCGTCATTGGTCGCGAAAAGTATGGCGTCGATATTGATACGATTCCGCAGATATTCGATGTTGTCTCCAGTAGACATGACAATCTTTGAAGGCTAGCAACCAAAGCCACCGCTTTATATCTTGTTCCGTAAACTAACACCCGCTGACAACTGTTACGTCGGACAGATCTCAATTTGAGCAGATCGTGGATGACGATCATGCCGAGGCGAAGTCCCAGCAACAGGAACAGAGTAACCAAGACATCCAATAAGAGGCCCATGGCAATGGCAGCCATGAGATGGAGCAGGGTTCTGAGGCAGCGTGAGGACATATCCGAACAACGGCGCGTCTTTCAGCAGAACCGTGGCGCCGAGTTTCCATACTTCGCGTAAGGTTGAGGGGCGGATGATGCTCCGGAATGTACGGAAAAGGACAAACGCAATAACGCTGAGTAAACATGTTAGAAGACTGGCTCCGTATTCTATCGTAAAAGCAGGATTGGGGAAGAGGCCGCGCACCAACGGATACGCAATTAAAGTGGCGAAAACTGAAAGGAGGGCATCGATACCCTAGATCAACCATGAGGAAGAGTATCGTGAAGAAGAGGTATTTCTCAACTCCGATACGCGATAGAAAGTGATAAATCATGTGAGGTGTGTAAAATTATTCAGCAGGCGGTTATGTCAATTCTTCCACCTCTACTCTATGCCATTCCCGATAACGTTCGAGCGGGAGTTCTTCCGTTGTCAGCATCCGGTAGTCCGGTTTCGCGATCCGCAGGATATGACGGCGGGAATAAGCGCGCAGTTCGGCATCTGTTACTGCGGCCATCACGACGGGGAATGGATAGGTAATGAAACGTATGATGGAAGTTTCGCTTCGAGGAAATAACCGGCACAACTGATAGGCCGAGTGTTCGAAGGCCACCCAGTAGTTTTCGAATCCGTATAAATGGGCAAACTGCAGATTGTCCTTTTCCTGGTTCAAGATTTCTGCCTGATGAGTCGACAGAAAATCCATCAAGCTTACCCCCGGCGAACTTGCGTTTCCGACAGGCTGCTGTCTGTCCGAGATGCCGGCAGTTTCGGTGCTTTTCATAGATTGGATATTACGGCAGAAGGTATCAGTGTCCCAACCAGCGGTCGTAGTCGTCCAACCTCTGGATGAGTTGCTGTTTGCTCTTTTTGGGACTTTCTTCCTGCCGCCACTTGTCGATGATCTCATGCGCTTGGGTATGGTAAAGGCTACTGTTCGTGCATCCGTAGAGCGTGGTAAGAAGCAAGGCGCGGGATTGTTCCGCCTTGATGAGGGGGAGCATCGCCTGAAGTGTCCCGATCAGTTCTTCGGATGCTTCTCGATTGCCCAGTATCGTATAAGCCGGGAGCAACAATGCATAGAGCTTACAACGCATGGTGTCAGAATCCATGCGCAGGTTACCGTATTGTTTCAATGTGTCGGCAGCCAGCTGGCGATCGGGCTCAGTTTCCCCCCCCCTTCGGGGGCGTACAAGCGTCCTAATGCCTTATGCAACTTCGATAACAGACGGTCGTTGTCCAATCGGGTATAAACGTGCTTACCGCTGTCATTCAGGGAGATAACCTCATATTGCCCGGGTTGTACGCGCAACAACGGAATCCACATGTAGTTCTCCACGCAGACCATGATATCCCGCTTTCCGGCGCCGGGTTGGATAATAACGCTGGCTTCGGCTCCTTTGAACTGTCCTTCAGTGATGCGTATTCGGTCGCCTTTGATAAGGCGCTCCGGTTTCGGCGTATAGACGGGGACCACATTAGAGTAAGAATCGGCTACCCATTGCAGGTTCCTCATCGCGTCCTCGGAGAGATAGGGATGATATTCGTGTTTCCCGTCTTTGATACGGGGCAGGAAATTGTATTGGGGCAGCCATTGTTTCATCCGGTAAATCTCGTATTCCGAGGCGTGGATGAATACATAGTTATACAATAACGGGCGACGGGTTTCGACAAACCCGCCGTCTCTCTTTTTCACCTCCACATACGAAGGTGCGAAATATTCGAATAATGGCTCTCTGTCTCTGTGGCGGCGTTTGAGTTCCTCTTGTAACCCTTTTGCTGGACCTTTGTGGCAGGAGGGAAGCACCATCACATACCACCTGACAGCATGAATATCCCTCATGCGATCCGAAGATGTCGGAACAGCAGAAACGAATTTGGACATTTCGAAGGAGCGAGAATCGATTTTCACCGATTGTATCGGTGATTCATCCTTTCTCATAGACAATTCAAAGCCATATCGGCGTTGTTGTTTAATACGCTGATATACAATATATTGGGTGCAGAATTAAAGAGAATTCTGAAAATTTCACTATCCTCTTCTTTTTTCTAAAATAAACAAGATCAAATCCGTGGTTCCATCATTTAACCCTGCCTCGCAACTTAAAAGAATACTCTTTTTTAAGGAGGAAAACGCAACTTCATATATGGGTTCTTTGTAAGAAACCATATGTGACAGTGCAAAAGTATGTATTATTGTTTAAAAGGCCAAACAAAACAAGCTAATTTTTACTAGGCCTCTCTTGTCTAAATAATATTCTGAAAATTAATTATTTACGTCTAATGAATAATGGATAAATGCTGCAAAATATCTTGTGAATCGCTCCTTATCGTCGATTGTAAATTTTCTAATTAGGGAGATTTGTTTGCTATACATCCAGCATATCCGGCAGCTGTTCAGGGATTTAATGCCGGTTATGGTTTCTACGCCATGACCGAGGTGCAATCCTTCATCGCGCGCATGACATCGGCCCCGAAATCGCCGCAGACAACGAATCCCAATCAAGAGAAAGTCGATGAAAGAGAATCCGAACAATGAGACGTCCGCCCGCTACGTGCTGCTGGAAGCGGAACGCCTCGAAACCCTCGTTCGCACGAATTACCTGCTGAGCAAAAGCCTGCTGGCGTTCGAGCACCTGTGCAGCCACAGCGACCGCCCGATGTACCTCACGGCGCGCGGCGTCTGCGAGGTGCTGGGGATCAGCGAGACGGAGCTGGACGAGAGCCGTCTCAAACGTCTGATCCGCGCGAAGGTCGTCCAGCACCGGATGATGTACGACCTCTACGATCTGGTGCAGCTTGCCGAGCGCCTGTGCCGCCGCCGGCTGCAACGCCGTTTGTCGCACATTCCCCGCTTCGTCGCGGCACCCGCAAGAGACGACTGACGTCTCGGTGTCTTCGCACCTCGTTTTGCGAGCGTTTCATTTCCGCAGCGCCGGCTGCGGGGCAAGATAGCGCCAGCCCCTGAGCACGCCTTGTCCCTGCCGGACAATCTCCACCCTGACGGGTCGTATTGTCCGCCATGTCCCGCGTCGTGCTGTGTCTGTCGCAGTTCTCTGCCCCGAAGCCGGCCGCATACGCCACGAATGGCAGGTCGGCCGTATGTAGAACTAAAACTTACACGCATGAAACGTCGCAAGTATGAAATTGCGGTAGCCGGCTACCCGAGTTACCGCTTCAAGACCTACGCCCGCGATGCGGTGGAGGCCGTGGTCAAAATCAAATGCTTTCTGCACAGCCCTCGTGCCGAATGTACGCTCCTGCTGCCGAAGGATCATGTACGGGAAACGGAATCCTGCCGTATGCAGGTGCGGGAGCGATGAGCCGTTATATCGACCGCGGGACTTTCGAAGAACTGCTCGTCGTCAACCCCGCCGAGGCCGAGCGTGCGCTTGACGTCATCCGACCGCTTCTGGACGAATTCCGGACGGTCGTGCCCACTGCGGATCTGTATTTCATCGTTTCGCATGACCGGCAGACGTTCGCCAATAGGTTCGAATACGCGGACGTCGGTGTCGAACGCGACGGAGTTCTGTTCCTGATCCGGCGCACGAACTCTCCCTCGAAAGGTTATACCCTCTTTTTCGACCGCTCCGGCTTCGCGCACAGCGACCATTCCACCGTCGACCGGGCCGGCGAGGGCCTCCGACAGCCGAAGCATATCGGACGACTCTCGGCGCGAAAGGTCGACGAGTGGCTGTCGTATCTCACGGCGCACTATCGAAATCTCGAACGCCTCGATGCGGAGAATGCGCGCAGCATCGCGTCGTTCCGCGAACGTGTGGAAGCGTTGCCGGACGTCGTTTGGAATTATAGACAGTCGGGCGGTACGATCGAACGCCGCGGCCTGAGCTATACGTTCGAGATCGACCGAACGGGTTATGTCGAGAAAATAGAGCTGCATGGCTCCCTGCACCGGCTCGACGAGTTTCTGATGCTGTCGGACAACGCCTACCTCGATTCCACGGCCGAACGTGCACCGGTGCTTGCGGCCCGATCTCCGCGATGACGGGAGACCCGTGCCGCCTGCTCGCGGACGGCAGTTGGCCCGCGATCGCCGGGCCTGTGAATATACCCCTGCGGAGCGATGCGTCACAGGATGTTTTCTCCGTGCGGGACCGATTACTTATCCAATACTGTATTCCAGATGACAACGCTCGTATTTACTCCGCTCGCGGAGATCGGGGATTTCCGCGACGCCGAGATCAACGGGGTGCCGGCACTCTTCACCGCCAGCCGTGTCGATCCGATAACCCTGCCCGACGGAACCTATTGCTACGATATTATGGGCGGCCGCAGCTCCTCCTTCCTGAATGTCGTGAGTCTCGCACCCGTGTATTTCACCGGTGCGATCGTCACGCTGCAACCGCTGCTGCGCGGCTGGCAGACGTTCGTCGAAATTTGTAACTACGGCATTTACGGCAAGACGGATTTCAACGAGTGGCGGGAACGGTGGCTGAGATAAAACGAAGACTGCGGCTCCGACAAAAGCGATTTTCCGCTCCGGTAGCGCCGGCTCCTTCTACTGTGCCCGCTCGACGACGTAACGCTCGGCGAGCTTGCCGTCGATGCGCATAC
>ERZ1106963.140-NODE-140-length-111623-cov-13.746316_pt1 | contig 111623 bp, 116 predicted proteins | sample MGYA00403681_ERZ1106963 | MGnify/ENA primary metagenome ERZ1106963 (study PRJEB35170, sample SAMEA104062407) | human gut metagenome | biome: human gut; feature: human-associated habitat; material: faeces | place: Denmark | collected 2012-05-03 ...
TGGCGAAAAACGGCGCCGAGCCCAACGCCTTCACCTCCAACGCCATGACCGGCTATTATTTCGACTCCACCGAGCATTTTGAGGAGAATCTGCGCATCCTCCTGTCTTTCGTGTCCATTCCCTATTTCACCGACGAGAGCGTGGAGAAGGAGCAGGGCATCATCGGCCAGGAGATCGGCATGATCGAGGATAATCCTGAGTGGCAGGTGTATAAGTGCCTTATGCAGGCCCTTTACCGTACCAGCCCCGCCCGGGTCAGCGTGGCCGGCTCCGTAGAGAGCATCAGCCACATCACCGCCCGGACGCTCTATGACTGCCACAAGGCCTTCTATACCCCCGCCAATATGTGCCTGGTGGCCGTGGGCGATCTGGATCCGGAGTCCGTGTTCGCCCTGGCGGAGGAGGTGCTGCCCCGTGAGAGCGGCCCCGCCATCCCCCGGGACTACGGAACGGAGACGGATCTCACCCCCTTGGAGGCGGAGACCTCCTGCCAGATGGAGATCGCCATGCCCACCTTCCTTCTGGGCTTCAAGTGCCCGCCCATGAGCGGCGGCCAGGAGCAGATGCGCCGTACCCTCATCGGGGAGCTGGCCTGCGATGTGCTCCTGGGTGATTCCAGCCCCCTGTATGCCAAGCTTTACAGCCAGGGCCTGATCAACGGCACCTTCGGCTATAGCTTTGACACCCTTCCCGGCGTGGCCTACGCCTACATCGGCGGGGACAGCAACGATCCCCACGCCGTGGCGGAGGAGGTGCTGCAGGAGGCCCGGCGTCTTCTGCGGGACGGCATCGACCCGGACTACTTTGCCCGCATTCTTCGGGCCAACTACGGCTCCACCCTCAAGAGCCTCAATTCCTTTGAGTCCGTAGCCGTCTCCCTGGTGGAGGGCTGCTTTGAGGGGTATGACCCCATGCTTTTCCCGGAGATGTTTGACTCTATCACCCGGGAGGATCTGCTGGCCTTCATCCGGGAGAACCTGTGCCGGGAGCATATGGCCCTGTCTATCGTCTATCCGAAGGAGTGAAATCATGACCACTGATATGAATGATATGATCCTGGCCGACAGCCCCATCCGTTTTCCGGGGCTTTTCGGCGACTGGACCTTTACCGCCAGCTCCAAGGCCATCAATGTGGGCCACGGGGTCTATTGGTACGGCATCCTCATTGCTCTGGGCCTGCTGCTGGCAGTGCTGCTGTGCATGAAGGAGCGCAAAAAGTACGGCATCAGCGAGGATAATCTCTATGACGGCGTGCTCTGGGGCATTCCTGTGGGTATCGTGGGTGCCCGGGTGTACTATGTCCTGTTCTATCTGGATCGCTTTCGGGATGCCTCCGGCCAATTTGACTGGGGCAGCGCCGTGGCCTTCTGGGATGGTGGCCTGGCCATTTACGGAACGGTCATCGCCGTGATCATTCTGGCCGTCTGCCTCTCCCGGCGCAAGGGCAAGCGGGGCTTTAAATTCTTTGCCATGACGGATCTGGTGGTCATGGGCCTGCTGGTGGGGCAGATTGTGGGCCGCTGGGGCAACTTTATGAACCGGGAGGCCTTCGGAGCCGAGACCACCTCCCTTTTTCGTATGCAGCTCACCACCAAGGCGGGCCAGCTCATTGAGGTGCACCCCACCTTCCTGTATGAGAGTGTGTGGAATCTGGTAGGGCTGCTCCTGCTGCTGTTCGTGGTGTCAAAGCACCGCAAGTTCGACGGGGAGAACACCTGGTTTTACTTCCTCTGGTACGGCATCGGACGCTTCTGGGTGGAGGGCCTGCGCACGGACAGTCTGTATCTGTTTGACTGGCAGTTTTTCGGCCAGCCCATCCGGGTCTCTCAGGCCCTCAGCGTCGTCATGGTGCTGGTGAGCGTTTTCATGCTGATCTGGAATCTCAAGGTGCATCCTCACAAGCCCGAGGAGCTGTATGTGAACCAGGTGGCCGCCCGGGACCGGGCGGAGCAGAACGAAAAAGTACAGGAGGAATAATATGAGTGCTGTGGTCATGGACGGTAAGGCCCTTGCCGCAGAGATAAAGCAGGCTCTCCGGAAACGATGCGCCGCCCTGTCCCGGCCGCCCCGGCTGGCGGTGGTGCTGGTGGGGGACGATCCCGCCTCGGCGGTATATGTGCGCAATAAGGAGCAGGATTGCGCCCAGTGCGGCATCTCCTGCGCCGATCACCGTCTCCCGGCGGATACCTCCCAGCAGGAGCTTTTGGCACTGGTGGCGGAGCTCAACCGGGATAAGACCGTCGACGGCATCCTGGTGCAGCTGCCCCTGCCCGCCCATCTGGACGCGGGACAGGTGCTCCGGGCTATCGACCCGGAGAAGGATGTGGATGCCTTCCATTCGGAGAATGTGGGCCGCCTGCATTTAGGCCAGCCCCGATATCTCCCCTGCACCCCGGCGGGGATCATGGCCCTTCTGAAAAAGTACGGCATTGACCCGGCGGGCAGGCACTGCGTGGTGGTGGGCCGCAGCAATATCGTGGGCAAGCCCATGGCGGCCCTGCTTCTGCAGGCGGATGCCACCGTCACCGTCTGCCACAGCAGGACCCCCGACCTGTGCTCCCAATGCCTGCAGGCGGATATCTTAGTCAGTGCCGCAGGCCGCCGGGGCCTTATTACGGCGGACATGGTGAAGCCCGGCGCCGTGGTCATTGACGTGGCCATGAACCGGGCCCCGGACGGCAAGCTCTGCGGGGATGTGGACTATGCCGCCGTGGCGGAGAAAGCGGGCTATATCACCCCGGTTCCCGGTGGCGTGGGCCCCATGACCCGGGCTATGCTCATGGAGAACACCTATCGGGCGGCCCTGGGCCGTCAGGACGGATGAGAGGAGGGCGTTCTATGCGTTCCGATATTGAGATTGCCCAGAGCTGTACCCTGCAGCCCATTTCCCGCGTGGCGGAGAAGCTGGGGCTGGGGGAGGAGCATTTGGAGCATTACGGCAGATATATAGCCAAGCTGCGCCTGCCTCCGGACCTGATGGGCCGGAAGCGGGGCAAGCTGATTTTAGTCACCGCCATCAACCCCACCAAGGCCGGGGAGGGCAAGACCACCACCAGCATCGGCCTGGCGGATGCCCTGAACCGGATGGGGAAGAAGGCGGTGCTGGCCCTGCGGGAGCCGTCCCTGGGGCCAGTGTTCGGCCTGAAGGGCGGCGCCGCCGGGGGCGGATATTCCCAGATCGTCCCCATGGAGGACATCAACCTTCATTTCACCGGGGATTTCCACGCCATCGGCGCGGCCAATAATCTCCTGGCTGCCATGGTGGATAACCATATTTATCAGGGCAATGAGCTGGGGATAGACCGGGTGGTCTGGCGGCGCTGCGTGGATATGAACGACCGGCAGCTCCGGGCTTTGCTGACTGGTGTAGGGGGCGGCATCAACGGCGTTCCCCGCTCCGAGCATTTTGACATCACTGTGGCCACGGAGACCATGGCCGTTTTCTGCATGGCGGAGGATCTGGCGGATCTGAAGGAGCGGCTGGGCCGCATGATCGTGGGTTACACCCGGTCCGGAGAGCCCGTCACCGCCCATGACCTGAAAGCCGAGGGCGCCATGACGGCACTTTTGAAGCAGGCCATGCTGCCCAATCTGGTGCAGACGATGGAGGGCACGCCCGCCATCGTCCACGGCGGCCCCTTTGCCAACATCGCCCACGGCTGCAACAGCGTGGCTGCCACCCGGGCGGCCCTGCACCTGGGAGAGTACTGCATCACCGAGGCCGGCTTCGGCGCGGATCTGGGTGCGGAAAAATTTTTGGATATCAAGTGCCGGGCGGCGGGCCTTGTGCCCGACGCGGCGGTGGTGGTGGCTACCGTCCGGGCGTTGAAGCTCCACGGCGGTGCATCGGGCGATTTAAGTCGGGAGGATATGGACGCCCTCAAAAAAGGACTGCCCAACCTGCTGCACCATATTCGGACACTGCGAACGGTCTATGGTCTGCCGGTGGTGGTGGCGCTGAATCAGTTTGACGGAGACACAGAGGCGGAGATCGAATTGGTGGAAAATGCCTGCCGGGAGTACAGCGCGCCGGTGGCCCTGTCCCAGGTGTGGGAAAAAGGTGGGGCCGGCGGCCTTGCTGTAGCCGAAAAAGTAGTCCAATTGGTAGGGGAAAATGTAGCCAAAACGGATGGGTTCCGCTTCGCCTATGCTCTGGAGCTGCCCCTGACGGAGAAGCTCCGGGCCGTGACAAAACAGGTCTATGGCGGCGCGGATGTGGCCCTGACCCACCAGGCGGAGGAGGAGCTGCAGGAGCTGGAGCGCCTTGGCTTCGGCGGTCTTCCGGTGTGCATAGCCAAGACCCAGTACAGTCTCTCGGATGACCCGGAAAAGCTGGGCGCGCCGCAGAATTTTACCGTTACGATCCGCTCGCTCCGGGTCTGCGCCGGCGCCGGATTCGTGGTGGCCATGGCCGGAGATATCCTGACCATGCCGGGCCTGCCCAAGCATCCGGCGGCGGAAAAAATCGATGTCACCCAGCAGGGGAACATCGTAGGATTGTTTTAAAAAAGTTCTATAAAAAACATATATCTCCGAAAAACGCGTGTTTTTCGGAGATATATGTTTTCATATCAAAATTGTTCCCTGGCAGGTACTCAGCGCAGAAGCGTGCCGATGCCCACCAGTATGCAGCCCAGCAGGAAGAACAGAAGCAGCAGTGCGGCGGCATTCCGCAGGAATTTTTTCCACCCCAGGGATGCCAGATCCATAAACGGATAGGGGTACAGAAGCCCCGTGTGGCCGATGGGCTTGCCGCTCCTGGCCCGCAGCAGGGCAAAGGCGGTGTAGGCCAGCGGCAGCAGCAGCCACCACACGGCGCACATAAGGGACAGACCCGTCTTATCGGCCAGCAGCAGCCACTGGAGCACCACCAGCAGCGGCGTCAGATAATGCACGCAGATGTTGCCGAAATTGCCGCCGAAGTCCGCGAACCGCAAGCCTTTTCGCTTTTCATATGGCACCAGCACGAACTGGTAGATCAGGTGCGTGACCCAGATATACAGCGCCATGGCGCAGGACAGGCGCACATCGGTCAATACCGCCCACAAATGCCCACGGGGGGCGAAGCCGGCGCAAAAAAGCAGCAGCTCATATATCGTAATGACCAGATTGCTCTGGTTTGTGTAAAAGCAGAACATACCTGCCCGGATACGCCCTCGGGGAATCAGCTGCGAATGCAGCAGCAGCCCGGCGGTATTGAGAAGAAAGAGAAAAAGTGCTGAGATCTGTAAACCGGACACGCCGTTTCCTCCTTGCGAATCTTATATTTGATGGGTGGCACAGTCCACCTTGCCGTCTGCGATGGTGATAACGCCATAGGTGCAGGGGGAGCCGCGGCCGATGGAGCCGGGGTTCATCACCCACAGTGTCCCGTCATAGTCTACCAGGGGACGGTGGGTATGGCCAAAGAGCAAAATCTGTGCGCCGGTCTCCCTGGCGGCACAGATGGCTGACATAGTGCCTGCCTTTACATGCCTTGTGTGGCCGTGCATCATCAGGATTTTTGTCCCCTCATATTCCGTGAGGATTTCGGGGGTATCCACCGGGTTGTGGTCACAGTTTCCCGGCACATTCTGCATGGGGATATGGGGAAAGCGGTGGTGCAGCTTTTCGGCATCCCGCTGGTAATCGCCCAGATGTAAGATGACCTGGGGCTGGGCCTGCTCCACGCTCTGCACCATATGATCGATATTCCCGTGGGAATCAGATAAAACCAAAATTCGCATATTTAACCTCGGCATCAATAGTTTACTCTGATTATACCAGCTGACGGTTGAAAATTCAATATTTTCCGGCTACAATAGAGGGGAGAAAGGGGAGTGGCAGCGTGTACGAGAGCATTGTGAGGATCGATCTGCACGGAAAAAACGCATATCAGGCCCGGATCGCCGTGGAAACCGCCCTTCGGCGGGCCAGGAGCGGCGTTTACCGTATCCGCTGTATCCATGGGTATCATGGCGGAACGGCCCTGCGGGATATGATCCGGGCGGAGTACGCGGGGCATCCCCGGGTGATCCGGCTGGAGCGGAGTGCCGACGGAGGCACCACCGATCTTGTCCTGCGGGAATAATACCATTGAAAATCCATCGCTGGCAGGTGCAAAACCGTATCTGCCTTTGTTGATAGACGGTAGGAGGAAACATGGAAAAGAATACACTGACCATTGCACAGATCCAGATGCAGGTGACGCGGAGCAAGGAGGAGAATATCCGCAGAGCCTGCCGCCTGATTCGCCAGGCAGCAGGGCAGGGAGCGGAGCTGGCAGTCCTGCCGGAGATGTTCTGCTGTCCCTATGAAAACAGCGCCTTCCGCCCCTATGGCGAGGCTCTGGGCGGCCCTGCCCAGCAGGCGATTTCGGCCCTGGCCCGGGAGCTGGGGCTATGGATCATCGCAGGCTCTGTGCCAGAGCTGGAGGACGGGCGTGTGTACAACACCTCCTTTGTATACGACAGCGCCGGCCGTCAGGCGGCGCGGCACCGCAAGATGCACCTGTTTGACATCGATGTGGAGGGGGGCCAGAGCTTTCGGGAATCGGACACCCTGTCCCCGGGCTGGGACATCACGGTGTTCGACACGCCCTGGGGAAAAATGGGCCTGTGCATCTGCTTTGACCTGAGATTTGAAGAGCTGGCAAGGATCATGACTTTACAGGGAGTAAAGGCGATCTTTGTGCCGGCGGCCTTCAACATGACCACGGGCCCGGCCCACTGGGAGCTGCTGTTCCGCCAGAGAGCGGTGGACAATCAGCTTTTCACCATCGGGACATCTCCGGCCCGCGCGGAAGGGGAGAGCTATGTGGCCTGGGGCCACTCCATCGTCTGTGATCCCTGGGGGAGCGTCCTGCACCAGTGTGGGGCGGGGGAGGAGGTGACTGTCACAACGCTGCAGATGGACAGGATCCAGGCGGTGCGGCGGCAGCTGCCCATTCTCTCGGCCCGGCGTGAAGATGTATATTCCATTGAGCCAAAATGAGGGGAAGTCTGTTGCATTTATACCTTGCGGCGGTTTTTGACAGATGGTATAATTAAAGAAGAAATAAGTTCTGAAAGGGAGGAGTCACATATGAAGAAATATACGGATATGACTGTACAGGAGCGCAAGGCGGAGTATGCTTCCGTTCTGGCGGCCTATGAAAAGCAGAAGGACATGGGCCTGCAGCTGAATATGGCCCGGGGCAAGCCCAGCCGGCAGCAGCTGGACATGGTCACGGAGATGAGCGGCATTCTGGTAAAGCCGGAGGACTTTATTTCTGACGGCATCGACAGCCGCAACTATGGCAATGTGGACGGTCTGCCCGCCGCCAAGGCTCTGTTTGCCGACATTCTGGGCTGTAAGCCGGAGCAGTGCTTCGTGGGCGGTAATGCCAGCCTGCAGCTCATGTACGACGCCATTGCCAAGGCCTATACCAACGGTCTGCTCCACTCGGAAAAGCCCTGGTGCAAGCTGGATACCGTGAAGTGGCTCTGCCCGGCCCCCGGGTATGACCGGCATTTTAAGGTCACGGAGTCTTTCGGATTTGAACTGATCACCGTTCCCATGACCGAAAACGGCCCCGATATGGACGCGGTGGAGGAGCTGATCAAGGATCCCGCAGTCAAGGGCATGTGGAACGTGCCCAAGTATGCAAACCCGGAGGGGATCATCTACTCCGACGAGGTGATTCACCGTCTCGCCGCCATGAAGCCCGCTGCGCCGGATTTCATGCTCATGTGGGACAATGCGTACTGCATCCATGAGTTCGAGGGGGAGTTTGTGCCCTTTGAGGACATCCTGTCCCTCTGCGAAGAGAGCGGAAACGCCGACATGATTTATGAATTTGCCTCCACCAGCAAGGTGACCTTCCCCGGCGCCGGTGTGGCGGTCATGGCCACCAGCGAGGCGAATCTGGCCTATTTCAACAAGCTGATCAATATACAGACCATCGGCTTTGACAAGATCAACCAGCTCCGGCATGTGAAATATTTGCAGAACAAAGAGCATACCCTGGCACTGATGCAGCGTCACGCGGCCATCCTGCGGCCCAAGTTCCACGCTGTGCTGGATGCGCTGGAGCAGGAGATCGCGCCCCTGGGCATCGGAGCGTGGAAACGTCCCACCGGCGGGTATTTCGTGTCCTATGACGCTATGCCCGGAACGGCCAAACGGGCGCTGGCGCTGTGCAAGGAAGCGGGCGTCACCATGACCGGTGCAGGCGCTACCTTCCCCTATGGCAAGGATCCGCAGGACTCCAACATCCGCATTGCCCCGTCCCTGCCCCCGGTGGAGGAGCTGCAGCAGGCCATCGCCGTCTTCTGCAACTGCGTGAAGCTGGCTGCTCTGGAGAAGCTGGGCGTATGAGATGGCTTGCAGCGTCTGATATCCACGGCAGCGCCACCGCCTGCCGCCGTGTGCTGGAGGCATTTGAACGGGAAAAGGCGGACAAACTGCTGCTATTGGGGGATCTTCTGTACCATGGCCCGCGCAATCCGCTGCCGGAGGGGCACGATCCAAAGGCGTGCATCCACATGCTGAATGAGTATCGGGATCACATCGCCGCTGTGCGGGGCAATTGTGAGGCGGCGGTGGACCAGATGGTACTGCAGTTCCCGGTGCTGGCAGAGTACATGCTCCTGCAGCTGGGACCGAAGCTGATTTTTGCCACCCATGGTGATGTATATAACCCGGATAATCTGCCGCCGCTGGCCAAGGGCGGTATCCTGCTCACCGGCCACACCCATGTACCGGCCTGCGATGTATATCCGGATTTTGTGTATCTTAATCCCGGTTCTGTTTCGCTGCCAAAGGATGAACATCGGCGGCGGGGCTACATTCTGATGGATGATGAGGGTGCGGTGTTCAAGGAGCTGGACGGCACGGAGTACCACCGGCATTCGTTTTAAGGTGGGACAGGGCACCTGAAAGGAGCAACAGGGGGAGGTTATCAAACCTCCCCCTGTTTTATGAAAGAAAAGAAGCGGCAAAGTATCTATTGATACTTGCCGCTTTTGGCGCAGAAGGAGGGAGTCGAACCCTCGCGCGGGTTTTTAAGCCGCCTACTCCCTTAGCAGGGGAGCCCCTTCGGCCACTTGGGTACTTCTGCAAAACTTATAGAGTGCGATCTGGCGGAGAGAGTGGGATTCGAACCCACGGATGCTTTCACATCGCCGGTTTTCAAGACCGGTGCTTTCGACCACTCAGCCATCTCTCCGTGTGTGAAAGTACGCTCAACTCAAACGCAAGTGTTATTTTACCATAGGGGGATTTATTTGTCAATAAAAAAGCAGAAAAAGAAAAGGTGCATTTTTCAAAAAAATGTGTTGACATTTGGCGTGCACAGTGGTATTATAAACAAGCTGATTCGTTTGAGGCAGCGCAAAAAATAAATATCCGGGTGTGGCGAAGTTTGGTATCGCGCTTGAATGGGGTTCAAGAGGCCTCGAGTTCGAATCTCGACACTCGGACCAAAAGTTCCCGTTTTTGCTTAAATTGAGCAAAAACGGGAACTTTTTTTGTGTGCTGTTCTTGAAAAGATTGCGGGAAAATGTTTGCTATGGTTGTCTTATGGTTGACATCGGATTTTCGGGTTACAGGGCATCTGTGATGCAGCGAAGTGCCTCGATATCAACATCCTGATAATGCCGGAGCATCTCGGTGGATGTGTGGCCGATCAGAACCGACAGGGCCGAGAGCAGAAGCCGCGTTTTGGTTATGTTGATGCCGAGACCGATGACCGTTTTATCCGACAGGGACAGAAGATTGCAGCTGCCTGCATGCCGCAAAAATTTGTTTCAATTTACCCATTTGCTTCATCCTTATCAATCGATGGTAAGTTTACATAAGAATACGGACACACACCTGTCGTTTGTGTGTGTCCGTATTTATTGGGATCGGCTGCTTGCTTATGCCAGGGACTTGCCAAGCTCGTTGCAGGCGGCGACCGAATCGTCAACAGGGTAGCCGTTGCAGATCACAAAATCACTGGGCATCACCGCGCCGTCGGCTTTGCAGGTATTCTCCCAGTTCCGCATCCATTCGCCGTCGCCCCAACCGTAAGAGCCGAACAGGCCGATCTTCTTGCCGGAGAGCTTTGCCTCACAGGATTCGAACATGGGGGCGAACTCGCCGTCCTCCAATTCTTCCGAGCCCATGGAGGGGCAGCCGAAGGCAATGGCGTCGAAGGAATCTATCATGGAAGCGTTGAACGCGGAGGCTGTCAGTACCGTGGCCTCGGCACCTGCCGCTTTGATACCGTCCGCTACCGCATAGGCCATGGCCTCCGTATTGCCTGTTCCGCTCCAATAAACTACTGCTACTTTACTCATCGTTATAGTCCGACCTTTCTTTGAAATAATTTTATATATCAATCGGCTGCCGTGAGCCGTTCGATAGACCTTCCAGTTTTAGACTGCGCAGCGCAGCGGCATTGCGGTCCTGGTTTGAATGGGGGGTTAGCGGCCTCTAACTTAATTGCGAAAATTTAAGGGCCGAGGGCCTTTCTGGAAAATGAGTATAGCAAAAAGAAGGAGCCTTATCCGCTCCATAAAGACAGAATAAGGCTCCGTTCAGGCAGAGATTCAGTTGCGGTGCATCCGGCGCACTGGGGTTTGGCCGTTACAGCGCATAGCGGCGGCCTTCTCGTTTTGAAGGCCGTCAGTTTGCCCGCTTCATTTTAGCATTCCTTATTCGGTATTCCACAGGGGACACTCCCTTAACCGAACGGAACGCATTGGCAAACTTACTGGAGTTATCATAGCCGTGCTCATTTGCAATGTCGCTGACGGTCATATCCGTATACTCCAACATGTAGGCGGCGGACTCCATCTTCTGCGTTTTTATGTAGGCATAGAAGGAGACGCCGAAAACCGATTTAAAGGATGTTTTGATGGTGGTGGCGGAGGCGTGAAATTTACTGGCCGCCTGATCCAGAGTGATCTTCTCGTACATGTTTTCCGTCAGATATTTCGCCACGTTCTTGGCAAGGCTGGCCTGAAAAGGGGATACCGAACGACAGCTGCCCACTCCGTCTCTGATCTCGTAGGCACTGAGAAACAGCATCAGCTCCAGGATCTTGATCTTGGAGTAGCCCTGTCGGATCTGATCCGGAACGGCATACAGCTCGGAAAATATATGCTCCACCGAGGAATTGGACCGGGCGATGTAATAGTTTTTATTACCGCAGAATTTTTCTTCGATGGCCTTCGGCTGCACCGCAACATCCTGGAGAAAACAGGAGAGGCATTTTGGCGCGTCGTCGATATGGATACGGATGGTGATCCCGTGATAATGCCGCAGTGGAAAGTACAGGGAGGATAGATGTTCTTTTTTGACGAGCAGCAGATCCTCGGGAGAGATATAGCAAAAGTCGCTGCCGATGCTGCATTCCATGCGCCCCTCGCGGCAGTGGAAGATCTCAAAGACATTCCCGGTGGGGCTGTTTTTTTCCATGAGGGTGCCTGCGTATGTGTGCGAGGTATAATAGATAATGGAAATGCCGGGGAAGACCGGGTATTCGGAGGTGATGTATCTCCCGTCGCCGAGGCTCTCGGCGGAGACTGCATTTCCTTCTGTGCGTTCGGTTTCTGTGTTCATGCTGATCTGCCTTTTCTGCTGTTTTTGCTGAGGTTTTATTCTTCCAGGGTCTTAACGCCGAATGTAAAGTATACGATGTGGAACACCCACACGCAGGCGAGGATGATACACGGAACATATACCGCTTTGAGCATCATTACGGTAAATCCGACTGCCATAAGTACGGTGACCGTTGCCATAATGCGCAATTTGGTCGGCCGGGTCATGCCCTTGCCCTGCACATAGCTCTCCAGATTCTTCTTGTAGAGCTTTGTGTTTACAAACCAGGTGTGGAGTCGCTCCGAGCTTTTGGCAAAGGAGAACGCCGCCAACAGCAGAAACGGAAACGTTGGCAGCAGCGGCAATACCGCGCCAACCGCGCCGAGTCCCACCCCGATACATCCGAGGACGATCCAAAAGATTTTTTTCAGATTCATTTATTCTGTCTCCAATCGCTTCTTTTCTTTTTTTGTCTCGATCACATGGCATATAGCCGTGACCGGATGGTGGAATATCATCCTTGGCCCGGAGAAACGCATGACATCCCGAATTTTGCCCCGCATGGCAGGCTGATAGCAATGCACTTTACAGTTGGAGCAGAAGGTCTTTGTTTCCATGAAAGGACACCTGTCGCTCCGCGCTCTGGCATAGTCGTCAAGCTCCGCACAATCCCTGCATAGGCCATGCCTGCCGCCATGCTTTTTCTTGCAGTAAAGGGAGATCATCTGCGAGACCAGTTCCTTCTCCTTTTCCCGTTTGGCTGCCGTACCCTTTTTCATCAGCTCATTCTCCCGTGCTCCACAGAGTAGACCTTGTCCGCGATCCGCATCGTGGACTCCCGATGAGACACCAGCACCACGGTCTTGTTTTCTGTCTCCTCTTTCAGGGATCTCAGGATCACCGCCTCGTTGAGACTGTCCAGATTGCTGGTGGGCTCGTCCAGAAGCAGCAGGTCGGAATCGTGGAGGAAGGCGCGGGCAAGGCCCAGCCGCTGCCGCTCTCCGCCGGAAAGGGTATCGCCAAGCTCACCGACGGGCGTGTCATAACCCTGGGGCAGGGTCATGATGAAGTCGTGTACCGAGGCCTTTTTGCAGGCCGATTCGATCTCAGAGTCCGTTGCATGGAGCTTCGCGATGCGGAGATTGTTGCGGATGCTGTCGTGGAACAGGTGTGTCTCCTGGGTCACAAAGCTCTCCATGTCCCGCAGGTTTGACGTATTGATGTCATTGACATCTACGCCTGACAGGCACACGCGACCGCTCTGCGCCCTCCAGAACCGCATGAAAAGCTTGAGCAGGGTAGATTTGCCGCTGCCGCTCCGGCCTGCAATGCCGACGATGGAGCCCTGGGGAATCTCTGCCGATACGTCATGGAGGATCGTCTCCTCCCCGTAGGAAAAGGTGACATGCTCCGCCGAAGCACCGGCAAAGGCGATGTCATTCTTGCCGGTTATTTCCTCCGTGACGGGGGTCTCGTCCAGAATATCCAGCACTCGGTTGCCTGCTGCAAAGGTGTTCTGCAATGTGCTGCCCAGGTTTGCCAGCGCCACAACGGGGCCGAAGGAGCTCATCAGCGCGATCACCGGGATCAGCACACCGATGAATTCGATCCGGCCCCTTTGATACAGCAGGGCGGCAGCAAACAGCATGGCGAGGTCAAACAGCAGGATAGCGGTATTGGTCACCGCCTGGTTCCGGCCTGCCGTCCGCTTTATTTTCTTTTCGTCGGCGGAGAGGTCATCGGTTCTGCCGTTCATTTCGGCGAGCCTTTTTTCGCCCTGACCGTATTGCAGGGTCTCGGAGAGACCCCGAAGGCTGTCGAGAACAAAGCCGGAAAGCTCGCCGGATCTGGTGCGGAACCGGATCCCGTCGTCACCGCTGCGTTTCGAGGTCAGAATCGGGATGACAATACCTACTGCGATGTATGCTGCAAGGGCGATCAACCCGAGTACCACATGGAAGCTGCCGATAAAAAGGCACAGAAGCAGCGAATACAGCAAGGCGATGACGATGGGGGAAATGGTATGGGCATAAAACACCTCCAGCAGCTCGATATCGGAGGTGATGACCGAGATCAGGTCGCCCTTGTCCTTGCCCTCCAGCTTGGCGGGGCAGAGCCTGCGGAGGGCGCGGAACACCTTATCCCGAATGAGTGCAAGCAATTTGAAGGCGATGAAATGGTTGCATGCCTGCTCCGCATAGCGAAGGACGCCCCGGACAAGGGCGAATACACAGACGCAGATGAAAATGGCCCTGAGGGAAAGCGGCGTGTGGATCCCCAGAATGTCCGCCGCAGCGTATCCGCCGAAGATGGTGATAAAGGACGCGGCCAGGTGGCCCATCAGACCCATGGCGATGGCAAGCACCATGAATCCGGCCAGAGGCTTCACAAGGCCGATGAGCCGCAGCATAACAGAAAATCCGCTTCGTTTTTTCATGCCATGTCACCGCCCTTTCCGTAGTTTTCAAGCGCCGCCTGTGCATGCCACAGTTTGGTGTAGGTGCCGCTGCTTTTCAGCAGCTCTTCGTGAGTCCCGCTCTCGGCAATGCGGCCCTTCTCCATAACATAAATTGTGTCGGAGTCGACCACATTGGCAAGACGGTGCGAAATGAGGATCACAGTTTTAGACTTTGCCAGTGCCCGGATCTCCCGCATGATATCGTCTTCACTCTCCGCGTCAATATTGGAGGTGGCTTCATCGAAGATATACACGGGGCTGTTGTGCAGCAGAGCTCTTGCCAGGGCCAAACGCTGGCATTGGCCGCCGGAAAGATTGGATGCCTTCTCGGAAAGCCTGGTTTCCAGGCCCTTTTCACCCTTTAGAAATGCTGACAGATTTACCCTGTCCAGCACGTCCCACAGCTCCCTGTCCGATGTGTAGGGCGCGCCCATCAGGAGATTATCCCGTACCGTGCCCTTGAAGAGATAGCTTTGATGGCTGATGTAGGTAAAGCTGCACATCAGGCTTGCTTCGCTTATTTCTCGTAATTCCGTACCTCCCACCGTCACAGAGCCTGTGTAGCCTTTGTTCCGGCCCATCAGAATGGCCGATACGGTGGATTTGCCGCAGCCGGATTCGCCCACAATGGAAATGAAACCTCCCATGGGGAATACGAGGTCGATGCCATGGAGGATCTCCCGGTCCGGCTCATAGGAAAAGTGCAGATCCCGGCACCGGATGGTGCAGTCGGCGGGCACACTATTCGTTTGCTGCTCTGTCTCCGGCAGATCCAGAAGGCGGAATATCTTATCACTTGCCGCCATGCCGTTCATAGCGATATGAAAAAAGGAACCGAGGAGCCGCATGGGGATGAAGAAATCCGCAGAAAGCAGGATGATGAGCAGGCAGCCGGAGAGTGTGACGTTTCCTGCCGCAAACTGTGTGGCTGCCAGTATTACGCCGAGAGCCGCGCCGCCGTAGGCGATCAGGTCCATAATAGTGATGGAGTTAAGCTGCATGGTCAGCACCTTCATGGTGATGCGGCGGAACTTCTCGGATTCGGCATTCATCTCTTCCTGCTTGAAACCGTCCGCCTGATAGATTTTCAGCGTGGTGAGGCCTTGCAGGTTTTCCAGGAAGGTGTCTCCTAAGGCGGTGTACTGCCCCCAGTATTTCGAGAGCAGCTTTTTCGCCCACCGCTGCACCGCGACGATGGCAACGGGGATCAGCGGCACGCAGACAAGCAGCACCACGGCGGAGGGGAGATTGACAAAGCTCAGCACGATGAAAAGCGTCAGCGGAGCCAGCATCGCATAGAAAAACTGCGGCAGATACGCGCCGAAATAGGTTTCAAGCTGGTCGACACCCTCCACGGCCACCTGCACCACCTCGGAGGTCTTGACCTGCTCACTGTAGGAAGCGCCGAGCCGCAGAAGCTTCGCATATATCATCTCCCGCAGAGTCTTCTTGACAGCTTTGGAGGAGAGATAGCTCATTTTGCTTGCAAGGGTCGTACAGAGAAAGCGGAGGGCCACCGCCGCTGCCCCGATGATAAGAGTTGCGGCTATATCCTTTTTGTCCGCCGTTTGTTCAAACAGACGGGCCAGCAGATGCGTGATGCTTACCATCAGCGTGATATTTGCCGCGAGAGATACCCATTGGCATACCACGTTGCCCGCTATGTATTTTTTACTGTCGGGCACGGTCCCGATCAGCCGCTTATTGATCATCATGTGCATTTCGTCCCTTCGTATGTTCTCAGTACAGGTGCTTACAGCCAAAGACTGAAGCTCTCCTGGCAGTTAGGCGATTCTAACTTCTGCCTTATAAGAAGCGATGCCCGGAGGTTAGGCATCGCTAACTATTAAATTAATCTAATATAAGAGGGGGAATTTGTCAAGGAGGGCCAAAGAGATTTAAAAAAAAGAATGCATTTCCCGGACTGAAGGCGGCGGGGCTGTCATTGCTGATGTGCATTTATGCGGTCTGCGTGAACCAAAAGAATGGTACCACGAAAAGCGAAGCACTCTGCGTATTTTCCAAAGTACGCAGAGCGGTTTTTGCGCAGCCCCAGCTTGGGGATCTGAATGCCGTTTGACAGAGTGTAGCTTTCGTTTAAAATCATATGGATCGCTCCTTATTTTTATATAGCGCAGCAGTGTCCAGGGGGCCTGCCTCCTATGAGGTACAACTTGAACCTTCTGTATAGCCTATAACTGAAAGTAAACTTTAAGTCAAGGGGGAATTTGAAAATTTTTAGTGGGATGAGTGTGGGCTTATATCTGCTGGGATAATAAAGCAGTTGACATTTTGGTGGGTTAAGGTATAATTACCAGTAACAGTATAAATAGACTGAAATGTTGCGGGCGCCGGATCGCGGCACCCGGACTTGCGGCACCCTGAAATCTCGCGGTTTCAGGTTTTTTTATGGCCGCTGACATACACGGGGATGAAATAGAGGATCGGAGCGCGGTATGAAGAATAAGAAGACGTTAATATGGGAGATTCTATTCCTCGTCCTGGTCTTTGGGGCTACCGTTTACGGAGTGTTCCGAGGGGAAGATCTGGAGAGGATCGAGGAGATCATCGAGCGGACGCAGAAGATCTATCTGGTGCCGGCTGTGCTGTGCGTGGTGTTTTTTATCTGGGGGGAGTCCATCATCATTTACTACATGATGGGCACGCTGCATGTGCGGCTGAAAAAATGGACCTGTTTTTTGTTCTCATCCATCGGCTTTTTCTACAGCTGCATTACCCCTTCCGCCTCCGGCGGCCAGCCTGCGCAGATCTATTACATGAAGAAAAAGGATGTCCCCATTCCGGTATCGACCCTGGTGCTGATGGTGGTCACCATCACCTATAAGGCAGTGCTGGTGCTCATCGGTCTGGGGATGATGGTATTTGGCCAGGGCTTTATCCGAAAATACCTGACGGGAGTTCTGCCGGTTTTCTATCTGGGAATCGCCCTGAATGTGATCTGCGTGGGTGTTCTGGTGCTGCTGGTGTTTCATACGACCCTGGCGGAGACGATCGTCAGCAAATGCCTGACTCTGCTGGAAAAAATACACATCCTGCGCTACAAGGAGAGTCGCCATGAGAAGCTGAGATGCGGAATGGAGAAATACCGGGAGACGGCGGTCTATTTCAAAACCCACAAGCATGTGGTGCTCTACGTGCTGGGCATCACCTTCGTGCAGCGATTCGCGCTGTTTTTGTCCACCTATTTTGTGTACCGGGCCTTCGGACTGCACGAGTTTGATCCGGTGACCATTATGCTGCTGCAGGCGGCTATCTCCATTGCGGTGGATATGCTGCCGCTGCCCGGCGGCATGGGGATCAGTGAAAAGCTGTTCCTGACGGTGTTTGTCCCGGTGTTCGGCGCGGGACTTCTCCTGCCGGGTATGGTGCTGAGCAGGGGATTAAGTTACTATACTGAGCTGCTGCTGAGCGCGCTGCTGACGCTGTACGCCCATTTCACCATCAAGGGAAAGCCCGCCGGCTCCGTACAGAAAAAAAACAGCTGACAAAGGACATGAAAGCTCCGTCAAGACGTTTTTGAACAGGGAAACGGTGCAGCCCCGTAAGGGGGAGTGCACCGTTTCCGTTTTTTATGAGAGAAAATTGCTTGTACCCGTGCATTCTCCTACGCAAATGAGATCAATATAGGCCGAGGGAGTGAGGGACATGGGCTCCAGATCGTTTGCTTCCAGCTGTGTGTTCAGTGCCGCTGCAGCGGCGGTGCAGCGGCCCTCATATGCCGCGTAAGCGGCATCGGTCAGCTGCCCATTTTTAGCCGTGATGCTGCTCAGACCGGAATACAGGTCAACTGCTCCGCTTGCCAGAGCTCCTGCGCCGGAGTTCAGCTGGCCGACCTTGCTGTTCAGCGTCCCAGTGGCATCGTACAGCTTGCCGGTGCCGTCGCGTACCGCCCCAGCGCCGTCATCAATGCTGCCGATGGCGGAAATGATATCATTTACCTTATCCATCAGCTGGGCGTCATCATCTTCACGTCGGAGTAGTCGCTGTAGTCGGTAATTTTACCCCCGGCGAAGATGTTAACGGCCTCCATATCCGTGACCTTGCCGGAGGCATCGGTCATAATATAGATGACCTCCTCCTTTTCCGAGGATGCTGTTTCGGCGAACGCCGGAACGGTCCATGAGACTGACAGCAGCGCGGCCAGCGCCGCCGCAGTGATTCTTGTCCTATGATTCATTGGGAAATAACCTCCTTGGATTTTTTGTTTTTTACGATCAACCTGTCAAACAGGTACAGCAGGCCCTTGCCGCTTCGCTGAAAGGCTTTATGGAGAAAAAGCCGCTTTCTAAAATTACCGTCAGCGAGATCATTGCGGACTGCGGCGTCAACCGCAAGACCTTTTACTATCATTTCGAGGACATCTATGCCCTGCTGAAATGGATGCTGGAGGAAGAGACGGTAAACGTCGTCAAGCAGTTTGACCTGCTGGTGGACTACCGGGAGGCTGTGGTGTTTGTGATGCACTATGTGCGGGAGAACAAACACCTTTTGTGCTGCGTCTATGACAGCATGGGACGGGACGAGATGAAGCGCTTTTTCTACGCAGATTTTATCGGCATCACAAGAAGGGTCGTTCAGAGCGCCGAGCGGCGGTTGGGCGTCCATGCGGAGGAGCAGTTCAAGGAATTTCTGGCACACTTCTATACCGAGGCCGTGGCGGGACTCCTCATCGATGAATTCACAGACAAGGACGGACATGATCCGAAAAAAGCGGCAGACTATTTCTCCGTTATCCTGGAAAACTCCCTGCCGAGCGTTCCAATGAGCGTGCAGGGGAAATAATCGGCTCACGGAGGACTGTCTCCAAACCGCAGACAGCAAAAGCATACCCTCCGGCCAGAGGCCGGAGGGTATGCTTTTCTTTTTTAATATCGCTTTCAGTGCTCTGGAAGCACCGTCCTATGGAGCTGCGGCAAAAGGAGAGGGATTTCCGCCGGTTCCATATTCTCAGCCGATCTCGTCGGTGCGGTAGATGAACTTCACCTGACCGTTCGCGTCATCGCTGATCCCGGCAAAGCTGCGGTAGTTCTTGGAGACATCGATGGTGGCCTGCACCCGGGCGGACAGGTCGCCCAGATCGTTCTCCAGCAGGCTGACCAGCTTCTCAATGCCCTCCTTGTTCAGCTGCTGCAGTCCCTCGGACAGCTGCATGGAGCCGTCCTTCAACTGCTCTACACCGGAGATGAGAGTGGGGACGCCGTCCTTCATCTTCAGTACGCCGTTATAGAGGGTAGCGGCGCCTTCCTTCAGTGCGGCGGTGCCTTCCTTCAATTGGTCGGCTCCGCTGTTCAGCTGATCGGCACCGGCTGCGGCGGTGTCCACGCCCTGGGTGTAGGACAGCAGGCCCAGATAGAAGGCGTTGTAGTCATCCAAAGAAGCCTTCAGGGAGATGAGAGTCTTGGCACCCTCAGAGGCGGCCGTCAGCTGGGACTGCACGGTGTCGGAGGCCATATTCTCGGAGATGGCCTTCTTCACCTGCAGCTCAATCTGCTGGGAGATGGTCTTCTGGATGTCCTCGGTCTTCATCTGCGCATCGGTGTTTTCGGCGATGGTGGCCTTGACGGTATCGCTTTCCATCTGCGCGTCGATATTCTCGGTGATCTTGGCCTTGACGGTGTCGCTTTCCATCTGCGCGTCGATATTCTCAGTGATCTTGGCCTGTATGGCCTCACTGCTCATCTGAGCGGTGATGTTCTCAGCGATCTTGGCCTGCACGGCCTCTCTGTTCATCTGTGCCTGGATAGCGGCGTTGATAGCATCCTGCTTCTCCTGGGGAACCATTCCGGCGGACACGGCGGCGTTGTAATTCTCCACGCTCATGCCGGCAGCGGTCTGGATCACGGTGGCGGTGACCTGCTGCTTAACGGCATCGGTCACAGTGGCGGTGACCTGCTGCTTGACGGCTTCGGTCACTTTCACCTCTACCTGCTGGCGCACAACGGCGGTCACTTTCTCCTCCACCTGCTGGCGCACGGCGGCGGTCACCTTCTCGGTGATGAGGGGACGGTTCTCTTCCACAGCGGCGGTCACCTGCTGCAGGGCCTTCTCGTACACGGCGTTCTCATCCAGAGAGGTGATGAGCTCATTGAGCACCTGGGCGTAGTTATCAATGGTCAGATCGGGCACGGTGAGACCGGCCTGACGGATCTGGGTGGCAGCGGTGGATAGAAGGGTGGTGAACACCTTTTCAGCGCCCTCATTCAGGGCCTCGCTATTGGAGGACAGGGTGTTCAGCCCCGTGGAGAGCTCGGCGAGGCCGGCTTTCAGAGCGGCAGTTCCTTCGTCCACGGAACCGGCGCCGTCACGGATGGCCTTGGCACCGACAGCCAGCTCCTCCACGCCGGTAGCCAGCTCCTTGGATTTATCCAGTAGTGTGCTCAGCCCGTCATAGAGGGCGGAGGAGCCGTCCAGAAGCTGCGTCATGGCATCGGTCAGCTTGCCGATGGAGGCGGTCGCGCCGTCGGCGGTGGTGAAGTTCACGTCATCAATCTGGCTGAATACGTCATTGCAGGCCAGAGTCACGGTCATGCCCAGGGAGAAATTCTTGACATCCGCTGTGACCTCCACATAATCGGGAATAGAGAGCTGATCCCGGGAAAGGGCGAGGTTTTCCTGTAAGCCGGGGAATGCCAGCCCTGCCACCACGGTGCGGTCGCCGTCATTGACCAGCTTGCCGTTGGAGACCTGCACATTGCTGAAGCAGTCGTTGTCCAGGATCATGCCGGTAAGCATGGCGAAGGGAACGTAGATCCGCTGGTTGGTGCCGTTGATCTGTACGGTCTCGTACTGGCGGTTGTCATAGTCGAAACGGATCGTCACCTTGCCGCTCTTGCCCGCCAGCTCGTCGGCGGAGATGGTTTTGCCATCCAGGGTATAGCTGACACTCATGCCCACGGGCAGTTCCTTCTGGATATCGCCTTGGTAATAGATATCATTGCCCTGGGCATCCCAGACCTTCATGTTGTCGCCGTTTACAGAGTAGGACTCATCGCCTTTGACATTCTCGATGTTGTTCAGGTCGGATTTATCGGTAACGGTGGCGCTGCCCAGCTGGTTTTTGATCCAGTCGCTGACGATGATCTTCTTTACGGAGCCGTCAGCGCCGGCCAGCACATAGACGGTCTCATCCTTGGAGATATTTTGGGCCACGGTGCTGCTGACTGATTCGGCAGCAGGGGCTGTGGTCTCCGTCTTGGAGCCCGTCTGGGCAAAGGCCAGACCCGCGCCGCCCAGGCACAGGGCGGCACACAGGCCAATGGCAACAATTTTCTTGCATTTATCAGACATTTTAGATGACCTCCTTGGCTTTTTTGCCGCACGGGATATGACGCATATCCAATGTTGTTTTGCAGATGATTGTATCCAGCAGCATGAACATGGCCGGCAGCACGAAGACTACCAGCAGCATGCTGATCACAGCGCCCCGGGCTATCAGCATGCACATAGAGCTGACGATCTCGATGTCGGAATACAGGGCCACGCCGAAGGTGGCGGCGAACATGCCCATACCGGAGACGAAGATGGAGGGAATGGAGGTATACAGAGCCGTCCAGACGGCGTCCTTCTTACTCTTTCCGGCAATACGCTCGGCCTTGTAGCGGGTGGTCATGAGGATGGCGTAGTCCACCGTAGCGCCCAGCTGGATGGTGCTGATGCAGATGGGAGTGATGAACGCCATGCTCTGGCCTAAGTAGTGGGGCAGACCCAGATTGATGAAGATGCCCACCTCGATGACGGTGATGAGGATCAGCGGCAGGGTGAGGCTCTTTTCCACCAGAAGAATGATGACGAAGATGGCCAGGATGGATACCGCAGTGACAACGGCAAAGTCGTGGTCCGTGGTCTCGATCATATCCTTCAGGCAGGGGGCCTCGCCGATGATCATGCCGGTGGAATCATAGCTCTTGAGGATGGTGCTGAGCTTTGTGATCTGCTCATTCACCTCATCGCTGGCGGGGGCATACTCGGAGTTGATGAGAAGCAGCTCCCACTTGTCGCTCTCCAGGATCGATTTGATGCTGTCCGGCAGAATTTCCTGGGGCACTCTGGAACCGATGACCGATTCCAGTCCCAGCACGTACTTCACGCCGTTTACCTGCTCCATTTCGTTCATCATGGATTTGACGCTTTTGGGACTCAGACTTGCGTCTACCAGCACCATGTGGGTGGAGGCGATGTCGAAGTCATCCTGCAGCTTGGAATTGGAGATGACGTAGTTCATGTCCTCGGGAAGGCACTGGCCCATGTTGTAGTAGACCTCGTCGTTGGCCTTGTTGTAGCCGTAATACGCCGGGACGGCGATGATGGCGAAGATGATCAAAAACACCGGGAAGATCTTCACCAGCTTCTTGGAAAAGCCCTGCATGTTGGGGATGATGGACCGGTGCATAGTCTTGCGCAGAGGCTTATCCAGCACCAGAATCATCGCGGGCAGCACAGTGACGCAGCCCAGCACGCCCAGCAGCACGCCCTTGGCCATGACCAAGCCCAGATCGCGGCCCATGGTGAAGCTCATGAAGCACAGGGCGATGAAGCCGGAGATGGTGGTGACGGAGCTGCCGATGACACTGGTCAGAGTGTTATGAATGGCCTGGGCCATGGCCTCCTCCTTGCTTTCGCAGAGGGAGAGCTGCTCATTGTAGCTGTGCCAGAGGAAGATGGAGTAGTCCATGGTGACGGCCAGCTGCAGCACGGCGGACAGCGCCTTGGTAATGTAGGAAATCTCGCCGAAGAAGAAGTTTGTGCCCATGTTCAGCAGGATCATGGCGCCGATGGAGGCCAGGAACACAAAGGGGATCAGCCAGCCATCCAGGAACAGCAGCATGGCCACACACGCCAGAACCACGGCCAGAGCCACATAGATGGGCTCCTCCTGCTCACACAGATCCTTCAGATCCACCACCAGAGCCGTCATGCCGGACACGAAGCACTGCTTGCCGCAGATCTGGCGGATCTGCTTCACCGCGTCCATGGTGACATCCTCCGATGTGCCGGAGTCAAAGAACACGGCCATCATAGTGGAGTGGTCAGAGTTAAAGGCCTTGTATATGTCGTCGGGCAGCAGCTCCATGGGAACGGACAGATCGGCCAGGGAATCGTACCACAGAACCGTGTCCACATGCTCTACCTGCTCCACTTTTTCCTTTAAGGCAGCCACGTCCTTGTTGGGCATATCCTCAAAGATCAGAAAGGTGAAGGCCCCTTTGTTGAAGTCCTTCAGCAGTTCATTTTGCCCCACCACGGTGTCCATATCCTCGGGCAGATAGGTGAGCATGTCGTAGTTGACACGGGTACCTATCATGCCGAAGACCGAGGGCACCATGAGGACAACAGCTAAAATTAAGATGAGTATGCGGTGTTTGACCACCGCTCTTGAAAAGCGCATTGGTTATACCTCCCATTCTTCAAAATCATCCGATGCGATCACGTCCGGCTGTTGGTGGTCGATGATCTTTACCATGCTGAGGGCAACGCCCAGACTCAGCAGCCCCTCAGACACAAAGGATATCCCCAGCAGTATGGTGACGGCCCGGGCGGCGGCAAAGGGACTGAGGGTGATAAGCAGGCCCAGCAGGCCCGTCAGGATGGCCAGCACCAGCGTCAGCCACCATTGTCGGATGCCGAAGGCCTTTGCCTCAAAAGCCGTGCGGATCTTAAAGAGGCTGTCGGCCATGATGCAGATGCCGTATGCCGCGCACAGGAAGGCCACGGCTTCGCTGTGGCGGATCAGTGTGATGATGCCCAGCACGCACAGCAGAATACCGAACTGGAGATCATACTGGAAGGCCAGACGAAACAGGTCCCGGGAATAATACCCCACCAGCTTGATGATGCCGAAGACCAAAAGCGCGATGCCGAAAAAGATGCCGATGAAGGACTGGGACGGCGATGGATACAGGATCATCACAAGACCGGCCAGAGTAAACACGGCGGAAATGATGATATAACCGTATTTGGCGACCTTCATAGGAAAAACAGAACGCAGCTTCACTACAATCACCCCCTGCCGGAAGCAGTGTTTTCCTTAAATCCGAGGGACAGTATACAAGCAAAAAGGAGAGATGACCACGGGCAAATGAACGTCCCGTGCCTGAAAAACAGACACGGACCGAAAATTGACCAAAATTTAGGCACGGGGTGGCCCCGTGCCTAAAAATATGCTTATACCTGATTCCGGAGCAGCTTCGCCGTCTCCGCAGCCATATCCCGCTTGAGAAGGAAGATCCGGCGGATGGAGCGCATGTACTCCTCGGACATGCCTCTGTCCAGCCAGTCGATGGTCAGCCCGAAGCAGACGCACTTGTAGAAGTCGATGATTGTCTTGCGGTCCTCGGGCTTCGTGACCTCCTGCGCCAGGGCCGTGTCCGTATAGCTGCGGACAAAGTATTCGCACACCTCCATCAGCTTCTTCTCAAACACATCCCAGCTCACCGAGCGGTAAATATGTAAAATGGCCCGGCGGCGGTGGGAGGCAAACTCGACCACGGCATCAAATCCCTCCACAATGGACGTGACGGAGGGATAGGCCCGGATGATGGCTTCGGCATCCTCCTTGATGATCTCCTCAATGAGGGCGGGCAGATCCTGGTAATGATAATAAAAGGAGTTGCGGTTGATGCCGCACCGCTCTACGATATCCTTGACGGTGATATCATTCAGGGGGCGTTCCTCCAGCAGGGCGGTGAATGTCTCCTTGATGGCGCGGCGGGTAAAGTTGGCCATAGCTCCTTTCTCCTTTCTGATGCTCGCCTGTATTATAACACAGACGGGGAGAAATTCAAGAACGGGATTTTGGACGTTTTCAGGCGGCCCGACTGCCGGAGATACGGAATAAAGAAAGCCGCTGCGCCCGTGCAGAAGTAAATCTGTCTTTTGCTGCCGGTTTCAGTGAAAAAGACTGGAAAAACACAGAGTATAGTGATAAAATTAAAAATAATATTATAACAAGGAGAAAATACTATGGGTCTTTTCAGCAACAATAAAAAGCCCTGCCCCATTTGCGGCAACCCGACGCCCCGCCTTCTGGCCACCAAGGTGGAGGGCGTGCCCCTGTGCAAGGGTTGCGCGGATAAGATAGACTTGCCGGACGGCGCTCTGGATCAGATGAGCTTGGAGCAGTTGGGAAAGTACATGGAGTTCTATGAGGCAAATACCGGGCTGCAAAGCATATTTCAGGAGACGTATCGGTACGGCTTCGGCCTGCTCAGCGGTGCGCTGCTGGTGGACGGGGAGCACCGGCTGCTGCGGCTCAAGCCCTATAACGGGGCGCTGGTGCTGGAGGCGGCCAATCTGAAGTCCTTCCGCATTTGTGAGGATTCGGAGCCTTTGTTTGAGGGGCGGGTGGACGGCCTGCGCTGCCATCGCAGCGATGTGCCCCGGCGGGCGGCGGCACTGGCCCCCAGAATTGACAGCTTCCTGCGCCAGAAGCAGGAGTTTGAGCACATGGAGAATATGCACCGCATGATGGAACGGGATCACGACTGCCCGGACCATGACCGGCCGCCCCGTCCTCCCAGACCATCCTTCAGCTGTACGCCCCCGGTGCGGAAGTTCCGCGTAGAGCTGACCCTGGAGCACCCCTACTGGAGATCCTTCCGCCAGGAGATCGGCGGGCCTGATTTCAGCAGCCAGAATCCCAGCGTGGACGATTATCTCCGGGAGTATGAGGACAAGGTGAACGGCCTGCATGAGTTGGCCTTCCAGCTGGCGCAGATCATGAACCCGGGCTCCTCTGAGCGCTGGGCGGATGAGATGCAGGAGCAGGTACAGGCGCAGCCTGCCCAGGCGGCAGCAGCCGTGGACACGGTGGCGGAGATCCAGAAATATAAGCTCCTGTTTGATGCGGGCGTTCTCACCGAGGAGGAGTTCGCCGCCAAGAAAAAGCAGCTGCTGGGTATCTGAGGAGGGAGAGCTTTCCCCCCGAAATATAAAATCTGAGTGAGCAGAGGTACAGATCTATGAAGAAAACGCTGCAGGAAAAGCTGCTGGACCGGCAGGTGAAAACCCCCAATGGCTTGCTGTACTGGATCCTGATGCTGGTGGTAAAGGTTTTAAACAGCAAGATCCACACCACATTTCGTTTTAAGGCCGATCCCCGGAAGGATAAGGAGCCGTTCATTCTCATCAGCAACCATGCCTCCCGGGTGGACTATCAGTTTACGGGGCCTGCCTGCTATCCCAGGCGGCTGAATTATGTGGTGGGGTACAATGAGTTTGTCCGCTTCCCCATCTGCCTGATCCTGAAATGGGCCCAGGCCATACCCAAGAAGAATTTCACCCCGGATCTGTACTGCATGAGGCAGATGCGCAGAGTCATCGGGCAGGGCGGCAACCTGTGCATTATGCCCGAGGGGATGAGCTCCATTACGGGTATGGCGCAGCCGGTCATGACCGGCACGGGAAAGTTTCTGAAGATGATGGGCGTCACGGTGTACTATACCAAGGTGTCCGGGGGCTATATGACCTACACGAAGCACTGCCTGGATGAGCGTGTGGGCCGGGTGGAGGTCACAGTGGACAGGATGTTCACCCCTCAGGAGCTGAAAACGCTGTCGCCCCAGGAGATCGAGGACACCATGAACCGCCTGCTGGCCCATGACGATTATATTTGGAATCGGGCGGCGCAGGTTTCTTTCAGCGGAAAGGGGCAGATGGCCAAGAATCTGGACACGCTGCTTTATCTGTGTCCCAAGTGCGGCACCATGCACCGGATGGAGTGCAGCGGTAATGTGATGCGCTGCACCGCCTGCGGCAATACGGTGGAGCTGGATGAGAAATACAACCTCCGGCCGGTGGGCGAGGGGAGTGTGTGCCCGGAGCTTGTCAGTGACTGGGTGCTTCTGGAGCGGGAAAAAGCGAAAAATGATGTAAAGGATCCGGACTTTACATATACTGGCCATGTTCGGGTCGGCAAGCTGCCAAAATACAAGCCCCTCAAGGGTGACAAAACCTCCGAGATCTGCGGCGACGGGGAGCTGCGTCTGGACAGGGAGGGCCTGCACTTTCAGGGAACGGTGGACGGCGCGCCCTATTCCTTCCACCTGACATGCGACCAGGTGCCGACCTTCGGCATGTGCACGGATATCTCACGGTTCTATACGTTCGTGGACGGAGAATTCATCGAGTTCTATCCGGAGAAGCGGGATGTACTGCGGTGGGATCACCTGACAGAGGAGATGCACCGGGTCAACGGCGGCAAATGGCAGAATACTACATACCGGCACTGCGAGTAAGAAATGAACATATGGAAGGCGCACAGGGAGCTCCCTGTGCGCCTTGCTATTTTGGATGTTTTTCTATTTGGTCACTGGGCTTCCGCCCGGGTCTCGCCGATGGCCATAATGGGGATGGTGATCAGGATCAGGGTGAAGCCCAGGATATCCAGCCAGGAGAAGCGAGTGTTTAAAAACAGGACGGAGATCATCACAGAGCCAATGGGCTCCACGGCGGACAGCACGCTACCTGTCAGACTGCCCACAATACTGCATCCGCTCTGAAAAAGGCTGAAGGAGAGGACAGTCCCCAAAATGATGACGCTGGCCAGCAGCAAATAGAGCTTGCCGCCGAACTGGATGCCCTCCATTTGCCACGGGCGAAAGATCAGCAGCATGACGCCGCCGCCGATGGTCATGCCCCATCCGGTGATGGACAGGACGGAAAACTTCTGCATCAGCTTCCGGGGGGACACGGTGTAAAAGGCAAAGCACACGGCGCTGATGATGCCCCACACGGCGCCCTTGACCGGCACGGCCAGGGACGTGAGATCAAAATGCGTCACGCAGACAAAGGCCCCAAGCACCACCAGAACCACGCTGAGCAGTTCAAAGGCCCGGGGCTTTTTCCGGGTGGAGAGCATGCCCCACAGCAGGATCACAATGGGGCTGCAATAGGAGAGCACCGTGGCAAAAGCCACATTGGCGTATTGCACGGCGGTGTAGAAGCTGTACTGGCAGAGCGCGGAGCCCAGCAGCGCAAACACCAGCAGCGGCGGCCAGGCTTCCCGGTGGTGCAGTACCTCCAGCGGCTTTCCGCCGGTGAGGGCGGCCAGCAGCAGGGTGATGATACCGGCGATGAACAGGCGGATGGGCACCAGCCAGTCCGAGGTGGCCCCGCAGTCCCGGAATATCACCTGCCCGCAGGCACCGCCGATGGACCAGCATAGTCCGCCGCAGAGTGTCATTATATAGCCGCGTATCATTGTTTTCCTTGTGGCCGCAGTGGCCATAGAGCACCCTTCTTTCCGCATGTATTTTCTGCATCAGCATATCATTGCCGAGGATACTTGTCTATGGTGTGAGATGACAAAATCCGACGGAGCGGCGGCGGGTTTCTTGTGGAAAAACGTTGCGTGAGCGCCCGGCGCTGTGGTAGGATAGGGGAGGAAAGCAAGGTGAGGAAAATGGAAATTGCCATTGAGCGCTCAAAGGACTGGTCGGCCCAGGCCCTGGCGCGGAGGATGCTGGCCAGGGCCGCGTCTGTCGCGCCGGAGGATGTGACGTTTTACCGGGGGGAAAACGGAAAGCCCCTGACCCACCTGCCGCTGCACTTTAATTGCAGCCATAGCGGCGAATATGTGGTGTGCGCCGTGAGCCGGCGGCCCATTGGTATCGATTTAGAGCAAATCCGCCCAATGGGGCCGCAGATGGAGCGTGCCCTGTCAGAGGCGGAAAGGCTGTGGCTCACCTCGCGCCCGCCCGGTGGACGGGAGGGGGATATTCTGCGCCTGTGGACGCTGAAGGAAAGCTGGATCAAGTGTCGGGGCGGACGGCTGGCGGAGTTTCGCCGGGCGGAGTTTCTGCTGCAGGGAGAGCAATTGCTTTCCGGGCCGGAGGGCTTTTCCTTCCGCTTTTTGCCGGCACCGGATGGGTATGTGATCACTGTGTGTGAAAAAGAATAACACCCGGAAGCAGCGCTTCCGGGTGTTGAGACTGTCGAAACCCCCTCCGGGTTTTTCCGACAAAAGGCATGTCGTCTGCTGCGCGCATAATTTTGCCGCAGAGCGGCAAAATCCAACACTTGTAGTCTGAGAAGCATTTTCTCTCATGCATAGGTCGCAGTGAAAAATGACTTGAATTTTTCGCGTCCGCGGACGCGAACTCTGCGAGGATTTTTGATACGAAACCTCCCGGAAGCATTGCTTCCGGGAGGTTTCGTATTAGATTTGTTTTTCCAGTGCCTGCTCCAGGGCCAGTGCCAGCTGATCGGGACAGGAACTGGGTTTGCCGCCGCAGCGGATGCCCTTCATCCGCTGGATCGCTTCCCGGGCGGGCATACCGATCACCAGCCGGGATATTCCCTGCAGGTTGCCGCTGCAGCCGCCCTCAATGCGTACATCCCGGATGATCCCGTCGTCCAGCTCCACGGTCATTTTCCGGGAGCAAACGCCCCGGGGCTGATAGGTATAGGTCATGATCTGATTCCTCCTGATTTGGAGCCATTATGCGGCCGCCGCCGTGAAGAGGCCCACACCCAGCAGGGAAAGGACGCCCATGATAACGCCGGCCAGCAAGACGCCGCCCATGCAGGCCAGCACGCTCTTCTTAAAGCCCATATCCAGCAGGCTGGCCGCCAGAGTACCCGTCCAGGCGCCGGTTCCCGGAAGCGGGATGCCGACAAACAGCAGCAGCGCCCAGAACAGGCCTCGCCCGGCTTTTTCCTGGAGCTTTTTTCCGCCCTTTTCGCCTTTTTCCAGGCACCAGGTAAAAAACGGGCCGATCAGCCGCTTGTTGCGGCCCCAGATCAGGATCTTTCTGGCAAAGAAATAGATGATCGGCACCGGCAGCATGTTCCCCACAATGGCGATAATGTAAGTCAGCCAAAGGGGTAGCCCAAAGGCCACGCCGTAGGGGATAGCGCCGCGCAGCTCAATGAGCGGCACCATGGAAACGCCGAACACGACCAGGCAATGCTTCAGCATGGATCAATTGCTCCTAACTTTAGTATGGCCCTATTATACACAATTTATCAGCTCTTGACAAGGCTCAGACCAGGGCATATTTCCGGGCGTAATAATCGTATCGCTGGCGGTACTCGTCGCTGCCGGTGCGCACCGCGTCCAGATATCCGTGGATGTCCAGCCGACTCTTCTGCATCTGCACGATACAGCCAGCAATATTGGAGCAGTGATCCGCAATGCGCTCCAGATCTGTCAGCAGGTCAGCCCACACAAAGCCGGCTTCCATGCCGCATTTGCCCTCCTGCAGGCGCAGAATGTGCCGGGAACGCAGCTGTTCCTTCAGCGTATCCACCACCTGCTCCAGAGGCTCCACCTCCTTGGCGGCCGAAAGGTCACTGTGGATGAAGGCGGTCAGCGCCAGATCCAGAATTTCGTCCACAGCACCGAACAGCTTGCCCATCTCGTCCATTGCAACGGGTGTAAAGCAAATTCCCTTTTCGCGAAGCTCCTCAGTGGATTCCAGAATATTCACGGCGTGATCGCTGATGCGCTCGAAATCACCGATCATATGCAGCAGCTCTGCCGCCTCCACCCGGTCCTGGTCGTTCAGCTGGCAGCCGGACAGCTTCACCAGATAGGTGCCCAGCTCGTCTTCGTACCGGTCGGCGGTCTCCTCATCCTCCCGGATGCTTTCGGCGCGCTTTTCCTCGTGTTTTTTCAGCTCGTGCATAGCGTTCCGGGTAGCCCGGACGGCAGTGAGCCCCATGTTCATGGTTACTTCGTGACAACGCTCCATTGCCACCGACGGAGTCGCCATCAGGCGCTCATCCAGCTCAGGAATGTTGTTGCTGCCGCTGCGGTCGGTGATGATGCGGCAGGCCAGCTTCTCCAGCAGCCCTGTCATAGGCAGCAGGAGGGCAGTGCACAGAATATTGAACACCGAGTGGACAACGGCGATGCCCACCTGGTCGATGCTTCCGGAAAGCATAGGGATATCTATAAGGCTGCGCACCACTTCAAATACTGTCAGCCACACGGCGGTGCCGATGATGTTGAAGGACAGATGCACCACGGCAGCCCGGCGGGCATTGCGGTTGGTGCCGATGGAGGAGAGCAGCGCCGTGACGCAGGTACCGATATTTTGCCCCATGATGATGGGGATGGCCGCACCGAAGGTGATCTGCCCCGTGGAGGACACGGCCTGCAGGATACCCACCGACGCGGAGGAGGACTGGATGATCGCCGTGAGCACAGCACCGGCCAGAACGCCCAGGATAGGGTTGGTGAATACCAGCAGCAGATCCCGGAACCCGGGCATATCCTTCAGCCCGGACACGGCCCCGCTCATGGTCTCCATGCCGAACATCAGTGTGGCAAAGCCAAGCAGGATCAGGCCCGTGTCCTTTTTCTTGCCACTTTTACCCATCATGTACAGCACCACGCCGATCAGCGCAAGGATCGGCGTAAAGGAGGACGGCTTGAGCAGCTGTATGAAAAATGTGTCGCTCTGGATCCCGGTCAGGCTCAGGATCCACGCCGTCACCGTGGTGCCGACATTAGCACCCATGATGACATAGATGGCCTGACGCAGGGACATAAGACCGGAGTTTACGAAGCCCACCACCATCACCGTGGTGGCGGAGGAGGACTGGATCACCGCCGTGACGCCCACGCCGGTGAGAAATCCGGCAGTCTTGCTGCCGGTCAGCTTGCCCAGCAGATTCTTCAGACCCTGGCCTGCCCGCTTCTCCAGAGCGTCGCCCATGAGGTTCATGCCGAACAAAAATAAGCTCAACCCGCCGACCAGCGTCAGCATATCAAAAAATGTCATGTGAAATCTCCTCTTCTGTTTACTCTTTCTTAACCTTATTTTATCATACCCGGCTCATGTTAAATTCGAAACCGCTGGTATGTTAAATCCATCTTAAATAAAAGCAGAAAAACAGGGAGGCCCGGCTGCCGCGTATGGGGCAGTCGGGCCTCCGGTATATGGAGAAGATTTGATTTTTACTGTTTCCGGGAGGTGATGTACTCATCCCCCGGCCGCCAGTAGGGGCAGCTGTCCGCCTGAGCGGCGAGAAACCGGGCCATCTCATCCTCATCCAGATCCATTTCGCATACATAATCGTCATACTCCTCGTCCATGGAGTAAAAGACGCAGCTTTCGCACTTATCGCTCATGGGGGCTCCTCCTTTTTCACTGACTGATGGTATTATAGTGCCCTGCTGCCCGTTCGTCAATAAATCCCTGCCTGGGCGGAAAAAATTTTTATAACAATGGAAAAATTCAAAAAAAGGTAATGACTTTTCTCCTCCGTTCGGCTACAATAAAGCGAACGAATCGAACAGGAGGAACTCCCTTTGAAAAAATTATATGATGCGATGGAGCGCTTCTGCGCCCGCCATCCCCGTTTCGGCATCCCCAACCTGATGCGCTATATTGTCATCGGCAACGTGGTGGTATATGTGCTGTCTATGCTCAGCCGGAATATGGATGCCGCGGCGCTGGATTTTCTGTCCTTCAACCTGAATGGACTGCTGCACGGAGAGGTGTGGCGGATCGTGACCTACATCTTTGTGCCAGAATACAGCAGCCCCTTTGCGCTGCTCATCGCCCTGTATTTTTACTACTGGATCGGCTCGACCCTGGAGCGGGAATGGGGCACGCCCAAGTTCACTCTGTATTACCTGGGCGGCGCAGCGCTGACCGTGGTGGGCGTGATCCTTACCAGCCTCATCACCGGGAACCATTACCTCACCCTGGCCGGCACAGGGTATGTGAACCTTTCCATGTTCCTGGCTTTCGCGGTGTTGTTCCCTGATATGACGGTGCTGCTGTTCTTCATCATTCCCATTAAAATCAAGTGGCTGGCCATCCTCGATGGGGCATTCTTCGCCATTGAGATCGTGTCCGCCATTATATCCGGCAACGCAGTGGGGATCATCACCCCTGTGCTGGCGCTGCTGAACTTCGCCCTGTTCGCAACGCCCCATGTGCGCTATCTGCGGCAGAAGGCCCAGTATCGCCATTCTCCCGGTGCGGTGAACTACCGCCGCACGGTGCGTCAGGCCCAGCAGCAGCAAAAGACGGCGTCCTATCACCATAAGTGCGCTGTCTGCGGCCGCACAGACACGGACTATCCCGATCTGCAGTTCCGCTATTGCAGCAAGTGCGCCGGGTATCACTGCTTCTGCCAGGATCATATTTTCTCCCACGTCCACTTTACGGAGGAGTGAACTTGACGGGGACATTGTTTTTCGGTAAAATAAGGTAAAACATGCAGTGAGGTATTGAGTGTATGGCAAACGGATTCATTGATAAAGCGCGCATCACCGTTCGGGCCGGCAACGGCGGCAACGGGGCTGTGGCATTCCATAGAGAGAAGTATATTGCAGCCGGTGGTCCTGACGGCGGCGATGGCGGCGACGGCGGCAGCATCATTGTCCAGGTGGATGATAACATGTCCACCTTGATGGACTTTCGCTATAAGCGCAAATATGTGGCTGAAAACGGCGTGGACGGCCAAGGTGGCCGCAAGAGCGGCAAGGATGGCCAGAGCCTGACCATACGTGTGCCCCGGGGGACACTAATTAGGGACGCGGAAACCGGCGAGATCATCAAGGATATGTCGGATAAGGAACCGTATGTCCTGTGCAAGGGCGGCCGGGGCGGCTGGGGCAACCAGCATTTTGCCACCCCTACCCGCCAGGTACCCCGCTTTGCCAAGGCGGGTCTCCCCGGGGAGAGCCACGATGTCATTCTGGAGCTGAAGCTCCTGGCGGATGTGGGCCTGGTGGGCTTTCCCAACGTGGGCAAGTCTACGCTTTTGAGCGTGGTGAGCAAGGCACACCCCAAAATCGCCAACTATCATTTTACCACCCTCTATCCCAATCTGGGCGTTGTATATGTAGACGACGGTGTCAGCTTCGTCATGGCGGATATTCCCGGCATCATTGAGGGGGCCAGCGAGGGCGCCGGTCTGGGCCACGACTTCCTGCGGCATATTGACAGGTGCCGCCTGCTTGTGCACCTGGTGGACGTCTCCGGCAGCGAGGGCCGGGACCCGTTGGCGGACTTTGATGCCATCAACGAGGAGCTGAAGAATTATTCTCCGGAGCTGGCCCGGCGGCCCCAGATCGTGGTGGGCAACAAGACGGATCTTTTGCAGGATCCCCAGCAGCTGGAGGCGCTTCGCCGCCATGTGGAGGAGGCGGGCTACACCTTCCTGGAGATGTCCGCCGCCACCCACCAGGGAACGCGCCAGCTGGTGCAGACCATCGGGCGGATGCTTTCCCAGCTGCCGCCGGTGGTGGTATATGAGCCGGAGTATGTGCCCCGTCCGCCGGAGGTGGATACGTCCCAGCCCCTCAATATCCAGGTGGAGGACAACACCTGGCTGGTGGAAGGGCCGTGGCTGCAGCGGCTCATGGCCAACATCAACTTCTCCGACTATGAGAGCCGGATGTATTTTGACAGGATGCTCCGCCAGAGTGGGCTGTTTGACCGGCTGGAGCAGATGGGCATCCAGGATGGGGACATTGTTTCCATGTACGACCTGGAGTTTGAGTATCAGCGCTGAAAGCCGACGCAGGAGTTTCCGCAAAGAAACTCCTGCGTTTTTCATTCCGCCGGGAATTCGTCCCGGCTGGACATATGCATCACGGAAACCTCATAGGCTGTGCGCTGCTGCGTCTCGCCCTCGGATACTTTTAAGTACACCCGGCTCTGGACTCTGCCCTCAGCGCAGAAGCCGTCGCCGGTCTCCAGCTGCGCGGCCTGCCGGGCCAGGAGGCCCCAGCAGATCACCGGCAGGTAATCCGACCGGCCACAGCGCCGGTTCACCGCCAGCAGAAGGTCGCAGATCTCCCGACCCAGTGGGGTGCTGCGCAGGATGGGCGGCTTGCAGATGGCGCCGCACAGCCGGATGCGGTTTGCGGGCTCTGCCCCAGGGGTGACGGCCAACTCCCGGGCGAATACGGATAGGATCAGTCTCCGTCCCAGCCCGCTGCGGTTGTTGAAGGAGCGGAGCTGACCGGTGACGGTTACGGCAGTGCCCTCCGGCAGCTCCTGGGGCAGCAGACTCTGGCGCACCAATATGGGCAGCTCGTCGCATTGGCCGGACAGGCGCGGCACAGACAGTAAAAATCGGTAAAAGGATTCTCCGTGGTTGGTGTGTGATAGGGTCGGCGCTGTCAGCACCTGGCCGCTGAGCTCAACGCGATTATAGCAGTCCTCCATGGCATGACCATTCCTTTCGCTTTGGCGGTGGGTTTCCATGGGGCACTATATGAGACGTGGAACGGGAATATGCTCTTTTCAAACGGGGAAAAATGCGGTACAATGAGAAAAATGAAAGGAGAAACGTCATGCGGTATAAAGGAAAAGTATATCGTCCGCCCAGTGAAGCCTACAGCCTCATCGTGCAGGTGACCTACGGCTGCAGCCACAATCGCTGCGCTTTTTGCGATATGTATGATGACAAGCATTTTGCCATGCGTCCTATGGAGGAGATCCGGGAGGATTTTGAGCTGGCCCGGCGGGTCTACCGGCATGTGGACCGGGTATTTCTGGCCGACGGCGACGCCCTGATGCGCAGGACCGATGATTTGGTGGAGATTCTGGGATTGGTGTATGGTCTGTTTCCCGAGTGTCAGCGGGTGACCTGCTATGCGTCGCCCACCAGCATCCAGATCAAAACCGAGGAAGAGCTGCGGCTTTTGCGGGAGAAGGGCCTGAAAATGGTCTATATGGGTCTTGAATCCGGGTGCGATGAGGTGCTCAAGCGCATGGATAAGGGCCATACGGCGGCGCAGATCGTTGCGGCGGGCCAGAAGGTCCGTCGAAGCGGGATTGTGCTCTCCGTGACGGCGATTTCCGGTCTGGGCAGCCGGGAACTGTGGCGGGAACATGCCGTGCAGACGGCGGAGGCTTTCAGTGCCATGAATCCGGAGTATATCGGCCTTTTGACGCTGATGGTGGAGCCGGGCACACCTCTGGCGCAATGGGTGCGGGAGGGCAGCTTCCATGTGCTGAACGCCGTGGAGGTCATGCAGGAAATGGAGCTGTTTTTGCAGCACATCGACAGCCCCGGCAGTGTATTCCGCATGAACCATGCCTCCAATTATCTCACCCTGAAGGGCACACTGAACCAGGATAAGGAGCGGCTTTTGCAGCAGGTGCGCCAGGGCCTTGCCGGCCACGGCCTGAAGGATGAATTTATGAGAGCCCTGTAAGATATGCCCGCGGAAATACCGCAGGTATAGGGTCCGGACAAACACAAACACCGCAGGCAATGCCTGCGGTGTTTTCTGTATAATTTCTGTTTATTATGCAGCCGTACCTGTCCGGCGCTGACCGAAATACAACACGCCGTAAGCCAGGCACAGCACCAGCACCAACGCGGCCAGAGCCACAGTACCGATGGCGAATACCATTCCCACTCCCTGGGGCAGGAAGAAGGCAATGACAGCCGTGGCGAAGCATACGGCAGTCAGCAGAACAATCAGGCTACGAATGGTCTTCATCTGTTTCATGTTACATTCCTCCTGTACTGATTTTGTGATTTTAGTATAGCAGAAGGGGAAGAACTTTTCCTTACAACCTGACTACAATACGATACAAAAACGACTACAAAACAGTTACATTTGTAGGGTAAAAAAGATGAAAATGTAACCTGCGGCGGATTTGGTGAGTCAGGTCAGGTTTTGCGCTTGAAATGAGACATACTTTTTGGTATAATTCAATTCTATATGAGAGTATGAAGATGGGGGAGTATTGACTTGCACTACCTGAGCAACTTGTGGGAGGCGCTGGACTTCGGGTCGCTGCTTGATATGGTGCTGCGGCTGGTGGCGGTGCTGCTGTGTCTGACAGTGCACGAAACCTGCCACGGTCTGGCGGCCTACGCCCTGGGAGATCCCACGGCCCGCCGGGCCCACAGACTGAGCCTGAACCCGCTGCGGCACATTGATTGGTTCGGATTGCTGATGATGTTTGCGGCGGGCTTCGGCTGGGCTAAGCCTGTGCCGGTGAACCCCAATTACTTCAAAAAGCCCAAGCAGGGGATGGCCCTGACGGCTCTGGCCGGGCCGGTGAGCAATTTTCTGCTGGCGCTGCTGGTGCTGCTGGGCGCCAGGATATTTTGCGACGTGGCGGCCTATTCGGAGGCGAACCAAAGAATTTTGGATTTTCTGCTGATGGTGGCGGTGCTTTCCATCGGTCTGGGGCTTTTTAACCTGGTGCCTATCCCTCCGCTGGACGGCTCCAAGGTGCTCTTTGCCGTGCTGCCGGATCGGGCCTATGACCGGCTGATGCGCTATGAGCGGTACGGCATGCTGGTGCTGTTTGCGTTGGTATTCTTCGACGTGGGCAGCAGCGCCCTTTCTCGGGCCATCGAGTGGGTATTTGATCTATTCTGCCGCATTGTCGGCTTATAAGGAGAACTGATTTTGGACAATCCCATTTTCAAGCTGGAAAAAGTGGTGCAGACCAAGGCGGCGGAGACTCTGGAGGATTTTGAGGGGCCGCTGGATCTGATCCTGTTCCTGCTGAGCAAAAACAAAATCGAGATACAGGATATTCCTATTGCGCTGATCCTGGATCAATACCTGGAATATCTGGAAAAGCGGCAGCAGATGGATCTGGAGGTGGCCAGCGAATTCGTGACTATGGCTTCCCATCTTATGTACATCAAAACACGGATGCTTCTGTCTATCGAGGACGAGGAGGCCCAGAGTGAGATGGATGCCCTGATCCAGTCCCTGCAGGAGCGGCAGCGGGGCGAGTGCTACCAGAAGATCCGCAAGCTCACGGAAAAGCTGGGCCCCATGAGCGAATTTGGCCGCAATATCTTCACGAAAAATCCGGAACCCGTGAAACGGGGAAAGGTGTTTGAATACGACCATGAGCCGGGTGAACTGGCCATTGCCATGCAGGAGCTGCTGGATAGACGCGACGCCGCCCAGGAGCCGCAGCTGGCGGTTTTCGAGGACATCGTAAAGCGGGAGCCGTACTCGGTAGAGGAGAAAGCTACAGAGATCGTGCGGCGTGTAAGGCTGGCGGGCATTACACGGTTTCTGCTGCTGTTCAAGGGCAGCCGCAGCCGCAGTGAGCTGGTGGCTACGTTCATGGCAGTGCTGGAGCTGTGCAAAAAGCATGTGCTGCGCCTGGCCGGAGGGCCGGAGGACTGCATGGTCTCCTGCGGCAAAGAGGCGGAGGACTAATCGGAGGGAATATGGAAATACTGGAAATGAAAGAGATAGAGGCAGCCCTGGAGGGCATTCTCTTTGCCTCCGGGGAGCCGGTGCACATTGACCGCATCTGCCTGGCACTGGATATGGACCGCCCCACGGCGGAGCTGGTGCTGCAGAAGCTGGGGGACTACTACAGCTTTGAGCGGCGGGGGATACGCCTGGTGCGGATGGCGGACTCCTGGCAGCTGTGCTCGGCGCCGGAATACGCCGACATCATCCGCAGAGCATTTGAGATACGCAAGCCGGCCAAGCTGTCTCAGCCGGCGCTGGAAGTGCTGACCATCATCGCCTATTACCAGCCCACCACCCGGGCCTACATCGACCAGATCCGGGGTGTGGACAGCTCATACACCGTGGGGCTGCTGCTGGAGCGGCACATGATCGAGGAGTGCGGCACCTTACAGGTGCCGGGACGGCCCAGGCTGTACCGCACCACCAAGGAATTTCTCCGGGCGTTCCACCTGAACACGCTGGAGGATCTGCCGGAGATGCCGGGACTGGAAAACGATGGGCAGCTGCGGCTGGAAAATGACGGATCCATCCGGGAAGAAAAGGACGAGTGAGAGGAGGCCATTGGGGTGACGGCGCTGTGGATATTGGGAATACTGCTCTTTATCCTGCTGACGGTGCTGGTCAGCCGCGTGGGGGCGGAGGTGGCCTTCGGTGGGGAGACCAGAGTGACGCTCCGCCTGGGGCTGATCCGGGTGCAGGTGCTGCCCCGGAAGGCCAAGGAGAAAAGAGCGGCTCCCAAGAAAAAAGCGCCTGAAAAGGCAAAGGGGACGAAAAAGCCAAAAAAAGAGGCCCCGAAAATCACCGCTTCCGCTGTGCTGGAGGGATTTCCGCAGCTGTGGAAAATCCTGAAAAAGGGCCTGCGGATGACCCGCAGGCGGATCCGTATCTCGCCCATGAAGCTATGGGCGGTCATAGGCGGGGAGGATCCGGCGGACACGGCGATCCTGTACGGAAGGCTCAGCGCGGCCATGTACGCGGTGGTACCGGTATTGCAGGAGCTGCTGCGTATGCCTGACCCCCAGATCCACTTAGAGCCGGATCTGCAGGGGGGCGAGTCAAGGGCCGAAGGAGAGGTCGGAGCGTCGTTTCTGATCTGGGATCTGGTGGTCATGGGCTTTGCTTGCGGCATCCCGCTTATCAAATGGTTCCTGCATCTGCGCAGACAGCCGCCCCAGGCGGCAGACGATACAAACAGCCTTACAGGAAAGGATGAACAAAATGGAAAACAAGCAGAAGACCAATCTCAGCGAAATGATGGAGACCTCTATGAGCAAGGTAAGGGAGATGGTCAGCAGTGATACCGTCATCGGCCAGCCCATTACCACCCCTGACGGCGTGACATTGGTGCCGGTGTCCCGGCTGAGCTTTGGATTCAGCTGCGGCGGGACCGATTTTGGGAAGCAGGCGGACGGGAAAAACTTCGCCGGAGGCACCGCCGCCGGGGTGAAGGTGGATCCGGTGGCATTTCTGGTGGTGAAGGACGGCGTGACGCGAGTGATGCCGGTGGCGATCCCTGCCATGGGTACCGCTGACCGCATCATCGAGATGGTGCCCCAGGTCATGGATCGGGTGGAGAGCTTCATCGATAAAAAGAAGGAAACTACCGATTTCTGAGCGCGTATACTGACACCATCAACAGGCAAAGGGTGATGGTGCGTGAAAATGATGAGGATCGCCGCCGCTGCGCTGGCGGCGGCCCTGCTGCTGGGGCAGAGGGCGTGGGCGGCGGTGGATATCTCCGCCACGGCCGCGGTGCTGATGGACTGCGGGACGGGGCAGATCCTCTACGAGAAGAATGCTGACAAGCGGATGCTCATTGCCAGCACCACAAAGATCCTGACGGCTCTGGTGGTGCTGGAAAACTGCGGAATGCAGCAGGAGGTCACGGTGCGGCCGCAGCATATGGCAGAGGGCTCCTCCATGTATCTGAAGCCCGGGGAAAGGGTGACGGTGGAAAGCCTGCTGTACGGGCTGATGCTCTGCTCCGGCAATGACGCCGCCCTGGCGCTGGCAGATGCCTGCGGAGGAGAGACGAAATGCGTTGATTTGATGAACCGGCTGGCCGGGAGGATCGGCATGGACAGCAGCCACTTTGAAAATCCCAACGGACTGGACGGGGAAGCGCATTACTCCACCGCCCGGGATATGGCAAAGCTGGCGGCCTATGCCGTAAGGCAGCCCGCATTTATGCGGATATGCTCCACCGTGACCGCCCAAACAGGCGGGCGCAGCATGAAAAACCATAACCGGCTGCTGCGGGAGCTGGATGGCTGCGTGGGGATGAAGACGGGATTTACAAAAGCGGCCGGGCGGACACTGGTGACCTGCGTGGAGCGGGAGGGACGGATGCTGGCGGCGGTGACGCTGCAGGACGGCAACGACTGGGCCGACCATGCGGCGCTGTATGAATACGGATTTGACCGGGATGGGGCGGCGGAAACGGCCTTCTTACCGGGAAATAAAAGAAACATGTAGAAAAAAGGCAGGTGGCGTGGGTGCGGCAGCGGGTACAGAAGATCATTGCCCAGGCGGGACTGTGCTCCCGGCGCACGGCAGAGGAATGGATGCTTGCGGGGCGAGTCACGGTGAACGGACGGCCCGCAAGGCCCGGCGAACAGGCGGACCCGGACACGGACTGCATCCTGGTGGACGGCAGGCCTCTGGGCGAGGGGGAGGAGAAGGTGTATCTGATGCTCCACAAGCCCCGGGGCTATGTGACGACGCTATCCGATGAGATGGGCCGGAGGACCGCTGCGGAGCTGGTGGAAGGCTGCGGGGCAAGGGTGTTTCCCGTGGGACGGCTGGACATGGATTCGGAGGGCCTGCTGCTGTTTACCAACGATGGAGAGCTGATGCAGCGGCTTATTCACCCGCGCTATGAAGTGGACAAGCTGTACAGAGTTACCGTGCGGGGCGACTGGGAAAAAGGCGTTCAGGAGCTGCGCAGGATGCGGACGCTGGAGGGAGAGCCCATTGCTCCGGCCCAGGTGGAGCTGGATTCCGCTCAGGGCCCCGGCGCTGTGCTGCGCATGACCATCCATCAGGGAAAGAAGCGGCAGATCCGCAGGATGTGCCGGCAGGCCGGACTGGCCGTTACGCGGCTGGAACGGATCGCAGAACACGGAGTTTGTTTAGGAAATCTGCCATGTGGCAAGTGGAGAGCCTTAACAGATGAAGAGGTAAGAATGCTGAAGGGAAACGGTGAGAAATGACCCATAATGTACTCTATTTGATCCGCAACGGCATGGACGGATTTTCCAAGGGGCAGAAGCGGATCGCAAATTACATACTCTCCAACTATGACAAGGCGGCCTTTATGACTGCCTGCCGGTTGGGACAGATCGCCCAGGTCAGCGAGTCGACGGTGGTGCGGTTTGCCTCGCAGCTGGGGTATGACGGGTACCCCGCCATGCAGAAGGCTCTGCAGGAGCTGATCCGGGGCAAGCTGACCAGCATTCAGCGCATCCAGGCATCCGGCAATCAGATCGACAGCGACGACATCGCCGGAAGCGTCATGCAGCGTGATATGGAGACCATCCGGGGCACCATTGAGCGCATAGATCGGACGGAGTTTGACCTGGCGGTGGAAAAATTGGTGGGTGCAAAGCACATTTACCTGCTGGGGGTGCGGTCGTCCTCGTTTTTGGCCGGATATCTGAACTTTTATTTCCGGCTGATCTTCAAGAATGTGACGCTGGTACAGACGGCGGCGGCCGGGGAGATATTTGACCAGATGCTGCGCATCGGACCGGGAGATGTGCTGGTGGGCATCTGCTTTCCCAGGTACTCTCAAAATGCGGTGAATGCCGTGCGTTTTGCCCGGGATCAGGGGGCGGATGTGGTGGCCGTGACGGACAGCAAGATGTCGCCCCTATACAAGATGTCCAGCGCGTCGCTGCTGGTAAGCAGCGACATGATCTCCTTCGTGGACTCCATGGCCGCCCCGGTAAGTCTGTTGAATGCGCTGATTCTGGCGGTGGGTCGGCAGAAGAGCTCGGAGACATCGGAGACATTTTCGGAGCTGGAGCGAGTGTGGTCCCGGTATGGGGTTTTCGGGTATGTGGAAGATGAATAAGGAGATCGTGGTCATCGGCGGCGGAGCCGCCGGTATGATGGCAACTATTGCGGCGGCGGAGCAGGGGGCGACTGTGCGCCTGCTGGAGCCCAATGAGCGGCTGGGAAAAAAATTGAATATCACCGGAAAAGGCCGGTGCAACGTGACCAATAACTGTACGCCGGAGGAGCTGATGGCCCATATTACCCGTAATGGTAAATTCCTTTACAGCGCTTTCAATCGCTTTACAAGCGCAGATGCGATGGCGTTTTTTGAAGGGATCGGCGTGCCGCTGAAAACAGAGCGGGGGAACCGGGTGTTTCCCGTTTCGGACTGCGCGTTTGACGTATCCGGGGCGCTGCGGCGGCGGATGGAAAAATTGGGCGTGCGGTGGGAGCATGACCGGGCGGTATCCGTCCGGTGCCGGGAGGGAGCTGTTTGCTCTGTTTCGGGGGAAAAGGCGGACTACCCGGCCCGGGCGGTGATTCTGGCTACGGGGGGTGTGTCCTATCCGGGGACAGGCTCCACCGGAGACGGCTACCGCATGGCCCGGGAGCTGGGACACACCATTGTGGAGCCCCACGGCTCCCTGGTGCCGCTGGTGAGCGATGATCCCTGCTGCGGACGGATGCAGGGGCTGGCGCTGAAAAATGTGCAGCTTTCCGCCCGGAATGAGAAGGGGAAAACCGTATTCAGCGAGTTCGGAGAAATGCTGTATACCCATTTTGGCGTATCGGGGCCACTGGTGCTATCTGCCAGTGCTCATCTGCGGGGATGGGACGAGCACCGGTATATACTGTCTGTTGACCTGAAGCCCGCGCTTACAGAGGAGAAGCTGGAGGAGCGGCTTTTGCGGGAGCTGCGGGAGCAGAGCAACCGGAACATGGAAAATGTGCTGGCATCGCTGCTGCCCCACAGTATGATCCCGGTGATGTGTGAGCGGCTGGGGATAGGACCGGAGCTGAAGGCCAATTCCCTGAAAAAAGAGCAGCGCAGGGCGCTGGAGCATGAGCTGAAGCATTTTGATATTTCCGTGACAGGGCCGAGGCCGGTGGCGGAGGCCATCGTGACCTCCGGCGGGGTCAAGGTGGGAGAAGTGAATCCCAACAGCATGGAATCCAAAAAGGTAAGAGGACTTTTCTTTGCGGGAGAGATTCTGGATGTGGATGCATACACGGGCGGGTTCAACCTGCAGATTGCCTGGTCTACCGGCCGGGCAGCAGGCTTGGCTGCCGCAGAAAAAGAAGGAGAAGAAGAGATATGAGCGTATATGCCGTGGCCGTGGATGGCCCGTCCGGAGCAGGTAAAAGTACACTGAGCAAGGCTGTGGCCCAGGAGCTGGGCATTGTATATGTGGACACAGGGGCCATTTACCGGACCATCGGATACTACATTTTCAAGCACCGGATTGACCCCAGGGATGCCCAGGCCGTCACCGCCGCCCTGCCTCAGATCCATGTGGACATGCGATACAGCGGAGACGGGCTGCAGCATATGTTTCTGGGCGGCGAGGACGTAACGGAGCAGATCCGTCTGCCGGAGATCTCCATGTACGCCTCGGCGGTATCCGCCATTGCGGCGGTACGGGAGCATCTGCTGGACATGCAGCGGGATATGGCCCGGCGCAGCAGTGTTATTATGGACGGGCGGGACATCGGCACGGTGGTGCTGCCTCAGGCCCAGGTGAAGATATTCCTCAGCGCCGATGTGGAGGTGAGGGCACGCCGCCGGACTCTGGAGCTGGAGCAGCGGGGTACTCCCAAGCCCTATGAGCAGGTGCTGGAGGAAATGAAGGAGCGGGACTGGGCGGACAGCCACCGGGCGGCGGCGCCGCTGCAGGCGGCCGCGGACGCGGTGGTGGTGGACACCACGGAAATGGACTTTCAGCAGAGTAAAGAGGCCATTTTACATGTCGTCAGGAGGCGGATCGGACAATGAGCAGCAAGTATTTCTCCACCGTATACGATATTGTGAAGCCAATAGCAACCTTCCTGCATCCTATCCGGGTGGAGGGGCTGGAGAATGTGCCCAAGGAAGAGCCAGTGCTGCTTTGCCCCAACCACAGCAGCAACTGGGATCCAATTCTGCTCATTTGCGCCCTGGGCCGGGAGGCAAATTTGCAGATCATGGGGAAAAATCAGCTGTTTAAAATCCCCATTCTGCGCACGTTTTTGCGCAAAATGGGCGTGTTTCCCGTGGATCGGGGACACTCCGACATCGGCGCTGTGAAACGGTCTATCCAGGCGCTGAAGGACGGATTTATGCTGATGGTATTCCCTGAGGGGACCCGGGTGCGCAAAAAGAACAGGGGCGTGCGGCCCAAGGGCGGCGTGGCCATGATGGCAATCCGCGCCGGAGCGAAGTTGATGCCCATTTATATCGGAACGAAGAAGCGGCTGTTTGCCAAGGTGCCGATCATTTTCGGCAAGCCCTTTACACCGGAATATACCGGCAGAAAAGGCACGGCGGAGGAATACCAGGCCAATGCCGACGAGGTGGTGCGGCAGGCCTATGAGCTGGGGGGAGAAGCATGGATGTGATGCTGGCCCGAAGCGCCGGATTCTGCTACGGCGTGAAGCGGGCGGTGGACATGGCCCGGGAGACGGCCCGGCAGGGAAGAACCTGCGTGATGCTGGGCAGCATCATCCACAACGCCAACGTGGTGGCGGAGCTGGAGGCGCTGGGGATGCGCAAGGCGGAATCCTGGCAGGAGGTCCTACCCGGCGAAACGGTGGTCATCCGCTCCCACGGGGAGAAAAAAGAGGTTTTTGAAAAGCTGGAGGAGCTTGGCGCCCGGTGCGTCAACGCTACCTGCCCCAATGTGCTGCGCATCCAGCAGCTGGTGGCCCAGGCCCAGGAGGAGGGGAGGACGCCCCTTATCATCGGCGAGCCCCACCACCCGGAGGTCATGGGGGTGGCCAGCTGGTCGGAGCGGTCTGTGGTTTTGCCCGGTCCGGAGGAGCTGGAAAACTGGCTGGCGGAGGACCCCAAACGGCGGGATCTGCCCATGACGGCAGCGGCGCAGACCACCTGCGTACAGGCAATTTGGGAAAGTTCCAAAGAAATTTTAAAAAAACAGTGTACAAATGTAAAAATCTTTGATACAATATGTAATGCTACGCATAGGCGTCAAGCGGAGGCGGCCGAATTGGCGGCCAAAGTGGACGTTATGGTCGTTGTTGGAGACCGAAAAAGTGCCAATACCAAGCATTTAGCGGAGATTTGCAGGGAGAAATGCGGACGGGTCGTTCAGATCGAGCGGGCCGGTGAGCTCTCGTCAGACCTTTTTGAAGGATGTCTTGTGGCAGGTCTAACGGCCGGCGCGTCTACGCCAGCGGGCATCATTAAGGAGGTATATACAACGATGAGCGAAGAAATCAAGAACATGGAATCCACCGAGGAGAGCTTCGAGGAACTGCTGGAAAAATCTTTTAAAACTTTAAATACAGGAGAGAAGGTAACCGGTATCGTGACGGCCGTGGGCCCCACTGAGGTCCAGGTGGATCTGGGCTGCAAGCAGGCGGGCTACATCGCGGCTGATGAGCTGAGCGCTGACCCCAATGTCAAGCCCGAGGACGTGGTGAAGGTGGGCGATGAGATCGAGACCTATATCATCCGCGTCAACGATGTGGAAGGCTATGCCATGCTCTCCAAGAAGCGTCTGGACGCTGTGAAGGTTTGGGAAGATATTGAGAACGCCCGGGAGAATAAGGAGACGCTGGAAGGCAAGGTCACCGAGGAGAACAAGGGCGGCATCGTCGTCAACGTCAAGGGCGTGCGCGTGTTCGTGCCCGCTTCCCAGAGCGGCCAGCCCCGTGGCGCCGATCTCAGCGAGATGATCGGCCAGACCGTGTCCCTGCGCATCACCGAGGTCAACCGTGCCCGCCGCCGCGTGGTGGGTTCTATCCGCGCCGTACAGTATGAGGCCCGCCAGGCTGCCCAGGCTGCCGTGTGGGAGAGCATCGAGGTGGGTAAGCACTACACCGGCACCGTTAAGTCCATGACCAGCTACGGCGTGTTTGTGGACATTGGCGGCGTGGACGGTATGGTACATATCTCCGAGCTGTCCTGGTCCCGCATCAAAAACCCCGCCGAGGTGGTTTCCGTGGGTGACACGCTGGATGTGTATGTCATCTCCTTCGATCCCGAGAAGCACAAGATCTCTCTGGGCGTGAAGGATCGCTCCTGCAACCCCTGGGATAAGTTCATGGAGACCTATCATGTGGGCGATGTGGCCAATGTGCGCATCGTGAAGCTGATGACCTTCGGCGCTTTCGCTGAGGTCGTTCCCGGCGTGGATGGTCTGATCCACATCTCCCAGATCGCGGATCGCCGCATCGAGAAGCCCGGTGACGTTCTGTCCGAAGGCCAGATGGTGGACGCCAAGATCACTGCTATCGACGAGGAGAAGCAGAAGATCTCCCTGTCTATCCGCGCTCTGCTGGGCAGCCATGAGGACGAGGCCGCCGAGGATGAGACCGAGGAATAATTTCATGTGAATGATCCGACCCGGCACCCGTACAGGGTGCCGGGCTTTTTTTACGCACTTCCCTGTGTCACGGCAGGAAAACGGCACATAAAATGTGGCATGAGGAGGAATGGCAGCATGGAATATGTGATTATTATTGCCCGCTCCGTGACACAGGCCCAGCGCATGATGCGGACGCTGGAAAAATGCGGAATATGGGCTAAAATATTCCGGGCCCCGGTGGGCCTGACAGAATTCGGCTGCAGCTATGCGGTGAAAATTCGTAGAGATAAGCTCGGCCAGGCCATGGATTGCCTGCGGCAGGGCGGCCTGGCACCGCTGTCTGTGCACGAGAAAACGGAAAGCGGTTATCGCGAGGTGAGGGCATGATCTATCTGGACAGCGGGGCGACTACCCTGGAGAAACCGCCGGCCGTGGCCCGGGCCATGGCGCGGGCGGCGGGGGAAATGTCATCGCCGGGACGGGGGAATTATCCGGCCTCCCAAAAGGCGGCCCGGACGGCCTATGATTGCCGGGAAGCGGCGGTAGAACTATTCCATGTTCCGGCGCCGGAGCAGGTGATCTTCACCTGCAATGCCACTCATGGATTGAACATCGCTATCCGCACTCTGGTGCGGCCGGGCTGCCGAGTGGCAGTGAGCGGATACGAGCACAACGCTGTGACTCGGGTGCTGCACAGCATCCCGGGGGTGGAGATCCTGGTGGCGGACGCGCCGCCGTTCAAGCCGGATAAGATTATGGCGGGCTTTCATATGGCGCTGCAGCGGGGCGTGGATGCGGTGATCTGCAACCACGTTTCCAATGTGTTCGGGTGCGTGCAGCCGGTGGAGGCGCTGGCAGAGCTATGCAGAAAATACGGCGTGCCGCTGATCGTGGATGCGTCCCAGTCGGCGGGGATACGGCCGGTCTCCCTGGCGGAATGGGATGCGGCCTTTATAGCGATGCCGGGGCACAAGGGACTCTATGGCCCGCAGGGGACCGGGCTGCTGCTGTGCGGGCGCAGCGCACAGCCGCTGCTGTTCGGCGGAACGGGGAGCGCGTCCCGGATACAGACCATGCCGGAGGTGCTGCCGGATCGGCTGGAGGCGGGAACGCACAACATGCCAGGTATTGCGGGGCTGCTGGAAGGACTGCGATTTGTGAGGCAAACGGGGATAGAGCGGATCGCGCTGCGGGAAAAACGGCTGACACAGCGGGCGGCGGAGGGCCTGAAACGCCTGCCGGGTGTGGAGGTTTTCGCGGCGGAAAATGAGTGGGAGCAGACGGGGGTTCTGTCCTTCCGGGTGGAGGGCAGGGACTGCGAGCAGATCGGGGAGGCGCTGGCCCGGCGGCAGATCGCCGTGCGCGCAGGACTGCACTGCGCGCCGCTGGCACACCGGTCGGCAGGTACGCTGAAAACCGGGACGGTGCGCATCAGCCCGTCGTTTTTCAGCACGGAGATGCAGATCGATGTGTTTCTGCGGGAAATGCGGGGGATCCTCCGGGAAAACGGAAAGAATTCTCTATAGTTCCTGTTGCTTTTTTTCAGGATTTTATATATAATAAGTATTATCTATGGCATAAACCTGTACGGGAAAGGAGCAGACTGTGGATTCTATCATTTCAGTGCTGCAAAGCGTTTGGCGATACCTGCTGCTGATCCGGATCACGGATGTGCTGGATGTGGCCATTATGTCGTTTGCCATCTACAAGGTGTTGAGCCTGGTGCGCAGTACCCGCGCGGAGAACATCCTCAAGGGCGTGGTTTTTTTCATTCTGGCGCTGTGGCTGTCCTCGCTGATGAATCTGCGGGGGATCAACTATATACTGAACTATGTGGTGGAATGGGGCGTGCTGGCCCTGTTTATCCTGTTTCAGCCGGAGCTGCGGCACGGGCTTGAACAGCTTGGCAGTAAGAATATCCGGCTGCTGCGAATCATTTCGCCGGAACAGCAGTCTACGGAGCTGGAAAAGGCCATCGATCAGACTGTTGTCGCCTGTACAGAGATGTCTAAGTCCCGCACGGGCGTACTGATCGTGTTTGAACGGAGGATCCTGCTCAATGATATGCTCCGCAGCGGGACCATGCTGGACGCTGCGGTCAGCAGCGAGCTGCTGAAGAATATTTTCTTCGTCAAGGCACCGATGCACGATGGCGCGGTGATCATCCGCAACGGGCGGATCCAGGGTGCGGGGTGCATGCTGCCGCTGTCCAAGAACGTGAATCTCAGCCGCGACCTGGGGATGCGCCACCGGGCGGGCATCGGCATGAGCGAAAATTCCGATGCGGTGGTGGTCATCGTTTCGGAGGAAACGGGCTCTATCTCTGTGGCTATCGGCGGGATGCTCAAGCGGCATCTGATGCCGGAGACGTTGGAAAAGCTGCTGAAAAATGAGCTGATGCCTGCGGCGGAGCCTGAGGAAGAAAAGACCCAGAAGGGCGCATGGCTGGATCGGCTGCGTCAGAAGAAGGGGGTAGGCGACGATGAATAAAAAGCGCAAAGCGGTACGCATCGCGGCCTCCATCGCGGCGGCCATTGCCATATGGCTCTATGTGGACACAGTACGTATGCCCAGTGTGCCGATGACGGTGAAGAATATCCCGGTGGAATTCTCCGGCGAGAACACGACCCTGGCCGACCGGGGGCTGATGCTGCTGTCCGGCTACGACACGACCATCGATCTCACGCTGAAGGGGCCGCGCCGGCAGCTCTACAAGATCAATAAGGACGATATCCGCATTGTGGCGGACACCGCCTCGGTTACAGAGGTGGGCACCCAGAGCCTGAGCTATCAGGTCATATATCCGGACGATGTTGCCAGAAACTCCATTTCCGTTGACTGGGCCAGCTCATACAGAGTGACGGTATCCGTGGGTGAGCTGTACTCAAAGGAGGTGCCGGTGCGCTGCGAGGTGACCGGAACACCGAAGAAGGATTACTACGCGGAGGATCCCGTGCTGGATATGGACTCCATTTTGCTGCGGGGACAGCGGGACGACCTGGTGAACGTCAGCTATGCAAAGCTGACGGTGGACATCGACGGCCGGGACGAGACGTATCACAATGCCGTTGGGTTCACGCTGTACGATTACAACGACATCGCCGTGGAAAACAGCGCCATCCGGCCGGCCTCGAAGCTGGTGCAGGTCAGGGTGCCGGTGAAGACCACCAAGGAGGTGCCGCTGACCATCGTTGTGAAGGAATCGGCAGGCTCTACCCTGGAGGAGACAAGCTACACCATATCCCCGAAAACCGTTACCATAGCGGGAGAGAAGGACGTGCTCAGTCCGATCACAGAGATCGCTCTGGATACGATCTATTTGCAGGATATTACAGAGTCCAAGAGTCTGTATTACGAGGTCATCGCTCCGGAGCATACGGAGCTTGTGGGCGGAGCGCAGAACGCCACGGTGGCATTTACCGTGTCCGGTGTGAAGGAAAAGACGGTTACGGTGAGTAAGTTCCTTGTGGAGCGGGTGAAGGAGAACTTTACTGGCCAGTGCACAACGGAGAGCATTCAGGTGACGCTGCGCGGACTGGCCGCCGAGATCGACGCTGTGACAGACGACAAGGTGGTGGCGGTGATCGATTTCAGCAGCCTGAGCAGCGAGGGAGAATATACGCTGCCGGTGACCATTGTGGCCGATGGGTATGACAACATCAGCGCCAAGGGCACCTATCAGGTGAAGGTGAGACTGGATCCCGCAGAGAACAACAATGGCGAAAGGAACAATACATGACGCAGATCGCAACAGTTGAAAAAAAACTTGAACCGGGCTTCGTGGAGATCTCGGTACCCCGGAAATCCGCCTGCGGACATGACTGTGAGGAGTGTGCGGGGTGTGGGATGACCGGAGCGGCCATCCACGCCCGGGCCAGTGATCCCGTTGGCGTGAAGCCCGGAGACAAGGTCGTGGTGCAGAGCGAGACCAAAAAGCTGCTGGGCGTTGTGGCGCTGGTATATCTTCTGCCGGTGCTGGCTTTCCTGCTGGGGTATTTCCTGTCGGAGGGCCTGGCCGAGAGCACACGCTATATCATTGCCATCGCCGCCGCCATCGCTGCGTTCATCCCCAGCATATTCTATGACCGGTATGCCAAGCGGCACGAGGTGCTGACGTATACGGTCGTGCGTCTGTTCTGATGTTTGGATATGTACACATCTCACCGGATAAGCTAAGTGAGGAGGAGAAGGAGCGGTATCAGGCCTGCTACTGTGGCCTGTGCCACACCCTCGGCCGACGCTATGGCATGTTTGCCCGGATGATTCTCAACTACGATCTGGTTTTTCTGGCGGTGCTGCTGTCTGGCGGAAGCGCTCCGGAGTGCCGCCCGCAGAGGTGCACGCTGCATCCCATCCACCCGCGCTGCTCCTGCGAAGGCTCGCAGGCGCTGGAGATGGCGGCAGATGTGAGCGTACTGCTGACATGGTGGCAGCTGCGGGACGGTGTGGCCGACCACAGCTTTTGGAGCGGGCTGAAATATCGGTTTTTGGCCCTGTTTCTTCGGAGAGCGTATAAAAAAGCCGCCGGAAATCAGCCGGACATGGACAGGCAGATCCGGAAAAGACTGGACGAGCTGTCCAGGCTGGAACGGGATGGGTGCCAAGTGCCGGATGAGGCGGCCGACACCTTTGCACTGCTGCTACGGGATGTGGCATCCCTGCAGCCCAGCGGCGTGAAGCGGAGGGTGCTGGAGGAGATGTTGTACCACCTGGGCAGATGGATCTATCTGGTGGATGCACTGGACGACATGAAAAAGGACAGCCGCAACGGCAGCTACAACCCGCTTTTGCTCCAATACAGCGCGGAAGACGGCGTATTACAGCCGGAGGACCGGGAAAGGGTGGCATCTACGTTGGACGCCTCCATCCGGACCATGGCCGCGGCCTTTGAGCTGGCTGATTTTGGCTGCTGGAGCGGAATTATCGAGAGTGTGGTTTATGAGGGTCTGTACGCGGTGGGCAACGCCGTGCTGAACGGGACTTTTCACAAAAACAACAAATACAGAGAACGCCAAATGAAAGGCAGGACCCAATAATGCGTGATCCCTACCAGGTGCTGGGCGTGCCCAGCACCGCGACAGATGAAGAAGTAAAGAAAGCTTACCGGAATCTGGCCAGAAAGTATCATCCGGACAACTACCACGATTCACCTCTGGCTGATGTGGCCCAGGAGAAAATGAAGGAGATTAATGAGGCCTACGAGGAAGTGCAGACCATGCGCAAAAAAGGCACAGGCGGTGGCACCTACGGGGGCAATCCCTATGGCAACCCGTATGGGCAGAGCGGCTATGGGCAGAATCCATACGGTGGGAACCCATTTTCTGGTTACGGCGGAGCCTACGGAGGAGATCCGGCCTTTGTGCGGGTGCGCATGAGCATCACCCAGGGGAACCTGAATCTGGCGGAGGAGCTGCTCAATGCGATGAGCGACCATAACGCTGAATGGAACTTCTTGAAGGGGGTCCTCTGCTACCGCAGAGGCTGGATGGATGAGGCAAAGCGGTACTACGAAACGGCGGTGCAGATGAACCCGAACAACCCGGAATACCGCAGAGCGTTGGATATTATGGAGGGCCGGGGCAGCACCTACCGCCCTCAGGGCTACGGAAACAGGACCACCGGCACCTTTGGCGGAGACAACTGCACGAGGATATGCGGCGCACTGATTTGCCTGAACTGTCTGGGCGGCGCCGGTGCCCGGTTTTTCTACTGCTGCTGAGAAGATAGAGGAGGAATAGACATGGTCAAAAGCATGACCGGCTACGGCCGCGCCCGTCAGGAGCGCAACGGCCGTAATATTACTGTGGAGGTGCGATCCGTCAACAACCGGTATCTGGACTGCACCGTGAAAATGCCGAGAGCGTACATCTTTGCTGAGGACGCCATGAAGGCGCTGGTGCAGAAGTCAATTTCCCGGGGAAAGGTGGATGTGTTCGTCACGGTAGACGCTGTGACTGCCGACCAGACGGTGGTGCAGGTCAATGAGCCCTTGGCCCGGAGCTATTACGAAGCGCTGAGCCGGCTGCAGGAGATGTTCGTGCTGAGCAACGACATTTCGCCGGTGGCGATGGCGAGGTTTCCCGATGTGCTGACGGTGACCAAGGCGGAGGAGGATCTGGAGATGATCTCTGCCGACATCTGTGCCGTGCTGGAGCAGGCGCTGGAGGCCCACCGGCAGATGCGCTCCGTGGAGGGTGAAAAGCTCTGTCAGGATATTATGGGCCGGGCCGGGACCATCGAGCAGATCGTGGGAAAGGTGGAGGAGCGCTCCCCTCAGACCGTGGCCGAATACAGGGCAAGGCTGGAGAGTAAGATGCGGGAGGTGCTGCAGTCCGCTACCATCGACGAGAGCAGGATTTTGACGGAGGCGGCTATTTTTGCCGACAAGATCGCCGTGGATGAGGAGACAGTGCGGCTGCGCAGCCATCTGTCCCAACTGAGAACGATGATGGCGGGTGACGAGCCTGTGGGGCGGAAGCTGGATTTCCTCATACAGGAGGTGAATCGGGAGTGCAACACCATCGGCTCCAAGTGCAACGACCTGACTATCGCCCGGGATGTGGTGGACATGAAGGCCGAGGTGGAGAAGATCCGCGAGCAGGTGCAGAACATAGAGTGAGGGACGATAAATGGATCTGATCAACATTGGATTCGGCAATCTGATCTCGGCCCAGAGACTCATTGCCATCGTCAGCCCCGACTCGGCGCCGGTGAAGAGGCTGATTCAGGAATCCAGGGACAGCGGGATGCTGATCGACGCTACCTACGGGCGGAAAACCGCGGCTGTGCTCATTATGGACAGCGACCATGTGGTGCTCTCTGCCCTGTCAACGGAGAAAATGGCCCCGCGCTTGGGGATGAAGGTAGAAGACTTTACACAGGAGGAATCACTTTGACAAAAGGGAAAACATTTATCATATCCGGGCCGTCCGGCGTGGGAAAGAGCACGGTGCTGAAGGAGCTGTTGAAGGAGTATCCGGATCTGTATTTTTCGGTTTCCGCTACGACCCGAGGCCCCCGGGAGGGGGAGAAGGACGGCGTGCATTACCACTTTATTGCGCCGGAAAACTTCCATAAAATGATCGAAGAGGACGCATTTTTGGAGTATGCGGAATATGTGGGCAACTTCTACGGAACGCCCAAGCAATTCGTGGACGCTGCTATGGAGGAGGGCCGTGACGTGATCCTGGACATTGAGATCCAGGGCGCGCAGCAGGTGTGCGCCAAACGGCCGGAGACGGTGCGGATCTTTATTGCGCCGCCCTCCTGGGCAGAGCTGGAACGCCGCCTGACCGCCCGGGGAACGGACGACATGGACAAGGTGCAAAAGCGGCTGCTGCGCGCCAAGGTGGAGCTGAAAATGGCGGACCGGTATGACTATTTCGTGGTGAACGACACGGTGGAAAACGCCGTGTTCCAGCTTAGAAGCATCCTGTGCGCCGAGCACTGCAAGTCTGTGGAGCGCATTGAGAGGCTCCTGATCGATTGATGTTGTTTTAAATTTTCGCCGCAAGGCAGATAGGAAGTAGATTATTATGATGCTGTATCCCGCAATGACGAAACTCACTGAGTACATTCCCAACCGCTATATGATGGTCAACGTGGTGGCCCGCCGGGCTCGCCAGATCGCTCAGGAGGCGGAGGCAAACGGCGAGATCCTGGAGGAAAAGCCTGTGACCCTGGCCATCAATGAAGTGGCGGAGGGCCTTTTCGACGCATCGACCATCGACACCGGCATCGACACGGACAACGCGTGATCGGGAGGTAAGAGAGCTATGGCGCAGATCGCCAAAATCGCAATAGAGGCGGCTACCTACGCCATAGACAAGCCCTATGATTACTTGGCCCCGGAGGGGATGAATGTCTGCGCCGGGATGCGGGTCACGGTACCCTTCGGCAGGGGAAACCGCCGCTCGGAGGGAATGGTGCTGGCTGTGGAGACCGGGCGGCCGGATCGGCAGCTGAAGGCCATCGAATCTGTGCTGGACGAGACGCCGCAGCTATCCGGGGAACAAATTCGCCTGGCGTTGTGGATGTGCCAGCGGTATTTCTGCACATTCTATGACGCGCTCCACGCGATCCTGCCCATTGGACTGTGGTACCAACACAGGGAGATATGGACACTGTGCGGGAATGTGGGCAGCGAGACCCTGACGGATAAAGAGCTTCAGCTGGCGGAGCGGCTCCGGCAGGGGGAACAGAGCTTTTCTGACTTACAGGCGGCACAGCCCCAGGCCCGGGTCATCCTGCAAAAGCTGCAGGAGATGGGACTTGCATCCTGCCGCCGGGAATCCAGCCGGCGCACAGCCGACAAGACCGACAAGTTGATCTCACTGGCCATCGGGCCGGAGGAGGCGGAGGCGCTGCTCCGGGAGAAACGGAACCGGGCTCCGCGCCAGGCGGATGCGCTGGCATTTTTGCTGAAAAATGGGGAGACCTCCCTGCATGAGCTGCTGTATTTCACAGGCATCAGCCGAGGAGCGGTGACAAAAATGGTGCATGCGGAGATCCTGTCCCAGAGGGAGCAGGAGGTATTCCGGGTGCAGCTTCGTCCGGCTGACAGCAAGGCACCGGAGATCCGCCTGAACGAGGAGCAGCAGACAGCGTATGACCAGATCCTGCAGCGGATCCACGGGGGAAAACCGGGGGTCACGCTGCTGCAGGGCGTCACAGGCAGCGGAAAGACGGAAATCTATATTTCCCTGGCGCAGCGGCTGCTGCAGGAGGGGAAAACGGCCATGATCCTTGTGCCGGAGATCGCCCTGACGCCGCAGATGATGCAGAGATTTTCCGCCTATTTCGGGGAGGATGTGGCCCTGCTGCACAGCGGACTGGGCATCGCAGAGCGGTATGACCAGTATAAACGCATCCGAAAAGGGATGGCAAAGATCGTGCTGGGAACAAGATCCGCCGTGTTTGCACCGCTGTCCCATCTGGGTATGATCGTGATAGACGAGGAACAGGAGGGTTCCTACGAATCGGAGAATCCGCCGTGCTACCATGCCAGGGATATTGCCAAATTCCGCTGTGCCAGAGAAGGCGCGTGGCTGGTCCTCGGGTCCGCGACTCCGACGGTTGAAACGGCATACCTGGCTCAAAAGGGAGACTATCACCTGGCGCTGCTGCGCAAACGATACAACCAAAATGCGCTGCCGTCGGTCACTCTGGCAGACATGCGCCAGGAGCTGCGGCAGGGAAACTGCACGTCCATCAGCCAGCCCCTGTATCGGGAGATACAGAAGAATCTGGAGCTGGGACAGCAGACGATTTTGTTTCTCAACCGCAGAGGCAACAGCCGACAGATGATCTGCCCGGGCTGCGGCTATGTGCCGCAATGCCCCCGGTGCAGCGTCTATTTGACCTATCACTCCGCCAACAGGCGGATGATGTGCCATTATTGCGGCTATTCGGAGCCGTTTGCCGAGGAATGCCCGGAGTGCGGCATACCCTTCAAGCCCATTGGCTCCGGCACCCAGAAGGTGGAGCAGGAGCTGAAGGAGCTGTTTCCCGGGACACCTGTTCTGCGGATGGACGCCGACTCGGTAGGCGGGCAGCATGAGAAAATGCTGCAAAAATTTGAAAAGGAGAAAATTCCGATCCTGCTGGGTACCCAGATGGTGGCCAAGGGTTTGGATTTTGATACAGTTACGCTGGTGGGCGTTCTGGCAGCGGATCAGTCGCTGTATGTGGACCACTACCGGGCGGCAGAGCGCACATTTGTGCTGCTGACCCAGGTGGTGGGACGGGCCGGACGGGGCGCCAGCCTGGGACGGGCCGTGATACAGACGTATACGCCGGAAAACGAGGTGCTGCTGGATGCTGCGGCCCAGGACTATGAGAGCTTTTTCCGCAGGGAGATCGGGCTGCGCCGGATCCGGCGGGAGCCGCCCTTTGCCGACGAGGTGATCCTGACAGTGACCGGGACGGAGGAGGAGGCCGTGCGCCGGGCCTGCGTGCAGGTGCGGGACAGCCTGCGCCTTGCCGCCGGCAAGGCACCATACGACGAGATGGAGCTTGAGATCCTGGGCCCGGCACCGGCCGGGGTCGTGAAGGTGAACAACCGGTTTCGCTACCGCATCACGGTGGTGGGAAAGTGCTCGGCACCGGTGAGACGGCTGCTGGCAGCCTATATGAAGGAATTTGCCAAAAGAAAAGAGAACCGCACGCTGCATATCTTTGCAGAGTGCAACCGCATGAATTAATAGGATGGAGGAATTGACATGGCACTGCGAAGGATCGTATTGCAGGGAGACGAGTGCTTGACCAAAGTATGCCGGCCGGTTACGGAATTCAACAGCCGCCTGCACATACTGCTGGATGATATGACGGAGACGCTGCTGGATTCCGGCGGAGTGGGCCTTGCCGCGCCGCAGGTGGGAATTCTGCGCCGGGTTTGCGTGGTGCAGAACGAGGACGACGAGATCATCGAACTGGTGAATCCCGAGATCATTTATACCGAGGGGGAGCAGACCGGCCTGGAGGGCTGCCTCAGTGTACCCGGCAAGTATGGTGTGGTGACCCGGCCGGAGGTGGTGCGGGTGCGCGCCCAGGACCGAAATGGCAATTTCTTCGAGGTAATGGATTCCGACCTGACGGCCCGGTGCTTCTGCCATGAGATCGAGCATCTGGACGGACATCTGTTCGTGGAGCACACGGATCACCTGATGAGCGAGGAGGAGCTGCAGGAGTTTATCCGGAAGCAGGAGGAAGGCGAGAAGTAATGCGCATTCTGTTTATGGGAACGCCGGATTTCGCTGTGGAACAGCTGAAGCGGCTGGTAGAGGACGGCCACGAGATCTGCGGCGTGTTTACACAGCCGGACAAGCCGAAGAACCGGGGGATGAAAATGACCTTTTCCCCTGTAAAGGAATATGCCCTTATATGTGGTCTGGATGTTTATCAGCCCACGAAAATGCGTGACGGCAGCGCCCTGGCCATTGTGGAGAAGCTGCGGCCGGAGCTGATCGTTGTGGCGGCCTATGGGCGGATCCTGCCGGAGGATATTTTGTCGGCGGCTCCTATGGGTGCAATCAATGTACACTCCTCTATTCTGCCCCAATACCGGGGAGCGGCCCCTATCAACTGGGCCATTCTGGACGGGAGGAAGGAAACCGGCGTCACCATCATGTATATGGCTAAGGAGCTGGACGCCGGGGATGTGATCTGCATGAGAAAAACGGAGATCCTGCCGGAGGAGGATGCACAGGAGCTGACAGGGCGTCTGGCCCTGCTGGGCGCAGACGCCCTGGCGGAGGCCATTGGACAGCTGGCCAGCGGCACGGTAGTGCGTACCCCGCAGGATCACAGTGCCTTTTCCTATGCGCCGATGCTGAGCAAGGAGCTCTCCCCTATGGATTGGTCTCGGTCGGCCCAGGCGCTGCACGACCAGGTGCGGGGGCTTATCCCCTGGCCTTGCGCCACTATGGAGCTGGGCGGGAAAAAGGTAAAGGTCTTTAAGACAAGGATAGGCGGAGAAGTGCAGGCAGAGGCCGGAGCCATTGTGACCGCAGATAAGCGGGGCCTGGAAATCGCCTGCGGAGACGGACGCAGCCTGTGGATCCTGCAGTTGCAGGCAGAGGGCGGAAAGCGCATGATGGCCGCGGATTATCTCCGGGGGCATCCCATTGAGATAAAGCAATGAGTGAAAAGAAGAATTTAACAGCCCGGGATACGGCGCTGGAGGTGCTGATGCAGGTGGAGCGGGCCAATGCGTGGTCCGACGGCAGCCTGAAACGCACCATTGCCAAAAACGGACTGGACAGCAGAGAGGCGGCGCTGGCCACCCGGCTGAGCTATGGGGTGATCCAGAACCGGATGCTGCTGGATTACTACATTTCCTGCTACTGTGTGCAGAAGGCCCACAGGCTGGAGCCTGTGATCCGGAATATCCTGCGCATCGGGGGCTATCAGATCCTGTTCATGGATAAGATCCCCCACCGGGCTGCGGTGAATGAGGCGGTGGAGATGTGCCGCCGGAACCAAAGACCCCGGGCTACGGGCATGGTCAACGCTGTGCTGCGTAAGTTTGTGACCAACTGGATGAACATGCCGGATTTGCCCCACAGCAATCGGGCGGAATACCTCTCCATAAGGTATAGTCACCCGCTGTGGCTGGTCAAGCGGCTGCTGGAACTTCTTCCCGAGGAGGAAGCAGAGCGCTTCCTGCAGGGAAACAATGAGATCGTACCGACCACCATCCAGACAAATCTGCTCAAGACGGACGATGAGTCTTTGGAGGAGGAGCTGAAGCAGGCAGGTGCGGCGGTGGAGCGGCATCCGTGGCTGCCGCACTGCTTCACCGTCAGCGGTACGGGAAATCTGGAGGATCTGCCTGCCTTTTCCCAAGGGCGCTTCATGGTACAGGATGCGGCGGCACATCTGGCTGCGGTAGTGGCCGGAGTCAAGCCGGGGGATCGGATACAGGATGTGTGCGCGGCTCCGGGGGGAAAATCCTTCGCGGCGGCCATTGCAATGGAAAACCGGGGGGAGATTTTGTCCTGTGATATCCACCCGCACAAGCTGAAGCTGATTGAAAGCGGCGCACAGCGGTTGGGCATTACCTGCATCCGCGCAGCCCTGGCAGATGCCAGAGAGCATCATACCGCTTGGGACCGGGAAGTGGATGTCGTAATTGCCGATGTGCCTTGCTCGGGACTGGGAATCATCAGGAAAAAGCCGGATATACGCTACAAGGATCCCAAGGAGCTGGGACAGATCCCGGCGATCCAGCGGGATATTCTGGAGAACGTGTGCGAATATGTGCGGCCCGGCGGCGTGTTGGTCTACTCTACCTGCACGGTGCTGCCGGAGGAAAACCAGGGGATCACGGATGCCTTTTTGCAGGCGCATCCGGAGTTTGAGTTGATGCCGTTTTCGCTGCCGCTGCCCATCGGGCGCAGTGACGGACGGCTGACCCTATGGGCTCAGAGGCATGGGACGGATGGATTCTACATCTGCCGCATGAAGAGAAAAGACTGAACGATACTGGAAACGAACAGGAGGGCAGGCATGACGGACATCAAATCCATGACCAGAGGGGAAATGGAGATATTTTTCCGGGAAATGGGCCAGCCTGCCTTCCGGGCGAAGCAGGTGTTCACCTGGCTGCACAGGGGGGCAGGATCCTTCGAGGAAATGAGCAATCTATCCAAGGAGCTGCGCGGGAAGCTGGCGCAAAGCTGCCGCATTACGGTACCGAAGGTGGTGCGCAAGCAGGAGTCCCGGCTGGACGGGACCATCAAGTACCTGTGGGAGCTGCAGGACGGAAACTGCATTGAAACGGTGCTGATGCAGTACCGCCACGGGAACACGGTGTGCATTTCCTCCCAAGTGGGCTGCCGCATGGGCTGCGCCTTCTGCGCCTCCACCATTGCGGGGCGGGTGCGGGATCTGACGCCGTCGGAGATGCTGGATCAGGTGCTGTTTACCCAGCTGGACTCCGGGCGGGAGATATCCAACATTGTGCTCATGGGCATCGGAGAACCGCTGGATAACCGGGATAATGTGCTGAAATTTCTGGAGCTGGTGAATCATCCGGATGGGCTGAACATCGGAATGCGGCATATCAGCCTGTCCACCTGCGGGGTGATCCCCGGGATCGAGTTCCTGGCCGGGCAGCATCTGCAGCTTACGCTGTCGGTTTCGCTGCATGCACCGGATTCTGAGACGCGCTCGCGGATCATGCCGGTGAATCGGAAGTACGATGTGGAGGAGCTGTTTGCCGCGTGCCACCGCTATTTTGCGGCGACCGGGCGGCGGATCTCCTTTGAATATGCCATGATAGACGGGGTGAACGACCACGATTGGCAGGCGGATCTCATTGCCAGAAAGCTGGCAGGGATGCCAGGGCATGTGAACCTGATCCCGCTGAATGACGTGGTGGAGAGCCCGTTTAAGCCAAGCCGCCGGGTGGCGGCCTTCCAAAAAAGACTGGAATCCCACGGCGTGACCGCCACTGTGAGGCGGAGCCTGGGCGGAGATATTGACGCCTCCTGCGGCCAGCTGCGCCGCAAGGCCATGGAGGAAAAGGAGGGCGGGAGCCGGAAATGAGAATTTGGAGCATATCGGATATCGGTCTTGTGCGGCATGAGAACCAGGACGCCTGCGGAACGATGCTCATAGGCGAATATACCGCCGCCGTGGTTTGCGACGGTATGGGCGGCACAGACGGTGGCGCAGTGGCGAGCCGTCTGGCTGTGGCCACCTACCGGGAGCAGCTGGAGAATCTTCTGCGCGGCCATATGACCACGGAGCAGCTGAAGGAGGTCTCCGGGTTTGCCATTGCCGCCGCAAATGCCGCCATACGGGACAGAGCCCAGGAGGAAACCTCCATTCAGAGTATGGGAACGACGCTGGTTTCCGCCATCATCCGGGGCGAGGACGTGGTCGTCAGCAATGTGGGCGACAGCCGCGCATACCTGCTCTCCCATGCGGGAATACGGCAGATCTCGAAGGATCATTCCCTGGTTGAATCCATGGTGGAACAGGGAAATCTTACAAAGGAACAGGCAAAAAAGCATCCGGGACGGAATCTGATCACCCGGGCGCTGGGGCCGGAAGAATCTGTGCAGGACGATGAATTTGACCACAAGTGGAAGCAGGGAGATTTTCTGCTCCTGTGCACGGACGGACTGGTGAACACCGTCAGCGATCAGGAAATGCTGTTTGAGACCGTTCACACGGAAGAGCCGGAGCACTGCCTGCAGAGACTGGTCGACATTTCCATGAGCCGAGGGGCACCGGACAATGTGACCGCGATCCTGATTCAGAACATTTAAAGGAGATTCAAATATGGATAAGTACATAGGAAAAATGCTGGACGACCGCTATGAGATCATAGAGCAGATCGGTTCCGGCGGAATGGCCAATGTATATAAGGCGAAATGCCACCGACTCAACCGCATGGTGGCGATCAAGATCCTGAAAGCTGATATGGCGGAAAATGAGGAGATCCGCCGCCGCTTCCGGGATGAGAGCCGGGCTGTGGCTCAGCTGTCCCACGTCAATATCGTTTCCGTATATGATGTCTCCACCAGCGGCGACACGGAGTATATCGTCATGGAGCTGATCGACGGCATCACCCTCAAGCAGTACATGGCCCGCAGGGGGGAGATGGATTGGCGGGAATCGCTGCACTTTATCATCCAGATCATGCGAGCTCTGGAGCACGCCCACAGCCGGGGGATCATTCACCGGGATATCAAGCCGCAGAATATTATGGTCCTGCGCGACGGCAGCGTGAAAGTGGCCGATTTCGGCATCGCGTGTTTGCAGAACAATGCCCAGACCATGACCCAGGAGGCCTTGGGCTCGGTACACTATATCTCGCCCGAGCAGGCCCGGGGAGAACACATCGACGCCCGGTCCGACATTTACTCCGCCGGCGTGGTGCTGTATGAAATGCTGACGGGACGGCTGCCCTTTGAGGGGGATTCCGCCGTGTCCGTGGCCATCCAGCATTTGAGCTCGGTGCCCCTGGCACCCAGTGAGATCCGGCCGGATGTGCCCAAGGCGCTGGAGCTGATCTGCATGAAGGCCATGTGCGCCAACATCCACAAGCGGTACGCATCCGCTGCCGATATGCTGGAGGATCTGGAGAGCTTCCGGAAAAACCCGGAGCTGGATCTGGAATACATCCGGGAGGAGCTGACCGAGCAGGAGGACACAGAGCCCACCAGATATATTAACAAGAAAGAGATTCATGAGGCGGTGCGCAGCAGAAAGGAACCGGCGGAGCGGCCAGAAAAGGCTGGGAAAAACAGCATCGCCGGTACAAAATCCGAGAAAAAGCGCATGGCTATCCTTATCGGCGTCTTTGCCGGGGCACTGCTGGCTATTTTCCTGATATTTACCATCCTGTCCGGCGGATTTGGCGGCGGGGAGAAGACGGATGGCACTAAGGTGCCTAATATCCTCGGGATGACCGTGGAGGAAGCGGAAAAGGAACAGGGCATCAAGGGGATCTTTACCATTGATGTGATCGGCTCCAAGGAGAGCAGCAAGTACAGCGAGGGGCAGATCATTTCCCAGGACCCTGTGGAGGGCACAGTCCGTAAAAACAACATGGTGATCCAGGTCTACATCTGCGCTAAGGAGGAGAAGTCCTATGTGCCTGCCCTGGCAGGGAAGACCGAGGCAGAGGCTAAGACAGCGCTGAACAATATGAATCTGGGCCTGAGCATCCAGATCCAGCCCAAATCCTCCGACACGGTGGAAAAGGGCAAGGTCGTCGGCACCAGCCCCGAGGAAGGCAGCCAGATCGAGAAAAACAGTGCCGTGATCCTCTATATCAGCTCCGGAAAGGAGGTCAAGCCCATTGCGATCCCCAGCTTTGTGGACATGACGGAGGAGAAGGCCGTGGCCCTGGCGGAAGAGCTGGGCCTTGTGGTGGGCACAAGCGCCAGCGAATACAGCGATGAGCCTGCAGGTACGGTCATCCGCCAGAGTATTTCTGTGAATACTGAGGCCAAGACCGGCGATAACATCTACTTCACCGTCAGCAAGGGCCCGGAGAACAAAGAGATCGATGTGCCCAATGTGGTGGGCGCCAGCGAGAATGCTGCACGGAAGCTGCTGGAGAGCTATGGCTTCCAGGTCGAGGTGCAGTGGGAGAATGGCGAAAAGGTGGATAACGCCGTGGTGAAGAGCTATTCGCCCAATGGCTCTGCGGAAAGCGGAAGCACCGTCACTATCGTCCTGGGTACTGCATCCCAAGGCCCCGGCACATCTGACCACACAGATGGCATGGGTAACTGATGAGAGGACGTATAGAGAAGGCACTCAGCGGGTTCTACTATGTGAACGTGGGACAGCAGGTGCTGCAGTGCCGCGCCAGAGGAAAATTCCGCAGGGAAGGCACCAGCCCCCTGGTGGGGGATTGGGTGCAGGTGCGGGAGTTGGGCGGCGGCGAGGGCTTTGTGGAGGAGATCGAGCCGCGTACCAACTGCTTTGCCCGGCCGTCGGCGGCCAACATTGACCAGCTGGTCATCATTGCCTCAGCCGCTATCCCGGTGACGGACCCCTACCTCATTGACCGCATTGCCGCCATCGCTGCGCTGAAGGGATGCGGCGTGCTGGTGTGCCTGAACAAAACAGACCTGGATCCGGCAGACGAGCTGTTTGATATCTATAGCAGGTCGGCGATCCCGGTGCTGCGTGTCAGTGCGGAGACGGGGGAGGGCATGGACGCACTTCGGACACAGATCCGGGGCAAGCTGAATGTATTCACCGGCAACTCCGGCGTGGGCAAATCCAGTATTCTCAACAGCCTTTGCCCGGCGCTGTCCCTGCGGGTGGGGGAGGTCAGCCAGGCCCTGGGCCGCGGACGGCACACCACCCGGCATGTAGAAATGTTTCTGGTGGAGGACGGCACATGGGTCATTGATACCCCCGGGTTCTCCTCCTTTGATACGGAGGAGCTGAATCTGGAGCTGCAGGCCCGTCTGCCGGAGACTTTTCCGGAGTTTCTGCCGTATCTTGGACAGTGCCGCTTTGTGGGATGCAGACATATTAAGGAAAAAGGATGCGCCGTGCTGCAGGCTGTGCAGGATGGAGCCATTCCCCGGGAGCGCCACAGGAGCTATGTGCGGCTGTGGGAGGAGGTCAAGGATCTCCGCCCGTGGGACAAAAAGTGAAGAAAGCACCGCTGTTTCCGTCTCCGGAAGCGGCGGTGCTTTTCTCATGGGAACCAATGAGGGCATAGGCGCGTATACTGCTGATAGAGGAGGGTTATTATGAGGCGGTGGAACTGCGGGAGAGGAATCGGCGTCTGCGCACTGGCTCTGGGCCTGGGGATCCTCGTCGCCGCTATATTCCCGGTGGGATGTCTGATGTTTATTGTTGCTTTTTTGCTGATCGCATGCGGTATATGCTGCCTGAGACACTGAGAGGGGGGAGAAAATGAAGATCATCGTTTGGAAGGCACCGGCTTTTTTGCGGGGGATCCTGCGCTGCTTATTCTGCGGAAAGGAATAGGAGTGCGGCGCCTCTCATAGAATGATGCAGGATACAATATGAGAGGGTGATATCGGTGGATACAGAACTGAAATTTGAGCAGCTGCAGTGCTGCGACCTATTGATGAAGGCGGTCACGACCCACGAGGAGGCCATGGAGACAACGCTGCCGGATTACTGCGCCACGGCATCGAGAATTCTGGATGCCGCAGGGCAGCTGCTGGTGCGGGAAAAGCAGCCCGGAGAGGGAATCGTGCGGGGCGAGGTCAGGGTGAGTGTGCTGTATCTGTCTGAGGAATCAGATGGGCTGCAAAGCGTGACCGTCATGGTGCCCTTTACCTGTGAGCTCAGCGATCCGAAGCTGCGGGAGTGCCAGCTGCTGCAGATACATAGCAGGCTGCTGCTGTGCGAGGCAAAGCCCGTTACGGGGAGAAAAATTTACCTGCGGGTTATCCCGGAGATGACCGTACTGGGATATGGCCGCAAGACCCTGCGCCTGTGCTGCGGGGCGGAGGGAAAAGGTCTTCAGCTGCGGAAGATGAACCGGGAGCTGTCCCTCCTGTCTGCGGTGGAGGAGCGAGGCTGCACCACGGCGCAGGAATTTGACATGGGAAACAGCGGCGCTGAGGAGATCCTCCTAAGCCAGGTGATCCCCCGGACCACAAGCTGCCAGATCATTGGCAGCAAATTGGCTGTGAAGGGGGAGATGGACATCTCGGCCCTGGTGCGCACGGGCGACCGCAAGCTGCAGGGGATCGTGCAGACAGTGCCGTTTTCGCAGATTCTGGATGGAATGGCTGTGGGCAGCGACTGCCAAATACAGGTTGACGCGGACACGGCGGAATGGGACATACGGCTGGTGCGGGGAGAAAATGGCTGCCGTATGAGTCTGACAGCTCGTATTACGCTGCAGGTTTTTTCCTATCAGAAGCGAAATATCTGTTATGTTTCTGACCTTTACAGCACCTTCTGTAAAACAAAAACTGAGACTGAAACTGTGACGGTCATGCAGCGCAGCAGACCAGTGTGTGTGCAGGAGTGGGCAGAGGAACGATTGGAGTCCGGCAGGGGCTCGCTGTTTGCCTATGTCACGGCTTTTGACTGCGGCAGCGTGATCACCCGGTGTGAAGGGGGAAGGTCGGAGCTTTCCACTACGGTGCGGATGCGGCTGCTGTACCAGGATGAGAACGACGCGCCCATTACGGCTGAGCGCAGCCGGGAAATCAGCGTGGAAATGGAGGGCTGTCCGGATACCGCATGGGTCAGCAGCGGAATCGCGGAGATGAGAGGGAACGCCGGGAGCTGCCAGGTGCGGGTACCGGTGAGCTTCAGCGGCGCTGTGTGTGAGCCTGTGGAGCTGCGGACGGTATCCGCCGTGGAGGAGATCACTGAGGATGATTCACAGCCTAAGCCGTCGCTGATCCTGTGCCGCCCGTCAGCGGGGGAGTGCCTGTGGGACATTGCCAAGCGGTATGGCAGCAGCGAAAGCGCCATCCGCCAATGCAACCAGATGGAGGACGACACGCTGCCGGAGGGAATGCTCCTGGTGCCTGTGCTGAAGGTATAGGGAAGACCGATGCACTGAAAAAATTTTCGCTTTTAAGGCAGATGAAAGCGCCCGATGCAGCAATGACATCGGGCGCTTTTTACATGACAGATCAGTGCTGGGCAAAGCGGGAGAGGAACTGCCGGGTGCGCTCCTCCTTGGGGTTGGAGATGACCTCCTTGGGGTCGCCCTGCTCCACAATGACGCCGCCATCCATGAAGATGACGCGGTCGGCCACATCCCGGGCGAAGCTCATCTCGTGGGTGACGATGACCATGGTCATGTGCTCCTCAGCCAGCTGGCGGATGACCTTGAGAATCTCACCGGTGAGCTCCGGGTCCAGAGCGGAGGTGGGCTCATCGAAAAACAGGATCTCCGGCTCCATAGCCAGAGCACGGGCAATGGCCACCCGCTGCTGCTGGCCGCCGGAGAGCTGGCAGGGATAGGAGTCTGCCTTGTCCGCAAGACCCATTTTCTCCAGCAGGGACATGGCCTTTTTCTCTGCCTCCTCCTTGCTGCGGCCCAGGACCTGGATGGGCGCATCCGTGAGATTCTTCAGTACCGAGAAGTGGGGAAAAAGGTTAAAGTTCTGAAACACCAGACCGAAGCGGCTGCGGATTTTTTTCAGCTGCTGCTTATCGGCGTATACGGCCACGCCCTGCTCATTGGTTTTGGCGGCATAGTCGCCGGAATAAAGCAGATCGCCGCTGTCCATCTCCGTGAGCAACGTGGCGCAGCGCAGGAGAGTGGACTTGCCACTGCCGGAGGGGCCGATGATGGCCACCACCTCGCCCTGGGCCACAGTGAGGCTGATGTCCTTGAGAACATGGAGCTGGGAGTCGTTGAAGCTCTTTTTTACATTTTTGATTTCCAATACGTTCATTTCTCGCAGCCCCCTTATTGATAATAATCCATCCGCTTTTCGATGCGGCCCATGACCACATCCACGATGCCGTTAAACAGGAAGTAGAAAATACCCGCAATGAGGAAGGGCATGAAGCTGGTCTGGGAATTGGCGATCTGTTTACCGATAGTGAACAGCTCCTCGTAGGACACGCAGAAGGCGATGGAGGTGTCCTTCACCAGGGTGACCACCTCATTGGTGATGCTGGGCATAATGCGCTTGACCACCTGGGGCAGAATGATGCGCATAAAGGTCTGGATCTTGGTATAGCCCAGGACACCGGCGGCCTCATACTGGCCCACGGGCATGGAATCGATACCGCCGCGGTAAATTTCCGCGAAGTAGGCGGCATAGTTGATGGCAAAGGCGATGACCACGGGAATGAGCTTATTCCGGGCTACGCCCATGTCCGGAAACAGATAGTGCGGGCCATAGGTGACCGCCAGGAGCTGCAGCATCAGGGGAGTGCCGCGCAGAACGGAGATGATAAAGCGCATCACAGAGGACACGACCTTATTCTTGCTCATGCGCAGCAGGGCAAACAGCATGCCAAGGGGCAGGGAAAACAGCAGGGTCAGGAAGAAAATGGCGCAGGTATTGCCCAGGCCCTCGCACATTTTCAGGATCATGGTGGATAATGTCATAGTCTCTCCTCAACTCTATAGTAGGCACACGAGCCCGGAAGCCCCGCAGGGGAGGCTTCCGGGAGGTGCGTAGATTACTTTTCTATGCAGCAGATGGCGCTCAGTTCAGAAACAGGAGGTTGTTGGCGATGTCGGGATACTTCTCGGCGATCTTGGCATAGGTGCCGTTGTCCACCAGGGTCTTGACGGCGCCCTCGATGGAGGCGCACAGCTCCTTGTCAGCGGCACGGAAGGCGATGCCGTACTGCTCGGCGCCCAGCTCCTCGCTGAGGACGGTGAAGCCGGCGTTTTTATCGGCGTAGGAGGTGGCCACGGGCTTATCCACGATCACCGCATCCACGGCGCCGCCGCCCAGCTCAGTGAAGCACTTGAGGAAGCTGTCGCAGCGGACCAGATCCTTGAAAGTGGCGGTCAGGGACGCCAGGTCGCCCTTCTCACCGAGGAGGCTGTCGCCGGAGGTGCCCAGCTGCACAGCTACGACCTTACCGGCCAGATCAGCAGAGGACTTGATGTCGCTGCCTTCCTTGACCATGATGACCTGGGTGTTGTCATAGTAGGGGGCGGAGAGGGTATAACCGGCTTCCTTCATGCTATCCAAGATAGTCATGCCGGACCAGATGCAGTCGCACTCCTTGGCATCCAGCTGCACCAGCTTCTGCTCCCAGTTGACAGGGAAGACCTTCATCTCCCAGCCCAGCTGATCGCAAGCCGCCTGGGCGACCTCAATGTCAAAGCCGGTGTAGTTGCCGTCGTTACCCAGATAGCTGAAGGGGGGATACTCAGCGTCGATGCCCACCACCAGGGTCTTCTTGTCTGTGTTCTTGTCGGTGTCTCCGTCAGCCTTCTTGCTGCCACAGCCGGCCAGCAGGGAAACGGTCATCAGCACTGCCAGCAGCAGGCACAGGGTTTTCTTCAGATTCTTCATTGCTGTTTTCTCCTTTTCTTTTTCTTTAGCCGGTCTGTGTGCCGACTGATTTCTTATTGCACTATCATACTACCACTTTAGCGTGATAATGTAAAGAAGTAATAATTACAAATACTGCACAAAAATAGAACTCTGGATTGTTAAACATACACAAATTGGCGGCAATAAGGGGATACAGGTGGTGCGGAAGAGGGGAGAAAAACAAAAAAGCAGCCGGATGCGATACACGCAAACGGCTGTTTTATGAGCAGATCTATAAGCCGGGTTCTGTTATCATACGGTCATCTATCTAGGCGCACCGTTGCCGGTACGCTCCAGCCACCTCGGGAGCGGCCGGGCCGACCTGTTGCTCCCATACCGGTGTTGCTCCGGATAGAGTTTACAGCGACGGACGCTTTCACACGCCGTCGGGTGAGCTCTTACCTCGCCTTTCCACCCTTACCGGCTGCACCACAATCGCCGCAGCCGGCGGTATATCTCTGTTGCACTTTTCCTGAAGTCGCCTTCGGCGGGCGTTACCCGTTATCCTTGCCCTGCGGAGCCCGGACTTTCCTCATGGACAGGCTTTCGCCTTTGTCCCCGCGACCGTCTGATCTGCTCCCATATATAATATAGGAATCTGCAGACAAAGTCAACCGCGCTGTAGGATTTCGGGAAAAAGGAATTGAACTGCCCCTGAAAATGGGATATAATACAGAGAGAAATTTTGTCTATGGAGGCTGTATATATGACGCTGCGCCAATATCTGGATTCGCTGAAAAACAAAACCGTCGCCGTGATCGGCATCGGAGTGAGCAACACGCCGTTGCTGCGGCTTTTGCTCCGGGAGAAGATACAGGTCACCGCATGTGATAAACGGGACCGGGCCTCTCTGGGAGCGCTGGCCCAGGAGCTGGAGAGCAGCGGGTGTCGGCTGCAGCTGGGGGAGAACTACCTGCAGGGCCTTACCCAGGATGTGATCTTCCGCACGCCGGGTCTTCGGCCCGATGTGCCGGAGCTGCTGAAGGCCCGGGAGCAGGGGAGCCGGATCACCTCGGAGATGGAGGTGTTTTTCTCCGTCTGTCCCTGTACGCTCCTGGCTGTGACCGGTTCGGACGGGAAGACTACCACCACGACCATCATTGCGGAGCTTCTCAAGGCAGCGGGAAAGACCGTCCATGTGGGCGGCAACATCGGAAATCCGCTTTTGTGCCAGGCAGATGAGATGTGCCCGGAGGACTACGCCGTGCTGGAGCTTTCCAGCTTCCAGCTGATGACCATGACCCAGAGTCCCCATATCGCTGTGGTGACGAACCTGGCCCCTAACCATCTGGACATGCACAAGGGTATGGAGGAGTATGTGGCGGCCAAGGAGAACATCTTCCGCTATCAGAAGGCCGGGGATGTGGCGGTATTCAATCTGGACAACGACATCACCCGGGAGCAGGGGAGCCGGGCCGTGGGCCAGGTGCGGTATTTCAGCCGCCGGGCGGAGCCGGAAAACGGCGTGTTCCTCCGGGGAGAGGAGATCATAAGCCGCCAGAGTGGCCGGGAGCGGGTCATTATGACCACGGAGGACATCCGTCTGCCGGGTGTACACAACATCGAGAACTACATGGCGGCCATCGCCGCAGTGGACGGCCTGGTGCCGGACGAGGTGATTCGGGAGTTTGCCCGGAGCTTCAACGGCGTGGAGCACCGCATTGAGCTGGTTCGGACCTATCATGGGGTGCGGTTTTACAACGACTCCATCGCCAGCAGCCCCTCCCGGACCATAGCGGGGCTGCGCTCGTTCAAGGAGAAGGTGATCCTCATTGCCGGCGGCTACGACAAGCACATTCCCTTTGATGTGCTGGGGCCCGAGGTGGTGGAGCATGTGAAGCTGCTGGTGCTCTGCGGCGCCACGGCGGAGAAGATCCGCACCGCTGTGGAGCTGGCAGATGGGTACAGGCCGGGCCATCCCGAGATCGTGGAAATTACACCCTTTGAGCGAGCGGTGGAGTTTACCCGGGATCATGCGAAGCCGGGCGATGTGGTGACTCTGTCACCGGCCTGCGCCGCCTTTGACCAGTTCAAGAACTTTATGGAGCGGGGGAAGACCTTCAAAGCCATTGTGAACGGCTGGGAGGAGTAACGCGGAAAACCCATCGGGCATACACTGTATACAGGGGGTGTATGCTGTGCGCAGACTTCGCTATATTCGGTTATCCGGGAAGCAAAAGGCCGTGGCCTGGATCGCTATTGCACTGGTGCTGCTCTTTATGGGTGCGGCACTGATCGTTGTGCGGATTCGGCCCATGGTCACAAGACTGGCTGAGTCACGGGCCACGAACCGGGTCAACCGGATCGTTGCCGAGGCCGTCAGCGATGCCGTGGCCAGCGGTCAGGTAGACTGCTCGCGGCTGATCACCTTTGAAAAGGACAGCGGAGGAAAGGTCACGGCGCTGCGAAGCAACATGCCGGAATTCAACCGCCTGCAGACGCTGATCTCCGACGCTGTTCTGGAGCGGCTGTCGGAAATGAGTCCGGTGGATCTGTCGATCCCCCTGGGAACCCTAACAGGCTCTAACCTGCTGGCAGGCCGTGGACCGTATATCCATGTGCGCACGCAATCCGTCGGCACCGCCACGGCCAAGCTGCGCAACGCCCTGACGGCGGCCGGGATCAACCAGACCAAGCACCAGGTTCTGCTGGATGTGGAGGTGTATGTCACGGTTCTGCTGCCGGGCTTTGCCACATCCGTGCAGGTGAACAATGAGCTGTGTGTGGCGGAAACGGTGATCGTGGGCAATGTGCCGGAGACTTACACCTATTTCAGCACCACGGAGGATAAGGTGGAGGACTACGCGGACGAATACATCATGAACAAAGGATAAGGGAGAACGTATATGGATTACCGAGCGGAAATGAAACAGCTGCGGGACACGCTGAACGAAAATGCCCGCCTTTACTATACCCTGGACGCGTCCAAAATGTCCGATTATGAATACGACCGCCTTTACCGTCGGCTGCAGGATCTGGAAAAGGAGCACCCGGAGGAGATCACGCCGGATTCGCCGACTCAGCGGGTGGGAGATGCGGTGCTCAACGAGTTTGCGGAGGTGGTGCACCCTGTTCCGCTGGAGAGTCTGGAGGATGTATTCAACGGGGAGGAGGTTCTGGATTTTCTGAACCGGGTGCTGGAGACGCTGCCGGAGGCAGAGTACAGTGTGGAGCCTAAGGTGGACGGTCTGTCTGTGGCACTGGAGTACCGCAACGGGGTATTCTACCAGGGGGCTACCCGGGGCGACGGCCGGGTGGGAGAGGATGTGACAGGGAACCTGCGCACTGTCCGGTCGATCCCGATGACGCTGCCGGAGCAATTGCCCCGGCTGATCGTCAGGGGTGAGGTGTATATGGCTCGCACTGTTTTTGAGGAGATCAACGAGCAGCTGGAGCTGGAGGGAAAGCCCTTGATGGCAAATCCCCGAAATGCCGCGGCGGGTTCTCTGCGGCAGAAGGATCCCAAGGTCTGCGCCGGGAGACGGTTGGATATTGCGGTGTTTAATTTGCAGCTGGCGGAGGGACGGGAGTTTTCCACCCACTCGGAGACGCTGCAATATCTGCGGGCCCAGGGATTCCCTGTGATCCCGCATGATGTACTGCAGCAGGGAGATGATATCCTGCGCCAGATCGAAAAGCTGGGTGACACGAGGATGGAATTTCCCTTTGATATCGACGGAGCGGTTGTAAAGCTGAATGACTTGCCAGACCGTGAAATACTTGGCAGCACGGCCAAATGCCCCAAGTGGGCGGTGGCCTATAAGTATCCGCCGGAGCAGAAGGAATCCCGAGTGGTGGATATTGTGGTGCAGGTGGGCCGCACGGGGGTTCTGACCCCCAAGGCGGTGCTGGAGCCGGTGCGCCTGGCTGGTACTACAGTGACCAACGCGACACTGCACAATCAGGACTATATTGCAGAGAAGGACATCCGCATCGGCGATACGGTGATCGTGCAGAAGGCGGGGGAGATCATCCCGGAGATCGTGTCGGTGGTGAAGGAGAAGCGGCCGGAAGGTACCGTGGCGTATCACCTGCCCGATGTATGCCCGGTGTGTGGTGCACCGGTGGAGCGTGATCCGGACGGAGCGGCCATCCGGTGTACCGGAGCGGAGTGCCCGGCGCAGTTGCTGCGCAATCTCATCCACTTTGCCTCCCGGGATGCTATGGATATTGACGGGGTAGGTCCGGCGGTACTGCAGCAGCTGATCGAGGCGAAATTGGTGTCCAACCCGGCGGATCTGTATGACCTGCGGGCAGAGCAGCTGGCGGGACTGGAGCGCATGGGAAAAAAGTCTGCGCAAAATGCTGTGAACGCTATTGCCAGGTCCAAAGAAAACGACTTATGGCGGCTGATTTTTGCCCTGGGAATCCGGCAGGTAGGGGCCAAGGCTGCTAAGGTATTGGCTGCGCATTTCGGCAGCATGGATGCTCTGCGCCGGGCCACGGCGGAGGAGCTGACGGGTATCGACGACGTGGGCGCCATTACCGCGGACTATATTATCCGCTGGATGCAGAGCAGCCAGGCCGCAGATCTGCTGGAACGGTTAAAGAATGCCGGAGTGAATATGGCCTGTAAGCAGGAAATGGTAGACAGGCGTTTTGCCGGTATGACCTTTGTGCTGACCGGCACCCTGACTCGGTTCACCCGTGAGGAGGCAGGGGAAATGATCGAGCAGCGGGGCGGTAAGTCCGCCTCCTCGGTGTCGAAAAAAACCACCTATGTGGTGGCCGGAGAAAACGCCGGTTCCAAGCTGAAAAAGGCTCAGGAATTGCAGATCCCTGTACTGAATGAGGAGGATTTTTTAGCACTGCTATAATTAGTTATAATTGACCATAACCGCATCGTTTCGGTGCGGTTATTCTATTGTATTTTCACACAAAAAAAGATTCCAATGTTATGACTATTTCCAAAAATCAGGGCGCCACATTGACGAATCAGTATTACGTGATACAATATAAGTTGTATTGCAACGAAACAAATCCGGATCATTGTCTGCCGGGTTTGCGGTCAATCAGTATGGTAAGAGAAAAAAGCATTAGGAGGTATAACGATGAGTAAGATCATGAAGATCTGCGATGGCAATGAGGCGGCGGCGTATGTAGCGTACGCATTTTCGGAGGTCGCCGCTATCTATCCGATTACGCCGTCTTCGCCTATGGCGGAGCATACGGACGAATGGTCCGCAAAGGGAAGAAAGAATATCTTCAATCAGCCTGTCCGCCTGGTGGAAATGCAGTCTGAAGCCGGTGCCTGCGGCGCATGCCACGGTGCATTGGAGGCCGGCGCACTGGCCACCAGCTTCACCGCCTCTCAGGGCCTGATGCTGATGATCCCCACCATGCACCGCATCTCCGGTGAGCGTCTGCCCGGTGTATTGCATGTGGCTTCCCGTACGGTGGGCACCCACGCATTCTCCATTTTCGGCGATCACTCTGATGTGATGAACTGCCGCCAGACCGGCTTTGCTATGCTCAACTCCGGCAGCGTGCAGGAGATCATGGACCTGGCCGGTGTGGCCCATCTGTCCGCTATCAAGGCCCGGATTCCCTTCCTGCATTTCTTCGACGGCTTCCGCACCAGCCATGAGATCCAGAAGGTAGAGGCCCTGGAATATGGCGATTTTGCCAAGCTGGTGGATTATGACGCGCTGGCCCGTTTCCGTGCCAATGCACTGAATCCCGAGGATCCCCGGATGCGTTCTCTGGTGGATAACCCTGATATTTACTTCCAGCTCCGCGAGGCCAATAACAGCGACTATAACAAGCTGCCCGACATCGTGGAGGACTATATGGCCCAGATCTCCAAGCTGACGGGCCGGGAGTATCACCTCTTTAATTACTATGGCGCACCCGATGCCGACCGCGTCATCGTGGCCATGGGCTCCGTCACCGGCTGTGTCCAGGAGACGGTGAAGTATCTGAACGACCGGGGCGAGAAGGTAGGCTTCCTGCAGGTGCACCTGTTCCGCCCGTTCTCCAAAAAGCATCTGCTGGCGGCTATGCCTAAGACCGTGAAAAAGGTGGCTGTCCTGGACCGCGTGAAGGAGATCGGCTCCATCGGCGAGCCCCTGTACGAGGACATCTGCGCCGCTTACATCAATGATAAGAACCGTCCCGAAATCTTTGCCGGCCGCTACGGCCTGTCCAGCAAGGACACTACTCCCGCCCAAATCAAGGCGGTGTACGATAATCTGCTGCTGGATGAGCCCAAGAACCACTTCACCATCGGCATTGTGGACGATGTGACGAATCTGTCTCTGCCCATGGGTCCTGCCCTGAACTGCGAGCCGGAGGGTACCATCTCCTGCAAGTTCTGGGGTCTGGGCTCCGACGGCACCGTGGGCGCCAACAAGAACTCCATCAAGATCATCGGCGAGACCACCGATATGTACTGCCAGGCGTATTTTGAGTATGACACCAAGAAGTCCTTCGGCATCACCAAGAGCCACCTGCGCTTCGGCAAGAAGCCCATCAGCTCCACCTATTATGTGAGCCACGCGGACTTTGTGGCCTGCCACAACCAGACCTATCTGACCAAGTACGACATCATCTCCGAGCTGAAGCCCCACGGCAGCTTCCTGCTCAACTGCGAGTGGAGCGAGGAGGAGCTGGAGCAGAAGATGCCCGGCGATATCCTGAAGTACATCGCGGAGAACGACATCAAGTTCTACATCATCGACGCCAACAAGGAATCTCAGGCCCTGGGCCTGGGCAACCGCTCCAACATGGTGCTGCAGGCTGCCTTCTTCAAGCTGGCCAATGTCATCCCTGTGGAGGACGCTGTAGAGCACATGAAGGCCGCCGTGAAGAAGACCTACGGCCTCAAGGGTGAGAAGATCGTGAACATGAACATCGCCGCTGTGGACGCCGGCATCAACGCCGTAAAGCAGGTGCAGGTGAAGGAGAGCTGGAAGAATCTCTCCGGCGCTGCCATCCAGCCCGCTGCGGAGAATGTACCCGACATCATCAAGAACATCCTGGTGCCCATCAATGCACAGAAGGGCGATCTGCTGCCGGTTTCCGCCTTCAAGGGTATGGAGGACGGCACCATGCCCCTGGGTACCTCTCAGTATGAAAAGCGCGGCATTGCCACCCACCTGCCCGTGTGGAATCAGGATGAGTGCATCCAGTGCAATATGTGCTCCTTTGTGTGCCCCCACGCCGTGATCCGGCCCTATCTGCTGGACGAGAAGGAAGCCGCCAATGCCCCTGCCGGCATGATCCTGGTGGACGCCAAGGGCCCCAAGATGGACGGCCTCAAGTACACCATGGGCGTTTCCACGCTGGACTGCACCAGCTGCGGCAGCTGCGTCTCCTCCTGCCCCAAGAGCGGTAAGGCCCTGAAGATGGTCCCCACCCATGAGGTGTCTCTGGATCAGACCAATTGGCAGTATCTGCAGACCCTGCCCGAGAAGAACGACCGCATCGACAAGTTCACCCTCAAGGGCAGCCAGCTGCGCCAGCCCCTGGTGGAGTTCAACGGCGCCTGCGCCGGCTGCGGTGAGACCCCTTATATCAAGCTGCTGACCCAGCTCTACGGCGACAAGATGTATCTGGCCAACGCCACCGGCTGCACCCAGGCATGGGGCGCCGCTATGCCCTGCGTGCCTTACTGCAAGAATAAGGAAGGCAAGGGCGTGGCATGGTCCAACTCCCTGTTTGAAAACAACGCCGAGTTCTCCTACGGTATGTGCCTGGCTGTGAAGCAGCTGCGCGACGCCGTGACGGAGTTCGTAAAGCAGCTGGATGGTATGACGAAGGATGCCGCCGTGAAGGCCGCCATTGCCAAGTGGCTGGAGACCTACGACGATCTGGATGCCTCCTCCGTGGCTACCGACGAGCTGCTGGCCGTGCTGGAGAGCACGAAGTTCAGCGCTGAGGAGCAGACTGTGGTGGCCGAGATCCTCAAGCGCCGCAAGGATATGTCCAAGAAGACCATGTGGATGTACGGCGGCGACGGCTGGGCCTACGACATCGGCTACGGTGGTCTGGATCATGTGTTCGCCATGGGCGAGGATGTGAACGTGCTGCTGGTGGATACCGAGGTGTACTCCAACACCGGCGGCCAGTCCTCCAAGGCAACCCCCGTGGGCGCTGTGGCCCAGTTCCAGGCCAGCGGTAAGAAGACCCGCAAGAAGGATCTGGGTCTGCTGCTGATGACATATGACAACGTCTATGTGGCCCAGTGCTCCATGGGTGCCAACCCCAACCAGCTCATCAAGGCCATCAAGGAGGCCGAGGCACACAAGGGCCCGTCCATCGTTATCTGCTACGCTCCCTGCATCAACCACGGCATCAAGAAGGGCATGAGCAATGTCCAGCAGGAGATGAAGGACGCCGTCAACTCCGGCTACTGGAATCTCTACCGCTACAGCCCCGAGACCAAGAAGTTCACCTTGGACTCCAAGGAGCCGTCCATGCCGCTGTATGACTTCATGAAGGGCGAGGTTCGCTATGCGTCCCTGGAGCTGAGCTTCCCCGAAAATGCGAAGGTGCTCTTTGCCGATGCGGAAGAGGCCGCCAAGGAGAAGTACGAGTACTATAAGCGCAAGTCCGAAAACTGATTTTCAGCCCCTTGCGTGACCGCTGCGGGCGGGGCATTAGAACCCCGCCCGCATTTTCCTCATATCACCTGTTAATCCATTGACAAAGTTGCGGGAAAGTGATAAAATTAACGAAGTTACAGATTATAAAAAGAGAGGCGAGGAGCTATGGCCATTCCGTTTGACTATTCATCCGAATATAAGCGTAAACTATGCACACCCGATGAGGCTGCAAGGGTCATCAAGAGCGGTGACTGGATCGATATTTCCATGGGCGGCGCCTTTCCGTCTCTAATGGATGCGGCTATCGCCAAGCGCAAGGAGGAGCTGCGGGGTGTCAAGGTCAGGGGGTACCTCATTTCCCAGCCCATCCAGATGGTAGAATGCGACCCCACTCGGGAACATTTTATCTACAACAGTTGGCATATGTCCGGGTATGAGCGTAAGCTCTGCGACCGTGGATTGTGCAATTTTATCCCCATGGTGTTCCGGAATCTGGGCGCATATTATACACATTTTCTCACGGTCAATGTGGCCATTATGTGCGTGACCCCCATGAATGAACACGGTTATTTCAATTTCTCTGTCAGCAATGCATCGGCCCGGGCGGTGATGGACAAGGCGGATATCGTAATCCTGGAGATAAATGAAAATCTGCCCTGGGTCTATGGCGGCCTGGACGAGTGCATCCATATCAGCGATGTAAACATGATCGTGGAGGGCGACCACGGTCCGCTGCCCAACGTGAAATCTCCGGCAGCTACCGAGGAGGAAATGAAGATTGCGGAGTTTGTGGTGCAGAACATGGCAGACGGCTCTACGCTGCAGCTGGGCATCGGCTCGCTGCCCAATGCTGTGGGCCAGATGATCGCCAAGAGCGACCTGAAGGATCTGGGCATCCACACGGAGATGCTGTGCGACTCCTATCTGGATATGTATAAAGCCGGAAAGATCACCAATAAGTGTAAGTCTCTGGATCGGTATAAGAGCATCTTTGGCCTGGCGTTGGGTTCCCAGGATTTGTATGACTGGATCCGGGAGAACCCGGGTGTGGTGACCTATCCCATTTCCTACTGCAATGACCCGGCCATTGTAGGTAAGCTGGATAACTTTGTGTCCATTAACAACTGCATTTCCGTTGATTTGTATGGCCAAATCTGTGCGGAGAGTTCCGGTACCCGGCAGATCAGTGGAACCGGCGGTCAACTGGACTTTTTGGAAAGCGCCGCGGTTTCCCGGGGCGGCAAGGCCTTTATTTGTCTGACCTCCTCTTTTACCAATAAAAAAGGTGAAATGGTTTCCCGTATCAACCCCACGCTGATTACCGGCGATGTGGTCACGGACCCCCGAAGCCTGGCCTACTATATTGTGACCGAGTACGGCGGTGTGAATCTTGTGGGCTGCAGCACCTGGGAGCGGGCGGAGAAGCTGATTTCCGTGGCCCATCCCAAATTCCGTGATGATCTGATCGCCGCGGCAGAGAAGCAGGGCATCTGGATCCGGTCCAATAGGCGGTAAACTAATCGCTGATAAAAACTGCGGCACCTGCCGCAGTTTTTTATGCCCGCAAAATTCCCCGTATGGTTTGCATCCTTACGGAAAATGTGATACAATCCAGAAGGAAAGATAGAAGGGGAGAGGATAATCCTATGGCAATCAAGAGAAAGTTTCCCGTCCGGGTAGCTACGGTGTACTGCAACGGCGGGTGCCGGGCTAAACGCGATGACAGGGGTATGCTGTGCAAATATGGCTGCGTTGCTTGCGAGGCGTGCATCAATGCCTGTAGATTTGGAGCCATTTGTCTGAATGACTACGGAATCGCGGAGGTAGATGAGGAAAAATGCATCGGCTGCGGCGCCTGCGCCAGGGCCTGCCCTAAAAAGCTGATTCGGATCCGCATCCAGGACAACAGCATCCTGCCGCTGTGCTCCAACAAGGACAAGGGCTTTGACCCGAAGACCAAAACCGGCGCCCGCACGCAATGCGATGTAAGCTGTATTGCCTGCGGCCTGTGTGTGAAGAAATGCCCCTCCAACGCCATCACCATTGCAGAGCAGCACGCCGTTATTGACGAGGCGCTTTGCCTGAACTGCGGCCTGTGTGCCACGGTCTGCCCCCGCCATGTGATCGTGGATCGCCGGGGTATCGTGGCCAGCGTAAGATAAACCATATAATATGACCCCCTTGGATCGTTAGACCCAAGGGGGTTTTGGTCAATTCAGGAAATCCTTCAGCTTTTTGCTGCGGGAGGGGTGGCGGAGCTTGCGCAGGGCCTTGGCCTCGATTTGGCGGATGCGCTCGCGGGTCACATTGAATTCCTTCCCCACTTCCTCCAGCGTGCGGGTGCGGCCGTCCTCAATGCCGAAGCGCAGCTTCAGCACCTTTTCCTCCCGGGGGGTGAGGGTGCTCAGCACATCCACCAGCTGCTCCTTCAGCAGGGTGAAGCTGGCGGCCTCCGACGGCTCCGATGCGCCCTCGTCGGGGATGAAGTCGCCCAAATGGGAATCCTCCTCCTCGCCGATGGGTGTCTCCAGCGACACCGGCTCCTGGGCGATTTTCAATATCTCCCGTACCTTGTCCACAGGCATATTCATCTGGGCGGATATTTCCTCCGGGGAGGGATCGTGCCCCAGCTCCTGCAGAAGTTGACGGGAAACACGGATGACCTTGTTGATGGTCTCCACCATGTGCACGGGGATGCGGATGGTGCGGGCCTGGTCGGCGATGGCGCGGGTGATGGCCTGACGGATCCACCAGGTGGCGTAGGTGGAGAACTTATAGCCCTTAGTGTAGTCAAATTTTTCCACCGCCTTGATAAGGCCCAGATTTCCCTCCTGGATCAGATCCAAAAACAGCATGCCCCGGCCCGCATAGCGCTTGGCGATAGATACTACCAGGCGCAGGTTGGCCTCGGCCAGCTTCTGCTTGGCGGTGTCGCCATATTTAACCAGCTTGCGCAGATGAGCCAGATCCTCCTCGGACAGGTTCTGGATCTCCTCGTCGGAGACCTCGATCTCGCCAACGGGATCCTCGGCGTCCAGAACCTGCTCCACAGCTTGTCCGTTGGCCTTTTCCCAGGCGATCAGCTTGGCCTTGGCCTTATTCCCCTCAGCAATGGCGGACGCCAATTCGATCTCGCCGTCAGCGGAGAGCAGAGCTACCTTACCGATCTCCTTGAGATACATGCGGACAGGGTCGTCGATATTGAAGCTGTCTACCAGGGAATTGGGGTCGACCAGCTCCTCCTCCTCGATCTCGGCGATCTCCTCCAGCGGAGGCTCTGTCTCCGCGTTGACGTCGGGCAGGAAAGCCTCGGCCGTGACTTCGATGGAGAGCTTTTCCAGGGAGTCATAGATCATGTCCAGCTTTTCACTCTCCAGATCCATGGCATCCAATACATCGGACAGCTCGCTGCTTTCCAGCTTGCCACAGCGCTTTCCCTTGATAAAGAGCTCCTTCAGGCGCTCATTGCTCTGGATCAGTTGGGCGGCGGGGAGAGTGGCTATGGTCTTCTCATCCAACTGCCCTTTGTTGCCCTTGATGACCTCTTCCTCGATCTCGTGTTGCTTCTCATCGGCCTCCTTCAGCAGCTGGTCGGCCATATTTTGCAGCTCTTTCTCTGTGTAGTGCGGTTCACTCATGTATTCTTTCCTCCGTATCCCTTTTTGAATTTGTATTTTTCTTTTGCCGCCAGCAGCGGATCTATCTCCTGTTCACTGCCGCTGCGGTCTGCTTCCTCCCGAATTATGCGCACATAATCCTGCAGCGCCTGATGTGCCCCGGAAACGGATTCCGGTTTCTGTAGTATAGCCGTAAAGTGGCTCATCTCCTCCGATGACAGTTCTCCTGCCAGGGCCGCTATGCTGTGAGGCCGTCCGGACTCTCGATCCCGGAGCAGCAGCTCATAGATCTTTCGCAGAACCGGGGCAGAAAACTCCTCCGGCTTCGGCATATCTACCCCGGCAAACAGGTCATCGTCCCGCATCATCAGGCGGAGAATGCCCTCCTCCGCCAAGGCGCTGCGCAGATTTGCATAGCGAAGATCCCGCACCTGGGGCTGCAGCGCGGACACGGGATTCATTTCCCGGCGTGTCTGGATATTCTGCTGCTTGCGCTTGCTGCGCCTATAGACCCGGCTGACCTCGCTGCGCATAGCCTCCGGCGTAAGACCTGCGGCCTCTGCGGCGCGCACGGTGTAGACCTCACGCTCCACTGCGTTATCCAGCGTCGATAAGACCTGGCTGATGTCGGCGGCATAGGCGATGCGGTCCGCGTCGTCCTGCAGGTTATACTTGGCAGCCACCTGTCCCATGCGGAACTCAATGCCGTTTTCACTTCCGGTAAGCAGACGCTCAAAAGCCTGCGCACCTTGGAACTTGATAAAATCATCCGCATCCTGTTTTATGTAACTGCCGTCCACCAGGCGGCGAGGCAGCTGCAGCACCCGCACGGAAAATTCTGAGTTTTTCAGGATATCCAGCGCTCGTTGGGTGGCGAGTTGGCCGGCGTTGTCGTTGTCATAGCAGAGGATCAGCTCCTTGGTGTATCGGCTGAGCAGGCGCGTCTGCTCTACAGTAAGGGCGGTGCCCATGGAGGCCACGGCGTTGTCAAATCCCGCCTGGTGCAGCGTCACCACATCCAGGTTTCCCTCGCAGAGAATGATGTTGGGCCGTTTTGTTTTCTTGGCCAGATTCAGCCCGTACAGCACCCGGCGTTTGCTGTAGACCGGCGTCTCACTGGTGTTCATGTATTTGGGCTCGGATTTATCAATAACGCGGCTACCGAAGCCGACCACATCCCCCCGCACATCCACCACCGGCAGTATCAGTCTGTTGCGGAACTTATCATATAGCCCGCCATTTTTATTCTGTACAACAAGTCCCGCCTTTATAAGCTCCTGCTTGGAGTAACCCTTTCCCGTCATGGCCCGCAGCAGGTGATCCCACCCGTCCCGAGCGGCCCCCATACCGAAGCGAACGGCGATTCCACGGCGGATCTGCCGGCGGTTCAGATAGGCCTGCACCGCTGCACCCTCCGGGCCTTGCAGCGTCTGATAATAGTACCGGGCGGCATCCCGATTCAGCTCCAGCAGCCGTTTGCGCAGGCGATCTGCCCCGTCGGACTCCCGGTCCTCCGGCACGGGCAGATTCACCCGCTTCGCCAGAAAGCGCACCGCATCTGGATAGGACAGATTTTCTATATCCATGATAAAATTGATGACGCCGCCGCCTTTTTTGCAGCCGAAGCAGTGATAGTACTGCTTGTCCTGCAGCACATGGAAGGAGGGGGTTTTTTCGTTGTGAAACGGACAGCAGCCCCAATAGCTGCCGCCCTTAGGCTGCAGAGACACATAGCTGCCGACTACATCCAGAATATCATTTCTGGCAGCCAGCTCATCCAGAAAACTCTGGGGAAATGCCATAGATCGCCCTCCTTTCTCGTCTGTTGCACTGAGTCGGGCAACACTTCTTCACTTAACTTATACGAAGAAAGATTTCGATTTCCTCTTTTCGGACAAAAAAGATTATCCCGCAGTCTTTCCTGCGGGATAATCCGAAAGGTCAAAGGTCAACGATGACCGGTGTGCAGCCGATATGCGGCAGGAAAACATGGAGCAGATCTGCCGTTTTCAGTCGCAGAGAGCTGGTGTTGCGGCAGGGATGGCAGCCGAACCATTCCGCCTCGGCCACGCTGCGCTCCAGAGCCAGGGTGACGCGGTGCTCCGTGTCATTCATCAGGCCCAGGACGGATGCCGAGCCGGGCGTCACGCCCAGAAGATTTTGTAGATCCTCCGCAGAGGCAAAGCTCAGCCGGGAGGAGCCGATGACCTTGGAAAAATCCGCCGTGCGGAAGGGGCGGTCCTCCGGCATGGCCAGCAGATAGAAGGCGCTGCGGTTGCGAGGCGTCAGCAGCAGATTTTTGCAGATATGTACACCCAGCACCTGGCTGATACCCGCGCAGGCATCCATATCATGCGCCGGATCGTGATCCACACGCTCATAGGGGATCTTCAACGCATCCAGCAGGTCATAGACCCGCTGCTCCACAGGCTCCCTGATATCGTCGGGCCGTCCGGAAAAAACGGAAGAGATATTCATGTCTTATTCTCCATTGCAAGCAATTTTTCTCCAGCACGGAAAATATCTCCCGCGCCAACGGTGAGGATCAGATCACCCGGCTGGGCGATCTGCGCCAGCGTATCCGCCACCTGATCCAGCGTGGAGCAATATATGGCCCCCGGGATCTCCTCAGCCAGCTGACTGGAGGAAATGCCGATGTCATTGGTTTCCCGAGCGGCATAGATCTCCGCCAGCACTGCTACATCAGCCAGCTTCAGTTCCTTCACAAAATCGGAAAACAGTGCCTGTGTGCGAGTGTAGGTGTGGGGCTGGAAGGCGCAGATGACCCGCTTGCAGGCCATGGAGCGGGCCGTTGTCAGCAGGGCGTGCAGCTCGCCGGGATGGTGGGCATAGTCATCGTATACCTCGGCACCGCGGAAGCTGCCCTTATACTCAAACCGCCGTCCCGCGCCATGGAAGCTGTGCAGGCCCTCCTCCACGGCTTTTCCGCTGATGCCCAGCACATAAGCCGCCGCAGCAGCGGCCAGGGCGTTGGAGACGTTGTGCTTTCCGGCCACGGCCAGCGCTATATGGGCGTAGAATTTACCGTGAATGACCACGTCAAATTCGCCGCAGCCGTCGTGGTATGCCACCTGGTCAGCCCGGCAGTCTGCCGCTTCGTCTTTTACGGAGAAAGTAAATACAGGATGCGCCAGTCCCTTGACCGCGTCCATGGCTCCCGGGTCGTCCGCGTTGGCAATGACAAAGCCGTTCTGGGGTACAAGATCGGCAAAAGCGTGAAAAGATCGCTCCACGTCTGTCAGATCCTTGAAAAAGTCCAGATGGTCGGCCTCCACGTTCAGGATCACGGCCACCGTGGGGAAGAAGTTCAGAAAGGAATTGCAATATTCGCAGGACTCCAGAATGATCGTGTCACCGTGGCCCACGCGATAGCCGGAGTGCAGCATGGGCAGTGTGCCGCCGATCATCACAGTGGGATCCGCCTGGGCCGCCATAAAGATATGGGTGGCCATAGAGGTAGTGGTGGTTTTGCCATGAGTGCCGGAGATACACAAAGCGTTGCGATACTGCTGCATAATAGCGCCCCAGGCCTGGGCACGCTCATATACGGGGATGCCCCGGGTCACAGCGCCGGAGATCTCCGGGTTGTCATCGTGGATGGCGGCTGTGCGGATCACCAGCTGGGCACTTTGCAGATTCTCGGCGGAATGGCCAATGGACACGGGGATTCCCAGGTTGCGCAGGTGCTTTACCGTCTCGCTTTCCGTCATGTCGGAGCCCTGCACACACAGACCCATACCCCGGAGGACCTCGGCCAGGGGGCACATGGATACGCCGCCGATGCCGGCCAGATGTACGCGGATACCGGGTTTGAGATAGTTCTTAAAATCCACTGTGGGATGCATCATATCAAATTGCCTCCTAAAGACAGGTTCATTACACAATTGCATTTTTAAAACAGAAATATTATAATACGAATCGGAAAGAAGTGCAACACAAAATGAGAGGAAAAACGTTTCCGACGGAGGATGGGCTATGAGCCGTGAGCAGGCAGCGGAAATAATAAAAACGATCAAAGCTCGGGGGTTCCGGGCCTATCTGGTAGGCGGGTGTGTGCGGGATGTCCTTATGGGCCGCACACCGGAGGATTGGGACATTGCCAGCTCCGCCCGCCCGGAGCAGATCATGGAAATATTTGGGGAAAAAGCGATCCCCACGGGGCTCCGGCACGGAACCGTCACTGTTAAGGCCCGGGACGGGCTGTATGAAATTACTACTTTTCGCACGGAGGGAACCTACTCCGACGGGCGGCATCCCGATACGGTCTCCTTTTCCTCGTCCATAGAAGAGGACCTCTCCCGGCGGGACTTGACCATAAACGCCATGGCTATGGACGATGACGGCCGGGTCATAGACCCCTTTGGCGGGCAGAAGGATCTCGCCCTTCGGCGGATCCGCTGCGTGGGGGATCCCCGAAAAAGATTTGACGAGGACGCCCTGCGCATACTGCGGGCCATCCGCTTTGCATCCGTGCTGCAATTTGCCGTCGACCCGGCCACGGTGGAGGCCGTGCACGCAAGGGCGGGGCTGCTGAAAAGGATCGCGGCAGAGCGTATTCTTGCGGAGATGAACAAGCTGCTGTGCGGCAGCGGATGCAGGGAGGTGCTGCTGGATTATCCGGATGTGCTGGGGGTGTTTCTGCCGGAACTGCTGCCGTGTGTGGGCTTCGACCAGCGAAACATTCATCACTGCTTCGACCTGTACACGCATATTGTCTATGCCACAGCGGCCATCCGGAATGATCCGATCCTGCGCTGGGTCATGCTGCTTCATGATATTGGCAAGGTGGATACCTTTACAGTCGATGCGGCGGGACAGGGCCATTTTTACGGCCATCCGGACCGCAGCGCCGCCATGTCCGGGGAGATCTGTACGCGCATGCGGATGCGGAAAAAGGATCGGGAGAACATTGTCACGCTGATCTGCTGGCATGACAGAAACATCCCCGTAACAGAACAGGGGATAGGTCGCGCCTTGCTGACGCTGGGAGAGGAGAATTTCCGGCGGCTTCTGGAGGTGAAGCGGGCGGACAATCTGGCCCAGGCGCCGGAGTTTCATTATGTGGGGAGCATGCTGGATGAAGCGGAGGCGCTTTTGGAGGATATGCTCCGGAAGAAGCGATGCCTGCAAATCAGAGATCTGGCCGTGGATGGAAATGACCTTCTCGCCCTGGGATATTCCGGACGGGAAATCGGGCAGGCGCTGCACGCCCTTTTGCAGCGGGTCGCTGCCGGAGAAATGGCAAACGAACGGACAGCCCTGCTGGCAGCTTTGCAGGAGCGCGGGCCGCTACTTCCATAGGTTCAGGTATCCGGCATCCCGCAGCTGCTTGAGAAAGAGGAGCAGCATGGGAAACAGGATCATCCCTCCCACGCCGAGGGCGCAAAAGCCGATATACATGGCCATTAGCGCTGCCAGAGGAGGGAGGTTGACCTGGGCCGCCATGACCTTCGGCTCCAGGAAGCTTCGTACCAGTGAGATCACGGCATAGAGAATCCCCAGGGCGATGGCCTTAGGCATCTGCTGCAGCAGCAGACACACCACCGCCCAGGGCAGCAGGACCGTACCGGTTCCGAACACGGGCAGCGCATCGATGACGGCGATAACGGCAGCCAGCAGCAGGGCATACGGCTGCCGGATGATGACAAATCCCGCCAGAAGCTCGGCGAAGGTCACGCTCAGGAGGATGCACTGCGCCTTGAACCACTTAGCGAGGGTGGAGAGCAGATTTTTCTTTACGCCTCCGGCTTTCTGCAGCTTTTGCGGCGGCAGCTGACGTCGTAAAAACGCCATAACTGAAGGGAATCGGCTCGCTGTAAAGAATATAGCCAGTACAGTGGTGGCTGCAAATAAAAACGCGGAGGGAAGACTCGACAAAGCGTCTGCGGCGGCGCTGACACACCGGGCGGAGAATCGGGCAAACCAGGAGGATATCTGCTGCGACACGTCGTCTATGGCCCGCTGCATCCACCCTTGCATGCTCTGCGGGCACGAGGCACAGAACTGCTCCAGCCGCCGCTGCATGGCCGAAAAGTAGGCCGGAAGCTCTGCCAGATACTGGGGGAGCGCCCTGAACAGCCGAACGGTCTGCTGCATCAGGTTCATCAGCAGCACCGTCAAAACGGCAAACAGCAGCGCCAGCAGCACAAAGGACAGTATCGCTGAGATAAATCCCCGCCGCAGCCGCAGCTTTTCCCGCAGAAAACAGACTGTCGGCTCCATGATGCTGGCAACGCCCAGCGCCAGAAGAAAGGGCAGCAGCCAGAGAAGCACATACCGAATGCCGACCCAGCACAGCAGAAGGACCAGTCCCCAGTATATGACCGTACTTATAAATTTTCGATGCTTTTCCGACATATATGCCTCCGGTACCGTGAACATACTTGCATACAGTGCCAATATATGATATTATATCGAAAACAAACCACAGTTTATTCGGGAGTAAATCATGAGCAAGAAAAAATATTATATAGTTTCTGAGGATGCCCTGCCGGATATTTTTATCAAAGTGGCAGAGGCAAAGCGAATGCTGCAGGTAGGTGAGGCCCAGACGGTGGGAGAGGCGGCCAGACTTATGAACATCAGCCGCAGCGCATTTTATAAATACAAGGACGCTGTGCAGCCGTTCCAGGATCTGAAGGCGGGCCGTATTATTACGTTTTATGCGCTGCTGAAGGATAACCCGGGTGTGCTGAGCAATTACCTGTCTATTTTTGCCAACTCAGGGGCAAATATACTCACCATCAACCAGACTATCCCCACCAACGGCTGTGCGGGTGTGACCATTTCCGCAGAGACCAGCGATATGAACGAGGGGCTGGACGAGATGGTCGCCGGCATATCCGGCGCCATGGGCGTTCTGAAATTTGAAGTCCTTGCAGGATGATCAAAAAGTAAAAAGCACCGGGAACACCCGGTGCTTTAGCGTGTTAAAAAAGCCTCGCAGAGTTTGCCGCCCGGAGGCGGCAAAGAATTTCAATCAGTTTCTCTCGCGACCTGTGCGTGAGAGAAAATACCTCTCAGGCTGTCAGTGTGGAATTTGTCCGTCAGAGACGGACAAATTATGCGCGTAGCAGACTGCAAGCCTCTAGTCGGAAAAACCCGGAGGGTTTTTCGACAGTCTCAAGCACCGGGAACACCCGGTGCTTTTTTCATGCTTGCGCTTGCGGAAAGTGTTTCAGCGGGATATCCAAATCCCGCGCGATCTGCTTGGCGTATCGGTCCTCCTCGCTGAATATGCAGCCGCAGTATTTCTGCATGTATAACCCCAGCTCTCTGGCCTGCTGCTGACCGGTTCGGAACCCCGGCCGGAAATCCCGATAGAGAAATTTCACGCCCCATTTCGATCCGGCCCGGTCGGCAATTTCTGCCATCCGTTCATGCTGCTGGTAGGGGCTGACGAACAGGGTAGATGTAAAGGAATCGAAGCTGTTTTCAGCTGCAAATCGGGCAGCCTGCTCCAGGCGCATTTCATAGCATGTTCCGCAGCGGTGCTCAATGTCCCCAGCAACGGCGCACACAAAATCCCGCAGCCCGTACTCCTCCTGTACGATCAGCTCCATGCCGATCATCCCGGCGTATGTGATCAGCGTGTCCCGTCGGGCCTTGTACTCCTGATATGGGTGAATATTGGGATTGAACCAATAGGACACCGGCTCGATCCCCTCCGCGCGAAGCTGCTCCACGCAGGAAACGGAGCACGGCGCGCAGCAGGTGTGCAGCAGTGTTTTCATGATTTCGTCTCCCTATTTTTCGGTTTGAATTTACCCAAGAATTTATGGATTCTGCCGCCGTTCGCCACGCCGTAAGACCAGTCGGAAATGGCAAAGAAACGGTGATAGACCTTTTGGAACGGCTGGTTGACAAAGGCGTCGAAGAAGGCAGCCCGCTCTCTGGGAGGATTAGAGGTGCCCGAAAGGGCCGGATTGCCCGCAATGGCTTCCTCAAGAGAACGTTTTTGGCGGTGCAGTGGTACGAGATCCAATATATGGGCACCCTTCACGGTGTTGATGAGCAGCAGGGAGACCCCCCGCTTTTTCTGCGCTGGCTCAAAGTCCGCCGGCAGGCTCTGAAATGAGCCCATAGAAAGATCTGCTACCCGATTGGTGCCCCGGCAGGTGCAGTGGTAGCACGACGGACGCAGAAACAGTCCCCGGAACAGGCCCCGCCCATAATCCGACTTCAAAAGCGGCGCGTCATATTGTCCGCCGCCCTCAAAATCCACCACGAATCGGAAATCGCTGCCGGATGTCTTCTTGCAGAACTGGATCGCCTTCACCGGGCGCTGCTTGATATAGTGCATGGCATCCACCATTTTGCTCCATACTCCCGGGGAGGGAACGCCGCTGCACAATGTGTCCGCTGTCAGGAGCAGATCAGGGGATTCACCCAAGTACCTGTAAAGCCCTTCGACTTGACACGGCGTTCCGGTGAAAAACACAAAACGTCCCCGATCCAGGTAGTAGCGCACCTGCTGAAAGCACTCGCCCATATCGCTTTGAACCAGCTTTGTTCCCATGAGGCGAGGCAGCTCACTCTTACTCTGGACGGATGTGTGTACCACGCGCATATCCCCATCCATGGCTGCGCCGAAAACCACGCCGCCGGACTCCAGCACAAAGGAGGCGATGGCCGCGAAAGCGCCGCCGCAGGTGGACTGCTCCCGCAGCGCGTCATCCTCGTTCCAAACTGCAAAGGCTGTAGGGTCAGGGCGAAGCTCGCGGTTTTTCAGCGCCGGGCAAATATGTGTACAGTGGCCGCAGAACACGCAGGCGTCCGTGATCTCCGGATATAAAAAGCCCTCCCGGTCCGGAACCATCCGGATGGCGGCGCGGGGACATCCGCTGGCACAGGCGCTGCAGCCTGTGCAGTGTTCCCTTGGCGCAAGGCGGGGCGTAGCGGAAGAACTCATAGCCTTACCTCCCGTTTTTTTGTCATTATAGCATCTTATTCAGCATAAGGCAATAAAACTATTTCCACTCCAGCTCAAATTGAGCCGGGAAGGAGTGAAAGAATCTCGGTCGCTCTTGCTATTTTTATAAATCTCTGCTATACTGGCATAAATTATTGGGTGGAGGTTTTCTATGCGGATTCTGGGCATCGACCCGGGGGTTGCGATCGTTGGATTCGGACTCATTGAGTCGGGCCCCGGGGTGCAGCGGATGCTGCAGTATGGGGTCATCACCACTCCCGCAGGCCAGCCCCTGGCCGCACGTCTGGCCCAGATCAGGCGGGACATGACGGAGCTGATCGAAACGCTTGCACCAGATGAAATTTCCATTGAGGAGCTTTTTTTCTCCAAGAATATCACAACAGGCATTGCCGTGGCCCATGCCCGTGGCGTGATCCTGTGCGCGGCGGAGGAGCAGGCGATCCCCATCTACGAATATACCCCCATGCAGATCAAGCAGGCGGTCGTGGGGTATGGTCTGGCGGATAAAAAGCAGGTCATGGACATGACGCGCCGCATTCTGAAGCTGAAGGCGGTGCCCCGGCCGGATGATGCCGCCGACGCGCTGGCCATTGCTCTGTGCCATGCCCGCAGCGCCACCAGTCTTCTGCGGCGCAGAGACCCCAATGTGAAGGAAACCGTATAAAAAGTAAGGGAGAGGTCCATGTTTTACTATCTGAATGGTACTGTGGCGGAAATCGGCCCCAACCTGGCCGTGATCGACTGCTGTGGTGTCGGCTATTCCTGCACCACTACCAATTACACCCTGGCTCAACTGAAAAAAGGAGAGCAGGCAAAGCTGTTCACCTATCTCTATATCCGGGACGACATCCTCGATCTCTACGGCTTTTTCTCTCAGGCGGAGCTGAGCAGCTTCAAAATGCTGCTGAGCGTTTCCGGTGTCGGCCCTAAGGCGGCCCTGGCGATCCTGTCCTCCGGTACGCCCGACCAGCTGGCTTTGAGCATTGTTACCGGGGATGAAAAATCTCTCACCGGTATGCCCGGCATCGGAAAGAAGATTGCCCAGCGGATCATTCTGGAGCTGAAGGACAAGCTGGCCAAGGAACAGGGGAGCTTTGATGCGCACGCGGGTACCCTTTCGCCGGCTCCCACCGGGGGAACGGTGCAGGAGGCCGCCTCGGCGCTGTCTGTGCTGGGTTATTCCTCTCAGGAGATCTCCGTCGCACTGAAGGGCGTGAACGCGGCTCTGCCGGTGGAGGAGATCATCCGGCAGACGCTGAAAAAAATGGTGAAATAATCAGATAACTGGACGGTGTTTTTGTGAGTATAGATTTCGGAAACGATATTTTTGAGGATTCCCTGGTGTCCACTACCTTCCAGCCGGAGGACAGCGGGGAGCTTTCCCTGCGCCCCCACACGCTGAAGGAGTACATCGGTCAGGCCAAGGCCAAGGAGAATCTCTACATTTTCATTGAGGCGGCTCGCCGCCGGACAGAATCTCTGGATCATGTCCTGCTCCATGGCCCTCCGGGTCTGGGAAAAACTACCCTGGCCGGCATTATCGCGGCGGAGATGGGTGTGAATATCCGTATCACCTCCGGCCCCGCCATTGAAAAGCCCGGCGACCTGGCAGCCCTGCTGACCAACCTGCAGGAAAATGACATCCTGTTTGTGGATGAGATCCACCGGCTCAACCGCTCCGTGGAGGAGATTCTTTATCCCGCTATGGAAGATTACGCCATCGATATCATCATCGGCAAGGGTCCGTCGGCCAACTCCATCCGACTGGATCTGCCTCACTTTACGCTCATCGGCGCCACGACCCGGGCGGGCCAGCTCTCGGCGCCTCTGCGGGATCGTTTTGGTGTGACGCTGCGCTTGGAGCTGTATACCCCGGAGGAGCTTGCCCAGATCGTTACCCGGAGCGCCGGGATCCTGCGTGTGCCCATTGAAGCCTCCGGCGCTATGGAGATCGCCCGCCGCTCTCGTGGCACGCCCCGTATCGCCAACAGGATGCTGCGCCGCGTCCGGGACTTTGCCCAGGTCATGGCGGACGGTGTCATCACCGATGACGTGGCGGATCGGGCGCTGAAGGCGCTGGAGATTGACCAGCTGGGTCTTGACCCGGTGGACCGGCGCATGCTCCGGGCCATCATCGAGAATTACGGCGGCGGCCCTGTGGGGCTTGAGACCCTGGCCGCCACCATCGGGGAGGAATCTGTCACTCTGGAGGATGTGTACGAGCCGTACCTTATGCAGCTGGGCTTTCTCACCAGAACGCCCAGGGGCCGCTGCGCCACCAAGAAAGCTTACGAACATCTGCATATTGCCTTTTCCGGGCAGGAGCAGCTTTCACTATAACGAATTTGGAGGAAGATTTTGATATGGGAAGATTATTTGGCACCGACGGTATCCGCGGCATAGTAGGGGAGACCCTGACCGCAGAGCTGGCCTATCGCGTAGGACAGGCCATTACCATGGTTTTGACCCGGAAGAAGGGGAGCGCACCCACCATCACCATCGGAAAGGATACGCGCATCTCCTCTGACATGCTGGAGTCGGCCCTGATGGCAGGCATCTGCTCCATGGGCGGCAGCGTCATGCCCTTCGGTACGATCCCGACCCCCGCAGTGGCCTTCCTGACGGTGCAGGAGGAGGCCGATGCCGGCATTGTTATTTCCGCGTCCCACAATCCGTATGAGCACAACGGCATCAAGATTTTCGGCGGCCTGGGCTACAAGCTCTCCGACGAGATGGAGGAAATGGTGGAGGACATCGTGCTCTCCGATGCGCCTATCCAGGTCATGACCCATGACAAGATCGGCATGCGCCTGCACGGCATGCGCCAGATGAAGGCGGACTATATCGACCACCTTCTGTCCACCGTGGACTGCGATATGCGGGGCCTGCGGGTGCTGGTGGACTGCGCCAACGGCGCGGCCTCGGCTACAGCGCCGGATCTGTTCGGCAAGCTGCCTCTGCACGCAGACTTTATATTTGACAAGCCCGACGGCATCAACATCAACAGCGGCTGCGGCTCCACCCATATGGAGACCCTGTGTCAGGGTGTTGTGGCCGGGAAATACGACCTGGGCGTTGCCTTCGACGGCGATGCCGACCGGTGTCTGCTGGTGGACGAAAAGGGAAACGTCATTGATGGCGACAAGGTTCTTGCCGTGTGCGGAAAGTCCATGAGAAAGCGCGGCATACTCAACGGCAACGCCATTGTGGCTACCGTCATGTCCAACCTCGGGCTCCATGAGTTTTGCCGGAAAGGCGATTATGAGCTCGTCTGCACGGATGTGGGCGACCGGCATGTGCTGGAAAAGATGCTGGAGTGCGGCTACATGATCGGCGGTGAGCAGTCCGGCCACACTATTTTCCGGGAGTTTGCCACAACGGGCGACGGTGAGCTGACGGCCCTGCAGTTTATCCAGGCCTACTGCGAGGCGGGAGTCCCGGCCTCCGAGCTGGTATCCTGCTGCGCCCAGTACCCGCAGGAGCTGATCAACGTGCCGGTCTCCACGGAACCCGGTGCCAAACAGCGTGTGATGGAGGATGATCGTCTTTGGGAGCAGGTCCGCGGACAGGAGGCGCTCCTGGGCGGAGACGGTCGTATTTTGGTGCGTCCCTCCGGCACGGAATCGCTAATTCGCGTCATGGTGGAGGCCAAAACAGTCGAAACCGCTCATAAGGTGGCACAGACTTTGGCTGATTTCATAAAAACACTGTAATATTTTGCATGGTATTAACAAATTTTTGCGGATTGCTTGACAAATAATTCATAGAAAAGGTATAATATCAGATGGACGGATATGTGCAGATGCAGTATAGCGAAATGGAGCATTTGTCAGATGAATCGCTTTGTCTGGCGCTGCAACAGGGCAATTCTGAAGCGGGCGATATTTTGGCATATCGCTACCGTCGATTGGTTCGCAGCTGTGCCCACCCGTATTTTCTGGCTGGGGGTGACAGTGAGGATCTGCTGCAGGAGGGAATGATCGGCCTCATCAAGGCCATGCGCGCCTTCCACGCAGACCGTACAGCCAGTTTTCAGACCTTTGCCGAGGTGTGTATTCGCAGCCGCCTGTGCTCGGTGATCCGGGCATCCCGGGCAGGGAAGCACAGTCCGTTAAATGAATCCGTACCCCTGAATGCATTTTTGATTGACTCGCAGCCACAGTACAGTCAGCTCGATCCGGAGGATCTGCTTATTGACCGCGAAAAGGCTGCGGCACTGCTGAATCAAGTTCGCAGTCAGCTCTCCGATTTTGAGATCCGTGTTCTGGATCTCTATCTGGACGGCTGCAGTTGCGGCGAGATCGCAGCCACAGTTGGCAGGACCTATAAATCTGTGGACAATGCCGTTCAGCGTATCCGTCGCAAAATTGGGCGACAAATTTCTTCCGGCGAGATCAGCAATGGCTGAGCGCAATATATTTCTCAAAAGAGAGGGTAAAATCATGTACGAAGATAAGACTTTAGTATGCAAAGAATGCGGCAAGGAGTTCGTTTTCACCGCCGGTGAGCAGGAGTTCTATGCGGAGCGCGGCTTCCAGAATGAGCCCCAGCGCTGCAAGGCCTGCCGCGACGCTCGCAAGAACGCTGCCCGTGGTCCCCGTGAGTACTTCACCGCTACCTGCGCTGCCTGCGGCGGCGAGGCCAAGGTTCCCTTTGAGCCCAAGAGCGATCGCCCTGTGTACTGCAGCGATTGCTTTGCCAAGATGAGAGAGAACGGCTGATTCTTTTCTGATTTGAATACGTTAAACCGGCGCAGAAAGTCTGCGCCGGTTTTTCTGCCGGAAAATGCACCCATGCCGGAAAAATTCCTGTTGAAAAAGAGTGGAAATCGGGGTATAATATTAAAACCAAAGTTTTATGGAGGTTATAGACCATGATTGAAATTACCAAAGACACCATCATCGGTGATATCCTTGATGTTGCGCCCCAGACGGCTCCCATCTTCCTGTCCATCGGCATGCACTGCCTGGGCTGCCCCTCTTCCCGAGGCGAGACCGTGGAGGAAGCCTGCATGGTGCACGGTGTGGATTGCGAGAAGCTGCTGGCTCTTGTGAATGAGGAAGCCAATAAGTAATCAGAATCCTCAAGCGCATACGGCCTCGGTCGTATGCGCTTCAGTCTGTCTGTATTACTGCCCGGAGGTGAAAAAATGACGGATGAACTGCATCTTCAGCCCCGATTGCAGCTTTTGGCCGACCTTGTGCCCCAGGGCGCGCGATTGGCTGACATAGGAACGGATCACGGCTACCTGCCGGTATACCTGCTGCAAAAGGGGCGCATTTGCTCCGCTATAGCAGCCGACATCGGCCAGGCGCCGCTGCAGCACGCCCGAAACACAGCGCTGCAGTATGGGATCGCCGAGGGCTTGTCCTTCCGCTGCTGCGATGGGCTGCGCGGCATTGGCCCGGAGGATGCGGATGTTGTTGTCATCGCCGGTATGGGCGGGGAGACGATCATACACATCCTGTCCCAGGCCCCCTGGACTAAGGCAGGGAGCACGCTCCTGCTGCTCCAGCCTATGACCAAGCAAGAGGACCTGCGCCGCTGGCTCAATGAAAACGGCTACGCCCAGAGCGCCGAGCGGCTGGTGCGAGATAAGGACTATCTGTACCCCGTATTCACGGTGTTCGGCGGAGAGCAGTCGCCCCTTACTATCGCCGAGATCTACGGCGGCGTGGATATTGAGGTGGATCCTCTGGCAGGAGAATATCTGGACCAGCGCATCCGCCGCCTGAGCCAGGCAGAGGCTGGGCTGCGAAAAAGCAGCGATCAGGTCAATGCGCAGCGCGCCGGCCAGCTGGCAGAAATCAGACAGTCATTGACAGAGAGGAGAGCAGAACTATGACCACAGTGCGGGAAGTGGAGCAATTTCTGTATTCATGGGCGCCTGCCGACTTGGCTGCCGGCTGGGACAATGTGGGTCTGCTGGTGGGCGACCCCGGCCGGGAGGTAACAAATATCCTCACAGCCCTGGACATCACCGAGTCCGTGGTAGATGAAGCCGTACAGTGCGGGGCCCAGCTCATCGTGTCCCACCATCCGGTGATGAACTGCGCCTGGCATCCGGTGCAGACTCTGCGCACCGATGACCGCCAGGGCAGAATTCTCACGAAACTGGTGGAAAACCACATTTCCGCCATCTGCATGCATACCAATCTGGACGCGGCAGAGGGCGGCGTCAACGATGTTCTGGCGGAAAAATTGGGACTTTTGCACACGGAATATCTGACGGATGAAAAAATTGGTCGTGTCGGCACATTAAATTGCGAAATACCCCTTGTAGAGTTCACCCGGTTTGTGGTAAAATCATTAGGATGCAATGGATTGCGCTATACGGACTGCTGCAAACCCGTGCACCGCGTGGCGGTTGGCGGCGGTGCCTGCGGCGACTATATTGCGCAGGCTATTGCATTGGGCTGCGACACTTTTGTCACCTCCGATCTTCGTTATCACGATTTTCTGGATACAAAAGAGCTGAACCTCATTGACGCCGGGCATTTCCCCACGGAGCAGGTCATTGTTCCGGAGCTGTGCCGGCGTATGCAGGCGGCGTTTCCCGCAGTTTCCGTTTCCACTTCGATCTCCCATAAAAACGAGATCATCCAATACTGCATTTGAAGGAGAGAAGCAACTATGTCCGGACATTCCAAGTGGCACAATATTCAAAAAACCAAGGGTGCGGCTGACGCCAAGCGCAGCGCCGCCTTTACAAAGATCGCCAAGGAGATCATCGTGGCGGTGAAGCAGGGCGGCAGCGGCGACCCCGCCAATAACTCCCGCCTGGCTACCGTTGTGGCCAAGGCCAAGGCCGCCAACATGCCCAATGACAACATCAAGCGCACCATCGACAAGGCGCTGGGTGCCGGCAACACCGATAACTACGAAGCCGTTACATACGAAGGCTACGGCCCCTGCGGTGTGGCCGTTATCGTGGAGGCGCTGACGGACAACCGCCAGCGCACCGCTCCGGAGATCCGCCATTATTTTGATAAGTATGGCAAGGGCATGGGTGCCCAGGGCTGCGTCAGCTGGAGCTTTGACCGCAAGGGCGTCATCGTCATCAGCAACGAGGACGAGGAGCTGGACGAGGATACCGTGATGATGGATGCGCTGGATTCCGGCGCGGAGGATTTCTCCGCTGACGGCCCCGTGTTCGAGATCACCACCGATCCCGACGCATTCAACGACGTGGTCTCCGCTCTGGAGCAAAAGGGCTACACCTTTGAGAGCGCCGAACTGGAGATGGTGCCCCAGAACTATGTCACCATGACCGGCGAGGACGACGTGAAGAACATGGAAAAGCTGCTGGACATGCTGGATGACAACGAGGACGTTCAGAATGTGTGGCACAACTGGCAGCAGGACTGATATGAAACGCTTAAAAACGCACCCGATCAGGGTGCGTTTTTTTCGTCTAAACCGGAGTGCTTTCTCATACAGTAGAGCAAACGACTATGACGGCCTTGCCGTTTGCAGGAGAAAGGAATGGTTGGAAATGACGAGTCAGGTCACGGATATTTATGAAAACATAGCCCAGCGAACGGACGGCAATATTTATATCGGCGTGGTGGGGCCGGTTCGCACCGGGAAATCCACCTTCATTAAGCGTTTTATGCAGACCCAGATACTGCCCCGGATGGAAAACGGCTTCAAGCGGGACCGGGCAATCGATGAATTACCCCAGAGCGGCTCTGGGCGCACCATCATGACCGCCGAGCCGAAATTTGTACCCGAGGAGGCCGCCCATATCCGTTTGACCGACGGCGTGGAGTTCGGCGTGCGGCTGGTAGACTGCGTGGGATACCTGGTGCCCGGGGCCATGGGCCAGTTTGAGGATCTGGCGCCCCGGATGGTCATGACGCCCTGGTTTGACCACGAAATTCCCATGGCCGAGGCGGCGGAGATGGGTACACGGAAGGTCATTTCGGAGCATGCCACCGTGGGCATCGTCATCACCACCGACGGCACGATCACGGAGATCCCCAGGGAAGACTATCTGGAGGCCGAGGACCGTGCCGTCCGGGAGCTGCAATCCATCGGAAAGCCATTTGTCATCCTGCTGAACAGTGCCGAACCCGACAGCCCGGAGGCAACGGCTCTGGCCGATGAACTCGGCGAAAAATACGGTGCCAGATGCCTGGCGGTGAACTGCCTGCAATTGAGCGAGAGAGAAATACAGAATATCATCCAGGGGCTTTTATATGAGTTCCCCCTGCAGGAGCTGGCCCTATATTTCCCCTCCTGGGTCGACGCTCTGCCGGAGGATCACCCCATCCGGAAGGCTATGGTAGAGCTGGCAGCCAAATGCGGAGCCAACCTGACACATATGCGCCAGGTTGGCAGCATCCCGCAGCAGCTGGAGAGCAGCGATCTGATAGAGCAGGCCAAAATGCTGCAAATGGATCTGGGTGTCGGTTCGGCATCTGTACGCATGGAGCCGCCCAGAAAGCTGTTTTATGATACGGTCGGCAAGGAGACCGGCTTCAGCGTGCAGAACGACGGAGATCTGATGACCTTGCTTTCGGAGCTGTCCAAGATCAAGGCGGAGTACGACAAGGTGGCTCCGGCCCTGCAGGAGGCATACCGCACGGGCTACGGAATCGTTCTACCGGGTCTGGATGAGTTGGCCCTGGCAGACCCGGAGATCATCCGGCAGGGCGGACGCTATAGCCTGAAAATGCGCGCCAGCGCTCCCTCTATCCATATGATCCGGGCGGATATCGAGACCACTGTCTCGCCCATTGTGGGGGACGAAAAGCAGTCCGAGGACATGGTAAACTATTTGCTGCAGCAGTACGAGGGGGACACCAACAAGCTCTGGCAATCGAATATCTTCGGGCGGAGCTTCAATGAGATCGTGGGAGATGACCTGCAATCAAAGCTGAAGCGAATGCCGGAACCGGCCCAGAAGAAAATGCGGGAAGCTCTGGAGCGCATTATCAACGAAGGCGGCGGTGGCCTGATTTGCATAATCCTGTAAAGGGATAGTATTTTACAGAGAGCAAGACGAATGCCATAGGTATTCGTCTTGTTTTTTCAAGAAAAATGTGTTATGATAAAGAAAAAACAGAAGGGAGAGCCTGTATGCTGCTTGCCATCGACATAGGGAATTCAAACATCAGTGTGGGCCTGTTCGGGAAGGAAAAGGATCTGAAATTTCTCGCCTCTGTAGACACTGACAGCCGCAAAACTGCAGATCAGATCAGCATTGACCTGATGAATCTTTTCGCGCTTTATGGGCATAACATCCGGGAAGTGACCGGGGCCATTTTTTCCAGCGTCGTGCCGGGAATCAATTTTATGATGCATAAGGCTCTGACCCGTCTGCTGGGCAGGGAGCCTATGGTTGTCGGCCCGGGCATCAAAACCGGCCTGAACATCCGCATGGAGGTGCACAATCAGTTGGGCACGGATCTGGTGGCCAACGCCGTGGCGGCGGTGGAGAAATACCCGGCACCAATCATCATGATCGAAATGGGAACAGCCACCACCATCTCCTATATATCCCGGCAGCGAACCTATGAAGGCGGTATGATGTTTCCAGGGGTGCGGCTGTCGCTGGATGCCCTGTCGGAGCACTCGGCACTGCTGCAGAATGTTGCGCTGCAGCACCCGACCAAAAACCTCATCGGCAAAAACACCGAGGACTGCATGCGCAACGGCATCGTCTACGGAACGGCGGGTATGCTTGACGGCATTATAGACCGGATCATAGACACGATACCTGACAAACACGCTACAATTGTAGCTACCGGCAGCAACGCACCTGTCATTGTGCGCTACTGCCGCAACCAGATCATTTATGACAAGTATCTGCTGATGGAGGGTCTGCAGCTTATCTATCTGAAGAACAGGGAAAAGTGATGATGAAAAGACCGGCAGCCGTCAGGCTGCCGGTCTTTTCATCTGTAAATTATGTACATCACTTTGCCAGAACCTTCTTCAGTCTGGCGAAGCGGGGCAGGGAATCCTGCTTAGGCAGATCCGGTTCCCCCTGAATGAGGGGCAGAGCGTACTCGATGAACCGGTGGGTAACGCCGGTGCCGTCCTCATTGATCCAGTCCCGGGGGATCTTCTTCTCTACATTGGCCACTTCCATCAGCGGAACCAGCTTGGTCTTGCAGGCGTAGCGTCCGTTCTGGATGCCCCGCTCAAAGGCAATCATGCGGCCATTGATGCCGGCGATGGCGTTCTCCACGGCGGCCTTGCCGGCCATGAAGGACTCCTCAATGTCCGTTTCCGAGGCCAGGTGCGCGCCGCAGCGCTGCAGAAGATTCAGCTCAATGCCGCGGACCTTGGCATTCGTCTCCTCCTTGATGACTTCGGCCAGGATGGAGGCGAGACCGCCCATCTGCGCATGGCCGAAGCCGTCGGTCTTCTCCACCTTGGCCTCGGACACAAAGCCGCCGTCAGCATAGTGGATGCCCTCGGACACCGCCACCAGGCAGTTGCCCTTTTCCGCATAGACACGCTTCACATCCTCAATGAACTTGGGCATATCGAAATCAGTCTCCGGCAGATAGATCAGATCCGGCCCCGCCCCATACTCACTGGCCAGGGCGGAAGCGGCGGCCAGCCAGCCGGCATGGCGGCCCATGATCTCCATGATGACGATCATGCCGGTGTCGTACACATGCGAGTCCAGATACACCTCCATGAAGGAGGTGGCGATATACTTGGCAGCAGAGGCATAGCCGGGGCAGTGATCCGTTCCGAACAGGTCGTTGTCAATGGTCTTGGGCACGCCCATGACCCGGCACTCATAGCCTACGGACTGCATGTACTGGTTGATCTTGTTGCAGGTGTCCATGGAGTCGTTGCCGCCGTTATAGAAGAAATAGCGGACGTCATATTTTTTGAAGATCTCCAGAATACGCTTGAAATCCGTATCGTCCACTGCGGGGTCAGCCAGCTTATAGCGGCAGGAACCCAGGGCGGAGGAGGGAGTATATTTCAGCAGGCGAAGCTCCTCGGGATCCTCCTGCCCCATGTCGAACAGACGGTCATTCAAAACGCCCTTGATGCCGTGCTCCGCACCCAGAACCCGCGTGATCACGCCGCTTTTCAGCGCTGTGTCGATCACGCCGTAGGCGCTGGCGTTGATAACGGATGTGGGGCCGCCGGACTGACCGATGATGCAGGCACCTTTGAGAACATTCATGAAGCAAATTCCTCCTAAAATAAAATGTACGGGAATATTTGTGGGCCATTTTCATAGCCTATTTTACCATGAACAGACCACAAAGTAAACGGCAAACCCTTGCAAATCCAAAATAATGTGATACAATCTACACCAAGAGACAGAGCTGCTTCGGCTCACAAAATAATAACGAAAAGGAGATAACGACTATGCCTCTGGTAACATCCAAGGAAATGTTTGAAAAAGCCTATAAGGGCGGATACGCCATCGGTGCATTCAATGTCAACAATATGGAGATCATTCAGGGGATCACCGGCGCTGCCGCCGAGCTGAAGGCTCCGGTAATTCTGCAGGTGTCCAAGGGGGCCCGGGCCTACGCCAACCGCACCTACCTGATGAAGCTGGTGGAGGCCGCCGTCATAGAGACGGGGCTGCCCATCTGCCTGCATCTGGACCACGGCGACAGCTTCGAGCTGTGCAAGAGCTGCATTGACGACGGCTTCACCTCCGTGATGATCGACGCCTCCTCCAAGCCCTTTGCCGAGAATATCGCCCTGACCCGCCAGGTGGTGGAGTACGCCCACGACCACGGCGTGGTGGTAGAGGCCGAGCTGGGGACCCTGGCTGGTATTGAGGACGAGGTGAACGTGTCGGCGGAGGATTCCTCCTATACCCGCCCGGAGGAGGTGGAGGAGTTCGTGTCCAAGACCGGGTGCGACTCCCTGGCTATTGCCATCGGCACCAGCCACGGCGCTTATAAGTTCAAGCCCGGCACCAAGCCCCAGCTGCGCTTTGACGTGCTGGAGGAGGTGGAGAAGAAGCTGCCCGGCTTCCCCATCGTGCTGCACGGCTCTTCCTCCGTTCCTCAGGAGTTCGTGGAGAAGATCAACAAGTTCGGCGGCAATATGCCCGGCGCCATCGGCGTGCCGGAGGATCAGCTGCGTAAGGCTGCCTCCATGGCCGTGTGCAAGATCAACATTGACTCCGACCTGCGTCTGGCCATGACTGCGTCCATCCGCGAGTATCTGGCCCTGCATCCGGACCATTTTGATCCCCGGCAGTACCTCAAGCCCGCCCGTCAGGCCATTCAGGACATGGTGGCCCACAAGATCGTGGACGTTCTGGGCTGCGACGGAAAGGCATTCTGATTTGTTCCTGCAAAGCAAAAACGCAAAAGGCTCTCACCCAATCTGGGGGAGGGCCTTTTTCTCTCTCCTTGTTTGTGACGGTTTTCTCAGTCCGGCAGCGATATAATGACAGGGCAGAGAGGAGATGGCACCATGACGGTTTACATAGACAGAGTGTTTTTGCTGAATCTTGCCGTGGACTATCTCCTTTTGCTGGCAACGGCCCGTCTGGCCGGAACACCTCTGCGCCGCCTGCGGTTTTTGCTGTGCGGAGCTGGGGGAGGGCTGTATGCAGCCGGTGTGTTTCTGCCGGGGGCGGAGTGGCTGGCAGGCCCTGCCTGCAAGATTGCCGCAGGCACCGCCATGGCCCTGGCGGCCTTCGCACGGGAGCGCCACAGGGGGAAGCTGATGGGATTGTTTTTCCTGCTCTCCGGTGCGCTGGCGGGGGTCATACTGGCTGTGGGCTTCTGCATAGGCGCACCGGGGCTGCTTTTGGGCAGAATCTATCGGGCGGAGATCGACTGGAAGCTTCTTCTGGGGGGAACAGCGGCGCTGTCTGCTGCGCTGCACCTGCTGTTTCACCAGGGAGCAAGGCATGGAAGGGGAGAACTGATGCGAGTACAGGTTTCTATCGGTGGAAGAGAAAAAAGCTATACAGCGCTGCATGATACGGGCAATTCTCTGCGAAATCCGGCAGATGGCCGTCCGGTGCTGGTCATGGAGCAGGCGGCGGTTTTCCAGCAGCTGTCGGAAGAGGAGATTCAGATCATCCGGGAAAATCCAGCGCCGGAATCGGCAATGGCGAAGCTGTACGCTGCCGGGAGCCGGCTGCATTTTACGCTGCTGCCGTTTCGGAGCGTGGGAACGGAGGCAGGTCTTCTGCTTGCGGTGCGAAGCGACTACATAGCCCTGCATCGGCGGAAGATCCCGCGCACGCTTATCGCCCTTTCACCGGGGCCGGTGAGCGATGGCGGAGCATACTGCGCCCTGTGGGGCGGATCGGAAAGGGGGGAGCGCGTTGAAGAAGCTGCTGCTGCGGATACGGATCTGGCTGCTGCGGATCGCCAGGCCGGATAAGGTCATGTATATCGGCGGCAGCGACACGCTGCCGCAGCCCCTGACCAGAGCCGAGGAGGCGGAACTGATCGCCCGGATGGACGGCGGAGACCTCTCCGTCCGGCAGACGCTCATTGAGCGGAATCTTCGGCTGGTAGTATACCTGGCCCGGCGGTTTGAGAACACGGGCATCAACATGGAGGATCTCATCTCCATCGGGACTATCGGGCTCATCAAGGCCATCAACACCTTCCGCTCGGACAAAAATATCAAGCTGGCCACCTATGCGTCCCGCTGCATCGAAAACGAGATCCTCATGTACCTGCGCAAAAACTCCGCCCAGCGGACGGAGATCAGCTTTGATGAGCCCCTGAGCACGGACTGGGATGGCAAGGAGCTGCTGCTCAGCGATGTGCTGGGCACCGACAGCGACACCGTGATGCGGCCCATCGAGGCGGATGTTGACCGGCGGCTGCTGCAGGATGCGGTGGGGAAGCTGCCGGAGCGGGAGAGGAACATCATCACCCTGCGGTTCGGTCTGGACGGAAAAAAGGAGCTGACGCAAAAGGAGGTGGCAGACCGCATGGGTATCTCACAATCCTATATTTCACGGCTGGAAAAGCGGATCATATTGCGGCTGAAACGGGAGATACTCAAAATGAGCTGAAAAAGTGCCGGGGGATATTCCCGGCACTTTACGATGTAGCTTTTATTATTTTTATTATAATGTATGGCACTTACTCGAGGAACAGCGCCGCCGGACGGTTGACGACCATCATATTATAGTATTTCAGCAGGTGGTAGTCATCCTTATCCAGCTTGATGGTATTGAGCAGGCGGTCGCTCTCCTCCAGCGGCTCCTTGGAGATCAGCGTCTTCACCGCGATGGGTGCAAAGAAGGGACTGCTGCCGATGCCGGACAGCAGGCCGATGGCCGGAGTACGGGTCTGCATGGGGTTAAGCATGCAGATGTACATCTTCTCGGCGTCGTTGATCTGGTTGTTCAGCACCATATGGGTAATCGTGTCATAGGCCTTCATCTCGCCGGTGAACATGTGCTGGCAGTGGTCAGGATTGGCAAAGTCCTCTACGCCCACATAAAGCATCACATCCACGGCTCCGCCTGCAGCGGAAGGGGAGAAACACAGCAGAGAGCGGACGATCCGCCGAATGCGGCCATCGAAATAGTACATATAGGCACGCGGCTGGTTAAAATAGAAATTCTTGGGCAGTACGGGCTCCGTACGCGGCTCGGCAGGCTGATAATCCAGAAAACACTTCAGGTCAATGTCCAGCTTCTGGGAAATAGCGTAAAGGGTCTCGATGTCAATAACGATGGTGCCGTTTTCATATTTGGATACCGTGGCTTTGCTCTTGCCGATCATAGCTGAGAACTGCTCAATCGTATAGCCGCGGCTTTTTCTGTATTTTTTTATGCGCTGGCCCACATGATAACAAAAGGAACTCATGCAACACACCTCCTGTGCCATTACATTATAGCAAGCTTCCCTCGTAAAGTCAATAATATGTTTCATTTTGAGAAACAGTTTTTGTGAAGACTTTCCACATAATAAACGGAAAATAAATGTGCACAAAAAATCCTCCGGTTTTTAAGTAAAAGGATGAAATCGATGTTTTTACCTCTATATACGTGCATATTGCGTTGACTGTCAGCAGATTTTTCGCTATAATAAACATATCAGGTGGAAGTGGTTTTCCGCCTGAATACAGTAAAGGAAGTGAGTCAAGTGGCAAAGAAAGGAAAACTGGTTTTCAGAGCAGATCGCTGCAAGGGCTGTGAACTGTGCGTGAACGCATGCCCTATGAAGATCCTGAAGCTTGATGAAGTAGCCGTGAACAGAAAGGGCTACCATCCCATCAGCGTGACGGACCCGGACAAGTGCATTGCTTGTGCCAGCTGTGCGATGATGTGCCCGGACGGCATCATCAATGTCTATGTTGAGGAATAAGTAGGAGGGTAACAGAGAAATGGCAGAAAAAAAATTAATGAAGGGTAACGAAGCCTTCGCTGCCGCCGCTATCAACGCCGGCTGCAGATACTATTTCGGTTACCCCATCACTCCGCAGAGTGAAGTCCCCGAGTATATGTCCAGAGAACTGAAGAAGGCCGGTGGTGCGTTCATCCAGGCCGAGTCCGAGCTGGGCGCGATCAATATGGCTTACGGCGCATCCGCCGCCGGCGGCCGCGTGCTCATCACCTCTTCTTCTCCCGGTATCGCGCTGATGCAGGAGTCCATCGGTCTGCTGTGCTCTGTCGAGCTGCCCGTGGTCATCATCAACGTCATGCGCGGCGGCCCCGGCATCGGCTCCATCCAGCCCGGCCAGGCCGACTATAATCAGGTCACCCGCGGCGGTTCCAACGGCGACTATCACACCATCGTTCTGGCTCCTAACTCTATTCAGGAAGCCATCGACATGATCGGCAAGGCTTTCGATCTGGCTGATGAGTACAGGAATCCTGTCATCATCGCTGCCGACGGTATGCTGGGCCAGATGATGGAGCCCGTGGTGATGCCCGAGGCCAAGCACGCCCTCACTGAGGAGGAGATCCCCGAGGTCAAGCCCTATGCCCTGACCGGTCACAAGAATAAGAGAGACCGCCACGCCATTAACTCCGTGTGGCTCAAGCAGGAGCTGCTGGAGAACTATATCAATGAATACTGGCCCAAGTATGAAAAGGCCGAGCGCGAGCTGCAGGATTGGGAGTCCCGTGATCTGGCAGGCGCTGAGGTCGTGTTTGTGGCCTATGGTTCCACCTCTCGTATCGCCATGGAGGCTATGGAGATGCTGGCTCAGGAGGGCATCAAGGTCGGCCTGATCCGTCCCAAGACCCTGTGGCCCTTCCCTGTGAACGCCTTTAAGGAGATCGACTTCAACACCACCAAGCAGATCATCTCTGTGGAGCTGTCCCAGGGTCAGATGATCTACGATGTGAAGCTGGCTGTAGAGTGCAAGCTGCCCGTCAGCCTCATCAACCGTGTCGGTGGCATGCTGCTGGATCCCCAGGAGATCGTTGACCGGACCAAGAAGATTATGGAGGTGAAGTAAGTTGAAGCCCGTATTTGAATATACCAAAGGTATGCGTGAGACCGAGCTGCATTACTGCCCGGGCTGCACTCACGGTATTGCTCATCGTCTGATTATGGAAGTGCTGGAGGAGCGCGGCGATCTGGGCAACTGCATCGCCGTTTCCCCCGTGGGCTGCTCCATTGTGGCTCACCAGTACATGAATGTTGATATGATGGAGTCTCCGCACGGTCGTGCCCCCGCTGTTGCCTCCGGCATCAAGCGCGTGCACCCCAACTCCCCGGTGTTTACCTACCAGGGCGATGGCGACCTGGCCTCCATCGGCACCAACGAGATCATTCACGCTGCCGAGCGCGGCGAGAAGTTCTGCACTTTCTTCATCAACAATGCCATCTATGGTATGACCGGCGGCCAGATGGCCCCCACCACCCTGATCGGTCAGAAGACCACCACCTGCGTGGATGGCCGTACTATTGAGCAGGCTGGTATGCCCATGCGCATGTGTGAGCTGATTTCCTGCCAGGACCGCGCCGTGTATGTAGAGCGTGTTTCTCTGGATTCCCCCGCCAATGTGCGCAAGGCTAAGTCCGCCATCCGCCGTGCCTTTAAGGTGCAGGATCTGAAGCTGGGCTTTGCATTTGTTGAGTTCCTGTCCATCTGCCCCACCAACTGGGGCCTGACCGCTCCTAAGGCTATGGAGTGGCTGCGGGAGAACATGATGCCTTACTATCCTGTGAAGCAGTTCAAGTGCCCCGAGGAAGTCAAGGAGGTAAAGTAAATGGCTACTAAAAAAGTTTTTGTGGCCGGCTTCGGCGGCCAGGGTGTGCTTTTGATTGGCCAGATGCTGGCCTATGCTGCAATGTACGAGGGTAAAGAGGCTACCTGGATGCCCTCCTATGGTCCCGAAATGCGCGGCGGTACGGCCAACTGCACCGTCTGCATTTCTGATAAGCCCATTGCCTCTCCCTTGGTCACTACCTGCGATGTGCTGGTGGCCATGAACGGTCCTTCTCTGGACAAGTTTGAGGATATGCTGGTTCCCGGCGGCCATCTGTTTGTGAACGCTTCCGTTATCAATTACAAGGCCCGCCGCACCGATGTACACGTCCACTATGTGGACTGCACCCACATCGCCGAGCAGGAAGTGGGCAACGGCAAGACCGCTAACATGGTCATGCTGGGCGCCATCATCCGCGCCTCTGGCGTTGTGAGCCTGGAGATCATGGACAAGGTTCTGGCCAAGACCATGACCGGCAAGAAGGAGAAGCTGATCCCCGCTAACAAGACGGCTCTGTCTGCCTGGAAAGAGTAAGAAGGAAGAATTGCCTTGAAACGAATTACGCTGATTGTAGGTCACTATGGTAGCGGAAAAACAGAGTTTTCCGTGAACCATGTTATCAACCTGAGAAAAAAGTTTGATAAGGTCGCCATCCTCGATATGGACATCGCCAACCCCTACTTCCGCAGCAGGGAGCGGCAGGAGTTTCTGGAGGACATGGATATTGCCATCCACTTTAACTCCTTCGGCTATGACATCACCGAGGATTTGCCGGCCATCTCAGCTTGCATGAAGGCTCCGTTGGAAAACAAAGACTATATGGTGGTGGCCGATGTGGGCGGCGATAATGCCGGCGCACGGGTGCTGAACCAATTCAAGAAGTACTTTGTAGACGAGTCTGACTGTGAGATGCTGATTGTGGTAAATGCTAACCGGCCGGAGACGACTACCTTGGAAGGCGCTCTATACCACATCCGCACCATCGAGGCGGAAACCGGGCTGAAGGTCAAGGGCCTTATCAACAACACGCACCTGCTGCGGGAGACCAGGGTGGAGGATATTCTGGAGGGTTATCGGCTCTGCCAGGACATCTCCCGGGAGACGGGTATTCCCATCACCTACACCACCTGCGTCGAGAAGCTGGTGCCGGAGCTGGAAAAGGCCAAAGCCGAACAGAACCTGGATGATATGGTGATCTACCCCATCAAGCTCTATATGCGGCCCACGTGGCTGGATAGAAAGTAAACGGATTCGTGAGAGCCTCTGCCGATTCGGCAGAGGCTCTTTTTTCTTGACATGGGCGCACAATGGGCATATCATAATGACATGCACGATATGGAGTTGAAATAACTATGAGCAAAGCTATACAGGCCGCCCTGCCGTGGATCGTTTCCATCATCTCTGCGGCAATCTTCATTCCCGGCTTCATGGATTATCTGCGCCGGAAGGGGAGGGGCAATACCGGCTCTCAGAGCCGCGCCAAAACCCGCTCCAAGGAAGAGCAGTCTACCTGGATGATGGAGGGCATCGCCCTGGGGATGGCGGCAGGCTATTGGATCGGCCGAGCTGCCGGAAACGCTGTGGCTGGTCTGGGCATTGGCGTGCTGATTGGCATGTTTGCAGGTAGCAAAGTTGCTAAAACATACCCTGAGAAAGGAGAAAACAACGATGAAGAAGCTTTATAAATCCGAAAATAAGGTTCTGACCGGTGTGTGCGGTGGTATCGCGGAGTATTTCGACGTTGATCCGACGCTGATTCGGCTTGCGTGGGTCGTCTTCTGCGCCGCAGGCGGCAGCGGTATCCTAGCCTACATCCTCTGCGCGTTATTTATTCCACAAAAACCGATTGATAACTGATATTGTAAAGCTATAAAACTTAACAGCATCTCCTAACGGATTTTCTGGGAGATGCTGCTTCTTTTGCTTCTTTTGAGAAGGATAACGGAGGGTCATGAGTGGCCGATGGAAGACCGGAATGCGGAAACGAGAGTAATGCGGCTGTGTCCGTCAAAGGCTGGAATGGCTGCCAGGGAGAACACCAGTGCCAGCGCAAGTATAATTGTAAAGATTTTTTCCCCGGCAGACAGGGCTACAGGGCTTTCCATGACGGCCTTTTCACTGCTCATGAAGCCCTATGCGGTCTGCGTTCCCGTGCGGCCCGGGAGTGCCCCTGCGGATGCGGTATTCCTGCCGGAATGTCGGGTGCTGTCTGTGCTGTACTGCGACGACTACAGCGGCATAGATGAGGCAAGGCTGACCCTGGGCAGGGATGTAAAGGCCCAGAACTTGATACCTGCTGCCTCCCCTCGTGTCCTAGGCATCGTGGCAGTTTATACAGGCCGGGAGATCGATACCCGGCGTTACTGCTCCCGGCTTGTCCTGCCCGTAGAGGAATAACTGGCCCATCTATATTATGGCAGCAGCCACAGATCGGTAAATCGGTCTGTGGCTGCTGTTTGTTTATCTATCAAAAGCCGGATTGGTAAAGTACACATTCTTCTGATCCAGTTTTTCCTTGGCCAGGCGAAGCCCTTCACCGAACCGCTGGAAGTGCACGATCTCTCTGGCCCGTAAGAACTTAATGGCATCGTTCACATCCGGATCATCAGACAGCCGCAGGATGTTGTCGTAGGTAACCCGGGCCTTCTGTTCTGCTGCAATCTTATAAGAACAACTTTTCATTAAAAGTTCCAGTGAATTTCAATGGGAACGTCCCTTGTTCCCGGAATACGCTTGCCAACAGATATATAATCAATCAGCGTTTCCACAATCTCACGGGTAAGGTGTTCCAAGTTGGTATATTGTTCAATTAGTTCGCGGCGATTATCACCTGCCGCAATTTTTTCTTCGATTTCGGCTAACTGCTTTTGACCGTCAGTAATAACACGCTCCAAACGGTCGCGGTCTGTGGTAAAATCTTTAGACATTTCCACATAATCGCTTTCAGAAATTAAGCCCTTGACCTTATCCATGTAAAGCTCCCGAATACCTTTTGAATAGTCTGCAACCTTTTTTTCATAGACTGCAATATCAGAGAGTAGGCGGGCTTTCTGCTCCTGCAAGTTATCGCAAAATTCAATGTTCTGTTCTAACTCGTCTTTGTCAAGATATTCGGTAGCCAAACGGTTCAACTCGTCAATTACAAGCTGTTCCAATTTATCAACAGAAATAAAAGAACCAATACAAGCGTCTTTTGCTACATGGCGGTTAGAGCATTGCAGATAATGTTTATTGTGATTTTTGGAAGAACGCATTGTATAACCGCAGTTAGCACACCGGGCTTTTCTTGCGAATAAACCGATTGTACCAATGTCAAAGGGTTTTGCCCTCTGTTCGATTAACGCCTGTACTCTGTCCCATAACTCACGGTCTATAATAGGCTCATGCGTTCCCTCTACGATATACCACTCACTTTTAGGGCGGGGTTTGTTCTGCTTCGTTTTATAAGAAACACTGCCATATTTACCTTGCACCATATTACCGATATAAATTTCATTTATCAGCATATCGGAAATAGCAAAATATTTCCATAAGGTGCTGTTTTTGGTCTTTGGCTGTTTGTAACGCAACCCATGTAGACGCTTATATTCAGTTGGATTTGGTATGCCCCTGTCATTGAGCATACGGGCGATTGCAGTTTTACCGTAACCTTGTGCGAATAGGGTAAACACTTCACGGACAACGACTGCGGCTTCTTCATCAATTATCAAATGTCCTTTTTGCTCTGGGTCTTTCTTGTAACCATAAAGAGCAAATGCACCGATATGAAAACCGTTCACACGCCTGTTTGTTAAGACGCTTCGGATATTTTCAGACATATCCTCTAAGTACCACTCATTGACAAGCCCGTTAATCTGACGGGATTTTTTGTTTCCCTTGTTTGCGGTGTCTGCATTATCAACGATACTGATAAAGCGAATACCCCAAATAGGGAACAACCCGTGTATGTATTTTTCAACTAATTCCAGTTCACGGGTAAATCGAGATTGTGTTTTGCAGAGAATTATATCAAATTTATGTGCTTCTGCGTCTTTTAACAAACGGTTAAATTCCGGGCGTCGTCTGTCAGACCCGGTATAGTCATCGTCACTGTATATGTTGTAAAGTTCCCACCCCTGTTCCATAGCGTATTGCAATAGCATAGCTTTCTGGTTCTGTATGCTGTTGCTGTCGTCAGTTTCAAACTGCTTGTTTCTATCTTCTTCGGATAAGCGGCAATAAATAGCTACTTTCATGTTCGTATCTCCTCCAAGAGATAGAACAAGCCATTTCTGTTGTAATCGTACCACAACAAAAATGGCTTGTCATTATCTTTTAGAAAAGTTTACAACTTTGCCTTTCTCAATTTTATTTATCATTTCAATCCACGTCTTTGTGAACTGCATTTTAGAAGTAGTGTTTTCGCCGCTTTTGAAAACACTCTTACAAATAGGTATAGGGTTTTGTACTTTTTCCAATGTTTAGCCCCCTTTCAGAAATGGCTAATACACTATATGAATAGCGGCAAGTCCACTATTACAACATAAAAAAGAGAGCTTTAATCAGACGATTGTTAGCTGCAATCTCACGGGAGTTTCACCCCTGCGCGGTTCTCACGCAACCCTACCCATTGCCTGCGACGCTTTGAACGCTCGGACTATGGCTATAAGGGAGTA